>Ga0181466_1000006_pt2 | contig 46037 bp, 37 predicted proteins | sample InSIn4gowninarea_FD_119078 | JGI IMG/M metagenome (GOLD analysis project Ga0181466, IMG submission 119078) | Clean room microbial communities from NASA Spacecraft Assembly Facility at Jet Propulsion Laboratory, Pasadena, California, USA -... ... | reverse complement strand
ATTTCCACTCAAGCCCCACCCCAGGAAAGCGACCTCACGCTACTCTTAGCGATTGCCTCTCAAGGCATTCTGGTGCCCTGGGAGCGGCTTAAGGCGAGCAAACGCAACATTTTTATTATCAGGCGGTAGCGACGCTGAAAGCCCTCCAAACACAATCTTTTCTCAAATGCCGTCTCTGGGCGGCAGGCGTGGGGAGCTTTCCTGGGGTGGGGCTTGAGTGGAAATCGAGTCAAGCAGGTGGGTCAGTCGGCAAGGAAGGTGCTTTATATAGGGTTCAACGATAGCCATGTTCGCCTCTAGAGGGTTTTAGGGTAAAGGTGACTTCGATTAAAGCGATACTCTCTACTATAACGGGTCTCAAGAGGCAGAAAAAGCTTGGTTTGTCCTGTTTATAAAGTACAAATGTATCCATGCGATAGGTACGTACATGCCGGGTGGCATAACAGGGAAAATAAAAAGACCCCGCGATGAAGCGAGGTCTTTTTCCGGGGGAACCCTTTGGGGTTCATATGGAGGTGGCGGGTGTCATACTCGGATGAGCCACAAGTTTCAGTTAAAAAAGGGCAGATAATCAGGCTTGAATTCTACTTCGATACTTCCGTTCTCGCCAACATAGATCGTCTTAATAATTTCCTGCACCAGCTGTTGCCTCTCGTTGTCTGTGGCTATGGTCCACACTTCGCCCAAATCACGCACGGTGGCAACAGTTTTGTTGATTTTGGCTGGTAGTTTGGGCACACTTATCTCTAATTGTACTTTGAGTGCATCGCGTTTTGTAACGTATTCACGCGGGTCATCCTCAAATTCACCCATTTCATACAGCTCCCTTAGCCTTTTAAGTTGCGCCTTGATTCGTTTAGGGTCCTGTGCTTTGGGCTGGGCGTTTGACCCGCTTGCACCCATGAGAGATTTCGCTACCTGATTAATATGAGCTTGCCAGTTGGGGTGCAATGCAAATCCCGTTAACCTTCTTTCAACAGCAGATTCAATTACTTCAGCGCGGACAAAAGGAGATTGAACGCATTTGATGGCACGCCACCGAGAGGCACAACGGTAGTAACGATACTCCCGATATGATTCTCCGCTTTCGTGATTCTGTTTAAATTCTCCACGCATGGGTGACTGACAGGTGCCACATTTGAGTAGCCCAGCCAGTAAATAAAAACGTGTTTCCCGGTGGGCTTTGAGCGCACTAACACGCCCCCTGGCACGCATAGTTTGGGCAATAAGGTTGTAATCCTCTTCTGAAATTAATGGCTCATGCAGTCCCGGAAACCACTCGTTTTTATATCTGACTTCCCCCAGATAAAAGCGATTTGCTAACATTGACCGCACACTATCGGGTGTCCATAGTGGCAGGGTCCTTTTTCCTGCCCGGCGCGTAGGACGATAGCCAGCGTCATTCATGGCGTTGGCTATGCGGAGGTACGAATAGTCACCTGTTTTGGCTAAATCTCGTGCTAATTCATATCCGAATCGGTCTTTTTCGTCCGGCACGGCTGATTCATCTCCCCCATCCTTTTTCCAGCCGGTGCGTGGGCGATACCCAAAGGGCAACCTGCCACCCCATTTGCCTTGCTCTGCTCGTTCGCGCTTTGATTTAACAGTATCGGCAGAGAGGTTTTGTAAGTACCATTCCGCAAAGAAGGCGATGATAATCATGATCATCTCGCCCCAGATTTGAGTACAGTCGAATGGCTCTGTAACGCTTACCAATAGGACGTTACGCTGTTTGAGTTCCCGTATGGTTAGAATGGTATCCACTAGGGAGCGACTGAATCTGGAAAGATTATAGACCACAATCACATCAAACTCGCCGCTCTCGGCATCGGTTAGCATCCGTTGAAAGTCGGGGCGGTCTGTTGTTTTCGCGCTAATCCCTTCGTCTGTGTAGGTTCCTACAAGTTCCCATCCTCTGCTTTGCACATGATTCAGGTTGGCTTTTCCCTGCGCGGGAATACTTAATCCCTGTTGTGCCTGTTCCTCTTTGGAGACGCGCCGATACTCCACGGCGCGTCTCTTTTTGGTGTCAAGCATCATGCCGCTTTGTCCTTTTCATGCCGCGCCACAATTTGAGCAATGATACGGGCAAGGCGCGGGGGCAAGGGAAGATCGGTTTTAGGCTCTTGTGTTGGTTCAACAAAAAGCCCCGCTTGGGGCGGGGTTACGGGGTTGTCGGTTGTATGGTTCACTCTACCCTCTCTTTTCCGCTCATGTGAAGCGGTTCAGCGTGGGATTGCACCCACCATTCAAAGCTTGCCAATGCCCAGGCACCGCACGGGTCCGAGAGTAGAAAGAACGGGTCGTGTTTAGTGTTGTCGTATAAAATCGAAAGTCGCCCGATCCAGGCGGCTATGGCGGTGGTAAGTTTGATGCTCATAAGAGTTCCAATTGCCCTGCTACCAAACGCTTCTCACGGCGGGTTCTGGCGGCGTTTCTGGCATGGTGTTGTGCGTCGTGGGATAAGTGACAGCGTTGGCAGAGGGCGGCTAAATTGGCGTGACGACTATCCGTGATGATGTGATTGAGGTGGGCAATCGTTAGGACAATGCGTGTGACCCGCTCCCCTGCTTGCCGGGCATTCTCGGCTTGTTCCGGTGTCAGTTGGGAGGCGGTGCCATCTTTGCGGATTACAAAGGCATAGTTGGGCAGTCCGCACCATTCACACTTGTTGCCGGCACGTTTGAGAATGGCGGGGCGGATTTCTGTTTTCCACGTAGGCGGATAGCGGGAATAGTCAATCGGCATGAGATTCTCCTAAAATGGGATGTCATCCAGCGGGAAACTATCCGACATGGAAACCGGCTCCGGCGTTGGCTGTTGGTCCAGTTCTGCTTTTTTACGGTCATATTCTGTTTGGAGTTTTTGCAACAATTCACCCGCCCACTCATTACGGGGGTTGCTGAGGCAACGGAATGCCCATTCCACCAAGGAGGTGTCACGATTGCGAAAGACCACGATTTCACGTTCTTCCCAATCGCGGAAGTCGGCGGCTATCGCTTCTGATAGGCGGGTTAGGTTTTCGTATTGCATGGGATGGTTCCATAAAAAAAGCCGCTCTGGGCGGCTGGTGGTTAGTCGGTAATCGGTTGTGGCGTTGCGTCAGATTTCTTTACTTCCTCCAACCATCGTCGCCCCGTTCGCTCTGATACTCCGTACCGGATTGCTATATCGTTTCCCGTAACGGTCACAGTGGACGGCAGTGCTTTATACCATGCTTGAAATGCCGCTCTTTTGTCCGTTTCCTGACCGTCCGAATTGACCGCAGTTTGACCGCTCATTTGACCGCTCGTTAAAAGCATTTGTTTTTGGGCGGCGAGTTCTTTACGGGCATTGATTTTTGCCAATTCGATAGCGAGTTTCATGTCATGGGCGGATTTGTTCTGCTTTTCTAATCGCTTGGAATTGCGATCACTAATACCCCGTACTCCCTCAATCACCCCGCGCCCACCTCAATCACAGAGAGGAGGGAAGGGTAGAAGCCCAAAACGGCGGCGGTGACAAGATCATGCCCGGCGGCGAAGTAGTTCGCGGACATGACACAATCGGCGGCAACCCCGATAATGACGGCAAATACGCCGGCATAAAAGCCTATGTTCTTGACCAGCCGGGCGCGTTTCTTTTTTTCGGCGTACTGCTCCTCTGTATCCTGTTCTTCACGTAGTACATAGATCGGTTCCAGGCTATCCACTGCCAACAGCACCCCGCCAAAGATCGCTACGCCTGCAATCGTTGCCCCGAACCATCCCCAGCGTTGTTTTTGCAAATCGCCTTTGAATTGGTCATTAAACCAGGTGCCACTAATGCCAGAGGCAAAGATAATGCAAGCGATAGTGAGGATTCGCCACAGCGTAAAGGTTTCCAGAATCCGTACCCAAAAATCATTCAAAGTCTGTTTTAGGCTCACTCTTGCCTCCTTTGCTTTCTGCATAGCTACCAAATACCACAAGTAGGGAAATGGTGAGGGCTAATCCGGTCAGACAGAACGCCATAAACGGGTCAATCATGCCGCTTTTTCCTTTCGCATTTTTGCCAACTTCAACCCTAAGACGCGTTTGCGCTTCCGTGCCTCCCTCCGCTCGGCTGGGGAGAGGGTAGGATCGGTGACAACATCACAGGCGATTTCATAGTCATAGCGCAGGGAACACTCAGGGCATAGATGGTAGGTGCCGCGCCGGGTAAGATTGTCTTTTTCGATATGGCAGAGGTTACAGACGGGTTCGCTCATTTTTGACTCTCCAACATTCGGCGCGGGGGCGGTACTGCCTCCAAGCCGTTCATCATTTGCATAATGCGCTGTAACCGGGCGATTTCGGCGGGGGAGAGGGGCTTGCGCTCTTGGGTGTCGTTTCCCTCAGTTTTAGGAAATAAATTGTTTGCGCCTATGAATGCCTCTATCGCTTCATCTAAGTGACGCTGTACTGCTTTGCGGTAATGGTCGTAATAGGTCCGTGCGTCAATTGCCTGGGCTTTGGTCAGTAGGGCTACCCGTTTGTTGCGGGTACGGGGTGGTTTCCACGTTGGGACTTGTCGGACTCCCATGACCACCCCAAGCACTTGAATCAATAGGGTTTCTTCCCATTTGTTTGAGTACTTAAAAAGCACGGGTTCTGTTTCCTCTGAAACGAGTTCTTCAAGGGATAGGTTGTGTTTTTTGAGGAGGCGTTCAAGGGTACGTTTTGCCGTTTCACGTTCCCCGGCTATGCCCCGTTCGCTGAGTTCGTACACCCTCCTCAACTTCTCCTTGATTGTCTCAAGGTCTTTTTCCTTCATGGTCCTCCCAAGGGGAAATACAAAGAGCCTCACAAGGAGGCTCTAGGCGATTCCGAAAAAGCGGTCTATTTCCGCTTCAAATTCGTCTACGGTTGCTGGCGGTTCTCTTCACGCGGCGGTTTTGGGTTTTCGCTTGGCTTTCATATCGGCGGTGATGGTTGCCCGTTCCGCGCATACGGTACAGAGGTGTTTATTGCCCACTTGTCGGGTGGCAGGGGCGACTTTGCATTCGTCACACCCCGGTTGGGGGGCGGGTTCGGTTGCCACGACAGGGACTTCATAGGATTCAACCTCTTGAGTGGCGCGTTTTTCGATGGCTTTCTTTTCCAAGCCTTCGATAAGGGTAGCCGCTTCTTTGGGGGTCAGTTCCTTACTGCTAAGGGTTGCCCCGCGTGAGACGCTTTTAACGAGTTCGGCGCGTTTTTCGTCCCATCCTTCCCCGTAGGCTTCTTTGCCGAGGGAGTGCAGGCGGCGCAATTGTAACGGGCTGATGGTTTCGGAGGCTTGCGGGATGGGCTTTTGGGGATGGGGTTGGGGCTTGGATTCCTGGGTAGCAGGTACCCCGTCTGATAGCCATGCTTTTAAGGTTTCCCCTATTTCTTCCCCGGCGTTCTTAACCACCGCTCCATCCAAGGCACGACAGCGTGATTTGGTGACGATTAATTGATGGTCCATATCAATATCTGCCACGACATCAAATTCATATTCGATTCCGTCGCGCTGGATGGGAGCCATGCCCACCTTAACAGGCTCATTGTAGGTTCGCCCGTTGCGGGTTACTTCACGCATGATGTAATCCGATTTTGAGCGCATGGTAACAATGAGGTGCGATTTACAATGCACCATAGCATCTACGAGGGCATTGTGCAGGGGAGTGACTTCACGCCATGAGGCAAAACTGTTTTTGCTTTGGCTTCGTGCGGTAACACGGTCTACCTGCTCTAATGCGCCATCCTTGCCCATCCACGCATGAGAGAGGCTATCTATTACGATCACGTCATACCCCGCTTTTTGCCCCATCTGAAGAGCTTCAACGTAGATGGTGGGGCTGAAGGTATCCAGTTCGATGGTGTCAAAATTGAATTCATCGGCATATTTCGACGCGCTGGCGTTCTCGGTATCTATGACAAGGACTCGCTTGCCGAGGGAGCGGGCGATCCGTAATCCGGTGTAGGTTTTCCCCGCGCCGGAGACACCCGCTAAAGCGATCCGTGCCTTTGCCTGTTGCTTGGTGGCTTTTTTTATTTGTAGTTGGGTCATGGTGGCTACTCCTGTGAATTGGTGTTCCTACTATTCTCTTGTGGGTTTGCCAAAGTTTTGTGACTGTCCAATTCAAAGAGGAGGGTTAATTGTTCGCTGGCGTAATCACACCGCCGCGCCGGATCAAGGCGCGGGTTGTTGAGCATTCGACGTAAGGCGTACAGACGTTGGCGAATCAGGGCATTTTGGACTGAGGTGGGTAGCAGGTGGTTTTCTTGCATGATGTTCTCAGGCGGCACGATTCAACCCTACCGCCGCGTGACGTTCGCCTTCGTCTTGGTGGATAAACAGTAATGCAGATGTGGCGCGGGTCAGTGCCACGTAGCGCAAGTTCATTTCTTGTTCGTATTCCCAAGGCTTTTGATCTTTCCAGATCAGGGGCATTTTGTGGGGGCGCATGAGATGGACCCGCTCTGCTTCCAGTCCTTTGGCGCGGTGGACTGTGGAAAGCCATACCGAGGAACGTTCGTCACTAAATAACGCCTCAATCTCACCTTTGAGGGAGGCAACACTCGCCGCCTCGAAGGATTCAACACATACCAACAAGCATTCAACTTTATCACGGAGGTTTTCTTGCTCGGTTTCGGAGGCTTCACTTTGGAGCATCCATTGAAGCTTGGTTTCCCGATAGAGCACCAAATATTCTGCAATCCGGTCAAAGGTGAAGTTCTTCATCTTTGCTACTTCATCAAGGGTAGCAATCAGGTCTTTAGCCACGTCCCGCCCACGCACCCGCGCCGGAATTCGTTGCCGAATCATTTTGATACAGGCACTCACTAGGGGAGCTGTCATTCGACAAAGTACTAAATCACCTTCCTGTACCAAGCCGGGTAGTTCGTGCTCAAGGTTGTGTAGAACCGTGCCATAAGGGGCATTGGGACGGGGCTTGATTTGCATCACGATCTCACGCGCCATCTGAATATGGGACGATGGGCAACGGTAACAGATAGAGAGAGGGAGTTCGATTGCGCCGGTCCGTTCTTTGATATTGTAAAAACTGCGGTTATCAGCCCCCGCAAAGCCATAGATGGATTGCTGGGGATCGCCTACAAACAACATGCGCCCCCCGCGCATTTTCATCACTAGTTCCAATTGAGCGCGATTAAGGTCTTGGCACTCATCTACGAAAACCCATTCAGAGCGAGGAGGGTGAAGTTTCCAGACGTAGGGGAGATAGACCATATCGGTAAAGTCAATCAAGCACCCTTTTTGAGCGAGTTCGTTTCCCGCTTCCAACACGGCGGCAACATGCCCAAAAAGTGATTTTTCAATCACTTCAATGTTGTAGTGAATTGCCATGTCTTTTAGGGCTTCCGGGTTGGCGGGGTCTGTTAGGGTGAGCCGTGCCATGTTCGCAAGTTTGCGGAGGGCGGTGGCAATAGGGGAGCGTTCTTCCGGTGATACCGACGGGTAGTGTTGATCAATATATTGAGTGCATAACTTGTTATATTTCCGATCTTCGATTTGGGGCTTGCCGGACAATACTCGATAGAGGCAGGCTAAGCCAATGCTGTGCATGGTTTTCGCCTGTACAGATGTGCCTTGTAGTTTGCGTCCCAATTCTTCGGCAATGGATTTGTTGAATGCTACAAAGATCGCAGAGCGAGAGGTGATTAGTTTGGCGGCTTGAACAAGAGTAGTGGTTTTACCGCTTCCGGCGACGGCATTGATAATGCCATCCCCGCGCCCGGTACGAATCCAGTCGAAGATTACTTGCTGATAGGGGGACGGTTGGAATGTCATGGTACCCTCCGGGGTAGAAAAATTTGGTTCTACTACGCCCTTGTGGGTTTGCCCAAATCTTGTGACTGTATCGGGGAAAATTGCTCAAAATTAATGGTGTCCCCAGTGTCCCCACTTTTTTGCACTAAAGCACTGCACTTATAAATAAAAAAAATCAACAGTATTTTGAGAGCGTGATAATTGAAATTTGAGCGTAAAAAAACCTTGTGATTTTTTTTATCTTTATATAAAGGGTATATCTCTAAAAAAGTGGGGACACTGGGGACAATTAATATGTTCTTGGTTAGAACAGACTATTTGAGCGTGAAAGTGTCCCCACTAGTGTCCCCACTTTTATCTGTTTGAGTGGGGACACTAGTGGGGACACCTAAACAAAAAAAGAGAGGAGTGTTTAACTCCTCTCTTTACCAATCATATTGGGGTACGGGGTCCGTTGGGTTATCAGATTCATCCCGCTTTTTCTGTTGTTGTGCTATTTTGGAGGCTATCTCTTCCTCCACTGAAAGATAGGGAAGCACATCTGCTTTGAGGTGCAAGAACTTATCCTTGTGCCCTGCATACACCCGCTTCGTTTTTTCTAATCTCCCCTTGTCGGCAGTTTGGATATACCCTAAATCTTTGATTTGGTTTCTTAAGGTGGTATCGCTCATGCCGGAAAGTCCATCCCGACCAATAAGCGAGAGGGCGGCGCGTTTTGCTTGAGAGAGGTCCAGATAGACGGTACCATCTTCCTCATCTTTCCAGCCAATGACCCGATCCGCTTCCCGATCAAGCGGCGCATGACCAACAGACTTAAATACGGCTTGTTTGGTTGAGAGGAGAGAATGAAGGGCTTCTATCAGGCGGTTGGCTTCTAAACTTTCGCCTGTCGCTTCTGCCATATATTGCGCTACTTCCCTTATTCCTTCTTTGTATGCCCCGTTGTACCGGCTTAAGAGGGAACCTAATAGCGGATGTTTACAAGCTAGTTGCCATGTCAGTACATTTCCCGCTAAAGCAGAAGCAACGCGCCCACTGACAAAGTGGCGATTCTTTTGGCTTAACCACTTAATCCATTCATCCCGCCGCGCAGGAAACTCACGCTCAAGTGCATGGGCGGCGGCTTGCCCCTCATCTGATTCCAACCACGATAACCATGATTCCCCGATTGCGGGTAGATGCCACGCCAATTCTTGCGCCTCGGTAAGTTTTGGATTTATGGCATTATCCGGGGCAAAGGTGACGACAAGAGCGCGGGTCAGGCTGGCACTATCGGTATCCGGCACATCTTCCCCGGTGACAATGGGAAAGCAAAAAATAGGCTTGCTATCGCGTAACTCGCTATCACGATTAAGGCGCATCTTTTCAGAGCCTTCGATAATATTGTGAATAAGGGCAACAAAGGCTTTGGACCCTTCCCCAATATTGGGCTTAAAGTTATCAATAAGGAGGGGGAGGTCATGGATTTTGGTTGCAACGTTCATCACACTGTTACGAGTTGCGCCTTCCCCCCATTTCATCAAACGGGATTCATCTACGAAGTCACTACCATACAGACACATAGCAACCGTTGCCCATGAGGTCTTAAATGAGTTTGTGCGTCCCCGAATGAAGAGGCAATAGCGTTCATTGAGAAGATTGGCTAAACGGGCAATAGGGGCTTGGAGCAAAGCGGCAATGGCAACGGTGGTTACTCCCAACGTTTTGGCATGAAGCAAAGCATCAAGGGCTACTAAGCCTTGACCCTCATCAGCGTTGGGATTAGCGGCGTAGGGTAGGTTGCGATTCCCTAAAGAGACTTCAATGGAATCATCCCCAATATCACGCATGGGCAACAGAAACCTTCCAGCCGCCCAGCCGGTACGATCATAGCGGGTAATACGGGGCAATGTTGTTTTGGTGAAGAGTTGAATAGCAGGGGCAAGGTGTGACGACATCCGCGCTCTAATAGGGTCTTTTGCGCCCACACTGGCACTGAGGGCGGCACGTAGTTGCTTTTCATCTGCAAAGGATTCAGCGCGGATTTCGGTTTGGAAGGGTCCCCCGCGTATGCCCTTACCTTCCACAATATAGCTACGGTTGCCTCCTTCACTGACAATTTCCGCCGTGATCTCGGCGGTGAAATCAGCAACGGGCGTTTTGACATAGGTTGACCCCCCATCCGGTAAGGGCTGTTGCCGGATATACACAATTTGCCCATTGTTGATTTCATAGGGAAAGGTATCCCCCGCTTCTCGTGCATATTGCGCTCCCTTTGCCGCCTGCTGGCGTTTGCGTTCGTCGGCGATAGCGCGTTTCCATTCGGTGATCCAAATCCCCTTGATCCCTAATGATTTGAGCTTATCGGAAATCTCTAGGATTTCCGTTTTGCCTAAACGGGTACAAGAAGGGATGGCATTACGGGCTAGGGCTTCTATCGTTTCAATAGGCGTGTTTTCGCCCAATGTCTCTAACTGCGATATGAGGGTAGGGAATTCAACCGCATTGTAGGCTGTATGTTCGGGCGGTGGTTCATCAACAAAAGGGGGGATCATGTCCATTGGGTTATCTTCTTGCCCGGAAAATGGGGGTGGGTTTGTTTCCCAATAATCTTCCGGGGGAGGCGGACCGTACCGAGTTGATTGGGACACGGCGGCAGAGCGAGGGGAATGGTTATAAGACCATTGCACAACCCGCAGGGCTTCGGCTTCGGTGTAGGGGTGGTCTTTTTCGTTGGTGACATGAGCAGAGAATTTTTGCAGTACAGCTTCCGCTTCATGCCGGGGAACCCCATTGTCACGTAATTGGTTGGCAAGCCATACAGCGCGTTCGTTACGGCTTCCTTGACGTTCCAAGGCTTTAGAGAGCCAGAAATCACAGGCATCGTCTGACTTTGGAACGGAGGGTGTAATAACCGTTTGCGAACGCTGGGGAGGGGGTAGCAGCTTCTCAATAGAAGAAAGCGGGTACTGTTGATCATAATCGGCATGAATAACCCGCACTTCGGGAAAATCAGGTTTATAGGAGGGCTTATAGTTGCGTGTCCCCGGCACACGGAGAACCCGCGCAAGGTCTTTTGCATCTTCGTCGCTTTGGACGAATTTCACCCACGCGGCTTGAATGTGGGCGGCGCGGGTACGATCCGCTTCACACTGTAATAACAGGGGTTTATTCAACAACCAATAGCAGTGATACCCACCGCCTGAATCAATGACAATAGAAGGCTGTAGGGGTAGATCGTTCAAATGATAAAGAATTGATTCTTTACCGCCTTCCCACGCTTTAGCATCAAATTCAGCAAATACACAATTAATCGCGGCAATGACCCCTATTTGGGAACGCACATTTTGGGGCGGGGCGGCTTTGCCGGAAGCGTTAAATTTCGGTATTTCAATAACAGGATGAACACCAAAATAGATGTTGGCTTTATTGGTGGGTAGTGGGGCGGGAACCTCTGTCCCCCACCATTGAGATTGTTTGCCGGGATTCTTCCAGTAATACCCGAATTTGCCGCCCTTATGCAAATGGTGTTGGAGTTGTTCCCAATCGGTGTTGCTCATAGTTCTGTTAAGCGAGTCGGCGGAGCCGTCGCGCCAATTCTGCCCGTAGTCGGTTTTCGCCTATTGCCGCGTTTAAGGCATGGGTAAGACTTGCAATCACCGCAGGGGTAAGTTCCATACATTCGGCTTGAATGGCGGTCAACAGTTTTTCCATGTCTTCAAGAGGACGACTTTCGGCGGAAAGGGTGGCTAACACATCTTCTAAGTTTTCGATGGTGGCAAGGCGGTCCTTGGTGTATCGTTGGTTCATTAGCGGGGTAGATTAATTGAAAATGAGCCATGACAGGGCATGGAAACGTGATATACTGTGAATATGGAAGGCAGTACCAACGAGTGATGCCCTTCCCCCTCTCTGAGTTGTAAATCCCTTTTGTTGCAAAACAGCAGTTCGTCTTGTGCCTCCATTGGAATGGAGGTCTCTTCAACGTGCCTATAAAACGGCTTGGAGTACGGTGGCAATCTGTTTGTAGGCGTGGCTGTTTGAGACGGCTTTTGCGCCAAATCCAGAGGCAATCAGACGGATTGCATGAGCCACTGAGGGTTTGGCTTTACGGAAGGCTTGCATGAGGTCTAAGGCTTCGATGCGCCCTAAACCTTCCCCTTTTTCGTTGGTCATGTTGTGCCGCGCTACGTGGGCAAAAAGGACTTGCACCTCTTCATCTGTGGCAATGTGTGTACCGGGGAGGTAGTCCCCGATACCGTCACAATAGCGAAGCTCATCATTGGATAATCCCCATTCGATGGGTAAGCAATGGTCAGGGTTTTCGACGGCATCAAGGCTTTGGGCTTTGCGTTCGGCTTGGTCCCAATGGCGCACAACTTCACGTCCCAAATCTTTGGCGGCAGTCACTACGAAACCGGGGGAGGCATTGAAACGCCCCCACCAATAGAGCGGGTTCCGGCGATAGCGCAGATACCACAAAAGCCATATCTCGCTATGCAGTTCATCCGCACGATGGGAACAGAGCGAACGGGCGGCTTGGAGAAGAAGCGGAGTAATGCGGAAATAGAGATCATCAATTTCCGCATTGGCGCGGGGCGTGGTCATTCGATTCACGCCTCCGCGTAGATGTTGGGTAAGGGAAGGTCATAGAGGCGTGGGTTGCAGAGAGGGCAGAGTCTTGGCGCGTTCTTACGGCGTTTGAGGGTGCGTTCAAAGTCACGTCCCTTGCCTGCCCACACACGCACCAAAACCAGCTCATGCCCCCGCTCATTCGCCACACGGCAGAGGCGGCTACCTTTGGGTGTGCCGTGTTCTTCAATGCGTTGCACCAAGCGACTATCCGGGGAATATCCGGTGTAGTGCCTGGCATGGGAGAGAGAGGGGGCAATGTGAATGAGATAAACAGCCATGTTGCACCCCTACGCGGCGGAAAGCGTTCGATTGGTTTGGAACGCTTTGTAGTAGGCACGGGAAAGCATGGGGAGGTATTTGGCGCAATCGGCAACCAACAGGACGGGTACCCATTCGTTGCGTTCGTTTTTCCGCGCTGGGGCTAACCCGTTGTCGCTTTCGGTCAGGTAGAGGGCAAAGGGATAGAGGGTGTTGTCGGTCAATAAGGGGATGCCGTGCGGATAGCCGCTCATGGGGGCAACGCGGACGGTTCCACCGCCGACTTTGAAGATAACGCGCACGATGGGATGAAGTTCGGAGACAGGGACTTTTAGTTCGGGTAGATGTGATTGGTCCATTAGTAGAGGTTCCTTCATATGGGTGAAGTCAGGCGGCTTTTGATGATTCTTTACTTGTATTTTCATTTATTTCTTTACCGATGTGAAGATAGTCGGCATAAGAAGAAAAACCGAGATCGCGTGCAACCAAATCCCGAATGTATTCAGACAAATTTGCATGACTATCTACGGCGTGCCTTCGCACCTTTTGATAGAAATCAAAAAGCACTTTGGCATTAAGAGAGACGAGAGTGTTATTTTCTTCCATTGGGGAAACTCACTTTCTTTACCGATATAAAGAATTGTAACATACAACCGTTGTAAATGCAAGAGGCTTGATGTAATATGTTTCACATGGGTAAAGAAACTGACTCCGCACTGATTACATTTATTGAACGCAGGCTTAAAGAGTTGGTCTGGCGGCGTTCTAATCTATCTCGCGCCTCGGGGGTTTCCGAGGCGGCTTTATCTAATTTGATGAAGGGGAAGGTGGTACCAGAGGTAGAAACAGTAGAAAAAATTGCCGACGCATTAGGTGTGGACCGCTACTTAATGTTACGGCTTCTTGCAGATGATCGGAAAATCAAGATTCCCTCACCTGCCATAGACGAAAAAGCACTTTATATAGCCCGTCGTATTAGCGAATTACCAGACGGTAAACGTGAAACCGTCATAGATATGATTGCGCCAATTATTGATGGAATATACGAACTAATGGATTCTTCGGCTGATGACGAAATTACCCTGGAGGAATGGCGGGAATTTAAGAGGATTGACCCGGAAGGCGCACAATCCTTTTTGGAAAAACAGCTGGGCGCGAATTGGCGTGAGATTGTAAGAGACGTTGAAGAAATTCGCGTCTCATTCGATAATGAGGGTGATGGGGGTCAAGAGCCTGTAGGCGTTCGTGGAAATGCTCAGTAAGGGCGGCGCGGCTCTCAGTGCCAAATAAGGATAGTGCGTTATATTGGGAAGTGGTGTCAGTCATGAAGTACCCTAAAATTAGAACCTCTGTTCGGATTTAAGGTAGTATAGCAAAGTTTCCAAAAGTGTGAAGTACAGTTGAAGGACTAAAGGCGAATGACTATAGAGGCTAGGTCATTCTTTGAAATACCTTATGTTTGTGTGGCGTTTCAGTAAAGGACGCAAATAGATCGCGTTGATTTTCACGTAGGTACGGAGTACGCAATGGGAGGAATGGATGTCTTATTGGAGAAATTATCTCGAATATTAGATGAAGAATTGCCCGACTCATTAGTCTATAAACTCTGGACTAATGATATTAATGTATTAGGAATACAGATAGAAAGTCTCGTAGATGGGAGTGATGTATTACGTTTTGAGTTTGAATACCCAAGCTCAGAGAGCTCAGTCGACTATATTGCAAAGATCGTTTTAGAGGCGGCGGTTAAATTGCAAAAGTCGGCTGGCAATTCAACTCATAAAACACGAGTTGCCGAAAAAGCAGACACAGACGTACAGGCACTACGCACTGAACTAGAAACCCTAAAGTCAACCTTAGCCCAACAGCCGACAAGTACCTCTAATAACGAGCAACTAGTTCAAGTTCAAGCAAGCCTCACGGCAATGGAGGCACGAGTATTTTCCCTTACAGAAGCCCTCCCCGAACTTACCGTCCCCATCTACATTCCCCCCCGTGAAGAAATGGCACCACGCCTTATATGTTCACAAGCATTCACACGCCTTGAAGAATCAAGGTCAGATGAACAGTGGGCTATTGCGGTGCTATTCCTGACCTTGGGAAGCATTGTAGGGATGCTGATTAACTATGCCACTGCGGAGAGTGCTTCCGGGTTTGAGATAACAAGGGCGGGTCAGGTCGCATTGGGGTTGTTTGTCTTTGCGTTTGTTGTTTCCATCGTCTGGTTGGTTCGTATCCACCGCCGCGTGAATGAGGCAAAGGGGAAGGTGCTTGCGAGTTCAACCGAGGTGTTAAAGCGGCGAGCGGGTCCGATTGGGGGTGGAAAAGGTTAGTATTCGTAATTGAGGTCTTCTTTAGCGTTGTGTAGTAAAGGTGGAAATAACTATGCTCTCAGAAATTGATAACCGAATATTCATTATTGATGAAGTTACTCTATTAGTGCGACAGAAATTTTCCGGCCGGAAAATTTCTGTCGCGGTAGAAGCAGAGGCACCAGGGTCAGGTTTTTTTCTGTCAGACTCAGCTACTGGAATATCTAATTGGTATGACCTACCAAAAGATATCGAAACCGAAGATTCTATTTTCAAATACGCACTTGAGGTGGCTACAGACTTTAAATTTAGGCTCCTTAAAGGAGGATACACAGTCGAGTCTAACTTAGTTGCTCCACAAAAAGCAGACGCGGCGCGACGAATTGAGAATGATGTTGAAACAATTCGTCAAGAGATGGAAAGAATGAAATCTCTAGTCGCTAAAGCGCAGAGTGGCACGCCTTCTTTAACGGCTGACCAAATGCAAGAGGCACTTAGTGCTGTTGAAGAACGTGTCAATACTAGGTTTCAATCTTTAACACAGGCAAGTCGCACGCTATCGGCACCAATCGAAATGCCTCCCATGGAAGAATTGACAGTGCGGATGGTGACAGTGGGAACCATAGACCGGCTCTCGGAGGCAATGCAGGAAGAAACTAAATGGGGGACATGGGGCGGGGTGTTTCTGGGAACGTTGCTTGGGATTCTGACCAACATTGCAACAGGCGGCACACTGGATGTAAATGGGATTATTTTGGTGATCGTGTTGGCATTGGTTGCAGGGCTGTGTGGATACACGGCATGGGGCAATGGAAAGAAAGCGAAAGTCTTAAAGGCAAAATTGTTACGGGACGATGAACCTACGGGGAAAAAGGGAGTGCGGGTGATGAGCGTGGAAGAGGTGGGGGAGGAGTAGGGAAGTAACTTTGGTGTATCAACCTTGTAGCAGTGCCGTAAATTCCACCACTTACAAAAGAAAATCGCTTATGATGAGCGTAACTTTGGAAGGTAGTGACACGATTAAATGTTTAGCCTAGAGCAATTCGTTTTTGAAAAAGTAGCAGCGATTATTAACGAGGTTATTAATGACGGCGTAAAATATGCTGGACTTAGTTTTTTCGAAAAACTTAAAATCCAAAAAAGGGTTGAATTGGCAACGGCGGAAGTTATAGAACCCCTTGTACCTTTCATTAGTCGTGAAGGCATTTCCAGCGACAAGCAAGAGCGGCTCATTCTGACTTGTGTTGAAGAATTGCGCCCTCTTACGGTGAATACTTCTAGGTTATTTCAAGGATCCTTAGATGGTCAAATGATTTTTGACGAGTTATATAAAAATAGACCCTTACCTCAAGTCATTGTAGAAGATGGTCTTAGAGACATATATTTGCTGTTATTTCCTCGGATTGCCACACTACTTTGTAAAATCCCTGCTGCTGTCAAGGATTGGGAATCCGAGGCTTGGATAGAAAATTATCGTCGTTTTGATGAACTGAAAGAGCAACTTCTGAATTTGTTTAATAAAGTAGATGAAATTGTGGTAACGCCTAGTAAGCGTGCCGATGAGACGCTGGAAATAGCGAGAAAGATGCTGTTTCAGAAAATTAAGATAGATTTAGACCTCACAGGCTTGGGAGCCGGAAGACCAATGTCAGGTAAGTTTAGCGATTTTTTTGTACATCCTGAGTTGAAAGAAGTTCTAGATAATAAACTAATAAAAGAGCATGGCATTACAACCTCAGAGGATAGTCTTAAATATTTTATTAATAGTCACCGTCAATCGATTATTATAGGTTCCCCAGGTGCAGGTAAATCTACTTGGGTAAAATGGTTACAAAGGGAACTCTTAAGTTCTAGTTATGGGGGTCTTGTATTTCGAGTTGATTTGAGAGGCTTATCTTTAGAATTATTGCCATCTTTGCATCAAGTGGTGCGTGAATCAATTGGTAAACACCTAGAAGAAGATGTAACCCCTGAAAAAATAAATTCGTGGTTGAAACTGCAAAAACTAACTTTCATTCTAGACGGTTTTGACGAAATTGGCGCACAATACAGAGATAGTACTTTGAATTGGATAAGGGAGTGGGTCATGGTTGCTAGAGGGTGTTATGAACTATGGAGGAGTGAGAAAAAGCGTAAAATGAGAGGATGGAACGCAAAGGTTACCCAAGTGATGTGAGCGACGAAGAGTGGTGGTTTGTGATGCCGTATGTGACGTTGATGAGTGAAGCGGCACCGCAACGGGAGCACGCGTTACGAGAAGTGTACAACGGATTGCGGTATATCGTGCGGGGGGGAATCTCATGGCGGATGATGCCGAACGATTTGCCGCCGTGGTATACGGTCTATCAACAGACGCAACGGTGGTTGAAAGCAGGGGTGTTTGAAGCGATGGTGCATGATTTGCGCGAACTGTTACGCGTGGCGGCAGGACGCAAGGCAAGCCCAAGTGGCACCATTTTCGACAGTCGCACCCTGCAATCTACGCCTGAAAGTGGTGGACGGGCGGGCTATGATGGTGCCAAACGGCGCAAAGGCAGCAAAACGCATATCGCTGTGGATACCTTAGGGCACCTGCTCGCCTTAGTCGTCACCTCCGCGGACCAACAGGATCGGGCACAAGTTGCCCACCTTGCCGAAACCGTCCAAGCCGTCACGGGTGAGACGATTGAAGTGGCGTTTGTCGATCAGGGGTACACCGGCGACAGTCCCGCACAAGCCGCTCAAGACCACGCCATTCGACTCGAAGTCGTCAAACTTCCTGATGCCAAACGCGGTTTCGTTTTACTCCCACGGCGTTGGGTGGTGGAACGCTCTTTCGGTTGGATGGCACGCTTTCGCCGCCTCGCCCGTGACTATGAACGCCTTCCTGATACCCTCAAAGGCTTACATTTTCTCGCTTTTGCCATCCTCATGGCTCACCGTTTCATCCACTTTCTTGCTTTCGCTCTCTAAAGTTCATAACACCCTCTAGAGGGTGCCCATTCATTTTAACCTCTCGTCCTTTAACCACTGACCATCTTGAGCGATTAGGGAACGAATGGGTTACATTTTCAATTCAGCCCTTTGATAAAGTACGAATAATAGAGTATATCAAAAGATGGTACGCTTTCACTCCTCTTCTGGAAGAAGGTGGAAGAGACGTGAATCCATCCGCATTAGGTGAGACTTGGCTTACGGATCCTACCCTCCAACCTCTCACTGGAAATCCTTTGCTTCTGTCAACCTTGTTAATGGTTCATCATTTAGATGGCAAGCTTCCAACTGGTCGTGCTAATCTCTATAAGCGTTATGTAGATGGTATGTTGGGAATTTGGGATGACAGGCGCCATGTTAAAACAGTAGAGTTACAATTAACTTTAGAGGAAAAGAGGTATATCCTTCGCCGAATTGCTTTAATGATGTTTCTCGAAGGCAAAGACGTAATAGAAGAGAATGTTATCATTAAATGGCTTAACATCTTTTTGGAGAAAAACGCTGGCATTAATAGTGCAGACGTTCTCGCTGTCCTGCGCGAACGTTCAGGGCTTCTTATTGGACCTGGTATCTATAGTTTTTCCCATAAAAGCATAGCGGAATATTTTGTCGCAGAGACAGTTTTTCAGGGCGATCAAAGTGACGACCAAGGGGAACGGATTGATCGATTGCGACTTTTCGAAAATAGAGAAAATGATGTTTGGAACACAGTGACATTTCTTTGGGCTGGACTTGCACCTGTAATGGATCTCGAGTCATTTATAGAGGGTTGTATAAAGGAAAACTCTATCTCGTTAGCGACAGGTCTATTCATTGACCAATATGACCGCTTCTCACTTGAGATAAAAAGGAAAATATTTCAACTTGTACTTATGCGGTCAGAACCTGGCATCGTTGGTACAGACATTTCTTGGATGTGGTACGGACCAGTTGACTTACCCTATTATATTGAGGATATAGGTAGGCTGGAGATCGACTTTCCTAGTCTAAATCGTCGGTCTATTACTATTACTGATCGGTTTTTTGACCCACAATTTTTTTTTAGTAGGGCAATTGAAGAGGAAGTCATGCAAGTCTCCTTGCTTCCCCTATATAAAGGGACACCCTTTTTCAATTTGCTATTGACTCTTTTTATAGTGAAAACTAAAGACCTAACTGATCTAGTAAACCTCCTCAATACAAAACCGGTACCTAGAATACAGTTAGAAAGCTGGTATACGCTATTGATAGATTATTGGCTTATTAATGAGACTCCTGACTTATTGCAAGCAAAGATTGATATTTTCAAGTCTACGAAACCTAAATATTCAGGACTTATTCCTCTAATGTTGATAACACGCTTAGAAGAGCTATTAATAATGAACGTAGTAGAAGAGAGAGTATTCGGTAAAATATTACATATACTATCGATATGTAATATTTTAATTAATAATCAAGGTATCAAGATTAATGACAATCTATTGCAACGCACTAAAGGTTGGACAAGTCTAATTCTTGAGAGGACGCATAGAAGGGATGCAGAACAACAATTTGAAATTCCAAAGACGGGTAGAATATTTTTCCACGGCACTGATCTTCTAAAAAGAGTGATTTCATTGTTAGACGCGCTTGGTGAGCATGAAGTTTTTGGCACAACACAACTATTTAAAGATGTTAAGAAATACATAGAAGACTTAAAAGAACAACGCGACTTAAAGGCATAACTCTAAAAGCCTATGAGCGAGAATAAGAGGGTTGCCAATCGGTAATCCTCTTATTTTTTTGCATTGATAATTGACGGATAAAAGGTTTAAGGAGTGCGATATTTTGCAGTTGACATTTTTATCTTAGTAGTTTGACTGGACTATTGTCCTCAAGAATTATTCCTATCGAGAATCATTATTCTCATAAGTTATATGCAAAAGTGTTCCTATGAACAAGTAAACATTTATACGATATTCTAATTATCTAACTATTGACCTATGTTCAACCTGTAGTGTATAATGCCTATATCTAGTGGTTGCTACGCCGCACGGACACTAAGGGTTAGGGTAGTGAGTAAAACAATTCGTCTTCTTTCCCCCCGCCAGCGCGAAGTATTGAGTCTCTCTGTGCGGAATCTCTCACAGCAAGAGATTGCAAAGAAACTCGGTATTTCCACGCACACCGTAGACACCCATCTACGGAACGCCTATGCGCGTATGGGTGCCCAGTCCCGGATGCAGGCAGTCCTCCTTGCCCTGCACTATCGTCAACTCGATTTGGGTGAGCTGGTCGCTTCCATCAATATAGCTGCATAGTTGTGCGGTTGGCATCCCCCCGCTTTAGCAGAAGGGCATGAATCTTACTTCATGCCCTTCTGCTTCCCCCTTTACAAGCAAGTGGAAATCTGCGATAATACGCAAAATCGGGCGAGCATAGCCGACTGTAAACGCCGTGGTGTATATTCCCCTCTAATCCCTGAACAGGGATTGAAACCCAAAGGCGTTGGTCGCAACCATCCACCCTCCTTTTGAGTAGCTACCCCTCTAATCCCTGAACAGGGATTGAAACAAAATCTCCAAAAACGGCATGTGTTGTGGTTTCATTGTAGCTGCACCTCTAATCCCTGAACAGGGATTGAAACCTAAGTAATACCAGCACAGGTTCTCCGGATTTCCGAGTAGCAACCCCTCTAATCCCTGAACGGGGATTGAAACGAGGCGATGCGAGTGGCGATATACCGCTCAGCCATCAAAGTAGCAACCCCTCTAATCCCTGAACAAGGATTGAAACTTCGCCATATTGCTGAAAAACTGCATTTGCACGTTCGTAGCTACTGCTCTAATCCCTGAACAGGGATTGAAACCTAAGTAATACCAGCACAGGTTCTCCGGATTTCCGAGTAGCAACCCCTCTAATCCCTGAACGGGGATTGAAACATAAAGCCGTTGACGAAGAACGAGAAACAGGCGGTGTAGCAACCTCTCTAATCCCTGAACAGGGATTGAAACCTCAATGCTAAACTGTGTGAACCGCAATATTGTTCAGTAGCAACCCCTCTAATCCCTGAACAGGGATTGAAACTTCGACCATTCACGGACAATGTCGGTTGCCGGTTCGTACCTACACCTCTAATCCCTGAACAGGGATTGAAACTTTGTGAAGCTCGTCCAACTTTTTTTGGCTTTTGGTACCTACACCTCTAATCCCTGAACAGGGATTGAAACAAGCGGGCCACAGGCACCTAGCAAGAACAAGACTAAGGTACCTACACCTCTAATCCCTGAACAGGGATTGAAACTAAAAGTGTTTTGGTCCAGTCCAGAGAGTGAGTTGGAGTATCTACCCCTCTAAGTCCTGAACAGGAATTGAAACTGCGGGAGCAAGCACCAACAATTTCTTCGCGATCTCGTATCTACGCCTCTAATCCCTGAGCAGGGATTGAAACATCATATCCGCGTGGGTAAACGGTTCAGCAGACGCACAGTATCTACGCCTCTAATCCCTGAACAGGGATTGAAACTCATCTTGATTCTCCGTGTAGATAATGTGGATATTGTCGCTAACCCTCTAATCCCTGCACAGGGATTGAAACCCATTGGATTGATCGTCTGGCCAGTAGCCAAAACGAACTTGTAGCTACACCTCTAATCCCTGAACAGGGATTGAAACATATTCACCCCACATTCTGCCCCATAGCTTTTCATTGTAGATACCCCTCTAATCCCTGCACAGGGATTAATAACTGATCCACCCCATGCTGCCTTTCCCCCTCGTGTAGACCCCTCTCCTCTACCCTCCATTCTGGCATTGCCATTCGCTTCCCTTATCCTTCCTTAATGTTGACAACAATCTCCCCTTGACTTGATAAGGACCTCCCTTTTCATGGTATAGGCGTTGCTTTTGCTTTGGATTCAGTGCCAGGTATTTGGCATTGAGGACCCTTGCCCGGATGCCGGGGATCGGTTGAACGTATATAGGGGGAGGGGGGGTGAAAAGTCTGGGGGACTATGTAGAGACCGATGGGTGAAGTTTTTCTCACACTCCCGCGAAATAAACTAAATTTTTGTGGGAAATGGAGGTGGTAGGGTTTGCCCAAAAAAGGGGTGATTTACGGTTAAATTGCGGGGAAATAGGGAGGGGAATTCAGTGAAAAACAGGGTGAAAAACGGGGCATTTTTCCGTGTTTTTAGGGGGTGAAATGCCCTAAAAGGCTTGTTTTTAATGGGTTTTATGGGGGGTATTTTGTTGTATTGCTGGTTAAAGGAGGTTGCCTTAGACTTATGGCTATCAGTGAGCTAATGAACGCGAGGAAGGGCAAGCCGTATGAATACTTTGTTTTACGGGGACAACCTCGATATATTGCGACAGTATATAAAAGACGAAAGTGTGGATTTGATTTATTTGGACCCGCCGTTCAATTCCAACCGTAATTACAATGTGTTGTTCCGAGATGAGAGCGGTGTGGAAAGCGATGCCCAGATTACGGCGTTTGTGGATACGTGGCACTGGAATGAGAAGGCAGAGGAAGCTTATGATTGGTTGGTGACAGAGGGTCCGGGGCATGTCGGGGAGATGATTGGGGCATTGCGGGGATTTATTGGCACAAATCAGATGATGGCATATCTGGTGATGATGGCGATCCGGTTGGTGGAGTTACACCGGGTATTGAAGCCTACAGGAAGTTTGTATTTACATTGTGATCCGACTGCAAGCCATTATCTAAAGGTGGTGTTGGATACGATTTTTGGGGTAGATCAGTTTAGGAATGAAATTGTTTGGAAACGGACAAGTGCCCATAGTGACACGAAACAAGGCAATGTCGTTCACATGGGCAGAATACATGACGTAATCTTTTTCTATACAAAGACTATAGGGGCAGTTCGTGTTGAACTTTACCAACCATATAGCGCAGAATATGTGCGTCAGTTCTACCGGCATCAAGACCCCGACGGTCGCCGCTATCGCTTAGGTGACATTACGGGACCAGGCGGTGCTTCAAAGGGCAATCCACACTATGAATTCCTGGGGGTTACCCGTTATTGGCGTTATAGCAGAGAACGAATGCAAGAGCTTTATGAACAAGGAAGGATCATTCAATCGCGTCCTGGTTCTGTGCCTGCGTACAAGCGTTACTTGGATGAAATGCCTGGAATCCCACTTCAAGATTTTTGGGATGATTTACCTCCAATTGGAGCTCAAGCTACCGAACGGCTTGGTTATCCCACTCAGAAGCCGCTTTCCCTGCTTGAACGCATTATTGCGACTTCATCGAACCCTGGTGATGTAGTACTAGACCCATTTTGTGGATGCGGAACGTCCATTGCGGCGGCGCAAAAATTGGGGCGACAGTGGATTGGGATTGATATTACCCATCTGGCGGTGGCGTTGATGCAGTATCGGCTTGCAGATATGTTCGGACCCGCATTGCAATTTGAGGTAAAGGGGGTGCCGGAAGATGTAAAGGCGGCGCGGTATCTTGCCCAGCATGACCGTTATCAGTTCCAGTGGTGGGCATTGTCACTCATAAAAGCGAAACCTTTGGGCGGAGATGGGAAAGAGGGAAAGAAGGGAAGTGATCGGGGGATAGATGGAAGTATCAATTTTGTAGACGATGCCTCCAAAAAGTTAAAGCGGGTGATCGTACAGGTTAAAAGTGGCAAGGTTAAAAGCGGGGACATTCGGGACCTTAAAGGGACCCTAGACCGTGAGAAGGGGCAGATTGCGGTATTTCTGACACTGGAACCTCCGACAAAAGAAATGTCAGTGGAAGCGGTCAGTGCCGGTTACTATGACTCCCCTGGCTGGGGACGTAAGTATCCACGAATACAGATTTTGACTGTGGAGGAACTGCTTAAAGGCGCAAGCGTCCAAATGCCCCCGGCATGGGGAACCTTTAAGCAATCTGAACGGGTAGATAATTTAGGCGCGGTGCAAGAGGGCTTTGATTTTGAGGAGTGAGTACAAGATAGAAATAAAAAAAGACCCCGCTACATGGCGGGGTCTTTTTTACATATCGCCACTTGAAATTGTGGCTTCTTGTGGAGTAGGAAACAAAAAAGACCCCAAAATTGGGGTCTTTTCCGGGGTTGAGCCATGTGGCTCATATGGAGGTGGCGGGTATCGAACCCGCGTCCGAAAAGCTAACGGCACTGCGTCTACAAGCGTAGCCCGATGATCGTGTTTCGCGTCCCCGCGCTTCATCGGGCGCAGGTTGGGGACGCACACTAGCTAAATCTTAGTTTCTCTGTAGCGAGTATCGAGAGAAAAGCAGTCAAACCTAGTGTCAGCCTTCCGTCGCGTTCGACAAACTTAGGTCGGCTGTCGCCAATTAAGCGGCGAGGGCAAATTTAGTATTGCCAGTTGTTTTTTTGCCCAGGTTAACGAGTTGGTAGGCGCCTCGGCTTGCAACAATGTCGCTTCACCCCCCGTCGAAACCATTCACCCCCGGAGGAAAAAGCGTGCCGACGTTGCCGCCAGCACAACAAAGAGTATAGCATAATTTAGGAAAATGTCTAATTTTGTGGGTGGGGAAGTAGACATAAAAGGGTAAGGAGTAAGGGGTAAGGGGAAACGGCGAGTTGAGAGTATTGAGTAGTGAGTATTGAGAAAACGGCAACGGCGTTGTACACGATTGAAACGTTTGGACATGCCCTGGTTTTAGATTACAGGCTCATTGTCTTAAAACTTATCACCCCTGTGCAACCTTAAGAACTGTCGCTGTTCAATACTTCAATGTCAATCAGGTTGATCAGGGTTTCACCCGTATCGGTAAGGATGGGGGTGCCGGTAGCAGGGTCATAGACGGTGACAGCGATGGAATAGGCTCCAGCGGGGGTGCCGAGCGGTACCACCATCCCGTATTTCATAAAGGGCACGATGTCACGATCCGATTGGAAGAGGACGGTTCCCGCGCTATCTATCAGCCGATAAGAGGCTTTGAGCGGCGTGGTGCCGACTTCCCATCTTACGAAGAAGGGCAGTACGGCTCCATCACGATTGTCAAAGTCGTCACTTGCAATGTTTATTTCGAGGAAGGTAGTGTCACCAAAGCCTGTGGTGGGGGCACCCGTCAGGCGGTTATCACTGACGACTTTGGTATTCCATAGCGAGAGATACTCACTGCCATACCACCCATCCCAGAGCATATCATAATCCCGTTGCAATGCCTCCCACGCCGCAGGGTCCGAGGGTTCGCCACGATGGAGCAGAACAAAAAGATTTTCGGTGTTGGGTATGCCCTCGCTCATCAGGTGGACGTTATGGGGCGTTAAATCCAGCAAGCCCAATTCCATGCCCTGTTCTGCCTGACTGAGTAATAGGGGAGTATCTTCGTGTAGCCACTTGACCAAAGATTCACCCAGAGGCTTCAGTTCCTCTTTAGGCTCAGGCAAATAGGGTTGTCCTGCCACGCGCCGCCACAAAATGGCGGTTTCCCCATTAGGCAGGGGATACTCTTTTTGTGGTTGAAAGAGGAGGGGGAATAAACCATCAGGGTGACTATAGACCTCATCCACCACGCGCAAGCCCGGCTCATCCAAATCGTGATTGTCCCCATCTTTGGTCAGCACCCATTCGCTCCGAATCGTGCGAATCCACATATCAGGGAAGCGTTCGGTCAATTCCACCAAATCCAAGGAATCGGGGTAATCGGTGCGAATCAAATAGTTGTAGGGTCCCCGATGGATTTCAGGGGAGTTAATCAGCATTCCCAGAATGGTTTTGGGTTGAAGGTTCGGGTCGTGGCTGGCGGCAACCGTTGCCAACACATCAGGACCAATCCAGTAACCGGCGGCGGTGGGTCCGCTATTCGGGCGCAAGAGAAATTCACTTTGCGCCCAAGCAATTTTGGTTTGGTTCCAAAAGCCATCCAGTGCATCAAAGGTATAAACCGACCAATGCACTGCCAACGCCACCAACCAGACCCCTGCCAGCGCAGGTTGCACCCGACGCGGCAAATCCCGCAGGGCATCCACAAAAAGAATCGCAAAAATGGGTAAGAGGGGCACCAGATTTCGCGCACTGGTTTCACGGGGGGTAAATAACAAAAGGAGATACGTGGAGAGGATACAAAGCCACAATATCCATGATTCCAATCGTGCTTGCTTCCACCCACCGACCCGCCGAAGCCAGAGCCACCCCGCCACGGGCACTATCAACAACCCGCAGAGCCACCCTAATTGACGTGTCACGATATACTCAGGATAACGGGTTAGGTTACGGAGCGTTAAAACGTTGTACTGGGTGTTTTCGGTGTCAAACCGTCCTTCGTAGTCCCCAAAGGCAGTGTTGGTGAGTTCAGAAAGAAAATCAATCCGCGCCACATACCAGATACTCGCTACCGCCACTGCCAAAAAGAGTCCCGTCCAGAAATTCAGCAAAGCGCGATGGTGTTGAACCTTTGAGAGCGTTAATGCGTCAGCAGTAGTAGAAACGGTAGGGCGGGGGAGTGACAGGAAATAAAAAGTAGGAATCAGCCAGACAAACCAGAACGCCCATAAACCATCACCAAGCGGTAAGGTAAGAGCATGGTCACGATTAGGTAGATACCATACTGTAGAAAGCAATGCCGCCAGCCCTAGGGCGACTGCCAGAAATTTCCATTGCACTGCCCGACGGCGCAGTGCCGCCCATTGGATTTGCAACAAATTTGCCCGCCACCCGTAATACAAAAAGGGCAGGAACAAGTGGGCAGGAAGCGACCACTTGACCAACATCCCTACCCCAATGGCAATACCCCAGACCACCGTCCACCCTTTGTGAGTAAAGTTGTCGCTTTGCAAGAGGGCGTACAAAATCACAAGGAGCGCGGCAGTCAGAAAGCCATCCAGATAAAAGGTTCTTGCCATCGCCGCCAACATGGGCAGAAAACCTGCCACTGCCAGCGCCAGCAGCGGAAACCATGAATTGCCCGTACCCATCATGCGTTTGGCAATCAAGTAGGTAAAGACCAAAATCACTGCCAGGAAAAATACATTCGTGTAGAGGGCGGAATCCATGCCCCATCCAAAAAGGCGATAGGGAATTTGAGCGGCGAGGTAGAGCGCGGGTGGGCGAAAATCGTGAAAGGTAATCGCCTGAAAAAGCGTTTGCCAGGTCACCTCCCGCAGAATTTCAGCATGTTGAAGCGCACGGGTTAAATGTCCCCCCGCATCTCGTCCATAGGGGGTCACATTGACCTGAATCCAATAGAGACTTGCCGCCAGATGGGCGGCAATCAGCAAGAGTAACGTGCTAACCGTGAAGGCGCGATTTTGACGAAGGGTTGGCATTACACCCGTAGCTTAATAGTAGAAGGCTGTCCTGAAAGGATAACTCCTCCTACTCGTGATTTGGCATTTCCAAAGCGCACAGTATACCACAACTCAAAGGTTCCATGACCACAGGCGAAACTGATCTCCTCACCCTCCTCCGCACCATGAATCCGGTGCTTCAACCCGATGAATATGTATTTTGCACCTTACCCGATAAACAATGGCTGGTTGCTCTGCCATGGGTCAGCATGTTTCGGGAAAACGAAGGTGTTACAGTGATTTTACGGCGCAAAGATGCCGATTACCATGCGTTGTCTTACCATTATGTGGCGGCGTGGATTACGATTACTGCCCATTCTGCATTAGAAGCAGTAGGCTTTCTCGCGGCGATTAGTGCCAAACTCGCCGGAGCGGGGATTAGCTGTAATACCGTCTCTGCTTTTTACCACGACCATTTGTTTGTGCCTTTTGCGGAAGGGGAACGGGCATTGGCATTGTTGAATGAAGGATAACCTCACCGCTTTCAATGACAGCAAGAGGAAACAAATCTATTTGGCTATGAAACAATCCACACGCACTTTCATAATTGCAATACTTCTCTTTGTGGGCGGGGTCTTGATTACCCCTGTTCACGCCCAGGAAGAAGCTCCGATAACCTATGAACGCTACGATGTCGAAATTGATGTTGTAGAGGATGGCTCCTTTCGGGTGCGTGAGATTCAGCAAATTCGATTTGATGATGCCTTTAGCAGTGCCTTTGCCGAGATTCCATTGGCATACACCTCCAATATTACCGATGTGGAGGTCTATGAAGAGGAAACCGCCTATGAAGAAGATTCATTTGGCAGAGCACCCGGCACCTACACGGTAGATCGCACGGGAGGGAATATCGTTGTGGAGTGGGGGTATGACCGCACCCGCGCCGGTACGGTTAAAACCTTTATCTTGGAATATACAGTGCAAGGGGGGCTGTGGGTTTATGATGACGAATATACGCTTGAATGGCGGGCAATCCCCAGTGACCGAAGTGGTATCGCCGTTGAAGCGTCTTCAGTAATCGTCCGACTTCCCAATAGCCCCGCGCCTGATGCGTTGCACTTTGCCGCTTTTGGCGCGGAATATGATGCTACCGCCGCACAAGGCGAAGTCCGTTTTGAGGTAAAGAACCCCCTCCCTGATGGAACGGTATTCCAGGTGTTGGTAGGGTTTCCGAAAGCGGGCATTACCGCCGAAAAACAACCCTATCAACTTCAAGAAGAACAGGATACCCTGGCATACCGTTTTGAATCACTGGATGTGGATCTGTTTATCAACCCGGATGGGCGCGTAGTAGTTGAAGAGGCACATCGAGTATCGGTATTGCAAGGATTGCTCCGACATGGGGAACGCACCATTCCATTGGCATACACCGATGGTATTACCAAGGTGCAGGTCTTTGAGGGAGAAACCCCGCTCACCCAGGCAATTAGCCTTTGTGAGGATTGTTTCACCGTATCCGAGCAGGATCGAGAGGCATGGATTTTTTACGACGAGGAAGCGGATCAGATTCGGATTCGTGAAGGGCAGGCAGGCGAGGCGGAGATTCAATGGGCGGTACCGGCATTGGTACCGGGAGAAGCTACGACTTTTCGAGTCCGGTATGAAGTGCCGGGGCTAATTGTTGCAGATGAAAGCGGACAACGCTTTGATTGGAATGCTATCTTTGATACACGCCGCATTGAAGGCACCGAGGGGGATCGCGTTGGATTGCAAAGTACACCCCCGATTGAAAATGCCACCCTAAAACTCCATTTGCCGGAGGGTGTACGCCCCGAAAGCGTCACTATTGAGGGAGAGGAAGCCGTTCCACAAGCGGATGGAACCCTGTTGCTCACCCACAATGGTGCGATTGCACCGGGTAGGGCATGGGAGATTCAAGTCAATTTGCCCCCCAATGCCACCACCGCCCCCACCCCGCAATGGCAATTGATGTTTGAAGCGGCACGGCAAGCACAGGCAGAGGCGGCGACCCGCTTTGCTCAACAACAATTTGGCTTGGGCGCAGGGGGGGTGATTACTCTAATTGGTGGGTTGGTAGGAACGCTCGTGTTGTGGTTTACGCGGGGGCGCGATAAAGAGGTACCTCTGCAAGCAGAATACTTAAGCGAACCCCCTTCCACATTACCCCCCGGGATTGTAGCGTACCTTGTGGACGAGAAACCCACCACCAAAGGAGTGATGGCATCATTATTCCATTTAGCAAGCCTTGGTATTGTGCGGATTACGTTTAACGAGGGCTTCCAGATCCAACGGAACCTGCACGAAAATGAACTCTCTCAGGGGCAGGAGCTTACGCGCCCTGACGGAACCACGATTGCTATACCCAATCACCTTGTTACCCTTTATAACGCCATCGCGACGCGCATTCCCATAGAAGCGGCGACCTGGTTGAACAATGTATATCCTCATTTCGTCAATGTTCTACCCCGGGCATACGAGCAGATGGGCGAAGAGGCAAGTCAATTTTTCTCGGAAATCCCCACCCAATCGGCGTTCCGCTGGAAATCGTTCGGGCAAGGACTAATTCTGGTGGGGCTAATCGGGGGGGCAATCGCTTATTTTGGTTTCCGCGAGGAGTGGGGGGATGTGGTTCTTTGGATTCCGGGAGCGTTGGTAATCGTGGGTATTGGCTTTTGGGTAGTGAGCCGCTGGATGGCGCAAAAAACCACGCTTGGTGCGGAAGAGGCAAGCAAATGGGAAGCCTTTAAACGATATTTGCAGAATCTAAAACAGTACGGATCGTTGGCGGAAGCGCAGAAAGTGCTTGACGACCATTTTGCTTATGCCGTGGCGTTGGATGTTGAAAAAGTGGTGTTGCAACAAGCGGCAGAATTAGGGACAACCGCCCCGATTTGGACCTACCCCACCACCATCCGCCGCGACGACCCCTTGCCACCCCGCGACCCCATCGAGCAACGTCCGGGACGCTTGCCCCCCCTTCGTACCATGCCCAATCGTTCTGTACCAGCGGCAGGGGTGCCTTCTTCACCCTTGCCGGGAAAAGATTGGTCGGTGCAGGGCGCTTCCGATAGCATGGCTCATGCCATTAACAGCGCAGATCGTTCGCTTGCCGCCTTGTTGAGCCAGGTAGGTGGCGTGGATGACGGCACGACCCCATTTGATGTAGTACGGAGCGGGGTAGAGGGGATTACCAAAACCACCTTTTCCGCAACGAAAAGTACCTTTGAAGTACTAGGGGAAATTCTGGAAAGTTCTTCTTCCGGCGGTGGTGGAGGTGGGTATAGTAGTGGGGGTTCCTCTTGGAGTGGTTCACGAAGTAGTGGCTCCAGTTCATGGAGTCGCTCCTCCGGTTCAAGCAGTTCTTCCCGTAGCAGTAGCAGTCGGCGGAGTGGGGGAGGGGGCAGTCGAGGCTTCCGTTAAACTGCAAAATTTCAGCCTCTGCTTATGCTGATGTAAGATGTTGCCGAAAGGAGCATTTTTCAATGCAACAAAATCGGCTTTTCTTATCCATATTGGTATTGGCATTCGCCCTCTTGTCGGTGGGTGCTTTTCTTGATTCGCCTTCTCCTACTCTGGCGCAATCGGTTGGTTCTACAACAGATTTAACAGAAAATGGGGCAATAAGTGTTATCACCACGACAACGCCATTGCCTACTTCTACAGGTACTGCAACGGTCACCGTTACCCCTACAGGTACAACAACAGTAACGGTGACCGCCACTGCTACAGGGATCGTCACTGCTACCGCTACTGCTACGGCAACTGGTACACCAACCAGCCGGGATACCTATCTCGCCCTGGTTCAACGAGCGGCGAACTCGCCTACACCCACCGCCACACCCACCGTTACGCCATCGCCCACGCCTCAACCGGAATGTAACGCGTACTTCGACGATTTCAGCAATCCCGCTTCAGGATGGCCCGTTGGTGAAAATTCTGCCATTCGTGTCCAATACATCAATGGCGAGTACAGCTTCGCGACTCGTCAGGATGGTATTTACACATTGCGCTCACCTAATAGCGAGTACGCTGTCTATAGCATTGAGGCGGATGTTCGCTGGGAAGGAACCTTGGGGGATAGTTATGGACTTGCCTATGGGATTCCATCCGATTTTAGCTCTTACTACATTTTCGATATGAATACCGAGGTACAACAATATCGAGTGTTAAGAGTACAAGGACAATCTGCTTCATTGGTAGTGCCGTTGACCTCATCTACTGCAATTGCCAATGGGAATGGGGTCAATCACCTTAAAATTACGGTGAATGGCAATACCCAGACCTTTGAAGTGAATGATACCGTTCTTACTACTGTGAACGCGACTCACAATGGTGCGTTGGATGTGGGGCTTGTGGTAGGTGCAAACGAAGGAACCCCCAACGTAGATGCACGTTTCGATAATTTCTGCCTCACCGTACCCGTGGGTGCAGAAGGGGTTGATAACAAGACGGAGCAATCTCCCACGATGCAGAATCTGACATTTCCGTCTTTCGTAGAGTAAAATCAGCTTCTTAAAACGAATAGATCGAATATACGGGCAGGGCTTTGTTTTGGAGTCCTGCCCGTCTTATTTTCCAGAAATTAATTTCGTATAGAAATTACCTCCAATCTACAAGATACCAAAAGTGATAAACTTCACAAAGAATACAAAATTTCCTTCTATTGATTTTTTGGCTACGATTATATAGTAACAACCGCAACTAATTCCCCACAGTAGGGGTTCTAACTAGTTGTACATCTCACACGATACCCCACACGGTTGCCAACAACGCAACCGTTCCTCTTTCTTAGGAGCAAGTAGTACATGACACATGACAATACCGCTTTTAGCGGACATCCGCACATCGTTGACGGACCGTGGACACGGGAAGCACGCCAAAAAGCGGTAGATGAAGAGATTCTAGAAGCCTTTATTGAATATTTCGGGCGGGCAATGAAGTTCCGCCGCTGGTCCCCCTGGCACGACCTTCCTCTTGAAGAGATGAAGGAATATGGGGACCGACTGAGTGAAGACACCATCAACATTGTCGAAGGCTTCCTGGGTGTCGAAGAATACATTGGGGACTATGTACTTGCCGGGCTGGAGATGTTTCGCAACAACCGCACCCGCCGCAATTTCCAATTGCAATGGGGCGCAGAAGAGATGAAGCACGGCATTGGCTGGGAACTATTTCTCATTCACTCAGGGGTACGTACCCCCGAACAAGTCCATGATTATCTTAAAAAAGTCACTGACCACCGTTGGGACCCCAAAAACCACAAAGGGTTAGATACGCCCCTTGGTGTGGCAGTGTATGCCATGGCGCAAGAACGCGCCACCTACTACAACTACGAAAACGTACGCCTCCGCATCCGCGAGGAATACGGTTTATCTGCAAAGCCAACTGCCGAAGAAAAAGCACGCGGCAAGGAAGTTGGCGCGGCAGAAATTTGTCGCGTCATTGGAGTAGATGAAGTTGCACACCACGCCATGTTCCTCAAGATGGTGCAAATTCACCTTAAATATTTCCCGGAAGAAACCCTTGATATGATTCACGAGGTCTTTGGGAATTTCATGATGCCTGCCTTGCGACTGATTCCAAACCGCAAAGCCTTCATCCGCTCCATTATTCGCACCAAGCTGCAAACTGCTGACACCCAGCGCGATGTGGTCGAAAACCCGATCTTCCGCGCCCTTGGCTTGGCAGACGACAAAGCCTTCAATGTCGCCATGCAGGAAGCCAAACTGCTCCCAGAAGGGTTGGGACCGGAACACGTTACGCTGGGTAAAAACGGGAAATTTGTAATTGCGGCAAGCCCTGCCTAACCACAACGAGACAACACAAGAGCGGAGAGGGGAGTATAGTGCTCCGTTCTCCGCTCTTTTTATTTACAATGGCACGTACTGATAACCTTTATACTCTACCCGACAATCTTCCTATCCCGGAAGATGATGGTGCATGCAACCACTTAACGGGACTACTACTACCCAGCCTTCCACTACCCGCCACTACCAACATATGGGTAAACCTCTCACAATGGGAAGGTCGCACGGTTGTCTATGCCTATCCCCGCACAGGCGAGCCTGACAACGACCCACCCGACGGGTGGGATTTAATTCCGGGGGCGCGGGGCTGTACTCCCCAATCCTGTTCCTTCCGCGACCATTACCAAGAACTAAAGGAACTGAATGCTGAGGTTTTTGGACTGAGTACGCAAGACACTCCCTATCAGCAAGAAGCAACAACCCGCCTTCACCTGCCTTTCCCCCTTCTAAGTGACCACCATCTACAATTCGCCAATGCACTTAACCTTCCCACTTTTACGGTTAAGGGGATGACCCTGTTAAAACGGGTTACATTCATCATCAATAATGGCACTATTGAAAAAGTCTTTTACCCTGTTTTTCCGCCTGACCAAAGCGCAGAGGTGGTCATTGCGTGGTTAAAAGCAAATCCAGCAAAATAGGTTGTTTTAGGGGAAAATTCCATGAGCCACTCCAATGCTCCGCAGATCACCACTACCCAGGGAATCTTGGCAGGAACCGAAAACAAGACAATAGGAGTACGAAGTTTTAAAGGAATTTCATTTGCGGCACCTCCTGTCGGGGAATTACGCTGGCAACCCCCACAACCCGTAATTCCCTGGACAGGGGTATCCAACGCAACCCGCTTCGGACCCCGCGCCATGCAATTGCCTGTTTTCGGGGATATGTCTTTTCGCTCCAATGGAATGAGCGAAGATTGCCTATATCTGAACGTATGGACCCCTACCCATTCCGTAACCGAAACTCTTCCTGTTCTATTGTACTTCTACGGTGGGGGACACATTGCGGGGGATGGCTCCGAGCCGCGCTATGATGGCGAGGCATTGGCACAACGGGGAATTATCGTCGTTACAGCAAATTACCGTCTCAATATCTTTGGCTTTTTGGCACACCCTGAACTAACGCAGGAATCCCCCCATCACGCTTCGGGCAATTATGGTTTTTTAGATCAAGTCGCCGCACTACAATGGGTAGCTCAAAATATCAGTGCGTTCGGCGGCAACCCTACTAAAATCACCATTGCAGGTGAATCCGCAGGCTCTATGTCCGTTAGTGCGATGATGGCATCGCCATTATCCAGGCATATAATTGCAGGTGCCATTGGCTCCAGCGGGGCACTTCTCAGTAGGTTGGGTCCTGTCCCCTTAGCAGAAGCCGAGGCGATTGGCACCACCTTTGCCACAACCATTGGCGCACCTACCCTTAAAGCCCTCCGCGCTCTGCCCGCCGAAACGCTTTTAACTGCCATTACGGATACAGGCGTTCGTTATTTTCCACCCACCATTGATGGGTATTTTTTACCCCAGCCCTTACCCGCCATCTATGAGACAGGTAGACAAGCACAGGTGCCACTTTTGGTAGGGTGGAACTCCGAGGAGATGAACTCTACATTTCTCATGGGGGCAACTCCACCCACCCCCACCAATTTCACCGCGCTCGTTCATGGACGTTACGGCGACCATGCTGAAAAAGTCTTGACCCTTTATCCCATCACCACTGAAGAAACTACCCTTCAATCCGCCACCGACTTAGCAGGGGACTTATTCATCGGATACAGCACCTGGAAATGGGCAACCCTCCACCAAAGAAACAGTCACCATCCTGTTTACCGGTATTATTATGCTCACCCCCGCCCCCCGATGACCCCCGAAATGGGAAATGCAGTTGCAGGGTTAGCGGGTGGAATATTATCCGATGCCCCTGCCAATGCCCACCGTCCACCCCCGCCGCGTGGAGCCGTCCATTCCGCCGATATTGAATATTTTATGGGCAACCTTGCCACCAACCCCGTTTATGCATGGACTTCCGAGGATCATCAACTGTCCGAATTGATGCAGGAGTACTACGCCAATTTTGTGAAATACGGCGACCCCAACCATGCAGATTCACCAGTATGGCTTCCCGTCACTGAATCAAACGGAGTTCCAGTGATGCACATTGATGTATCCCCCCACCTTGAAATTGCCCAGAATGAGGCGCGATATGAATTTCTTGAGCGATATGACCTTTAACCCTATTGTTATACGCAGACGGTGCCTACTTCTACTACTCTTTCTACTACTAGCCTGCCAACCTGAAACGGGGGCACGGGCAACCGCTGTGCCAAGTAGTACACCGTCGCCCAACGCAACCATAGCAACTACATCAACAGAAATAGTTGCCCCACCCCCGACAGCTACTGAAATCAGTGTAACTTCAACCCCTACGCCTACTACAACTGACACTCCTACTCCTACACCAGTTGCAACCCTTCATGCCACCGCCCCCTGGCTCTTATGGAAAAATTCAGAATATGCGAACAACAATAGCAATGTACAACCAGGGTATTATGTGAGTAATAACGATGGATCAGCCTTAGCCACGTTAGAGAACATCAATGTTAATGCTGGTGAAGCCATAACTTTCTATATCAATGACCCCGTCCCCACAGGGACGTTTTTGCATGGACAATATCTCATCACGGTTCAATATGCATCCACGGATACCGCCCGTTCAATTTGGCACGAACCAACCAACCTCTCACTCTGGGAATTACCAAGTGCCCGTTTAATTGCAGAAACTCCGCTCTTATCAGAAGCCGCCACCAATGCCTTAACTGAAAACCAAACCCTTTCCGTTCTATTTGCGATACAAAATATGGCATGGTCACCGGATGCCCACTACCTAGCATTTGCCGCCGCGCTTGATGACGCCACCTCGGACATTTACCTACTTGATACCCAAGATGGATCTATCCGTCGTGCTATTGATGGTCCTTTAGAGACTTTTCCTATTGAATGGTCACCAGACGGAAATTGGCTCCTCTACGGAAGCGCGGAGACATTCTACGTCGAATGTGAATGCCCCGAAGAAATCTGGCTTTATAATCTCGCCGACAATTCAACCCGCCACTTATACGACTCAGGGGCGTTTAGAGAGTCAGTGTTAGGATGGTTGGATGAGGAATGGGTGATTACTGTATCAAATGCGTTTGAGGCAAACGATTCGAACCCGCGCAAAATTAACCTTTTTACAGGTGAGGTCGTGCTATTAGATGAAGACTCTTTTGGTGTAGATGCCTATAGCCCCAACGGATTTCTGATACTAAATCGGACCCCTGCTATGTGGACTCCAGATGGATTTGATACCACTCTGTTCACAGCCATTGATGTTCGTGCCAATACCAGAACCGAGTTTCATATTCCGAGCGATGGCTCACAATTGGTTTGGATCGGCGGACCTATGGGATTGTTTGCAACCCATGACCGTATCAATCGTTATCTTTTTGACCATACTGGCACGATCCTATACACCTTCCCCTATGGAGAGTTCCACGGACACCCACAACTTGCCCCCAACCGTCAATGGATTTTAGTAGATACACCCGATGGATGGGATATCTATTCTACAGATGGCACACTCCTTGCCGACCTTAATTTACCAGGACAACCGCTCTGGGTACTTGATAATCAACTGCTAGTCAAAGAGGAGACAGGTTGGTCGTTGTATCACCCTGCTTCTTTTGAAGTTGCCTCCCAAGCCAGCGAATGGAAGAAAACTGCCATTATGGGAGATATTCAGGAAATGGATGGGGTTTGGTTGGTTCATGAACTTCCTTGATAGGCGAGTTGGGCTGTATCAAGGAGGCATCCTAACGGCAGGCTACCTGGTCATTGCACTCCTCCTCACCTACCCTCTCATTTTCCACGTTACCACCCATCTGCCTCTCGGCACAGAACCCGCCGCTACCGTTCCACTATTTAACCTATGGACATTGTTATGGAATACTGACCGCCTTGCAGCCCTCTATCAAGGCTACTGGCACGCCCCCATCTTTTTCCCTACCCCCGGCACCTTTGCACTCTCTGAACCTCAACCACTTACAGGCTTACTCTTTACGCCTGTCTACAGAGCCACGACGAACGCAGTTTTTGCCTATAACTTTGTATTTCTATTGAACCTTACGCTCAATGGCATAAGTGCCTATTGTTTGGCACGAACCATCCACACTTCAAGGGTATCTTCATTCCTCACAGGCATACTGGCGCAAACCCTTCCATTTGTCACAAATGAGTGGGGCGTATTACAACTCACAGCCGTCTATCCCATCTTTTTCACGCTCACCACCCTCACGAAGTGGAGCCACCACCCCACACGCAAAAATGCTTTGTTGCTGGCAATTTGGGGGAGTGCCGTTTTCTGGACATCGGTCTATTACGGGTTGTTTCTTGTACTCTTCGTGGGGTTGTATGGGGTATTGTTGCTTACTCATACCATTGTTAATGTAGTGAAAGTAAGAAAGAAATCGAGTTTTCAACGGCAGAAACTCGGTTTCGCTTTTCAGGAACGTATCGCAACAGGATTACTAATCCTTGGTATTATTGCATTGTTGCTTTTTCCGATGATTGCAGGGCAACTTCGGTATACAGCAGGATATAGCCGTTCTGAAAGCACGATTCAGAGCAATAGTGCTCAGCTCATAGATTATGCGCGGTTGGGGTCACGCGCATTGGGGAGTCAGGTACCGTGGTTAGCGCAGGATGGCGGGAGCGGGCAACGGCTTTATCCGGGAACGGGATTGATTATTCTGGGAATGCTAGGCGCAATCGTTGGGGTATGGCGTGGCAATCGCTGGTGGGTATTGTATGCACTATTGAGTAGTGTGGTCGCGTTTTTGCTTAGTCTTGGATTGAACTGGATGATTGGAGAGGTTCAACCCTATCAGTGGGTAAGAGAGTATCTTTCAGGGTATCGTCAGTTACGGAGTCCTTTTCGATTGGCTATTTTTGTGCAAATCTTTTTGGTATCGCTCTCTCCCTTTACGTTAGATGCTATTGGACGGGGGTTCATTTATAGAGGTAATCTCCATTGGGTGAGAGGACGACCACAAGGATCGCCCCTACAGCAGGGCTTGGCAATTGTAGTAGTGGGGTTAGCCATTGTTGAAGTGCTGGCATTTCCCGCCCGCCTGTATGCCGTTCCACCCACTACCTTTGAGGCAGAATGGATAGCTTGGTTTCGTACCCAACCGCCCGGCGCGGCAGTCGTTGTGCCATTTGTAGAGGGAAGTCGAGCATCCAATTACCAAGCCACAACAATTGCGATGATTCAGACATTATCCCATCACCACCCGCTTGCCAATGGCTATTCCGGCTTTTTCCCCGACCGTCACGACAACCTCAAATCCCAAATGCAAGATTTTCCCTCCTCCGCCTCAATCACTACCTTGCAAGCAATGGGAGTGCAATACATCATTGTTCATCGAGAGTGGGAATTTTTACCCGCTCTATCCCAATGGCAGAACCTGGAGGAGGCGTATCGCGACAGGGAAGTCGTTATTTTCACCATCATGGCAACGTCCCCATCCCCTCCATAACGTATATCACATCTAAATTGCTCCTTCGCCCTTCAACTCTATAATGACCATGACCCCTTTATATAGATAGAAAGACATGGCATGTCCCGTATTTACGTCGCTGTTGACCTCGAAACGACAGGGTTTTCTCCCGAACGTGATGCAATTTTAGAAATCGGCGCGGTGAAATTTCGAGTCCCGAGCCACCCCGATGAAGAACCCGTGATTGAACGTTGGCAAACGCTGGTACACCCGGGTCGCCCCATTCCCCACCGCATTAGCCAGCTTACAGGCATCACCCAATCGGACCTTGACCATGCCCCGCCCCTCAGCCGGGTCCTCAATGAGTTTCGCGCCTTTGTGGGAAACTACCCGGTTGTGGGTCACAACGTTGGATTTGAGCTGGCGTTCCTCCAGAAACAAAATGTACTGGTAGGGCAGGCACACCTTGACACCTTTGAGCTTGCAAGTTTGCTCTGGCCCTACGCGCCCCGCTATACGCTGGGCGAATTGGCGACCCTGATTGGAATGCCCTTTGAGGGATGGCACCGTGCCCTTGCTGACTCGGAAATGACGATGCACCTGTTTCTCGCGCTGTGGCGGGCGGCGCGAACGTTACCCCATGGAGTTCTGGATGCGATTGTCAAAGTAGTGGTTGAAAGTCGGTGGACGCTCCGCAGTTTCTTTGCGGCGGCGCACCGCGCTGAAGGGGATGGGGGTATTCCGATTCCGATGCCCAAACCCCGCCCAGAACCACCCACACCCCACCACCGCCTAGAACCCATTGCCAACCCCCTGCCATTACCCAAAAGTGAAATTTTAAGCTGGGTAGAGCCAAATAGTCCCCTCACCGCTGTATTACCGCGTTTCACCGCCCGCCCCGCGCAGAAATCCATGTTGGAGGCGATTCTGCGGGCGTTTAGTAATGAAACCCACTTGGTAGTGGAAGGGGGCACCGGCGCAGGGAAATCGTTGGCATATGCCCTCGCCGCCATTTATGAGGCACAACGGCGCAACCTACCTGTGGTAATTTCGACCAATACGCTTAACTTACAAGACCAACTGTATTACCAGGACCTGCCCCGTTTGGCAGAGGCATTGCCGCGCCCGTTTACCGTACAACGATTGAAGGGACGCAGTAATTATCTTTGTGCCCGCCGCCTCATGCTACTGCAACAACGGGGTAGTTACAGCCCTGCTGAAGCACGACTGGTGGCACGGGTTTTGATTTGGCGCGAACTCACGACCAGCGGGGACCGCGCGGAATTAAATTTGCAACGGGAGGAAGAGGAAGCATGGGCGCAAATTTGTAGCGATAGTGCCTCATGCCGTCCCGATGTTTGTAGTCCCTTTGGGCAATGCCATTGGTTCCGTGCCCACGATAACGCCCAAAATGCCCATTTGGTGGTGGTGAACCATGCTCTCCTCCTCAACGACCTTGCCGCCGGGGGTGGTTTAATCCCGGAATCACATAGCGTGATTGTGGATGAAGCACACCATTTGGAAGAACAAGCAACCCAACAATTTGGCTTTTCGGTTCAACAAGGACAATTTGAGGCACTCTTCGCCCTCCTCGGACGCGAGGAAAAGGGCAAAGCGGTAGGGTTGCTGGCGCAAATAGGGGTAGAGGCAAAGGCAAGTGCCGGACGGGTCGCCCAATTCAGCAAAGTGAACGAACGGGCGGGGGTTCTGCTTCGGCAGGTGGGTCAGAGTCGGGGGGGCGATGGAATCCGTCTTTGAGTGTCTTGTAGAAGTCGTGCGCCATTTGCCCCGCCAGGGACAGGAGCACAAACGACGGATTGACCCTGCATGGCGACAATGGGCAGAATGGCACGAACTGCAAAGCGCGATTCAATTTTTGAATGAAGAAGTTGATGCATTGGCAGAAGGGGTCAACCAACTGATCCCCACATTGGTGGTATTGGGTGCAAAAGAAATTCGCTGGCAAAGCTGGACCGATGAACTACGCCGCTTGACCGGGTTAGTCGTGGAAAATACCGCCGAGATCAAACGAATTCTTTTAGAACCTGACTCGAATGATGTCGGGTGGCTTACGATGAAAGCCGGTGAGGATGATGAGGATGACCAACCGAGTGATGTGGCAATTCACCGTGCCCCCATTTCCGTTGCCACTCTGTTGGGTGAAAGGCTATTCGCACTCAAACGCTCGGTGATTCTTACCAGCGCGACCCTTGGGGTGGAAGGGGGCTTTGGCTACCTGAAAGAGCGGTTGGGGATTCCCCGCGCTGAAGAGCTCTCGGTAGGGTCGCCCTATCACTTCGAGTCCCAGGTACTGACCTATGTGGTGGATGATTTACCCGAACCCAACCAACAAAATTATGCTCAACAATTACAACGGGCATTGATTGAGCTGGCAAAAGCCACTCAGGGACGGCTGTTGGTGTTGTTCACCAGTAAAAGCCAACTGAATCAAAGTTACCGTGCCATCTCTGCTCCATTGGCGAAAGAAGATATTACGGTGATGGCGCAATATATGGATGGTTCCCGCACCCACCTATTGGAACGCTTTCAGACGATGGAACGCGGTGTCTTGCTGGGTACCCATTCTTTCTGGGAGGGGATTGACATTCCAGGGGCGGCGTTGAGTTGCGTGGCAATTACACGCTTGCCCTTCCCCGTACCGAATGACCCGATTCATGCCGCCCGTAGCGAGGCATACCGCGATTCCTTCAACGATTATATGGTGCCGCAGGCGGTGATTCGTTTCCGTCAAGGCTTTGGGCGGCTGATTCGCTCCGAGGAAGATCGAGGGGTAGTGGCAATTCTGGATTCGCGCTTGGAGCACAAAAGCTATGGCTCCGCATTTCTCCATTCCTTGCCACCCACCACCCTGCACGTTGGACCGTTACGGGATTTGCCCCCGATGGCGGAACGGTGGCTTAAGGAGTAACCGTTACCTGCCCCACTTGCCATTCACGATCACTCAATACCGTTTCGGGGTCATTCACCCCGGAAACGGTAAGGGGGGCAAAGGTCGCGGGGTCATAAAATTCAACGGTGATGTTGTAATCGCCCGGTGAAGTATGGGACGGAATCTGAAGGTCATGTCCATCCGGGCGAATCTCCCACGCTTGCCATTGAGAGGTGGGCGCACCCCACGGATACCCCTCGCTTCTGGCAATTTCTTGTCCTTGAGCATCAACCAGTTTGACCAGCACATTGTAATCTTGCGTAATAGGAACAATTCGTTGCAGGGAAAGAATTATTTTTACGGTTTCATTCGGGTGAACCACAGCGGGTTGAATCTCAACCATGGCAAGCCGAATTTGTCCCCCAAAATCAGCAACAGGGTGATGGGAAACGATAGGATGGGTAGGACGTGCGATTTGGTAAACGATAAACCGATCATTTTGCTCCACCAATAGCACGCGGGATGCCATACCACTGGTAGAGAGCGCAGATTCAATATCGGTACGGCTTTCCTTCGTGATTACAATAACATCTACAACATCATCCAACGCACGCACCAAAGCAGGCAGGTTCTCAGGGTATTCTTGCATAGGGTGGGGATGGACATAGTACGGTAAACTTTCATACATCATCACCGATTCATAGTTATAAAACGCCTGATACCCCCATTTATCCGTTAATACCGAGGTTTCCAGGGGATTTGTCAGCGATTGAACCTTCCAAACCACCTCAACCTCGTCTTGTCGGCGGAGTGCCTCCTGAGATGCCGCCCAGCCTGATTCGGGGTGAAATGTTGTGATGGTTATCCCTACAACGGCAATGACACCCAGAAGGGTTGTCACAAGTCGTGGAACCCATCTCGCCTGGGCGTGTGCCCCCGCTAAAAACCCTAAAAACAAAAACAGTGCCCCCATCAAATAGAGGCGTGGGCTAAAAAGCGCATCAGGGATAAGGATGTCAGTGGTTGTAGTGTTATAGGTTCCATAAAACTGCCACGCCATCGGCAATACAAGTATGATAAGTGCGGCAAGTGGCAACACCGATTTTTGTTTACGAAGCCATCCCCAGCCCAATACCCCTAAAAACAATCCACCCAATAGTCCAAGCGGAACAAGTGAAAGGGGATTAAAAGGTTCCCCCTCTACAATGACGCGTGTCGCGCCCAATCCCTTTGAAGGGTAGCCCATAAACCAAAAATAGATTGCCGTCATTACTCCCCAGAATATTCCACTTAACACCATGCCCTTTATGGGTAATTTTGAGGGCATAGAGGTAGCGATCTCAGATGCAAGCGCGTAGACAATCAACCCCGCCCCAAAGACAAGGGCTTCTTCCCGCACCAAAAAGAGGGCATTGAACCACAAAAGGATTTCCCATGAGGGACGGCGCACGGTAATAGCAATGAGACTAAGTAATAGAAAGGGTGCCAACAGTTGAAAGGGACGCAAATCATGGGTTACGGCAAATGGCATAGACGGAAGTGCACAGAGTGCCAGCAGAAATGTAAATACTATTCCAGAGTTACGGCGATGAGCATGGTACCAACCCCATCCGAGGTAGAGAATCGGGGCAAAAAAGAGGGCAGAACGTAGCACGAAAAGTGCAAGAGGAGCGCGAAATAGAATCAGAAAGATGCCATCTATATACTTAAATGGTTCAAAGTGAATTGCCTGATGAATGGTGGTGGTGGCTTCAGGACCGTAAAAGCCCAAAAAGTTGATCCCATTCGGGTTAATACTCATTTGAGGGGTATAACGGGAATCCAACCATTTAAGCCCAAATTGAAGGTAATAAGCGAAATCTTTGGTATGAAAATTGAGACTTTCCAAATAGGTTTGATTCAGCCATACCGCGCCAATCGTCATAACCCCAAAGAGGAGGACGTACACAGCAAGGATAACAGTATTGGAAAAGGTGGGGCGCGTGGTCATTGTGAAGGGGATACTAGCGAACGGTGATGGTCCCAACATCCCATGCGCGGTCACTGAGAATGGCGGGAGGGCAGGTATTGGCGGTATAAACGGTTGGGGGATTGCCACAGTTGGGCGCGGTGACAGGCAAGGGGGTAAAGGTGGCAGGATCGTAAAATTCAATCGTGAGACGATAGTCCCCCGGCACCGCATCACCCGGAATCACCACGTCATGCCCATCGGGGCGGACGGTGCAGGATTCCCAATTGGAGGTGGGTGCGCCCCAGGGAAAGCCCTCTTGTCGCCACACTTCTTGTCCATCAGGGGCAAGTAATTTAACCAGTATGTTGTAATCGCTCGTGATAGTATTGATACTTTGGAGATTGAGGGTTATCGGTACCGTGTCCCCGGCGGTAGTTTCCGTTTTGGAGAACTCTACGGTTAAAAGGCGAATCAAGCCGCCAAAATCGGCACTGTGGTCATCGGCGGGTCCGGCAAAGTCGGGCAAACGCACATCATAGACTTCATATATTCGTGCGTACTCCATCCCCTCCAGCATAATCACTTCTTCGGGTCGTAGGGCATTCAAATAGGTGTTGACTTCAGGGGTAGGCAACTCCCGTTGCCACATATTGACGTAGGAGACCACGTAATCCACATTACACCACGCCGCAGGTTCCCAATTTTCGCTAAGGGGTTCAGGATTGCGATTCAGGAAGTAGGAAAGGGGACCGTTGTCATACCAACTGAGGATTTTGCCATCCAACCGTCGTGCCCCCTCTTCACCCATCATTTGGTTGTCCCGTTCCTGTGCATTGAGATATACCGCCGCCTGATCCAAGCCTTCGCCCCAGCCAATAGTAAGCAGAGAAGGGGCGACTTTGTTCCCTAAAATGGCGGCTTGATAATTCGGAAAATAGTAAGGGTATTCCCGAATTCCCAACACTGCGATACCGAAAAGTAAAGCACCCGGAAAAAATCTTTGTACTCGACCATACACAACACCCCTTTCATAAGGGGTGGGCAAACGAAGCACCGTGATTACGCCCCATCCTGATACTCCACTCAAAAGCACAATCGTTGGAAGAAGATAGCGTTCCTGTTGTTTCGCACTTATAGAAATGAACAGAACAAAAAAGAGTGCAAAACCGAGTAACCATACTATGGCACGACGATCAGCGAGGGGTGCCTTTTTCTGAAAAATCATCGCCCCGGCACCAAAGAAAAGTAAAAGCGTAAAGAAGTTGGCACGGAAAAGATAGACCACCGGGTAATAAAGCCACCCCGGGTTGCGACTAATTTCTCCCAGAAAGAAGACCCCATCCCCATGTCCTTCTTCTGCATAATAGAGCAATACGGTTGCCATTTCTTGTAGGGTGGTAATAGGGGCAACCCAGAGCGCGGGCCACAACGCAAACACGGTTACTATTGCAACCCCGCCCCATACTACCGTGCTTTGCACTGCCCACTGTACCCCGCGTTTTCCACGCCATGCCTCCCACACAAAGCCGAAAACCCCAAACAGGGCAAGTGCCACTGCCGGCACTTTGGTCAGCCCTGCCAATCCCAAAAACAGTCCTGACAGCACTAACCACCCCCACCCTTTTTCTGCCCGCACATGCAACAACCACGCTAAGAGGGCAACGATTAAGAGCGATGCTAACAACCCATCTAAATGTAATTCTCGTGAGAGGGCGATGTAAAAGGGTTCAAACGCCATCCAAAGGCTGATAAAAAAAGCAGGGAATAGCCCAAACAATCGCCACAATAAGAGAAACGCTACCCCCAGCAAAAGCGATATCCAGGTAACGATCCACCACCGCGCCGCCGCCAAGAGTCCCAAAGCGGTATGGGTGGTTTCGCTTTCCAACCAGCGTTCTAAAGTCGTTTCGTCGGGGTGAAAGGGTCCGGGGGTAAGGTGGGGATAGTCGGGGAAATGGGTAATGAATGCCAGCGTCCCCGCCCACATCACCATCACACCGGGATGTTCCCGTTGATAAGTTTGGGCAAAATTCCCGGTGCTAAGTGCCTGATAAAAATTAGCGGAACGGGTGAGCCAGCGCGGTTCATCGGGAGTGACAAAGACATCCAATGCTAAACCACGCGGCAACCACGCCACTACAATGACAATTAGAGTACAAAGGGGAACCAAAAACCGTTGGGACATAGCGGCTAGTGTATGCGAAACGGGCGGGGATACCAAAGACCCTTGCCACATCTATGTCTCTTTGTTATGCTCATAGGTAGAAACAAAACGGAGGTCGTATGGAACCTGAAGTCGTCATTTCGGCGATGATGGGGGGTGTGGCGTTTTTAATCATTGTTTTTTTCGTGTGGCGGGCACAAAACGCCTCTTGGGAAGCGCGGATGAGGGAATCTATCCCGGAAGCACCTAAAGATGTGGTGACGGCTTCGCTGGCAACCGGTCATACTCCTGCGCCGTTGGTACTTTCCTATACGGCGGACGAAATCGAAAATCCGACCGAATCGGACATTGTAGAGGCACTGGCACTATTGGAAGCGAACCTTGATGATACCGTCATGCTGGACGATGCGGATTACTCGGAGAGCTATTTACAGGCATATATGGATAATGATGGCACTTATTGTGTCGAATACCATGATGGAACGAACAATCGCCACTATCGGGCGGATCCGAATCTAACATTGCCTCTTACCGAAACGCTTTTTTTCACGTTTAATCGCCG
>Ga0181466_1000005_pt2 | contig 49656 bp, 22 predicted proteins | sample InSIn4gowninarea_FD_119078 | JGI IMG/M metagenome (GOLD analysis project Ga0181466, IMG submission 119078) | Clean room microbial communities from NASA Spacecraft Assembly Facility at Jet Propulsion Laboratory, Pasadena, California, USA -... ... | reverse complement strand
AGCCGAATTAAGCAAACAAGCTGGTGTTACCGGTGTATCCTTCTCCAATGGATTTATTGTAAGCCTGGGCAGCAGCACAAGCGATATTGACTGGCCAGGCAAAAAAGAAAATGAGCAGGTGATTGCCTCCCAGATCTCTACCGACAAAGAGTTTATGGATGTGTTTAAATTACAACTCAAGGCCGGAGAATGGTTTTCAGGCACCAAGGCCGATTCCAGTAAATTCATTCTCAACGAAACTGCCGTAAAAGCCATGGGTTTTAAAGAGCCCGTAGTAGGGCAGCCGTTTACTTTTCATGGGGTAAAAGGCAGCATTACCGGCATTGCAAAAGATTTCCATTTTGCTTCCATGCACGAAAAAATAAGTCCGATGGTACTGTTCCATAATCCCAACTGGTTTGGGGTAGTGAACGTAAAAACCACCGGAAAATCAGCTGCCCAGGCCATTGCTTCGGCTGAAAACGTATGGAAACAGTATCAGCCGGACATTCCGTTTGAGTACAATTTTATGAACGAGGCGTTTGATCTGTTGTATAAATCAGAGCAGCGCACGGCTAAACTATTCAAAATTTTTGCCGGTATCGCCATTCTGATTTCCTGCCTGGGTTTATTTGGCCTGGCTGCCTTTACGGCTGAACAACGCACCAAAGAGATCGGTGTCCGCAAAGTTCTGGGTGCTTCCGTTACCAATATCACCGCGCTGCTTTCAAAAGATTTTATCAAACTGGTCCTGATCAGCAACCTGATTGCCTGGCCTGTTGCCTGGTATCTGATGCACAAATGGCTGGAAAACTTTGCGTACCAGATTCCGATAAGCCTGTGGGTATTTGCCCTGGCTGGTGTACTTGCCCTATTCATTGCTTTACTGACCATTAGCTACCAGTCTATCAAAGCGGCCCTGGCCAATCCGGTAAGAAGCCTGAGAAGCGAATAATCTGTACCGCAGATTACACTGATTTTGGTATTCGCAGGATTAGAGGATGTATTGGATTTATTGTGAATGGGATTATCTGTCTGGAACCGGGATTTTTAGGATTTAAAGATTTGTCGGATTATTTATCTGAAACCGGGATTCATTGGATGACAGTGATTGATCGGATGATAAGTGAACATACATTCATGCTGTGAATCCCAAAAATCCGCGTAATCCAGGTTTCAGAGGGTAAATATTTCCCCCAGATTAGGGGATATATACAGAATAGTAATTTCAGAAATTAGCCTGTTTTTATTATTTGTTCATCCTAAACAACACTTACGTATGAAACGGTTTTCCACCTTACACACACTCATTTGTTTATTTCTCAGTGCTTCCTGCTTATGGGCGCAATCACCTGCTCATTTTCTTTTTTGCCTGGCCAGTCAATATCGCTTGTGCTGCTGCCCAGGCTTACAATAAATCCATTGGAGAAGGATACACCGGTAACACCAGCTTGTTTGCTTAATTCGGCTTTAATCGCCTCTTTTTTTCCATACATTTCGCCTCTTAAACTAAAAGCAAATACGTTTTCTTTGTCATAGCCCAGTTCTTTCTCCCGCATAAAAGTAAGTTGTTCACCAATTAGTAAGGTGCTGATGATGAGAATAATGGACATAGAAAACTGAGTTACCACAAGCACTTTGCGGAAAAGAGTGGTAGAACCGCCAATGGTAAATTTGCCTTTTAGTGCCTCTACCGGTTTGAAAGAAGATAATAACAATGCCGGATAAATACCTGCCACTACAATGGTTCCCAGCATAGTTACTCCCAATACCAGCAGAATAGTAGGATTGCTTAAGCTGAACGCAAGGGTTTTGCCTGAGATTTCATTGTATACCGGAATGACAGCTGAAATGAGGAGTATAGCCAGAAAAAGCGCAAAGCTGAACAGCAACACCGATTCCCCCATAAACTGCCCGAATACCTGCGATAAATGTGCCCCTACAATTTTGCGTACGCTTACTTCTTTGGCCCGTTTGGTAGCTCTGGCTGTAGCCAGATTCACATAGTTAATACAGGCGATCAGCAGAATAACAATGGCTACAATGGTAAATATGCGCACCGTTTTGATGCTGCCTTCGGAGCCATCGGCATGGTAGAGGCGGAGCTGGGAGAGCGGATTCAGGGCATAGCTAAACGTTGTTGCATTGGCTTCTTTCTGGTTGTTTATATGGATTTTTGTCAGTTTCCTGGCCACTGTATCCGCAGTAGTATTTCCTTTCAGCAGAAAAAAAGTAGTATAGTTGTAATTTCCCCAGTCTCCTTCCAGGCCATTCGGCTGGTATTGTTTATTATAATTTTCATCCAGAATACTGAACGGCACAAACCATTCGTACTGAATGCTGGAGTTAGAAGGAATGTCGGCAATAAGGCCGGAAATCGTATAAGTCTCCTTCTTATCCATGCGTATGGTTTTTCCGACCGGATTTTCATTCCCAAAGTATTTACCGGCCAGTTTCTCCGTAATAACAATAGAGCGGTTATTGGGAAATGGATTTTTAGGGTCGCCTGCTTTGAGTGGAAAGTCAAATATGTTGAAAAGGCCGGCATCGGTATAGGCGCCTTTTTTCTCTATAAAACTTTTGTCTCCAAACTCAAATACCCTGGCACTCCAGTCGGTCTGCATCCGGACTGCATCAGCTATTTCGGGGATTTCTCTCTTTCCGAAAGTGGCGATAGGAGCAGGGGTTGTCTCCCAGGTTTCTTTTTTACCGCCTACATCAAACCGGGCTACTACTTTATAAATCTGGCTGGTATTTGTATGAAAGGAATCAAAGCTCAGTTCATCCTGCACCCATAGCAGCATAAGTATACCAGCCGCTAAACCTACGGCTAAGCCGATAATATTCAGGGATGAATAGACTTTGCTGTTCCACAGTGTTCGTAAGGCAATGGTGATGTAATTTTTTAACATATGTCCAATTCAAATTTTAAAGATGAAGAAAATTTGGCAGTTTTATAATATCCTTGCAATAAATTTGCCTGTACGGGCATATGTCTGATTGTGAATGGTTTATAGGGTATTGTCCTGTTTATGCTATAAATGTAAATGTCCGGAAACGTACACTTTTGTACGCTACCGGACATTGGCTGGAACCTGGATTACACGGATTCATAGAATTTTTATCTCTGCATACTCCATCCTGCTCATCCCATAATCCACTAAATCCAGATTCCAGACAAAGACTATTCACTTCTCAGGCTTTTTACCGGGTTGGCCAGGGCCGCTTTAATGGATTTATAACTTACGGTAAGTGCCGCAATAACAAAAGCCGCCAGAATAGCAATTATAAATACGTTCCAGCTAATAGCTATGCTATACGCAAAATTTTCCAGCCAGCTGCTCATCACATACCAGGCTACCGGTGCCGCAATCAGGAATGAAATAAGGATGAGCCATGTAAATTCTTTGGAAAACAGATATACAATATTCCACACGGAAGCCCCCAGTACTTTGCGGATACCTACTTCTTTGGTTTTCTGTACAGCTAAAAAGGAGATCAATCCATATAGGCCCAGACAGCCAATGAAAATAGCAATCGCAGAAAATAGCTGAAAAGCCGTATATACTTTCTCTTCCTGCTGATACATACTGGCGATGCGTTCATCCAGAAATTCATATTCAAACAAGCGTTCAGGGAAAGTAGACGACCATAAGTTATCTATAGAAGCAATGGTCTGGCGCATGTGATGGGGCTGAATCCGTACACTTACTTGGCCAAAAGCATCCGGCAAATACCCCAGTACACAAGCCCGTATTTTTTTGTGCCTGGATTCGCTCTGAAAATCTTTGATCACGCCCATAATGGGAACGGTAAAATCCCCGTTTATGGTAATATATTTTCCAATGGCCTCTTCCGGATTCTGGATACCCAGTTTGTGAATAAGCGTTTCATTTACGACTATATTAATAATCGTATCCTTTTTATTGGCCTCTGTAACCGGCCTGCCAGCCAGCAGTTCGAAGCCGAACATATTCATATAGTGCTCATCAATAAATTTTACTTCGGTCACATCGTTTTTCTCTAAGCCTAATTCTTTGCTTGAAAAAGAAGTAAAGTTATTATTATACGCTGGTGCACCAGACGAAAAACTGATATCGGAGATGGCAGGCAGTTTCGATAATTCCGCCCGCATCCTAGCCACTTTATTCTTATCATTGCTTGGAAAGCGGAAGGTGAGGACTTCTTCTTTGTTAAAACCTAGATTCTGGTTGCGGAAAAAGTCCATCTGGCTGGATACCACCACCGTTCCTATAATAAGAATCTGGGAAATGCAGAACTGAACTACGACCAGGCTTTTCCGCAGGGTCAATCCTCCGGAAGCAGGGGTGGTTATTTTACTTTTTAAAGCAAGTGCTGGCTTAAAGTTAGATTGTACCAAAGCCGGATACAAGCCAGCCAGAACAATCATTCCTAAAGTGAGGGCAGCAATAACTCCCATTACGCCTGGTTCACTCAACTGATCCGTACTGATGTTGATATCCATATACTGGCCGGCTAGAGGCAATAAAAGGTGCGTAACAAACACGGCAATAAGCACCGATATAATTACCAGTAAAGCGGTTTCTCCTAAAAATTGCCGCATTAACTGCAAGCGGTGCGCGCCCAGTACTTTCCGGACACCCACTTCTTTGGAACGTTTAATAGCCTGGGCGGTAGCCAGGTTTATAAAGTTGATACAAGCTGTAATTATAATAAACACTGCTACACCAGCCAGTGCCCAGAACGTTTCTTTGCCAGTGGGAGTAATGATGTTATTGATATAGCGCTGGTCAAAATGGATGTTTCGCAAAGGCTGGAAAGGCATCTTGGCTTCCTTCGCAATGTCTTCGCCCCAGTTTTTCTTTAAAAATGACGGTACACTGCTTTCCAGTTGCCGGATAGAATAGTTTTCAGGTAGCACAATGTAGGTATAACTGCCTCCGGGAATATTCCAGAAATTGGTCATTCCCCGTTTATTTTCAGCTTCAATGGTTTTCCAGGAGGCAGCAAAAATAAAGGGTAGATGGGTATTGGAAGGAACATCTTCAATGATACCGGTAACCTTTAAATCATACTCGTTATTTAAGCGGAACACCTGACCCATGGCTTCTTTGTTGCCAAAGTATTTATCAGCCACACTCTCGGTGAGCACTACTGTATTGGGTTCTGCCAGTGCTGTAGCCGGATCTCCGGCTATCCACTGGTAATCAAATACCTTAAAAAAATGATTATCAGCAAACATAAATCCTTTTTCATTGAAGCGGTTTTCCTCTATTTGCACCATGCCGTCCCGCTCATAATAGGTTTGTGTAACCTGTTCCAGTTGACTGAAATCATTACGTAGGGCAGGCGCCACTGCCAGAGAAACATTGGAATTAAAGTCAAGCGCATTCAGGGTAACCCGGTAAATGCGGTCGGCTTTGGAATGAAAATTATCATAACCCAGCTCATTTCTCACAATCAGAAATAAGATCAGGCAGGAAGCTACCCCGAGGGCTAAGCCGGAAATATTGATGAGGGTATACGACTTTTGCCTCAGCAGATTCCGGTAGGCGATGGTAAAATAATTTCTGAGCATACGTGGGATTACAGATTGTTGGAATTATAATAATTATATGCATTATGTCTGGAACCTGGATTACACAGATTCAAGGATTTACAGGACATTTCGCTTGGTATATTTCATCCTGTTGATCAAATCAATCTGTGTAATCTGCGGTCCAGGTTACTCATTCCGCAAACTCTTTATCGGATTAGCCAGCGCCGCTTTAATAGACTGGAAACTTACGGTAAGCAGCGCCACCAGAATAGCCGCCAGACCAGCCGCAATGAATATGGTAAAGTTTACATCAATGCGGTATTCAAAATCCTGCAGCCAGGTATGTACGCCATACCATGCCAGCGGACTGGCAATCAAGATTCCCAGTACTACCAGTTTGAGGAAGTCTTTGGAAAGCAGCAAGGTGATATTACTTACCGAAGCCCCTAATACTTTGCGTACACCGATCTCCTTAGTCCGCTGCTCGGCTGTGAAGGCGGCCAGTCCATATAAACCCAGGCACGAAATAAATATGGCAATAGCAGTGAGGTAGGCGATGGTTTTGGATAAACGCTTGTCGGCTTCGTATTGCAGGTTGAGCTGATCTTGGAGGAAATTATATTCAAACGGCACGGTCTGGTTAAACTTTTTCCAGGAATTTTCTAAGCGGCCCAGCAGACTCTGCCAGTTGTCTGTTTTCGCCTGTATCACCACATACCCAAACCATTCTGGTTCCTCCACCATAAATGCCATCGGCCGGATTTGTTCATACAAGGATTCGTAATTAAAATCTCTGACAATACCTGTTACTTCCATGTTCCACTCTTTGCCGGCCCATCCACTGCTCCTGAGACGTTTGCCGATAGCTTCTGCCGGCTGCCAGCCCATCTGGCGCACTGCGGCTTCGTTGAGCATAATACTTTTATATTTATCGGCCGCATAGCGGGTTTTATCAAAAGAACGCCCGGCTATTACCTGGTAGCCCATCGTCTCAATCAGGCCTGGTTCTACTACATTTATTTTACAATTAGTGGCTTCATCTTCCCGTTTTCCTTCCGGTATAAAATTATTATCATAGGCATAAAAATTTCCGGGATAACTGCTGGTTCCGGCAACAGATACAATACCGGCATCGGATGAAATATCGTTATGGAAACGCCCGTATACCTGCTGGGTTTGTTTGGTGCGTAAGGGAATAACAATACGCTGCTCTTTGCTGAAGCCCAGGTTTTTATTCTGGATAAACGCCAGCTGGCTCAGAATGGTAATCGTTCCCACAATCAGGCAGACAGACACCACAAACTGGAATACTACCAGTCCTTTCCGCAGGAAATTTGCGGCAAAATGATTAACCATCAAACCTTTTAATACTTTGATCGGCTGAAAACCAGATAAATAAAAAGCCGGATAACTGCCTGCCAGTAAGCCAGTGAACAAGGTAATACCGATAATAGCAGCCAGTGTTGAAAAGCGCAGATCATTGGCGACAGAAAGCTGTTTACTGGTGAGTTCGTTGAAAAGGGGCAAACTTATCAGAGTTAACACACAGGCCACCAGAATAGCCAGGCCAGACATGATCAGCGATTCACCCAGAAACTGCCGGATCAAGGTAGACCGGTAGGCACCTAATATTTTGCGCATGCCTACTTCTTTGGCCCGTTTCCCCGATCTGGCCGTTGACAAATTCATAAAGTTGATGCAGGCAATTAATAAGATAAATCCGGCAATAGACGACAGAATATAAATGTATACAATGCCGCCATTAGCTCCCGACTCGTGTTCCAGGGAAGAATATAAATGCAGGTCAGGAACGGATTGCAGGAAATGAGATTTTGAAACGCCGGCGGCTTTCATTTTTTCTCCGGCATATTTCTCCAGAAAAGCCGGGAATTTGGCTTCCAGGGCTTTGCTTTGTGCATCCGGACGAAGCTTGAGGTAAGTATAGATAAAGTTGCCTCCTACAAAATCTCTGGTCGAGTTAATGTATTCGCCCAGGCCTTTGCTATAGATAGAAATAAAATAGCGGGCATTGATATGGGATTTTGTAACAGGCTGTGAAAATACCCCGGTCACTTTATAATCCTGCTCGCTGATCGTGAGGATTTTGTTGATGGGATTTTCGCTGCCAAAAATCTGTTTGGCCATTGGCTCAGAAAGCACCACTGTATTGGGTTCGCGCAAGACCAGATTGGGATTGCCCTGGGAAAAATGATAGCTGAAAATACTGAAAAAAGTAGAATCAGCCAAGTATCCGTTGGTTTCAAAATAACTGTTATTGTCATACACAACCACTTGCTTTTGCTGGTCCGGAGGACTTACCAGCCTGGTTACCTGCTCAATTTCCGGGTATTCCTGCTTTAAGGTAAAAGCCAGCGGACCAGGCGAAGTAGCCATTCTGGATGGATCTCCCCCCATTTTCAGTATAGTAGCCACCCGGTAAATAGAATATGCTTCCGGATGGTGTTTGTCATAACTGCGTTCATCCTGAATGTAGAGAATAGTCAGCAGGCAGCAGGTGATGCCAATGGCCAGGCCGGAAATATTGATCAGGGAATACACCTTGTTTTTGAGGATATTCCGGAAGGTAATTTTAATGTAGTTTTCTAACATAAAACGATGGTAGTGTATGTGATTGTCTGGAACCGGGATTTGTCGGATTTTTGGGATTAAAAAGATTATTCATCTGGAACTTTAATTTATTGGATTTGAAGATTGTTAGGTTTTCTTCTTTTATAATCCTACTAATCTTTTTAATCTGTGAAATCCAGGTTCCAGACATGATCCTGGTTTTAGCTTAGTTCATTCTGATATTTCCGCCAGAAGTAGATATTTTTACTGGAATGCCACCTCCATTGGTTGAACCCTGAATCCGGTCGGTTTCATGGGAGCCTTTGAAATTTTCAACACGGGCATTTATCCGGTCGGCTTTGATGTCATAATCGAGGCCTTTATTGGTGGGGAAATCAGCATGGATATTTCCGCCACTGGTGGTAAGCGTGAGATATTTACCTAATTCTTTAATGTTTGCGCTGATGTTACCCCCGGCTGTCTGGCCTTTTACACTACCGGATACATTGTCGAAATGAAGGTTTCCGCCGGCTGTTTGTACCTGAAACTCACCACTGGCATCGCCTATATTGATATTGCCGCCACTGCAGGATACGGCTATTTTACCATTGTACTGCTTTACGCCAATATTTCCTCCGGTACAATCTACATCGGCATCACCCTTGATCTCATCCAGTGATATGTTTCCGCCGGTCGTTTTTACAGATTGCCGGCCAGTTACATCAGCTAATGAGATGTTGCCACCAGTAGCTTGTAATTTGGTTTGTACTTGAGCCGGTACAAATAGTTTAAAAGAAATGCTAAGCCCTTCATCTTCCCAATCCATATTTTTTGATTTGGGAGTAACTTTAATAGCTAATTTGTTGCCACTCTGAGAAATATCCACCAGATAGTTTGCCAGTCTTTCTTTGATGTCTTCATTTGAAAGTTTGCGTTTCCACTGAGGATTCCTTACATACATTTCAACTTTTGCCTGCCCAGTCTGGCCACCTTTTACTTCAATATTTCCACCCACCGTTTCTACGGTTACTTCTGAGCCGGAAGGTAAAGTGAATTGTTTTACCTCATAGGGCGTATCATTCTGCTGCTGCGCAAATGTGTACAGAGAAAAGCTGAATAGTAAAGCAAAAAGAATATATATGGTTTTCATACAAGTAGGATGATTGTGATGGTTATATGCGTATGCCATCTGTTACAACAAACCTGCCTTGAATGATAATATGCTGATTATTAGATGAATATATTTGTTTTCTTGGGTGATTTTCTGCAATAAAAATGTCCGGAAACGGACACTTTGCGTACGCTTCCGGACAAGTGATGGAATCAGTATCTGTCGGAGTTTTGGATGAACAGGATTTATCAGTTGTTCCATGAATGCGTGTCAGAAATTTATGTACAGAAAATAATCCTGTAAATCCCATAATCCGTGTGATCCCGGTTCCTGCCGAATATTATTCATCCTTTCACCTTACAAATCCTAATTCAGAATCATTACTCATTCCTCAAACTCTTTATTGGATTAGCCAAAGCAGCTTTAATAGACTGAAAACTGACGGTACCTAACGCAATCAGCAGGGCAACAACTCCTGCGATTACAAATACCCACAGGTTCATATCGATTCGGTATGCAAAATCTTCCAGCCAGCTGCTCATGGCCCACCAGGCCACCGGACTGGCAATAATAAAGGCAATAAAAACCAGCTTGAGAAAATCTTTAGAAAGCAGCGTAGTAATGTGGAAGGTGGAAGCGCCCAGCACTTTCCGGATGCCGATTTCTCTGGTCCTTTTTTGTGCCGTAAACGCCGCCAGACCAAATAAACCCAGGCAGGCAATCAGAATAGCCAGCCCGGCCAGAATACTCATTACCAGGCTTACTTGTTTATCGGATTGATATAATTTGCCAAAGTGCTCATCCAGAAATGTATATTCAAAGAATAAATCAGGTACCATCCGGTTCCAGACACCGGAGATATGTTGAATCGCTTCCTGCGAACGGCTAGCCTCTATCCGTACCGACATTTCACTATAGCCCCAATCTTTGCGCACATTCATAGTAAGGGTTTCAATCTTATGGTGCAGCGAATTAAAGTTGAAATCTTTGGCAACGCCAATAATAGTACCCAGGGAATCTTCCCAGCCAAAGGCAAACGGTTTCCCGACCAATGAAGCAAAGGAAGCATCCGGCGTATCTTTCAGGAGTTCCCTAGCCATGGTTTCATTAATGATATAGGATTTGCCATTATCCGCCGCATAGTCTTTTGAAAAATTCCGGCCTTCAGCCAGCTGAATATTGTAAAAGGAGAGATAATCAAAATCTACCACTACCTGTGAGGTAGCCAATTCCCGCAAGGGACCATTTCCCTGAAATTTCACCCCGGTTTGATGCAGGTTGTTACCCAGCCGTTGGTTAGAGCCTGTAACGCCTGTGACGGCCGGATTCCGCAGTAATTCCTCTTTGAGAGTTTCATATTTCTGGTTGGCGATGCGGCTCATCGGAATGGTAATTACTTGTTGCCGGTTGAAGCCTGTTTGCCGGTTTTGCATATAACGGAGCTGCTGGGTAGCCAGTACCGTACCAATGATCAGAATAATTGCAGCGGCAAACTGACCCACCACCAGGAAATTACGCAGGGTAGCTTTCCCAGCCACTCCCTGAATACTTCCTTTCAGGACTTTGGATGGTTCAAAAGTTGATAAAAATACCGCCGGATAAATGCCAGATAATACACCTACTATAATGGCTACGCCCAGCAGGGCAAGTATGGTAAGTGGCTGGCTGAACAAAGGCAGGTAGAGTTCCCGTTCGCTTAAATTCCGCACAAAAGGCAGGGAAATTTCTACGATTATTATAGCCAGAAGGAGTGCCACCAGGGTAAGCAATACCGATTCACCGATAAACTGCCTGGCAATCTGAAAGCGGTAGGCTCCTACTGATTTCCGGATGCCTACTTCTTTGGCCCGTCCGGCCGATTGTGCGGTAGACAGGTTAACAAAATTAATACTGGCAATGGTAAGCACCAGCAGGGCTAATATTGAAAAGATATACGTGTATTTTCCGTCAAATTTTTGAAAATTATGGTAATCATGGGTAATGTCTACAGAGCCGGCATGTACTTCTTTCAGCGGTTGTAAAAACAGCTTATAACTTTTGCGGTTGTCTTCTGACATGTACTTGGCTAAAAAGTCAGGAAATTTTTTTTCCAGGGCAGCTACATTGGTGTTTTCGGCCAGTTGCAGGTAGGAAACCAGCCAGTTTCCACCCCAGTTTTTCATCATATCCTCATTATGGATGGTACTGAACGAGCGTAAGCCATCGAATTGCAGGTGAGAGTTTTTACCGATGTTTTTCAGAATACCTGTTACCTTGAAGTTAAGCGTATCCCGGCCATAAGAAATCAGTGTTTTTCCCAATGGGTTTTCTTTTCCAAATAACTTTCCGGCGCTTTCTTCTGTCAGAACGATACTGTTAGGCTCTTTCAAAGCAATCATCCGTTCACCGGAAAGGAGTTCAAAATCGAACATTTGCAGAAAAGAAGAATCTGCCCAGAAAATTTTTGGAATATATACCTTCTGTTCGCCATATACCAAAGGCACTTTTTCATTGGCATTAATATGAGTCGCATTCACTACTTCCGGATAATCATTCTGTAAGGCAGAGATCATGGGGTACATAGACAAGGCCACATTCTGAGGTGCTACCATTCCCTCAAATTGTTGTACTTCATCCAGTCGGTAAATATTTTTCTTGTGAATGCTGTCAAAACTCAATTCATAGCCAACAAACAGCATAATCACCAGGAAGGCAGCCATGCCGATAGCCAGTCCGAAAATATTGATAAAGGTAAATCCCTTATGCCGGAGCATATTCCGCAAGGCAATGGTCATATAATTTTTAAACATAGGATGAAGGAGTAGAAGTGATAGGAAAAAACGATAACAGAATTATTTGTCTGGAACCACGATTTACATGATTAAAGGATTGATAGGATTTTATCTGAGTATATTTCATCCCGTTTATCCAAAAAATCTGCGTCATCTGCGGTCCCGACTTACTCATTTCTCAGACTTTTGACCGGATTGCTCAGCGCTGCTTTAATAGATTGGAAACTTATGGTAAACAGGGCAATCAGTACGGCTACAAGTCCGGCCATAGCAAACACCCACCATTCCATGTCGATCCGGTAGGCAAAATCCTCGAGCCAGCTGCTCATGGCATACCAGGCCAGGGGAACGGCGATTACTAAAGAAAGTACGACCAGTTTGAGAAAATCTTTCGACAACAGAAATACAATGCCTGGTACAGAGGCCCCCAATACTTTGCGGATGCCGATTTCTTTGGAACGCTGTCCGGCAGTAAAGGAAGCCAGGCCAAATAAGCCCAGGCAGGCAATGAAGATAGAAAGCAGTGTGAACGTGATAAATACCTTACTGAATATCTGCTCCGACTCATACTTCCGGGCAAACTGTTCGTCGAGAAAGGTATATTCAAAAGGCCAGTTTTCATCCAGTTTGGTCCATTTGTCTTCCAGAAACGCTAGCGTAGCCTTCATATTCTCCGGACGGATCTTTACTACTATATCTTCAAATGCACTCGGATAGATGTGTAAAACCAGGGGTTCGATTTTCTGATGAAGCGACTTATAATGAAAGTCTTTTACGACCCCAATTACTTTTCCCCGTTTCAGGCTGTCGGAAATGGTTGCATTATCCTGGCTCCATTTTTTCCAGTGAATTTCTTTGCCCAGGGCTTTTTCCGGTGTACCCCAGCCAAATTCTCTTACGGCGGTTTCATTAAGAATATATCCGCCATCGGCATCCCTGCCAAAGTCTTTGGAGAAATTCCGCCCGGCGGCCAGTTCCATACCTAGTGTAGGAATATAATCGTAATCTACCAGAAACATGTTGATAGTTGTAATATCCGAACCACTTCCTGGAATAGTAATAGCATCTCCGGCAAAGAGGCTGCCTGGCAAGCCATAACAGGATGTTGCCGCTGTGATACTGGGATTCTGTAATAATTCGGTTTTAATGCCTTCGAAATTGCGCCGCATATCCCCGTTTCGGATGGGCAACGAAACAAGCTGCTCTTTAGAAAATCCCAGATTGGTGTGTTGAATATAATTGAGCTGCCTGAAAACAATGGCTGTTCCGATGATAAGCACGGTAGAAATGGCAAACTGAAGGACAACCAGCGTTTGCCGTAAAGTATAGCCACCCAAGCGGCTGCGAAGCTCTCCTTTCAGCACCTTCACCGGCTGAAAAGCGGACAGGAAAAAAGCCGGATAAAGCCCTGCCAGTAAACCAACCACCAGAATGAGTGCCAGTATTCCAAGAATGGATAAGATATTGAACATTGGCAGCCATTGCAGATTTTTACCAGAGAAGTCGTTAAAGATGGGCAGGGTCACATATACCAGTATAAAAGCCATACCCATCGCTATGCTCACCAGCAGAATGGATTCTCCGATGAACTGTGAGATAAGTTGTTTGCGGTTGGCACCTACCACTTTCCGTAGTCCTACTTCTTTCGCCCGCTTTGTCGAACGAGCCGTAGACAGATTCATAAAATTAAAACAGGCGATCAGCAAGGCAAATAAAGCAATGGCAGAAAAGGCATATACATACTGAATATCTCCCCGCTGGGCTATGTCAAATTCAAGGTGAGCGGAGTGCAGGTGAACGTCTTTCAGGGGCTGTACCTTAAAATTGTATCTGGTACCGCTTCTGGCAGTTTCGTCAGCAGTATAGGTGGTGATAAATTGTGGTAGTTTGGCTTCCAGGCGGGCAATATCATAATTTTCCTGCACCAGAATATAGGTAAAAAACTGATGCCATACCCAGTTAGAGAGCCGTTCTTGTCCTACAAAATCCCGTAACAGATTAAAATTTCCCAGGCAGTTAATTTTAAGATGCGTGTGCATGGGTAAGTCTTTCATGACACCGGTAACCGTAAATTTTAGTTCGCCAGATACCGTTACTACCTTGCCCATCGGGTTTTCTGTTCCGAAGTATTTTTTAGCAGTGCTTTCTGTGATAATCAGGGAAAACTTTTCTTTTAAAGCTGTTTGCGGATTTCCTTTTACCAGGGGCAAAGTGAAAATTTCCAGGGCAGAAGAGTCAGCAAGCAGAAAGTCCGGTTCAAAGAATTTTTTGTCTTCATATACCACCAGCGGCGAACGCATGTCGAAAAAACGAACGGTTTTTTGTACTTCCGGGTAATCTTTCACCAGGGTAGGACCTAATGCCGGTGGCGTCATAGCGGTAAAATCTGCGCCATTTTCCCGGATACGGTTATTGTTCAGGCGGTAAATACGGTCGCCTTTGCTGTGAAAGGTATCATAGCGGAATTCATCCTGCACAAACAGAAAGATGGTAATACAGCAGGCTAAGCCTAATGCTAAACCCAGAATGTTAATAAAGGAAAATACTTTGTGGCGGGAGAGATTGCGTAGGGCAACGGTGATATAATTTTTGAGCATAGGGTAAAAGTTTAGAATGTCTGGGACCGCAGATAACACAGATTGATTTGATGAACAGGATTATAGAATCTGACTATCAAAAATCCCATTAATCCCAAAATCCATGTAATCCAGGTTCCAGACAGAAATAATCCGGTAACTTCGCTTCCGGGAAATGGTTACTCATTGCGTAAACTTTTTATTGGATTCGCTTGCGCTGCTTTATAAGACAGATAGCTTACGGTTCCTAAGGCTACCAGAATGGCCGTTACTGCCGCAGCTACAAATACCCAGGGATTCATATCCGTCCGGTAAGCAAAATCTTCCAGCCATTTGCGCATAAAATACCAGGCTACCGGAATGGCAATTACCACGGCTACCAGAACCAATTGTAGAAAATCTTTGGAGAGTAAGAAGATAATCTGGGAAACATCGGCGCCTAATACTTTCCGGATACTGATCTCCTTGCGGCGCTGCTGAGCCGTAAAAGCAGAAAGACCTAATAATCCCAATACGGCAATAAATAAAGCCAGCACGGTAAAGTGGCTGAACATGGTAGCAAAGGTTTGTTCACTGCGGTACAGATTAGCAAAGTCGGCATCCAGGAAGTTATACTCATAGGGCGTTTCTGCATTGATCCGCTTCCAGGTTTGCCCGATAAAATCAAGCGTTCCAGGCACATTGGCGGTACTGATTTTTACAGCCAGCTGGCTATTATCCTTGTTGTAAAGCATAAATACTGGCTCCACTTTATGCCGGATGGTGGCAAAATGAAAATCCTTTACCAGTCCCACCACCTGATAGGCAGTAAACTGATTCTGGCCGGTTTCCAGGCGGATGGTTTTGCCAATGGGTTCCGGCCAGTCGAGCAGACGGGCCATTTCTTCATTGATGATCATAGAAGAAGCCGAATCAGCCGGAAACTGGGTAGAAAAGTTGCGGCCTTGCAGTACTTGTATGTCCATGGTTGGGATGAACGACTCGTCTACCACCATAATGCTGGTAATGTAATTAGTTTCGGAAGGTTTGCCCTCAGGCAAAATATTGGTGCGGCCCAATTGCTGACCGAGTTTGTTGCTGGAAGTACCTGTACTGATGATGTTGGGGTTCCGCTTTAATTCAGTTTGAAAGGTTCTGGCTTTTTGCTGGGCGAGTGGGCCTTTAAACGGAATGGTAAGTATTTGTTCGCGGCTGAATCCCAGGTCTTTATTCTGAATATAATTCATTTGCAGGAACACAATGCCCATTCCCACCATTAAAGCAATTGAAATAGTAAATTGCAGTACCACCAGCGTTTGCCGGAGCCGGATACCGCCACTGCTATTTTTAAAAGCGCCTTTCAGTACGGTTACTGGTTTAAAACTGGATAAGACAAAAGCCGGATAACTGCCTGCAACCAATCCCAATACCAATACACCAATCAGCGAACCGGCAATGGCAATTGGAGAAAGGAGCGGCTGGTAAGTAGCATAACGCTGGTATACATTGTTAAGCACTGGAAGCAATACGATAGCCAGTACAAAGGCAATTCCAAATGAAATGGCCGTAACTACAATAGATTCCAGTAAATGCTGCCAGATCAGTTGTTCCTTTACAGCGCCTACCACTTTGCGTAAGCCTACTTCTTTGGCCCGGCTGGCAGCATGAGCTGTTACCAGGTTCATAAAATTAACGGCTGCCAGCAACACAATAAGCATGGCCACAAAGGAAAGTACATACAGATTAGATCCATCCGTTTTATTGTGATTCTGTTCAAATAGTATTTCGCCGGATTTCAGGTGTATATCCGATAAGTATTGTAAACTAGGTTCAAATAGTTCGTAGCCCTGGTTTTTATCGGCTACTTGTTTCAGTTTAGGAATAATGGTTTTCAGATCTCTGGGCTGATCGAGCAACAAATAGACATGTCCGCTGATACCACCAAATGAAGTGAGAAACTGGGCATAACTCGAATCGGATGGAGTAGGGGTGATGGAACGCAGCATATCAAACTGTAAATGCGAATTTTTGGGCGGATCAGCCATTACTGCTTTTACATTCAGTGAAGTAGTGCCCATTTGAATAGCCTTGCCTACCGGATTTTCTTTGCCGAACAGTTTAGTTGCCAGTGCTTGTGTAAGTACTACGGAATTGGGTTCATCCAGCACCCCTCTGGCATTGCCGTTGACCAGTTTGTAATCAAAAATTTCAAAAAATGAGCTTTCTGTCCGGTACGCACCTTCGGAACTGAGCAGATTATCACCCACCCGTAAAGGCACTCTGCCCTGGTTAAAAATCCGCACCGAATTAACTACTTCGGGCACATCTTGCTCAATGGCGGGTGCAAAACCAGGATAGGTGACACCCACCAGTTTGCTTTTTACGCCTTCGGCATTATCAATGGTAAGCACCCGTACAATCCGGTCTTTTTTAGTGTTGAATCCATCGTAGGAAAAATCTTCATAAACGAACAGCGCAATCAGGATACTGGAAGCCAGCCCGACTGCCAGTCCCAGAATTTTGATAACGGAATAGAACTTTTGGTTCATCAGGTTGCGCAGGGCAACGGTGATATAGTTTTTAATCATATTATTTAGGTTTATTTTGTCTGGAACCGGGATTTAGCGGATTATTCGTCTGAAACCACGATTAATAGGATTATTAGATTTACCGGATTTAATGAACGCACACAACGTAATCCCGAAAATCCTTAAATCCGGTAAATCCAGGTTCCAGAATTATTCATTTCTCAAACTCTTTACCGGATTGGCCAGCGCCGCTTTGATAGATTGAAAACTTACGGTAAACAGGGCAATCCCAGTAATTAAAATACCTGGCAGCACAAAAAGCCACCAAGCTAAATTCATCCGGAAAGCATAGTTTTCCAGCCACTGTTGCATCACCACCCAGGCTGCCGGAATGGCAATAACACAGGCGATTAGCACCAGTCTCAAAAAGTCTTTGGATAATAACAGCAGAATATCTGGCACCGAAGCACCTAATACTTTTCTTACGCCAATTTCTCTGGTCCGCTGGGTGGTGGTAAAAGAAGCCAGGCCGAACAAACCCAGGCAGGCGATGAAAATAGCAAGGCTTGCAAAAAAGGCAAATGTCTGTCCGAACTGCCCTTCTGCCTGGTACTGGCGGTTGAAATATTCGTCCAGGAAAAAGTACTCAAATGGATTTCCAGGAAAACGTGTTTTAAATGTCTCTTGTACGGCTTCAAGGGTCTGGGATACATTGGCCGGGCTTACTTTCAGTGAGAAGTATAAGGAGCGGCTTAGGTCTCCGATAAATACAATGGGTTCGTGCCGGTTCCGGAGCGAACGCTGGTGATAGTCTTTTACAACCCCAACTATGGTTTTCTCTTCATTGCGCATCATAATGACCTGGTTAATGGCATCCTGAGGCGTGTTGAATCCGATGGTCCGGGCAGCCGTTTCGTTGAGAATGACCGATTGTTTATCTGTAGCAAATGCTGAGGAAAAATTCCGCCCGGCCACTATTTCCATCTCGTAGGCTGGAATATAGTCGTAATCAACCCAGAAGAAGGAATAATTCCCTTCTTTAGCCTTTTCTCCTTTGCGTCTTACATTGCCAGTATCTGTGATTTCTTCGCCTGGAATATAATTAGAAAAGCTGGCACTGCGAATGCTCGGATTTCGTAATAGTTCTGTTTTGAACGTAAACTTGCCAGTACTAAAAGTGGAATCACGTATCTGTGGTGCCCGTAGTACAAGGGTCTGGTCCACATTCAATCCTAAATCCTGCTGGCGCATAAACTGAAGTTGCTCATACACGACCAGCGTACCAATAATCAAAGCCACAGAAGCGGCAAACTGGAAAACTACCAGGCTTTTACGCAGCCAGATTCCCTGATTTCCCTGTGAAAAACTGCCTTTCAATACCCGGACAGGCTTAAAAGACGACAATACAAATGCCGGATAAAAAGCGGATACTACCATTCCAGTTACAAGCATTCCGCCCATCACCAGAATAAATGGGGTATGTTGCCAGAGTGTGAATGGAATTTCTTTACCCAATAACTGCTGAAAGAGAGGCAATGTGAGATACGCCAGGAGAATAGCGATCATGGCTGCGATCAGATTCATAATAACCGATTCGAGCAGGAACTGTCCGATAAGTTGCTTGCGCGTAGAACCCACTACCTTCCTAATGCCCACCTCTTTGGCCCGTTCGGTAGCTTTGGCTGTAGATAGATTTATATAATTCACCCAGGCAATCACTACGATAAATAAAGCGATGATGGCTAGAAAATAAATGGCTTGCCTGTTGCCGGTAGCTTCTACTTCGTAAGTAATGGTATTGTTTAAATGAACATCTGATAGTGGTTGCAGGATCAGCGCACTGTGGTAGTTTTTTGCCCGCATATCTTCACCCTGATATTTTTCCATAAAAGCCGGAAGTTTTGCCTCAAAATCCTTCACCTTTGTATTTGGTTTGAGCAGAATGTAGGTAAAGAAATTATACCAGCCCCAGCTTTTGAGGTTTTCTTTCTCAACTTGTGCCAGCGTTGCAAATGAAATGATAGCACTAAATTGAAGCTGTGAATTTTTTGGTATGTCCTTTAATATGCCAGTTACCAGTAAATTGTCTTTTCCATTGAGTTCTATCACTTTGCCTATTGGTTCTTCGTTGCCAAAATATTTCTGGGCAGTAGATTCGGTAAGCACCACCGTATTAGGTTCACGAAGGGCAGTGAGGGGGTTTCCTTTCAGCAAGGGAAATGAAAACATAGATAAAAAAGAAGGCTCGGCATAATAGAGTCTGTTCTGCCGGAACTTGTTTCCCCGGTAAGAGAATATGGCTCCATCATAAAACCAATACAGACGTACATAATCAGCGATTTCCGGAAAATCTTGTTGTAGGGTTGGGCCTAAGACAGGAGGGGAGTCAGCGTCAATATAATCCCGCTGGCCATTTGCCAGGAATAATTCAACTGGAATACGGTATATCCGGTCTTTATTTGTATGAAATGAATCAAAGCTCAGTTCAAAGCTCACATACTGCATAATGAGCAAACAAGCCGCCATTCCAATCGCTAATCCCAGAATGTTGAGGAAAGAAAACAGCTTATGCCGCAGTAAATTCCGGAAGGCAAGGATGAGATAATTTTTTAACATAATGGTCTGGCATTAGAGTTTGTCGGATTATTGTCTGGGACCGCAGATAATCGGATTTCTATGATTTTCAGGATTATTACTTTGATCTGGATTATGTATATTTTATTCTGGAACCACGATTTACAGGATTTAGAGACTTTGTTGCAACGGTTGTATCTTTATCAACCCCGCTTGAAGCGGGAATAGAGTTAGGCAACCTTATAGGCAAAGGGCATCCCTTGCCTACGGTGGATGTTTAATATTTTACACTTTAGCTTTACCTCCGTTTTCTGGTTTTCCATCTTTCTGGCACTCATGCCCCCTGTGAAGGTACTCTTGTAGCGGAACATGACCACTTCATTTAAACTTCGCTTATGATAGCCTTCTTTGATTTTCCACTCCTTTCTTTCATGACTTGCTATAAACTTTACCGCCTCATCGCGCTGCTGCAAATAAGCTTTCAGGGGCTTTTTTTTGGTGGCCTTCTGCACCACCGCATCTTTAGGAGGAGGAATGATTTGTTTGACCTCACTACCTAAGATTTCCCTGAAAGCAAAATCATCGTAAGCGCCATCTCCTCTAAAGCTTTTAATCTTATCAATGGTGCCCTTGAGCATCCTGCCTGCTACCAGAGCATCATCTTCTGCATTGGTGGTTAACTCTACACTCACTATCTCTTGTGTGTGGACATCTATGCCTATATGCAACTTGCGCCAGGTCCTGCGCTTTGTTGTCCCATGTTTTCTTACCTTCCATTCTCCCTCCCCGTACACCTTCAATCCGGTCGAATCTATAGCTATATCTATCTTTTTATTACTGGTCAAAGCCCGGCTTACTTCTACCTCCACACATGCCTGCCTGCGGCAAAGGGTGCTGTAATCAGGCACTGCATAAGTGGGATGGCCCATCATCACCAGTATACTTTTGAAAAAACCCGTGGTCTGTCTTAGCGGCTGATGATAGATTTTGCCTACTAACAGGCAGCATTGAATCACACAATCTGGATACAAGCATTCCCCTACTACTTTTTTACCCGGGTCTATCTCCCGCCAGGTGCGCAGAAGGGAATCTTCGATCCATAGAGTTACACTGCCCCGTTGTACTAAAGCTTTATTATAGGCTTTCCAGTTTTTAATTTTATAGCTATCTTTGACTGGGGTTGTAGCAGGTGGGAACATCGCTTCTTTGGGTTTGGTCACTACAAAGATAAACTACAATCCCCTTTTTTACTCCTTCATCTCACCGTTGCAACAAAGTCGGATTTAGAGATTAATAGGATTAAATTGATTCACAAAACCTAATTCCGAAAATCCTCTAATCCGACAAATCCAGGTTCCAGACTTTACTCATTCCTAAGGGTTTTTACCGGGTTGGTATAAGCTGTTTTAATCGCATGATAACTTACCGTGAGCAGGGCAATGGTTATGGCACAAATACCGGCAATAATAAACGTATCTGGCTTTATGCCTATGCTGTATTCAAAATCTTCCAGCCATTTGTTCATCGCATACCAGGCTACCGGCGAGGCAATGACCAACGCAATCACCACCAGTTTTACAAAATCCTTGGAAAGCAGCAGTACGATACTCGACACATCGGCACCTAATACTTTACGTACACTGATTTCTTTGGTGCGCTGCTCGGCGGTAAAAGCCGCCAGGCCGAATAAGCCTAAACATGCAATACATATGGCGATGAAAGCAAATACCGTGAATACAGCCATCTGTTTCTGTTCTGATTTGTAGAGATTATCGTAGACCTGATCGAGGAAAGTGTATTCAAAAGGGTATTGAGGCGCTACAGTTAGCCAGGCTTTTTCTATTTTCTGGAGGGTTTGCTGCGGATTACCAGATTTGATCTTCAGGGCCAGTACCCGGTTGTCTTTTGCTACCGCAATCACCATCGGATCAATTTTGTCTTTCAGGGAAGAAATATGAAAATCCTGCACAATACCTACGATTTTACGTGGTCCGCTTTCACGTAAGGTAATGGTTATATCTTTTCCTAGAGCCTCTTCATTGGTCCAGCCCAGTTTTTTTACGGCTGTTTCATTAATAATAGCTGCCTGGGTGGTATCCGTGCCAAAATCCCTGGAAAAATCCCTGCCGGCTACTATTTTCATACCCAGGGTTTTCGCATAATCAAAATCAGTAAATACCGTACGGAACTGCCATTTTTCTTCTGTTTTTCCCGGAATATCCATAATAAACCGATCGTGGAAGCCTCCTGGTTCACCAGACATGGCTGAAATGCTCAATATATCCGATTCTCCTTCCAATATGGTTTTAAACCGGTCTTTATTCGTACGGATATCACTATTGGTAATGCGCACCAGCACTACATGCTCTTTGTCGTAACCCAGTTTCTTTTGCTGGGTAAATTCCATCTGACGGGTGATAATAAATGTGCCGATAATGAGAATAATAGAAATGCTGAACTGCACCACTACTAAGCCTTTGCGTAACCAGGCACTTTGCGGATTGGCTTTAAACCGGCCTTTGAGTACTTTAATCGGCTGGAAGGAAGATAAGAAAAAGGCCGGATAACTGCCTGCCAGCAAACCCACCAGTACAGCGATGCCCAATAGTATAAGAATGATGAAAAAAGTACCGTAAGGGATAGTTAGTTCTTTTTCCAAAAATGTATCGAAAGCAGGTTTGAGCAGCCACACAAATCCCAGGGCAAGAATTAATGAAATAAAAGATAGCACGATAGATTCACTCAAAAACTGCGAAACCAGGTGAGATTTATAGGCACCCATTACTTTCCGCAAGCCTACTTCTTTGGCTCGCCCCATGGAGCGGGCGGTAGACAAATTCATGAAATTGATACAGGCAATCATCAGGATAAAGAGAGCGATTGCTGTAAATATGTACACTACTTTCTTATCGCCATGTGAGGCATGATCATACTGCGTTTCATTATCAAAATAGATGTTCTCCAGCGGCTGTAACGATAAAGCTACTTTCATCCCGAACTTGTTAAATTCTTCGCCCATGTACTTATCCATAAAAGCAGGTAGTTTTGCTTCGAACTGCTTTTCTGTTACCTTAGGCGATAACCTCACATAGGTAGACATACTATTGTTCCACCACTCATTGAACCACTCCTGATTCTTAAACAAGCTGATAGGTACCAGCATATCTGGCGCAAAGTGTGAGTTTCCCGGAAGCGGCCCCATAATGCCAGTCACCTTAAACTGGTCTTCACCATCCATGGTCAGCACTTTTCCGATGGGATTTGCATTGCCAAAATATTTTTTAGCCGCGGCTCTGCTGAGCACCATACTATTGGGGGCATTTAGTACCGTTTTAGGATCGCCGGTTTCCAGAGGAAAAGAAAAGAACTGAAAAAAATTAGAGTCTACAAACATGCATTGCTTTTCCATAAACGACTGATTACCGATGGTGATCAATACACCACCCCCATCAGGGTCTACACGCATAGTTTCTTCTATATCACTGGGAAAATCGGTTTGCAGGCTGGGTGCATAAGGGCCGGAGGTAGCAGGTGTTCCCTTTCTTTCTCCATTCTCGTCCGAACTGCGGATGAGCCTATATATCCGCTTGCCATCGGCATGAAACTTATCGTAATTGAGTTCATTCTGAATAAACAGAAAGATAAATAAGCAGCAGGCAATACCCACAGCCAGACCGAAAATATTGATGAAGGAATATACCTTGTATTTGAGCAGGTTGCGGACAGCGACCGTGATATAGTTTTTCAGCATACGGTGAAGGAATAGGTTACCTATGCTCCTTCAATAAATCTGCCTCTTACAATAATATGCTGATAGTCAAAAGCTTGGATGTGAAATTTTTGCTGTTAATTAGAAAAACTGTCCGGAAACGAACACTTTAACGTACGGTAGCGGACGTTGGCAGAAGCTTGTACCGAAAAAGAAGGATGTGGTGAGGTGTTTCTGTGATGAAATATTCGTTTCCGGAAGGCTATTGGTTAAACTCATTGTTATACACAATCTTGCCGCTGGAATCCTGAAGTTCTACCCAGTCCACTTCACACAGGCCATTCGATATAAAGCCAATCCCTCTGATCTGGCCTGCTGGTTCTTTATATTGCTCTTGTAACACTTTTTTGTTTTGCATAAACAGGGTTATCTGCCTGTTTACTACCCTCACCTCAATATTCTGCCAGTTGAGTACATCTCCTCCCAGTCCTGACAAGTCACTTGTTTTTCCGCTGATAAATTTTTCGCTGAAATTTGTATTGATCTCGCTGATGCAGCCTGGAATCGTACTTGGAAAATGAAAAGTTGAATGTTCACCATATATGCCCACGGCCATCACCGGGCATTGTGTAGGCTTCACCGTTTTCACTCTTACTCGTGCTTTTAGCGTAAAATGATCACTATTTACGTCCAGTACCTCCGGATACAGCGAGTAATAATAATACCTTTCTTCTTCAAGATTGATCGCATTTTCTTTTAGATGTTGGCTTGTGATTCCTAATATCCCATCATGAACCATAGCGTTATTCAAATAATGAGGGAAACGATCTTTGGCAGTGCGGGTATAGGCGATCCAGCCTTTGGTAGGAATAAGCACTTCGACCTCTTTTAATACCTTATCATTGCTGATAAGCTTTGCTTTGTGAAAACCAGGCTCGTAGTAAATGTCAGTTTGGGTATAATTATATTTCCGGATGGGCAATTTACGGGAAGGGTCCCAGGATTGCTGGATAAAAAAGCTATCGCCTGCCAGCTGGTCAATATTATAACTAAACACCACGCTATTTGGTACGCCCTGGCTTACCATTTTTTTGGCTGAAAAAACGACATCCTTTGCTGATATTTCCTGCTTCACTGTCTCTTTTTGTCGAATGGAAGTCAAAAAGAAAAACGTACCTATTCCCAGCAGGATGAGAAGGGAAGTAGCCTGTATAAAAAAAATGCGGCTTGTTTTCTTTACAGGTGTGGCTATTTTCTGTCTGGCAACGGGTTCAGGAACTTCAAGTGCTGGCGTAAGAGAAGCTTCCTGCTTCTTGTTCATTTTAAAATCCTGCCAGCCTTTATAACCTATAAACAGGGTGAGCGCATCCAGTGTGGCTGTTTGAGGTAAACGTTCGAACTTGCCGCCAAAAATCCGCTTGATGGTAGAAAGACTAATCAGGATACCGGTTTTTTCTTCAATCTGGTCGCATAAATACTCATATTCCCGCTGGGATAAAGCGTGATAGTCTGCATAGCCCATCTTTTTACTTACCTCTTCCAGGCAGATACGCACTAATTCTTTATCGGCTAAGTGGTTCATGGTTTACAATATACTTTGACCTTGTTTTGACCTGTTTTGCTCTCCTTTTGCCTGCTCAATTTACCAAAATAGATTCACATTTGGCAACAGAAACCAGCCTTGCGGGCATCTATTAGTATAGTCGGCTTGTACGATGGATAGCATTGATATAGAGCGGCCATCCCACGCGGATGAAGTGCATTTTTCAGAGGTATAAAAAGAAACCCGGCAATTGAAAACATTCAGTTTTAATACACACCACACGCTACTTTAAAACATTATGAAAAAGACCGTATTATTTGTTGCATTCTTCCTGACTTGCTTCTGTGTACTTGCCCAGAAAAACAAAACCATCCGCGTACCCTTATCAGCCGATAAATGGACATTTGCAAACCAGAAAGTGGAATTTTTTCAGGAAGAAGGAAAACCAGCCATGAAAATTATGCCTGGGTCCGGACAGGTGGTTGCCAAAAACCTTGATTTTTCTGATGGAACGATTGAATATGATATCAAATTTCTTACACCTGGATTTGCCTCCACGTATTTCCGCTGGAAAGATGCCAATGAAAATGAAAGTTTTTACTTCCGTTCTGGCCGGGCTGGTAATCCTGGTGCTGTAGATGCGGTACAATATGCGCCTTACATTTCCGGGGTGAATTTGTGGGATATGCTGGATCATTACCAGACCAATGCTACTTTTTCGCTGGAAAAGTGGAACCATGTAAAACTGGTACTTTCCGGTGCCCAGATGCGTGCGTATGTAAATAGCCAGGAACAACCCACACTCGAAATACCCAGGTTAGAAGGAAATACCACCACTGGTTCGATTGCTTTTGATGGGGATGTAATGATTTCAAACCTGGTACTTAAACCTGGTGAAACAGAAGGACTTTCTTCTAGTGCAGGCATTGATCCGACTCATCATGATCCCCGGTATATCCGCAGCTGGGCAGTAAGCCAGCCGGTTACTACGCCAAAAAATGTAGATTTTAGTGCTGATTTTTTTCCAAAACCAGAAGGCAGCTGGGAAGTGATAAGCGCCGAACGCCGGGGATTGATCAATCTGACAAGGAAATTCGGTAAAAGCGAAACCAGAAGGTTTGTCTGGCTCAAAGCAAAAATTAATTCGGCCACCGCTCAGAAAAAGAGGATAGATCTGGGTTTTAGTGATGAAGTATGGGTATACCGGAATAATCAACTGGTGTATACGGACAAAAACTTGTATGGCGCTCCTATTATGAAAGAGCCGGATGGAAGAATATCTATAGAAAACACCTCTTTCCTGTTACCGCTCAACAAAGGGAATAATGAACTGCTGATTGGGGTTGCCAATGATTTTTACGGCTGGGGAATTATTGCCCGCATCGAAGATCTGGAAGGAATAGAAATACAACCTGACCCTACCTTTGATTCCCGGATGGTAAAAGTCTCTGACCAGGTACTGAATGCCTATGCTGGTAGGTATGTACAAGCCAATGGGATGCAAATTACAGTTGCCAGAGAAAATAATGCGTTGAAAGCTTCAGGGGATAACATCTCACCAGTGATGCTGTATCCGGAGTCGGAAAATAAATTCTTTTTGAAAGACTTTGATGCGCAAATGGAGTTTGTGAAAGATGCTACCAACAAAGTATCAGGCCTGATTATCTACAATAATGGAAGACAGGTAATGGAAGCAAAAAGGGCAGACTGAATTTTGTCTGGAACCAGGATTAGCGGATTTTAAGATTTATAGGATTAAATAGATTGTTGGTGCTGTACCCCTTTCAGAAGAAAGACCGTAGAGTTTATGAAAAGCGTGTACAAAAAATGATCGTATTTTGCCGTTACCCATTTAGTGTACTCCAGCTAATCCTTTAATCCTATAAATCCAGGTTCTATACGAATATCCTCATAACCTCAAAATCAGCGTAATCTGCGGTCCTGACTTACTCATTCCGCAAGCTCTTCACCGGATTGCTCAAAGCCGCTTTAATAGACCGGAAACTCACTGTGCCCAGTGCAATCAGCATGGCAAGTACACCAGACAAAGCAAACATCCACCAGGCAATCTCAATACGGTAAGCAAAGCTTTCGAGCCACTGGTACATCATATACCAGGCAATGGGTGAGGCGATTATGAAAGAAAGCAATACCAGTTTCAGAAAATCCTTCGACAGCAATAGGGTAATACTCCCTACGGAGGCTCCCAGCACTTTGCGGATACCGATCTCTTTGGTACGTTGCTCAGCCGTGAAAGTAGCCAGGCCAAACAAGCCCAGACTGGCAATACAAATGGCCAGTACTGTGAAAGCCAGCGTAATACCACCGAATTTTGCTTCTGCCTGATATAGCCTGTTGAGGTTTTCATCGAGGAAGGTATATTCAAATGCCCTGTCGTTTATGGCATTGTTCCATTCTTTCTCTATAAAATCAATGACAGGCGCTGCATCTCCCGGAGCTACCCGAACCGCCATAAATTTGATAAAGAACTGATTTGCCGGGTCTGTTACCGGAGGACCAACCAATACTAAAGGTGTAATATCCTGGTGCAGGGAAGTCGCATGAAAATCTTTTGCTACCCCCACAATCCTGACAGTCCCTTGCAGGGAATCGGCTGTAAATTCACCCATTTTTTTACCAATCGCTTCCTGTGCTGATGGCCAGTTCAGGTATCTTAGCATAGCCTCGTTTACAATCACTTCCCGTACCAGCGGATCAGGTTTATGTTTTTCAGAAAATCCCCGTCCGGCAAGAATAGGAATATTGAAAGTTTCGGTAAAATCTTCCCGTACTACCATTCTGGAGAATAACAATTCTTCCGTTTTCCCTTCGGGTTGGTAATGGCCGGTATTATGACCTCTTCCCAGCACTTCTTCCATAGCAGTTATACTCACAATGCGGGAGTTTTGCAGAAGCCGCTTTTTAAAGTCATTGAAACGGTTAATGGTGGATATAGCCGAGCGGTTGATGGGAATAATGAGTACCTGTTCTTTATTAAAACCCAGATTGGCTTGCTGCAAATGCCCCAGCTGGAAATAAGCCACCATGGTGCCGATAATCAATAAAATAGAGAGCGAAAATTGCACTACGACCAATGTTTTTCTGAGTAAACCACCCCGGGCACCCTTTGTTGCCGAGAATCCTTTTAACACATACAAGGGCCGGAACGCCGACAAATAAAAGGCCGGATACAAGCCGGAAAGCAAACCCACCACCAGGGCAATTAATAGTCCGGAAGGCAGCAGCATAAAAATTTCCTGTATGTTTAAATGAAGATTCCGGCCGGAAAAACGGCTGATGGGCGGAATGGTGAAGAATACAATACCAATAGCAAGTATCCAGACGATGATGGCCAGTAAAACCGATTCACTTAAAAACTGGGTAACCAGCTGATTTTTTTGCGAACCCAGTACTTTGCGAACACCTACTTCTTTGGCCCGGTTGGCCGAACGGGCAGTGGTCAGGTTCATAAAATTGATGCTGGCAATAAACAGGATAAACAGGCCAATTACCGAAAATATATACACATAGGAAATTCTGCTGGTAGGTTCAATTTCGTTGTAGAAACTGGAATGCAGGTAAATATCTGTTAATGGCTGTAAACCCAGCTCCGTATCATTTTTGATGATATCCGGAAAATACGTCTTTACAAAGTCAGGAAGCTGCTTTTCTAGTGTTGATCTGGCCTGTTCATGGTCTGCCAGCAGCAGGTATGTCCAGGCCGGATTCCAGTACCAGCTATTATACTGGGTTTCGTGGAGAATTTGCCTGAGGGTGATGAAGGAAACCAGAAAATCGAATTGAAAATGAGATTGTGCCGGCACTGGATTTAATATACCAGTTACTTTCAGCTCGTGTTTGTCTTCAAAGCGCAGGATTTTTCCCATCGGGTTTTCATCACCAAAGTATTTTTTTGCCATCTCCTGGGTAAGTACAATGGAGTTTGGTTCCGATAAGACAGTCCGGCGGTTGCCTTCTTTGAGGGTAAAATCGAAAATGGTAAAAAAGTCGGGATCTGTAAAAAACAGGCGGGTTTCATTGAAGCTTTTGCCAGGGTCAGGCGTATAGGCCAGATTGAGCGAAGGGGCATTGAAGTTAAATAACCTGGCTGATGCTTTCACCAGATCCGGATGGTTTTGCTTGAGCGTAGGACCTACCGGAATCGAAACACTGGCCGACGCTTCGCCTACACCTTCGGTATTGATTACTTCGGTAAGCCGGTAAATATGACTTGCCTGGCTATGGAAACGGTCGTAGGAAAGTTCTTTATATACAAACAAAGCGATCAGAAAAGCGCAAGCCAGTCCGATGGAAAACCCGGCTACATTAATGGAAGAGTAAACTTTGTTCTTTACAAAATTCCGGAAAGCAATGGTAAAATAGTTCTTTAGCATAATTGTCGGGAATCAGTATTTATCGGATAAATCAAAAGGACTGTCTGGCACCAGAACTTGGAGGATTTGGAAGATTCACTGGATTGTTTTTTAATCCGATAAATCCCAAAATCCTATGAATTCAGGTTCCAGACAGATTTATTCACTTCGCAGGCTTTTCACCGGATTTGCCATTGCCGCTTTAATAGATTGATAACCTACTGTTACCAAGGCAATGGTGATAGCTACAACTCCTGAACCTATAAAAAGCCATATATTTACCTGTATCTGGTAAGCAAAATCTGCCAGCCATTGATTTACTGCATACCAGGCAATAGGAAAAGCGATAATAAAAGCCAGCAAAACCAGCTTAGTAAAGTCTTTTGAAAGCAGTAAAGTAATACCAGTAACAGAAGCACCCAATACCTTGCGGATGCCGATTTCTTTTGTGCGTTGCTGGGCTGTGTATGTGGCCAGCCCAAATAATCCCAGACAGGAAATGAAGATTGCCATACCAGTGGCTACGCCCGCCAATTTCGCCGTTTTTTTTTCGGCTGCATAAAACCTGGCAATGTGATCATCCATGAAGGAATAAGTAAAGTTATCTTCCGGATATAATCCTTTCCAGATGACCTGCACTTTTTCCATCGTTTCCTGAAAATCTTTTATTCCTTTACCCTGGGTAGCTAACTTTAAGCTGAAAGATTGATGGTTTCTTTTGGCATAAGCAATGGCTACCGGAGGTACGGAATGATGGAGAGATTGCACATGAAAGTCTTTTACCACCCCTACAATCGGAAAGTATTTATTGAATATTTTTCCAAGTGCCTCCTGCGGTTGTGAAAAACCTAATTGCCTGGCATAGGTTTCATTAATGATGTATTCTTTTATTGTATCACTTACCAGTAAATTACGCCCGGCAATCAAAGGAATATCATAAACAGCCAGATAAGCCGTATCGCCATATTTCTGATGTACATGATGTTTTACTATTTCCTGGCCATTGTCATAATCCATCGTACTGGAAGCAACTCCACCAGATGCCGGAGGGGCAGCATGCATACTGATGGCAGATATGCCAGGTATTTTGGCGAACTCCTGTTTCATGAGTGCCCCCTGGTCTTTCGCTTTGTGGGGCAGTCTGAAATATACAATGGCATCTGTATCGAACCCCATATCTTTATTGAGCATAAAATTAATCTGGGAGCCAACAATGAATGTGCCTGCAATTAATACCTGTGCAAAAGCAAACTGAAAAACGATCAGGCCTTTGCGTAAAAAAGCAGTGCGTGTTTTGCCTGTTGCCGCATATGCCTGGTTTTTGAGGGCCAGCACCGGTGCAAAGGCAGACAACATAAAAGCCGGGTACAAGCCGGACAGCAAACTTACCACGACAACTGTAATGAGCAGAAATAAAAGGGTAGAAGGATCGGAGAAATCCAGCACGGCACCTTCCGGAATAAATTCTTGAAAATAAGGTAAAGCTATAGTAGCCAGAAGGGTAGATACAAAAACAGCAAAAGCAGTGATACACAAGGTTTCGCTCAAAAACTGAAAAATCAGATTACTCCTGGTGCTGCCTAATACTTTACGGATACCTACTTCTTTGGCACGTTTTACCGCCTGGGCTGTTACTAAATTGATAAAATTAATGGCTGCAATGAACAGGATCAATCCTGATACAAGTATCAGGATGCGCAGGGTAGGCAGGTGGGCCGCCAGACGGTCGTAAGAATCGAAAATACCCAGTTTTACATCAAAATGTAAGTCTGATAAGGGCTGCATTTTATACAGCGTACGCCAGTTCTGGTCTTCCTCATTTTTTGAGTATTTTTGGGCCATTTGCTTCAGCTGGGCGTTTATCTGGCTTTCTTGCACCTCTGGTTTTATTTTTACAAATGCCTGTGAGGAACTGTTGGTGTTTTGCCAGTTATCCAGCCCCGTCATATGCTTTAACCAGCTGTGCTCTATGGTGCTGAAAGAAATAAAATCGCTAAAGAACAGGTCGGTAGGCCTGGGCAGATCTTTTACTATGCCAGACACTGTTACGGTGAGTGAGTCGTTATAATATATCGTACGTCCGAGTACTTTCTGCGGATGGGCTGTTCCAAAATAGGTTCTGGCTTTACTTTCTGTCAGTACTACCTGGAAAGGAGCACTTAGTGAAGATCCTGGAGATCCGGCCAGCCACTTGTAGCTGCTAAATAAATCAAAAAAGGTAGGCTCAGTAACGATAATGTCTTTTACTTCCTTGAAAACGCTTTCTTTTGCAGCATTTTTGTCCAGGCTTACGCTAACATTATATAAGGTATGAAAAGCAGCTACCGTTTCTATTCCGGAAAATTCGTTGCGCACAGCAAAAGGCAAGGGAGCCGGCACACCGGAATTCGACCCTTCAAATGTGCCGCTGAACTGGGTGGTTATCCGGTAAATACGGTCCTTATCAGGGTGGAAGGTATCATGGTTCAACTCAAAGCTTACAATCAGGTAAATGATCAGGCAGGAGGCGATACCAATGGCTAAACCGGCTATATTCAATACCGTATACAGCTTATTTCTCCACAAATTCCTGATTGTTATAATAACATAGCTTTTTAACATAGTTTTTAAGGATTAGGGAGAGATAATAAGTTTAGAATGCTTACTACCTTAATTTTTCATTGGTCAATCACTCATATTGGTCAATCTCGTACACTCATCAACTGTATACTCAGCCACTCCATTACTCACTTCTCAGACTTTTCACCGGGTTTACCATAGCGGCTTTTACTGCCCGGTAACCCACAGTAAGCCAGGCAATCACCAGAGACAAAGCAATAGCGATGACAAAGGCTTCTGCCCCCAGCGGAATGCTATACTGGAAATTTTCCAGCCAGTTGTGCATCAGGTACCAGGCGGCCGGCGCAGCCATAGCAAATGCTACGGTTATAAGCAAGAGAAATTCTTTGGAAAGCAGAAATACAATACTACTGACAGACGCTCCGAGTACTTTGCGGATACCAATTTCTTTGGTCTTTTGTACGGCCATAAAGGAAGCCAGTCCATACAGGCCGAGGCAGGAAATAATAATCGCCAGCACAGCAAAAATCTTGTAGGTAAGGGCCATCTGGTTTTCCTGCTGGTAAAAACGGGCAATACTTTCATCGAGGAATGTGCCATTATACACATACGCCGGAAAGGTCTCTTCCCATAGCGCCTGAATTTCTGTTACTGTTTTTTGCAGATTTTGCGGGTGGATTTTTATGCCTGCCCGGTAATAACTGCGTTTGGCAGGCGTAATGATCATAGGCGGTATCTCCTCCCGGACGGAGCTGGCTTTAAAATCTTTCACCACGCCTACAATGGGTTTCCACGGTCCGCTTCCGCCTAAGCGAATGTTTTTTCCGACGGCCGCCTGCATATCAGTTACTCCGAGTTTTTTCAGCAGGGTTTCGTTCACCACATAACTGATTGCCGTATCACTTTCCTGGTAGCCACGTCCGGCAGTAAACTCCATACCATAGGTAGAAAAATAATCGGCATCAGCATATTTCAGGAATGTGCTGAAGTTGAGCTCTTCCGAAGAATTATTGTAATAGAAATTCCGTCCCCAGAAATTATCCGAAGAAGGCGGATCATTGGCCAGACTAACCGAGCGGATGGCCGGATTTTGCAGCAGCCGGTTCTTAAACGACTGGAATTTGGTCTGGCTGACACTATCTGAACTCAGCGGCACTACATATACGGCATCTTTGTTAAACCCGAGTTCAATATTGCGGATATAATCCATCTGGCTTACCGCGATCAGGGTACCAATGATCAGAATCTGGGATATGGCAAACTGCACCACAACCAAACTTCTGCGCAAGGGAACACCTCCGATATTCTGGGCGGTGATCTTGCTTTTCAGGGCTTGTATGGGTTCAAAGCCGGATAATATCATTGCCGGATACATACCCGATAATACACTGACCAGAAGCGTGATAATCACCAGGAAAGCAATGACATAGGGATTTTGCAGCATTTTGATATTTTCGGGCACATTGGATACTTCCCGTAAATAAGGCAAGGCCGCTGTTGCCAGCAAGGTAGATAATACAACAGCCACCAGTACGATCAGGGTCGTTTCTGCCAGAAACTGCCCGATCAGTTGAATGCGAAGGCCGCCGAGCACTTTGCGTACGCCTACTTCTTTAGAACGGCTCACGGCCTGGGCTGTCGCCAGGTTAATAAAATTGATACATGCCATAATGAGCGCCAGTACCCCAATAAGGGAGAGGGTCCACAAGGTAGATCTGCTGGTCAGGTGATCGCCGAAATTGCCATACCGGGTATCAAAGTGGTTTTCGCGGAGCGGCTGTAATACATTGTAGCGTTTTACGGCATTTCTGGATACATAATATTTCTCGCCCAGTTTCTTTAAATTATAATTAATAGTGGATGCAGAAAGGCTTGCCGGTGCCAGAATAAACAGCTGGTGATTGCTGCTGACACTGCCCCAATCGGTGCTGTAGCCATAGTCAGCGGAATTTTTAAAGGTTTCATAGGAGATAAGTACCTCTAAAGGAAAATCTGAGTTCTGAGGCGAATCGGCAATGATGCCGCTTACGGTAAGGACAAGGTCATTGTTCAGTTTCAAATATTGTCCGGTAGCCTGGTGCCAGTTGCCAAAATATTTTTCGGCTTGTTTCTGCGATAACACCACCGTATTGGGATTCCCCAATGATTGTTTGGAGCTGCCGGAAAGCCAGGTGGCATCAAATATTTCGAAGAATTCCGGCTCTATAAAGTAAATGCCAAGGCCTTCAATAAATTTTTTGTCAGAGAAAGCTGCATTAGGGTCTTTCCCCAGCACAGTAATCTGACTGCCATTGGTAGCATTCACCGCAGCTATTTTTTCCAGTTGCGCCATATCCTGGCGCAGGGCCGCAGGCAGGGGAGTAGGCACCCCAGGGTTTGGGACCGTTTGCCCGTCCGGCAATTTGTCTTCCAGCACAACCCGGTAAATACGGTCATAATGGGTCTGGAAGGTATCATAACTGAGTTCAAACTGAACCACAGTAAAGATCAGCAGACAGGCGGCTATGCCGATAGCCAGGCCAATAATGTTGAGAACGGCGTATCCTTTGTTACGGAACAAGTTCCGGATTCCGATGGTCAGGTAATTTTTAAGCATAGGTTTGAATTTAATCCGGAACCGGGATGATACAGATTTCAGAATTATCAGTTTGCTTAAGTTTTAACACTGCCAATTCCAAAATCTGTATCATCCTGGTTCCGGAAAAAGGATTTACAGGTTTTTACAGATGCCAATAAATTTGCCTTATCTATTAATGTATTGTATGTCAATTAGTTAACTTCTTATTATTAAGGAATATAAAACAAAAATGTCCGGAAACGTACACTTGTTTGTACGTTTCCGGACATAGGCAGGCTGGGACCGCGGATGACACAGATTATTAGGATGATACCTGGATTTGTCGCATGTTTGGGATGAACAGGATTATAACCAAAGTAAATGGGCGTACATGAAAAATAAATGCTGATTGTAATCCTTAATCAAGCTAATCCAATGATCCAATCAATCCTAATTCTCAGACACAAATAATCCCTCTAATCTGTTTAATCTGGGTTATCGGCGGTTTTAGGCGATTAATCCCGGTTTACGCCGGCATAGAGGGCAGCATCTTCATCGGTAATCTGGGAGCCGCTCATAATGACAAGCCGTTCCACCACGTTGCGCAGCTCGCGGATATTTCCCGACCAGCGCAGGTTTTGCAGGTAATCCAGGGCTTCAGGCGTGATTTTTTTGGGTGCATTGCCATAGTCGTCGGCAATGTCTTTCAGGAATTTATCTACCAGCAGCGGAATATCTGATTTACGTTCGTCCAGGGTAGGCACATGAATCAGGATCACACTCAGACGGTGGTACAGATCTTCCCGGAAGCGGTTTTCTGCAATCTCTTTCTTTAAATCCTTATTGGTAGCGGCAAGCACCCGTACATTCACTTTTATCTCTTTATCGCCCCCTACTCTGGTAATTTTATGTTCCTGCAAAGCTCTTAGCACTTTTGCCTGTGCGGACAGGCTCATGTCGCCGATTTCATCCAGAAAAAGGGTGCCGCCACTGGCCTGCTCAAATTTGCCAATCCGCTGCTTTACAGCAGACGTAAATGAACCTTTTTCATGTCCGAATAACTCACTTTCGATGAGTTCGCTGGGGATAGCAGCACAATTTACTTCTACCAGGGGGGCTTGTGCCCGGTTGCTTTTTTCATGCAGCCACCTGGCCACCAGTTCTTTGCCCGAGCCATTGGCACCAGTAATCAGCACCCTGGCTTCCGTAGGGGCAACTTTATCTATGGCATCTTTTACTTTCCGGATGGCCGGCGATTCGCCTATAATATCGAAAGTGCGGGTGATCTTCTTTTTTAACACTTTGGTTTCAGTAACCAGCGTAGATTTATCCAGCGCATTGCGCACGGTAAGCAGCAGGCGGTTGAGATCCGGGGGTTTCTGAATAAAATCAAAGGCGCCTTTTTTGGTGGCATCTACGGCCGTTTCGATGGTGCCATGTGCAGAGATCATGATAAACTGCGTTTCTTTGCCTAGTTCAGCGGCTTTGGCGAGCACTTCCATTCCATCCATTTTGGGCATTTTAATATCGCAGAGTGCTACATCATAGTCATTTTTAGACAGCAGCTCCAGGCCTTCTTCTCCGTCTTTGGCTTCGTCGACCTGGTATTTTTCATATTCCAGAATTTCCCGCAGCGTATACCGTATACTTTTTTCGTCGTCTATAATCAGAATTTTCGCCATGAAATAATAATTTGAAAATGAGAAGATTAGAAAATTTGAATATTAAAAAAATTAGAAGATTAAAAAAATGAATAAACCTTTCAATTTTCTAATCTTCTAATCTGAAATTGCTTTAAAAAAGCAAGCCTGTAAGCCGGGTTCTGTCCTTTCCTGCGAAAGTTCTTATCATTTATCTAGGCCAGCCCTCACGGACTGGCTCCATCAACCTACCCGCTGGCACCGGACGAGCCGCCCTTCAGCCCAGTTACGGACTCGCCAGCTTATTTGGTCTTTCAACGCGTAAGGTTTACCTATGCCCTGTCTGTCACCAGCCAGGCGGTGCGCTCTTACCGCACCTTTTCACCCTTACCTCTATTCTGGTTGTTCGTTGTTAGTTATTTGTTATTAGATTTTACCAACAACGAATAACCAACAACGAACAACCAAAGTAAAGGCGGTAATTTTCTGTGGCCCTGTCTGTCAATCCGTTGCCGGAATGCCTTCCCGTTAGGAAGTACGCTGCTCTGTGCTGCCCGGACTTTCCTCTCTTCCGCTAGTAGCGGAACAGCGATAAGACGGCTTGCTTTCATACAAATATCTGTTGTTTAACTGGATTTTCAACGGCTTGGTTTCAAATTATATAGGAATGTACTGGTAGCATTGATTCTGATCTGATGCTTGTAGTTAAACATAGCCAGCCAATAAAAAAGAGATGCAAATTTTGCATCTCTTTTTACATTACCAGATTATACTTAAATTATGTCTATTGCTTTATTACTTTATGAATATTAGTTTTACCCTCTTCACTTACTGTTTTCACTACATATACGCCTGCTTTCAGGTGAGTTAAGTGGAGTTCTGTTTGTGTGCCTTGCGTGGTAGTCTGATAGACTGTTCTGCCTAGATTATCTACCACACTAATGTAATACTTACCTGGCTGCTCGCTAACAAGGGTGAGTTTGTCTTCAAAAGGATTGGGATACAGACTTACTTTAGCTGCAAAGTTTTCTTCAACTCCTGCTCTGGCTATGTTTGCTGTTGGGGAAGGCAGGAAAGGAGACAGATAATTGCCTGCAATGACAGCAATGGTGGTTTGAGAAGGCAATTGCCAGCCCACAGCTAAGTTATCCGAATAGGGACCTTCTTTGTGCAAGGCTTCGATGTAGTACTTTCTTCCGGCTATTAATGAAACCAAAGCTGATTGTTGAGAAGAGTATTTATTCCATTCTCTCACGCCTGTGTAATAAGGCACGGAGGCGATCTTTACTTTCTTAGCCGGGTCATCATCTGTTGAAAGCCAGAGTTCACAGCGGTCATCACCGGCGATGTAAAAAGTATAGTTTCCACTCTGTTGGGGATGGATATAACCTCTGATGCGCTGCCCATAATTATTGGCAGCATTAGTGGCTGTCTCAAAAGTGTTAATTTCACTAGTAGTGGTGGGGGGTGTGTTCAAAGGAATGTTAATGACAAGAGAGCCGGTCACATCAGCCCAGTATTCCCTGGAGATCTTGCCTTCTCCTTTGGGAACATAAGGGGATAAATTACTGCCTGGAATGACACTGATGGGGGAGGTAGGGGAGGATTGCCAGCCGACGGCTAAGTTGTCTGAGTAAGGACCTTCTTTGTGCAGGGCTTCGATATAATATTTCTTACCGGCTGCTAAAGCAATAGGTACTGACTTTTGAGAGGCATATTTGTTCCATTCTCTTACCCCTGTATAATAAGGCACAGAAGCGATCTTTGTTTTCTTCATAGGGTCATCATCTGTTGAAAGCCAGAGTTCACAGCGGTCATCACCGGCGATGTAGAAAGTATAGTTGCCATTCTGCGGGACACACAAGTAGCCTCTGATTCTCTGGCCATAATTGTTGCCGACATTAGTGGCTGTTTCAAAGCTGGTGAGCTGGTATGAAGCTGATGGAGGCGTGTTTACCGGAATATCGCTTACTAGTGAACCGGGCACATTCCACCACAGTTCCTGCAATATACTGCCAGTGGCTGCACAGAGAGTAGTATCACAATGAGCTGTAACTATAATGGTGGCTGTGGCGGAAAGTGTAACAAGGGTACAACCACCAGCTTTAACAGTGAATACATTATTGCCAGGATTCAAACTTACAGCCGGAATAGTTAAGGTAATATCTCCGCCACCTTCTACTTTACTTCCGATAGCAGATCCGTTTATATAAGCCTGATAAGAAATACCTTTTTCGCTTGCTTTGATAATAATCTGGCCATTTTCACCATTGCATATACTACCAGATTGTAGCATAAGATCTTTTTTTGAAGCCAGCTGACAGGCATCCGGGTTGTATTTCCATAATTCAATTCCGGTTTTGCCATTATTGGCAGCAAAATATAATACGCCATTTACATTTATCAGATCGCTGATCTGGGCATTTTCCGGGCCAGGGAAAATATCGCTAACCAAAATAGTACCTTCGGTAGTGCCATCACTGGTCCATAACTCCATGCCTGATATGCCATTATTTGCTGTAAAATATAATTTACCCTCAAGGCTTAGCAGGTTTTCAACTGGAAGTTTCGCACCAAAGGAATAATATTGATCGACAAAATAGTTGGTGAGCTTAATGGTGCCCGCTTCGGTGCCATCACTTTTCCAGAGTTCCCGGTTTTTTTCCTCACTGTCATCTAAGGCAGTAAAGAACAGAGTTCCATTTACATGAGTTAAATGCATAGGAAAAGAGCTTCCACTGGGATTAATATCTTTCACTTGTATAGTGCCTGGTTCGGTGCCATCACTTTTCCAGAGTTCCCATCCATCCTGTGCAGAACGTTTGGCTACGAAAAACAATGTATTATTGATATTTGTCAAATAATCAATCCCATAAAAGTAATCATTATCGGGTATAGACTTTACAATTACAGTACCTTCAGGGGTGCCGTCACTCTTCCAGAGTTGACCATTGGCTGAGAAAAACAAGGTACCATTGATATTCACTAAATTACCTAATTCATCATAATAGTTTGTAGAGGGAATATCTTTGAGTTTGACTGTACCAACTTCGGTGCCATCACTTTTCCATAAGCCGTAACCTCCATTATTATTATCGGCATTAAAAAACAAAGTACCATTCACATGAGTCAAATTCCTGATCGGATAAATATTTGCTACACGAACCGTACCTGTTCCACTATCTGTTTTATATAAGCCACGTAATCCAGTACCACTTGCAAAATCAAAGAATAAGGTGCCATTCACATTAAGCAGGTTCATTATATTTACACTGCTGCCTGCAGAGGTTATCTGAACAGTGCCTTGTTGGGTGCCATCACTTTTCCATAATTGATATTTGCCGCCCAACTCACTACTATATACGTTAAAATATAGACTACTATTTAATGTAGCCGTCTCGCCTTCTGTATAGTCATCTATGATGGGAATAACATTTTTTAAAAATTGGGTGCCTTGTTGGGTGCCATCACTTTTCCATAAACCTGTTCCATTTACTCCATCATTGGCTCTAAAAAACAAAGTGCCGTTTACATGATTAAGTAACATTTTAGCATTATTTTGTATCGTTACAGATGCATCGGAGGTAGATAAGTCTACGCTTTTTAGAGCAAAGGTGCCTTGTTCGGTACCATCGCTTGTCCACAGATTTGAAACAGCAATTTCTAAACCATTATTCCCGAAATATTCGAGTCTTTCAACAAAGAAAAAGCGGCCAGTTACATACGTTAGTTGTGCTAAGCTTGTACCATAACCTAAGGTTTCAATGCTTTTTATAAGTGTTGTGCCGGCTTCGGTACCATTACTCTCCCAAACCTGCACTTTATTATTCCCTGTTCCTGTCAGGTATATTTTACCATTAGCCGGAGTGATACTTTCTATGTTTACTCCTGTATTTTTCACAGGGAAAGTTCCCTCTGCTGTGCCATCGCTCCTGATTAATGAACCTGAGGATTTGAAGTATAATAAATTGCCTATAGTAGTAAATAAAGGGGTATAATATCCATTGTAATCACGGGCATCATAACCTATATATTTTACCTTTACTGTTCCTTGGGAGGTACCATCACTTTTATATAAATCGTATTCATAAGGGGATACACTTACGGAGAAGAATACTGTATTCCCCACGCTTTGCAAATGGACCGGATACAGGCTAATGTCATAATCATTATAGCCCCTATTTTGCGCTAACTGTATAGTTTTAAGATTGCTCGTGCCTTGGGGGGTGCCATCGCTCTTCCATAGCTCAAAGCTGCCATCTACTATATAATATCCGCCATAATCATCATCTTCATACCTTGTGTTTTCTGTCTCAAAGGCTGTAAAAAATAAGGTGCCATTGGCGTTGGTGAGTTTTCCCGGACTACCTCCCACTTCTTTTACCAGTACAGTGCTTCCCTGGGTACCATCTGTTTTCCATAACTGTCCACCCACAGTAAAGAATAAAGTACCATTAACATCCACCAGATTGGAAGGTTTACTAATAGCCGAATCAGGCAGAAGCGCTTTTACCAGCTCTGTACCTTCTATCGTACCATCACTTTTCCATATGCCTTTTCCATTTACGCCATCACTGGCCGTAAAAAACAAGGTTCCGCTTATATTAACCAAATGCTGGGGTAAAGAACCTGCAGGTCCTGGTTTGATGTCTTTCAATATAACAGTACCTTGTAAGGTACCGTCGCTTTTCCACAACTCTATTGACTGTGCATCTACAGAGGTATTTGCTGTAAAAAATAGATTATTATTAATTACAATTAGATTGGCGATAATAGAACTGGCTGCTCCTGGAGTGATATCTTTAACCAGACTAGTACCTTGTGGGGTGCCATCACTTTTCCACAATTCTGTACCATAGGCCGGATTAAAAGCAGTAAAGTACAAGAAACCTTTAAAACTGACCAAGTGCTCAAACTGGGATAGATCAGATTTTTGAATAGTGTTAATATCCTTTACTAACGTAGGCTGGGCAGATACCAGCGTACAAGCAAGTAAGATGCAAATGAGTATTCTTAGTTTTGCAAGGGTTGCCTTACATATAACATAGCTGGTTCGCTTTAAATGAAAACTAGGTGAAAATGATAAATTTTTTTTCATAAAAATTAGGTTGGGAAATGGTTAGTATTAGTGGCAATGTAGGTAAAAAACAAGCCAGGTTATTAACACAAATCGTGCATTATTTAACACATTTAGACCATTTTGAGAAAAATTGCTCTTTTTCACAGCAAAGCCGGGAAGAAGCTATCTTCTTCCCGGCTTTGCTGTATTGAATGAAGGATAAGGCCTTATTGTTTGATTACTCTCATCACCTGGGTGGTACCATCCTCAGCAGAAACTTTGATCACATACACGCCTGCTTTGAGGTGAGCCAAGTCAAGCACTGTTTCTGTTGCACTACCTTGTGTAGTAGTCTGATAAACTGTTCTGCCTAGATTATCTACCACACTGATGTAATGCCTGCCTACTAGAGAACTGCTAAGCGTAAGTGTATTTTCAAAAGGATTGGTATATAAACTTACTTTATCTGCAAAGTTTTCTTCAACTCCTGCTCTGGCTATGTTTGCTGTTGGGGAAGGCAGGAAAGGAGACAGATAATTGCCTGCAATGACAGCAATGGTGGTTTGAGAAGGCAATTGCCAGCCCACAGCTAAGTTATCCGAATAGGGACCTTCTTTGTGCAAGGCTTCGATGTAGTACTTTCTTCCGGCTATTAATGAAACCAAAGCTGATTGTTGAGAAGAGTATTTATTCCATTCTCTCACGCCTGTGTAATAAGGCACGGAGGCGATCTTTACTTTCTTAGCCGGGTCATCATCTGTTGAAAGCCAGAGTTCACAGCGGTCATCACCGGCGATGTAAAAAGTATAGTTTCCACTCTGTTGGGGATGGATATAACCTCTGATGCGCTGCCCATAATTATTGGCAGCATTAGTGGCTGTCTCAAAAGTGTTAATTTCACTAGTAGTGGTGGGGGGTGTGTTCAAAGGAATGTTAATGACAAGAGAGCCGGTCACATCAGCCCAGTATTCCCTGGAGATCTTGCCTTCTCCTTTGGGAACATAAGGGGATAAATTACTGCCTGGAATGACACTGATGGGGGAGGTAGGGGAGGATTGCCAGCCGACGGCTAAGTTGTCTGAGTAAGGACCTTCTTTGTGCAGGGCTTCGATATAATATTTCTTACCGGCTGCTAAAGCAATAGGTACTGACTTTTGAGAGGCATATTTGTTCCATTCTCTTACCCCTGTATAATAAGGCACAGAAGCGATCTTTGTTTTCTTCATAGGGTCATCATCTGTTGAAAGCCAGAGTTCACAGCGGTCATCACCGGCGATGTAGAAAGTATAGTTGCCATTCTGCGGGACACACAAGTAGCCTCTGATTCTCTGGCCATAATTGTTGCCGACATTAGTGGCTGTTTCAAAGCTGGTGAGCTGGTAAGAAGCTGATGGAGGGGTGTTTACCGGAATATCGCTTATCAAAGAGCCGGCTCTATTCAGCCATACTTCTTGCAGGATCGAACCTGTGGCGCTGCAAACTGTTGCACAAGTAGAAGTTACGGTAATGGTGGCGCTGCCTGCAAGTGTAACAAGGGTACAACCACCAGCTTTAATGGTGAACTGATTATTGCCTGTAGATAAACTTACTTTAGGAATAGTAAGCGTAATGTCGCCTCCGCCCATGATCGCCTCACCTGCCGGAGAACCATTGCCGAAGTAAGCCTGATAGGAAATGCCTGTCTGGCTGCCTTTGATGCTGATCTTTCCATTTTCACCTGAGCAAACTATACTTCCTTCTACCAGCAGGTTTGTAAGGGGGGCCTGTGTACAAGCCTCTACATCATATTTCCATAACTCATATCCCCGCTTGCCATCATCCCCGCTGAAATAAATGGAATTTCCGGCAACGACTGAGTATTGTAATTGAACCGATAATTCGGATACCTGGCTGGTGTTTTCAGCCGTACCATTGCTCCTCCATAACTGATTGGCAAACCTGCCACTCACAACCCTGGAAGTTTCGAATAACAAGGTAGTATTCACAGCCTTAAGATTTTGAGCATATACCGGCTTTACAACCTGTGTACCCTGGGGGGTGCCATCGCTTTTCCATAATTCATTGTAGATGGATAGATCCGAATTAAAACTCAAGAAGGTAAAATACAGGATATTGCCGACAACCGTTACATTTTCGACATAATTCTCATCATACTTTACAATGGTTTTGATAACAGAAGTACCAGCAGTAGTGCCATTGCTTTTATAGAGATTCTCAGCTGCACTAAAATACAGGGCACTCTTAAAAAAGACCATACTATTGATGCCAAGGATTTTAGGCCCGAATGGGACTGTTCCGGCGGGTGTACCGTCGGTTTTCCATAGGCCGGTGGCATAGTCGGTAAAGTAGAGCAAGCCATTGCCAGGCGTAAAGTTAGCAATGCCATCCCCCTCTATGGTTTTTAGAACAATGGTGCCCGCTTCGGTGCCATCACTTTTCCATAATGCGTTTTCATCTCTAAAATACAGGGCATTATTCCATACCGTTAGTAAGCCAATAAATTCGGTGTTTATGTTTTTGACTAGCACTGTTCCCTGGGAAGTGCCATTGCTTTTCCATAACTGCTTTCCGGTGAAGAAATACAGAAAGCCATTCCAGGAACGTGTTTCGCCAATTATCCCGGTAGTAAGGGTTTTAACCAGCAAGGTTGAAGCAGCCGTACCTTCGCTTTTCCAGAGCTGGGTGTTCACTAACTGATTAGCTGTGTTATAGCTGGCGATCTGGAAGTAAACCGTAGTATTACTATGTGTGAGCAGGTTTGCCTTCTGTATAGGGCCGGTGCCTCCGTTTCGTTTGACCAGTACCGTATTAGCTTCTGAGCCATCCGTTTTCCAGAGTTCAAAGCCGGAAGCCCCATCGCTCACTATAAAATAAACCTGCCCATTTACAGAGAGGAGGGAAGAAGGGTAAGAATCCTGGTTTTCACTTAAACCACCCGGATACACCGGTAAGGTGGAATTGGGTGTGCCAGAACTTTGCCATAAAGTCTCTCTGGCAACAAAATATGCACTTTCCTGCAGGGTAACCAGGAATGGAGAAAATACATCGTTTTCATAAGGGCTAAATTCTCGAAGGAGCATGGTGCCTTCGGTGGTGCCATCGCTTTTCCATAAGGAGAGGACATAGGTATGATTTGCATACACCCTTATATATAAAATGTTGTTTGCAGCCTTTGCTTGTATAGAAACAGAAGGTTCCTGTTCAAATGATTTAATCATCAGCGTTCCGGCAGCCGTACCATCGCTCTTCCAGAGTTGAAAAGAGGAAATGAAATAGATGGTTGTTCCAATAGCCGTCTGGATAGCAGGCTCTATAAGCCCATCTTTTACTAATACCGTACCTTCGGTGGTGCCATCGCTTTTCCAGAGCTGGGTAGTTGGGTTAGTAGCTACGGTAAAGTATACCAGGCCATTGGCATCAAACAGGCCCCCGGCGTTAATTTCTTTTACTAATTGTGTACCCTCAGGCGTACCATTGCTTTTCCAGAGTTCTTGCCCATCTTCAAATGTAAAAAAGAGCTTATCCCCAATGGCTGTTAATGAAGAAATACCATAGCTTGTACTGCTTTCTTTCACTAAAGTAGTACCTATTGTAGTCCCGTCTGTGCGCCATAAGGTAATATTGGCGGAACTATTGGATGCTGTAAAATATACGTTATTGCCGGCTGCCCTAAGTAGATATACACCTGTGTAAGGATTTCCTGATACGTCCAGCACTTTTTGGGTATTAGAACCCTGAGTCTTCCATAGTTCGTAGCCGCCGGGTGCATTATTGACTGTGAAATACAGGGCTTCATTGGAGGCAACCAGTTGAAGATTGGGATAGGCTTCGTATAGATTAGTCTGCGGGCTTTGCATCGGGAAATACCCCACTTTTACAGTACCTTGTGTAGTGCCATCTGTTTTCCACAATTCATAGTGATGTTCAAACTCATAATTTATATAATCCTCCTTATGTACCTCGTTTGCAACAAAATATAAGGTATTACCAACAACAGTGAACATAGATGGGGAGGAGCTGTTGTTGCCGGTAGTGATGTCTTTGAGTAAATACGTACCGGCATCTGTGCCATCGCTTCGCCAGAGTTCGCGGCCATGTTCTGAAGATTCAGCAGAAAAATACATAATTCCCTGGAATGGGGTAATAGAGCCAGGAGAGATAGCAGAAAGGGGAGTTTTGTTGATGTCTTTTACTAAGGAAGGTTGCGGATAGCTTACCATAGGAAGAAGCAGTAAAAAGACAATTTTAGCTGCTAACAAAAAGCACAATAGCGAAGAGGAAGAACTATGGGTTTTACCTGAAAGCATGTGCCCATACTCTATTAACTTCCGGAGAAAGTCAATAAAAAAATTTAAAGATGTTTTCATAAAAATTAAGTTTAGGATGGTTTGAAAAAGAGATCATAATAGGTTGAATAAAAATTAAGTATTACAAATAAGGCGTGGGCAATATAGGTAATATGGAGGCCGAAGTGTTAACACAAATCGTGCATTCTTTAACACATTTAGACCATTCTTAAAATAAATAAGCCTCTTGATTTTAGTTATTGCGGGTCTTTATGCTATTACTTGCAAGGGATGAAAAGCAAAGCGTATCATTTTCTTGAAAGTGTGTTTGTAGCAGAATCCTCCGGCAATGCGTTTGATGGTTTGGATTTTTGAGTGGCTCCCCTCCAGTATCCCGTTGTTGATGTTAGAACGGACATAGTTGGTAATTCCCTCAAAATGATTGCCAATGGTTCCGGTGACCAAAAGCGGATTTTTTGTGAACAAAGATGCCAAAGGTATGGCTGAATTGTCGGATGCGCAAGGGAATCCACTGGTAATGGTGGCTTGTAATAGCGACAGCCTGAAAACATTCTCTTATACTTCAGCGGCTCAATCCATCAAACTTCATCCAACTGACCAGTATGCCATACTTACGCACAAGAATGGTAAAACAAGTAAACAGGAATTTTACTATGGTGCTACCTATTTATCGCAGTCTGCCAGAGTATTGCAGCTACCAGCAGATGTAAAAGTGGCTACTATTTACGAAGCGAATGGAAAAAGCAGGTCTGTGGATTTGAAAGCCGGATTGGCTACGGCTAAACAACCTGAATAAACCAACTGATAGCAAACACCTACTATAGCGACAATACAAAACCTACGACATTGATAATGCTATGGTTTGTTTGAATAGTGCAAAACAATACGGAAAGTACGACAAAACTTTCGCATATTTAGGAGTTAGACAAAATTGAGGGGGACATTCAGGAAACTGAGGGGGGCACGTTCAGACACTCCATTTTTCAGTAGCTTTGGGCTTTCTGATCAAGCTTGCTTAGGTGAAGAAGGCTCAAAGCTACTGAAAAACCACGAAAAAATACAGCAGAAATCGCACATTTATGCAATATTTTTTCATTTGGATTGTCTTCACTTGCAAGCAATCCAGAAGTTTTCTTTGGTTACCCCTCAACTTCGCCTAACAGGGTATTGGCTAAATTCCCCCTGCCGCAGGCGCAACACAGGGGAAACTTCGCCAATACCCGGCTCGTTACCAGATTTTAACCCGTTGCTCTGGTGCCAGATACAATGAATCGGTGGGTTGTACATTGAAGGCAGTATAAAATTCAGGAATATTCCGTACCACGCCATTTACCCGGAATTTGGCTGGTGAATGCGGATCGGTGTTTACCTGGTTTCTCAAAGATTCCGCTCTGGCAATGTTCAACCAGGCTTGTGCCCATCCGATAAATACCCGTTGATCGCCGGTGAAGCCATCCAGCACCGGAGCCGGTTTGCCGTTCAGGCTGGCTTTATAGGCTTTTAAGGCGATACTCAATCCTCCCAGGTCACCAATGTTTTCACCTAAGGTGAACTCGCCATTTACATTCAGGTCGTCGAAAACTTTGAATGCATTGTACTGGGAAACCAGGGAAGTGGTGCGCTTTTTAAATTCCTGCTGGTCTTTTTCAGTCCACCAGTTGCGCATCACGCCATTGCCGTCAAAAGTACTGCCCTGGTCATCAAAGCCGTGTCCGATCTCATGTCCAATCACTCCGCCAATACCCCCATAATTCAGGGCATCTTCGGCGTTCATATCAAAAAAAGGCGGTTGCAGAATAGCTGCCGGAAAAACAATCTCGTTGAGCGGTGGATTATAATAGGCATTTACGGTTTGCGGTGTCATTCCCCATTCATCCCGGTCTACTGGTTTACCCAGTTTATTGATATTGCGGTTATATTCAAATAAGGTAGCCCGTTTCATATTGCCATACAGGTCGCCTTTTACCACTTTCAGGTCAGAATAATCCCGCCATTTGTCCGGATAGCCAATCTTAGGGGTAAACTTGCTTAATTTCTCTAAGGCTTGTTTTTTGGTGTCCTCGCTCATCCAGTCGAGTTCTTTAATACTGCTTTCGTAGGCTTTCAGCAGGTTATCTACCAGCTTTTCCATCCGTTCTTTGGCCTGTGGAGGAAAATGGTTTTTTACATACACCTTGCCCACCATTTCGCCCATGCTACCATTAACCACATCTACTGCCCTGCGCCATTGCGGACGCTGCTCTTGTACGCCATTTAAGGTTTTGCTGTAGAACTCAAAATTTTCCTGATCTAAGGCAGTATTCAGCGCAGTAGCCGAACCATGTATTACACTCCAGGTCAGATAGGTTTTCCAGGTATCAATGGGTGTGTTTTTAATGAGTGTATTCAGGCTTTTGGTATAGTCAACCTGGGCGATCATGACACTATCCTGCTTTTCTACCCCGGAAGCTTTCAGAAAAGTAGCCCAGTCGAAATCAGGCATCAGGGTTTTCAGGTCTTTGGCGGCATATTTATTATATAAGGCTACAATATCCCTGGTTTGTTCTTTTTTCATATGCTTGGAAGCCATCTCGGTTTCCAGTGCCATAATCTTAGCGGCTTTTGCTTTGCTATCCGGAATGCCAGCCAGTCTGAGCATATTTTCAATATGGGTTACATACTTGCTGCGGATGTCTTTTGATTTGGTATCATTGAGAAAATAATATTCCCGGTCGGGCAAACCCAATCCGCCTTGCCAGGTATAAAGCATGTATTTTTTGGGATCTTTAAAATCTGTTTCTACACCAATCGTAAAAGGGACCAGGTTGCCCATCTGGTTGGCATAGGCAAAATACGCAGGCAGGTCTTTATGAGTGGTGATCGCATTTATCTTGCTGAATTCAGATGCCAAAGGAGCAATTCCCAGAGAATCCCGGGTTTTCATATCCATATAGGACCCGTACAGATCGCCGATTTTCTGTTCGTCGGAACCATCAGCAAATTTCCCGGAAGCCGATGTTTCAACAATGGCTTTTACATCTTCCTGGGCTTTGTCATTGAGCATGTGAAAGGCGCCATAGGCGGATTTATCAGCCGGAATCTTTGTTTTTTTTGCCCAGTTGCCATTGGCATAGGCCGTAAAATTGTCGCCGGGTTTTACCAGCGTATCCATGTTTTCAAGTACGATTCCGGACCGGAGTGCTTGTTGTTTGGTATCAGCATTTTTCTCACCAGTATCACTACAGGCCGATGCCCAGAAAAGAGAACTGGCAAAAACTGTAGCTTTCAGGTATACAATAATAGGTTTTGTGTACATAAGCGTTTGAGATAAAGTATGTTGGTTGAGGTGCAGGTGTGAAGATAAGGAAAGTAGCTGTATTCGGATAAAAATAGTCTGTAAAAGTATAATGCACTTTTACAGCAGTCAAATCTGCTATGTAAAGCAGGGTAATATTTTCAGTAGCTTCCACAGGCAGGATTTAGAACCAAAAATCTTAACTTGCCACATGATAGAGATTGTTGGTATGTGGTGCAGTGTGAGTAAATTCATCAGACAGTTTATGAAAATTTTCTTCCGGATAGCAATATGTATGATTACGATGGTTTGCAAGGTTTCTGCCCAGGATACGGCGGTTGTTGCAAATATCCGGCAGGAAGTGAGAATCTATCCGGCCTGGCGAAGTATTTTGAGTGAGGAGAGTTTTCCGGCTGATATACAAACAGATACGCTCTGGCAATCTTCTGTAAAAACCCGTTTGCAGCAACTGCTCAGGCAGAAGTTTGGGGTGAGTCAGGTGCTGTTTCCCAAACCAAATCCGTTGGACTATGTGGTTACAGGCAATGCCTCCCTTGTCCAGGTGCCGCCGCCAGCCATTACAGGCGACCTGACGGTAGACATTTATATGGTCATTACCCTGACGACTACCTCGATGGAGGAAACGGGGATTGTGTCTAAAAATTTTAATCAGACATGCCGCATCTTAGTCAAAGACAAAGAAAACAAGCCTGTATATGAGAGCACCATCGTACTTCCATTCCGTACCAGAGTAAACCCTGATGCCGGTATGTATGGCGTAGCAGAACTGAGTGCGGCTGATCTGAAACAGCTATTCGACGAATCACTGGCAGCTGCTTTTGTGTATACTTCTAAGAAATTACCTTCCCTTACCTTTAACCGGCCTGCTCTTGCACAGGCTTCCTACAAAGCCGAAGAAAAAGGAATCCGGTTAAACATCCGCCTCGATCCCTCGTTGCCCAAACTCATGGTAGGTGATCCGGTACGTTTATCCCAGGTACTTAATAACCTGATCAGCAATGCCATCA
>Ga0181466_1000004_pt1 | contig 53330 bp, 56 predicted proteins | sample InSIn4gowninarea_FD_119078 | JGI IMG/M metagenome (GOLD analysis project Ga0181466, IMG submission 119078) | Clean room microbial communities from NASA Spacecraft Assembly Facility at Jet Propulsion Laboratory, Pasadena, California, USA -... ... | reverse complement strand
AAGTGGAAACTGCTTGATGCAGTCAGTGTAGTAAGAATCGGGTATCTTATTTCCAAAGCATTAACTCCTTGTGACGATGCTGGCCCCATCTCTGATATTTCCCTCCTTAGTTTCCCAAACGCCTTTCATAAACAAAGATAGTATTACAGCTCAGCTCTCCTTGCGCTTCCTTAGCCTAGGCACCAGGAGCCGTCATCTCTCGCGACAAGACTCGCAGATTGTTCATCATGCCGTTGATCAGACTCTCATACTTGCTGCCCTCCTTCCGTCTCACCTTGTCCGCCTCTGCTAAGAGCGCGCCAGAGTCAAGCTCCAACTCTAGTTCGTGGTTCTTACTAGGTCCTTGTGAGACTTGCGTCAGATCAACTTGGTATGCGCCCAGCCACGAGTAGGACATGCGATCCTTTTGCCGTTGCATGCTCTCTACTGTCTTGCCACCCTCGACCGCGGGCTTGAGACTCTCGACAGGACCTGGGAAATCGATTTCCAAGTTGATGCCTATGCGGTAGTCCCACTCAGTCTTAGGAGAACTGACTTCCAGGTTGCCTATCCGATGCTTTATAATCGCTCGCAAGAACTCGCCCGAGTTCTTGTCGCGGGTCACGCGAACGCGCTGCCGGCCGCCGGCGGCGCTTATGAGGCGTTGGACGATAGGATTCAGCTGACTGAAGCCCTGTTGATCCAGCTCATAGAACATGTCCGTCTCGTAGGTGTGCTTGTAATCGATTGCAGGTCGGGGAGTTCCAGGCGCTTTGGATTGCTGCACTTGGGCGTTGAGAAACATGTTCATGCGCTTGTGTTGTAGCGCCGTCATGGTGCTCTCAAACTTTACTTCCAGTATATCGGTATTTAGCACGGTTTCGGTGCGCCAGAACCCACGCAGTCGTTGGTCACTCTGCTTGTCTATTATCTGACCCCAGCGCGCTTCCACCTCCAGTTGCACCTTGGGGTCCGCGATAGCAGTTCGCACAGCCTCGTTGTTGATGGCCGTGCCCCATATGAACTCGCCTACAGTGCGTGATACGTCGTCGTAGATGTGCGCGTCGTTGGAGATGGGCCGCTCGAAGCCTGCGAGCTCGTGTACTGGCATCACCGGAGGCGCAGCACCGGATTCGCTCGACGTGTGTCCGTTGCGTTCGGCCATCGGCGACGGTTGGTGTCGGGGAAGAGGGTGAGCAGGCTGCTGCGGAGGTTGCGCGTGCATCTGCGGCTGCGGTTGCGCGACGGGTGGGGGTGGACGCGACTGCTGGCGTTGTTGTTCTTCCAGTTGCTTCAGCTCTGGCGGAAGTTCTTCGCCCTCGCGATAGGCCCATATTGGCTTTGGGTCGTGACGTTTGCGCTTGAGCGACATCTGCTTATGTGTGGGTTTAGGCGGCGATGGTATGCGCCCGGCCGAGGTGATGGGTGAGGAGGCAGTTGTTGAATGGGGGTTGGAGAGCGAACGGCGCGGTAGCACCGTTGCGTCTCCATCATGATTCACTAGCGCAGATATATCCATGGTGGTGTGGTAGGGTTGTGCGTCGGTCAATGTACTCACCATCGTGTACAGGAGGCTAGTGTTGCTGGCGCACGGTCCGGGAACGGAATTATCCCTGGTTACTTCTTTGCCGTCCTACCCTTTCCATGGTGCATCACATTAGTGGTCTGCGTCTACCGGGGGAGCGTCATTTGGTCACAGGGAGATGAGGGACGTAAGGTATTCATTAAGAAAGCCGTCTTCGTCTACTAATGTCTACACCAAATCTGGTGGTCATGCGCCAGACCGTCATTTGCTGGGACGAGTCATGTAAACGCGCCTTGCGCAGCGCTCTCCCCACACACACCTTCTATTAAGAATCGAACGTCTCCGCTCCAACGCTATTTTTATGCGTCTTGGTCAAGACCCAAGTCTTCCTGGGCCGGAACGATGCGGAGTGTGTTGGTGTGTCCCATGCCTCCCCTCCAGCCTTGTACACAGATGACTGGATCGCCCTTGCTAAGCACACCGAGCTTGATTGCGTTCATGATACCCCACTTCAGGCGGCGGTCAACATCCTCCTGCCATGGCTCGGTCTTGAAGTCTGGCTTCTCTTCGGGGAAATAGAATGGGTAAACGCCGCGGTAAAGGTGAGAATACTGATCAAGTTAGCGAGGGAAATCCTCGTATTTCGGGGAAACTTACCCTAGCGGCCATCTCGTTACGGGTAACCATGATGATAGGGCAGACCACTAATGCACGTTAGAATCACAAGTGTACAAACTGTCGGTATTCTTACCTTGTTGTCAGAACCAAGATAGCTCCGGCATTTTGCTCAAGACTAGCGCTGACGGCTGCCATTGCGCATGTCTCGGTGGTAGGGCAAGGTACGGGAGCGAGCTTCCTCAGCTCATCGAACGCGTTGACGTATGGAATAGCGACCTCAGCAAGCAAGCAGGTCTCGTGCATCATGGTGACAGCCTCAACGGGGTAGTCACCCTTGGCAGTCTCACCCGACAACATGACGCAGTCGGCACCGTCGAGAACAGCGTTACCGACGTCGCTGACTTCAGCACGTGTTGGGCGTGGGTTGTATGTCATGGACTCAAGCATCTGAGTTGCGCAAATGACGGGCTTTCCGGCAATGTTGCACTTGGTGATCATCATCTTCTGCGCAATGAAGACCTGGCTGGGCGGGATCTCGATACCAAGGTCACCACGAGCGACCATGACACCGTCAGTCTCCCTCAGAATCTCGTCAAAGTTGTTTACACCTTGCTGGTTCTCGACCTTGGCAATGATTTGGATGTCCTTGCCCTCCTCACCGAGCACCTCACGGATGGCAGTGATGTCGCTACCGCGGCGGATGAAGGATGCGAAGACCATGTCGACCTTGTTCTTGACACCGAACCTGAGATCGGCCTTGTCCTTCTCGGACAGTGGGGGGAGATCAATGTCGGTCTTGGGCAGGTTTACACCTTTCCTTGACGAGATCTTGCCGTTGTTGACGCACTTGCACTTGAGCGTCTTGTCGTCTGTGATCTCGAGGACCTCGAATGAGAGGACACCGTCGTCGACATAGATTGTACGGCCGGCTTCCATCACCTTGGTGATGTTCTTGTAGTCGACGTACATGTTCTTGTCGTCGCATGCTGAAGCATATTGTTCATCAGTGGTGATGTTTATGGTGGCGCCAGCCTTGATGGGGATATCGGCGTCGCCAACGGTGTTACCCGTTCGGATCTCTGGGCCCTTGGTGTCGAGGGCAATGGCAAGGGGCCTGCCAAGCTGTGTCTTCTCGGCTTCGCGTGCATGGTCGATGACGGACTGGTGGTACTCGTACGAGCCGTGGGAGAAGTTCATGCGAACGACATTGAGACCGACCTTGCGGAGGGCGTTGATCTTCTCGGCAGAGTTGGTCTTGGGGCCGATGGTGCAGATGATGGAGGTTCTTCGGTACTCCTTGGCAGGTGTGTACTCAGTGTTGAGCTGGCTGAGCCACTCGATCCTGGTCCTGCCGGAGTTGAGGTGGTCTAGACTATGGGCCGTGTCAGCAGGTGCTTGAAATGCAGTGTGGTTCCAGATGACCTCTGGGCCTTGTTCGCGGCGAGTCGTTGATCCGGGCAACTTGCGACTTGAAGAAGGAGCAGCTGAATGCAAAGTTTCTCATACAATGCCCAGGAAAGAGCGAGAAACTGCGCAGAGAGCCAGGTTCAAGGTCTTATTCGCAGACGTGCTGTATTGTGGTGTGCCTGCATACCTGGGCTTGCGCCGAGTATCACCGCTGCAACCCGGAGGTTCACTGTAGAAGATTGTTTTGTACGTACGAGTTCGCCATTTCTACGGATAGTATGGAGAGTGAGAGGGTTGTGAGGCGGAGAGACTGTGTCGCTGTCGCGGAGTGCGGGGCCGGCTGAAGGAGTCTTTTCAAAGGCTCCAATGGATATAGCAGCGGCTGGGAGGATGGGAGGGAGAGAGGAAGAAGTTGAATGAAACTGGTTCCGAGAGAATGGCGCTGGACAAGTTTATCTTCAGCGGCGACGGGCTAGAAGTTTTGTTGGCTGTTGAGCGTGTTTTGGAGGGGCAGCAGTAGCGGCGCTAGTAACGCTGATTAGTACGTGGGGCTGTACCCTGAGCGGCGGCGCGTTTGGATATAGGAATTGAAAACTGATTGCGATGGCAGACGGGCTTTGGAACAAGGTGGATCTAATAACAGTGTTTGGTATTCGCTGACTGGCCTGCTGACTGCATGTGGTTTCTGTTCTCGGCCCGTGGCAGCTGGTTGTGACACCCACCCCCATTTGCTTCTTCGAAGCCGCCCACGTTGCCGCCTCATTGCGCTCCAGCATCCCGCCCAGATAAGACGCCGTACGCAAGCTGCGTCTCAGAGCTGTTGGAAATCTCGGCGCCGTGTTTCGCTCTACCTTTGTCGTAACTGGCTAGTCGGCTATCGGATTTGAGGTATCGGTGCGCGGCCGGATGTTGGCGTGTCATGTTTTTTTTTCTGCCGTGTGGTCCTACCCGCGCGGAGATGCGTGGTGTCTTAGAGGTTTCATGGGGTCAAGGTCATGAAAAAGGGCCCTGAGCGGATTCACCGCGTCGAGGAAGGCCTAGTTATATATCACCTGCCTGCTACATGGTTCGCTCCTAAATCACCCGCATCTGCTCCGCATGGCCGTGATGCCCGAGGTTCAATTGCTGCCCACCTGCCACTGATGCGAGGGGAGCCTCGAGTTCCATATAAGTGGATACGGCTTCTGCGCAGCCATAGGGCATCGCGAGGCCGTATGGATGATTTGCAGCAAGCGATCCATAGATGGCAACCTAGAATCATCTGTGTCGTGTCTAACATGGCAAAATAGTCGTATGCTGCAGATGCGTAGTCGTGATCTCGATCACCAGGAACCAAGGGAACCCTGAAGTCGCGTGCCAGCTCAGATAGCCGGCTACAATCACATGCAGGAGTGACTAAGTACGGCACCAGCCACACGTCTCACTCTCCACTACTCTACACCGCATCCTTCCATTCAACCACCACCAACACCACTTGCAGCCGACATACCTCCTGAACAGTGATCGCCAAACTCATTCCCCATACACATCTCCGCACCGCCCCATCACCTCCACAACCTGCCCAACATGGTCGTACGTAGCCTGCCGGACCACCGAGTCGCATCTTTAATAGCTCACACACCTTACAGCTCGGCAAAGTCGCACATTACGCCTTCGACGCGGTATTAAGTACGCACACATGCAAGATCCGCCTCGCCCCAAATACCCGGCTAACCAAGCCACAGTATCCGCCTTCCTCGCCGGCGTCCGTCGCTCAACTGGCCTCACGTATGTCCCACCCCAAGCGCAACCACCAACTCCCGCCACTGCTGCACAGCCCACGTCCGAGCAATCTACATACCTCACCCCTTCTGAAAGAAAGCCGCGACATTGAAAAAAGTTTAGAGCTAAAGCTAAACAACAGACCCAGTGTAAAGCCAGATACCTTTAGCGAAAACCCCAGCGCCCAGAAGTGGTTCGAGAGCTACCTCTGGGTCGGCGAGACCGTCATGGACCAGAGCGTCGCCTTCTTCGGCTCGAGTTCCTACTTTGAGCGTAAGCGATAGATTATGCATACAAACCCTGCGAGCGGCGAGCTTTGATATGCAACAAAAGCGGTTGGGAGGACGGGGAACCTCATCCAGTTAGAAGTAGGCGAGGAGGACGGGGACGGCTTAGAGACTTTCCCGTGGAAAAAGACTGCAATGAACCGTGAAGACTATTTTAGAGTCTGCGGAGATATGACTTTTTTCTTGAGTGGCAAGGCATGATACTGAATGAAGAGCACGGGTCATGCGGTTTCCATTTTCCGCAATGGCGTTGTGGCGCTAGACTCATCGTCTATATGAATGAAATGAATACACGCTTTTGGCATTACACATACGACTTCTGAACGTGATATTGAGAATTTGCCACTTCTAACCATCTGTCTGGGTATCATGCTCTGCAGATAAGACGAAAATAAACGCTGCATATCACAGCCCATACTCCACGACCATGCAAGCAACTCTCACGTCCTTCGCTTAAACCTAAAACCAGTCTCCTCATCATCGCTATCATCGTCCCTTCTACCATATCTCCCTTTCTTGGCTGGCGGTCCACTCGTAGCCCCAGATCCTCTTTTCTTACCCCTTTGTGTCTGCGTACCTTCAAGCTGTGTCTCTACAACCCTTTGCGTCCTTCCACTGCTCTTCTGCGTACGCTCTTCTGGCACTTCTTCATCATCAGGCCCACTATCTTCGACATTGATGACTTCTTGATGAGACCGAGATTGCGTATTGCGCTTTCGCCGAGTAAAGCCTCCCACCTCTGGTTCGGAAGAGTCGTCGACCTCTTTGCGACTACGATGGCTGCCATGCGAGCGCAAAGATGGCTCGACGTCTTCGAGGAAGAAAGCATCACCGATGCCGAAACCTTTCTTTGGGGGTGCTTCTTCAAGCGTAACGATGACTTTGTGGGCCTGGACACCTTGTTCAGCACCGCGACGGCGAAATTTTTTGAAATTCTTGCGACCGTTCCAGTCTGGATCCCAGCGTTCATTGTTCGTTTGACTCTGATTACGCGTGGTACCCCTGTTCTGTCGGGGTAAGACGTCCATCTCCTCGACTTTCGCCAGATTCTTTAGCTCGGTAATATCGATACCTTCGAGCGCCTCTCGAAGGCTTTCTTCATCTGCTTTGCGCCGATCTTCCTCGTCTTTGATACGCTGGCGGGTGTGTTCGCGGATGTTTATGTCTTTTTCTGCTTTGGCCTTTGCTTTATTGAGTCGTGCTAATGCATCTGCACCTTTGGTACTCGACTTTTGTACATGCACGTCTGCTTCAGGCTCGACCGAGACTGATGGAGCGCGAGTAGCTGCCCTTTGCTTTCTGATTTTCGCGGCAGTCGGGAACAAGGTGTCCATCTGCTCCTCTTTCTCAATCGTGTCTTGGACGTGTGACTGTGGAGCAGCGGCTTGTTCTTGAGTGCCTGGGTCAATGCGCGCCTGTGAAGCTGTTATTGACGGCGTCGGTCGGGGAGGAGCCTGTGACACCGCTTCCGCCTGAGTACTTTCAATCTTCGGCCTCTTCTTTGGGATCGGTTCGTCATCATCGAAACCAGTGAAGCGGCTGGTCTTCGCTCGATGTACTCGCTTCCGTGGGATTGTTTTTGTCTGCTCTTCCGTTGGAGGTGCGCTCTCTTCTCGGACTTCTAAAGGTGTTCCGGACCGAGAAACAGGAGTTGGAGCGCGCTTAGAACGTCGAGTTACAATTGATTGTGATGTAGGTGCGCTAGAGGGAACATCAATCATTTCTGCGGGTGGTCGCTGGAGTGAAGCTCGGTCTTTCGTAATAATCACATCGAGGAACTCGTTCTGCAAAACAGAGCGCTGGCCAAGTGCCTGATCAGCGCCAGTGACAAAGTTTGCCGCCCATGCTTCCATTGCATCAGGATAAGCTGGCAATCGCACTGTTATGACTGGAAGTTTCTCGCCTGTCTTGCCGCGTCGCTTCTTGCCCGCAACGCTGTGGACGTAGTCAACATATTCCTCCACGGTCGTTTCGCCTGGTCGAATATCATACAATAACGCCTTGCCACCTCCGCCAGTGACTGGGTCAAGCAAGCTGCTGTGCTGACCTTCATTCAAAAACACAAAGGTCAGACCCGAGAAGACCTCGGATCTTGATAGATCAGGTAGAAGCATTTCTTGCGGTCGAGCGACTGGCTCTGCGCCTGCTGCCGGTATGTAGTCCTTCTCGCTCGGCCACCAGGTGTCGAAGTCCTCCTCCAGACTAGAAGGTACATAGTTCTGTGCTTCATCGACCGATGTCGCAGCGACTTGGAGAACAGCGTCAAGGAATTCCGTCGTGATGATGTGCTTGCCGGACGTCAGACCCGAGAGAACTTTGGGCAGGTTTCGTTTCGCGGATACGACGTGGGTTGTTTTGTCGAAGACGAAGTCGGCTGTGGTTTTGATATCTAAGGCGTGCAATTGCGTGCTACGGGCTTTGCTATCTCTCGACTCTTTCGACGCGTAGGTAAACACCATCGGCCGCCAAACAACCTTGAATGGCGCATAACCCTGGGCTAATCGTATAGTATGTTCTGTTCCCTTCAATATCTCGCTGCTGTAGTTTATCGACCCGTCGTCTGCTTTTTGACTCTTCAACGTGTTTTTGTCATCGATAGTAGTCCCTTGTCGGCAACTGAGATCAGTAACCTCAACTTGCGACCGCTTGTGAAGCTTGGTGCCGTCTTCTGGTGCCACATCGTAGACTTTCAGCATCACATGCTTTCTCGACACAGCCTTATTATCAATCTTCCAGTTTTTCCCCTGTGGGCCATCTTGATCGGCAGACTTGGTTCGACCGAAGAGCTGCTGCGATCCCGGGCGCAGCCATACGCGCTTTCCCCCGAAGAGGCTCTCGTGTTCTAGGAACCACATAATCGGAGCGTGTGGCGGGGCGATCTATCGGTCGAGTGGCGGTGTGTTCGGTATGATGCGCATTGTTCGTCTCACTTCACAATTGCGCTCGTTCGCATCATGGGTCGCGCGGATGTGTGGACAATCTAGGCTGAAATGCCCAGGCGCGGGCGGCCGTCAAGTGCTGACGCGCTGTCATGTGAAACGCTAGCCACCCTCTTCCCCACCTGCCCACCACTTCCGTCGCCCTATGTCTCCAGCAACCGCCATTGAATGCTTAGAAGCTCGGAAGCTGCCGCGCATGTCTTCAATCACCCTTGGTGCCGACCTCTCAGACGACTGCAACGCAATCTCCACACATTTACGACGTGTTTGCTGTTCTATCATCACTCATGGGCTAGGTCTCAATACTAATCAAAAGAGGTTCTTAAGCTATATACAATATACATTGTCCATTTTCAAGTTTCTCCTTCCAGCATATCCATAACTAGATTTCTTTCAGGCCAGGATCCAGCTCCACATAACAACAAAGACAGCAATAACATTGCTACGCGAGATCGCACATAAAGCAGAGTGTCACGCCTGTGCCTGTGGCGGATGCGTCAGGGCTTCCCGTCTGGCTTGCATAGCCTCTCTGGCTGCGGCGTTCTCCTCTCGCTCTTGACTGATCCGTTCGGCATACTTGCTTCGAACTCTGATTCCAGGCCCCCATCTGTAGATGCAGAATACCGGTATGCAAACAAGCGCCGAGATTCCAAAGAGTACCCAGGTCGATTTTGCGACCCCAAGGTTCTTGTACATTGGACCAGTATAGAAGGAACAAACACCCGCAAGGACGTCTCGAGCGAAACCATTTCCGCCAGTCGCCGAAGCTGAATACTTCCCTCCGTAGGCAGCGACCATATAATCGATGGTGGCGAAGTAGATGGCAAGATTGGCGCAGCCGATGAGCACTGCGAAGATGAGCGGCGCGATCCATGGGAGAGGCGGACCTGTCACGACGAAAGCCGATCCAAATAAGCCAATGGGTAGCAACAATACCACCCAGCGGAGGGCTGAAAGACGGCTTTCGGGGCTCAATATCTTCCCATTGGCGCGTTGTTGATTGTGTCGTCTGATGACCGGGTAATAGATGAACGCTGCCAGCCAATAACCGATGAAGAGAGCGAACAATGCGAGCCCAAGTTGAGTGGGTGTGAAACCCCATCCCGTCTTGCCAAATACGTAACTGTAGGACTCCAAGAAGCTGAAGATAAGCGCGTCGCTGAAGCCGCTGAGCAGGGACAAGAAGCCGACAATCGGTTCGCAGACCAGCATCTTGTATGGGCGACCCATGATACTGGGGACCTTCTTCCACTGTAACTTCTCATTTTCGGTCGGCCCAACGACATCGTCATCTGCAGTTGTGGAGATACGAAGTCAGCGTATTTGTCTCACATGCACTTCGAACAGTACTTACCTGGGTTTTCTTTACGTCGCTTTTTTGCTTCTTTATTAAGCATGATGGTCGACCTCGTTTCAGGCACGTAACAGAAGTGGATGAGTTGGACGGTGCCACCAAGTATGAGCTGGATCCAGAAGTTCCAGCGAAACCCAAGATACTGCTCAATGGGACCGCCGCAGATGCCACCGATGACTAGCAAGCATTAGCCTTTTCTCATCATCACCAATGGAGAACTGACATACCTGAACCTAGACAACTCCACAGACTGACCCACAGAATAGGCAGTTGCTGCTCTTCCGGGTCGAACATGTCTGCAACCATGCCAAGGGTTACGGATCCGCCTGCGGAACAGAGTCCACCGAAGAGACGGGCGATCAGTACTTGATGCCAAGCGGTGCTGGCTCCAGCCAGGATCTGCCACATGTTGATAGTGAACAAAGACAGCTGCATGATCGGCCATCGTCCGAACTCCTCAGACCATGGGGCCCATAATTCACATCCAATTCCATATAGGATCAAAAACCAAGCCATTCCGGCCCTGGCGTTGGTGAAGTGGTTGCTTCCGAGATGGTAATGATCGTTGAGAGGGCCGATAGCGTTCGAGTAGACGGCCGCGTTGTAATCTGAGGCGGGTCAGTTCAAAGGCCCTTGCAAATCTGCAGGGGAGCCACATACTCATACTCGTCTGGCACAGGGCCACGACAGTCAAGATCTGCCACTTCTTCCGGGTGGAGAACATGTATCCTGTCTTCTCCACCGAATTCGCCTCGTCGAGTTTCAACGGACCACGGGATTCGTCTTCACCACCGGTACTACGTGTAGGGACCATTTCTATCGCATCGGCCGCCGCTTTTTTGCGGCCGGGAGAGCCGCGCCGGCTCGAGTCGCTATCATTTCGAACGTACGAGGTCATGATCTAGATTGTTTCAATCAGCACTCTTGCAAGCAGGCAATAGTTGAAAGGGGAAGACTAACTCAGAAGTAGATTTGGAAATATAAGTAGCAGTTTGGGGCTCTGTTGGTACACCATGGGGTACCTGAAGCATGAAAGGCGGAAAATGCGGGGAGGCGACGCTTCTTATGCATCGCAACCACGGCCAGGCTCGCGGGACCATGGATCGTTAAACTGAACCAATATGAACCTCTGTTGTATTAGATTACAACGGCTTTCCGGTCTATGTGCAATATGCAGCTCCGGAGTGGACGCCGTAGACGGAAGCGCGAGACGGCCCGCGATCAGAACCATGGTACTTGGAAATTCCCCGCACAGGACGACTGGAGTGTTCTTGTCGCTCTTTTCGAAATTGGACCTAAATCATTCCATTAGTTTAGGACTTGGACGCAAGCATCAAAAATGAAAGTGCAATCGCAACTACGGTGCAGTGAGCATGTCACCCCACACGTATCGTTCTGCCTCTTTCCGTCTCCAAACTTACCTACCCCCTTCTAAATCATAAAGTCTGGCTCGGAACGATGCGGGACAGCCATCCTGTATTTTACCACTGCAACTACATGATATGCGGAAACCCGCCTGGTCAATACAACAGCGTTCCAAAGTACACAGTCCCCATACACAATCCCACTTCCCATTTTACAAAGAAATAAAGAGTACGCGTGATCAAGTATTGCCAACTCCTACAACACCCCAGCGTTCAGCCTGTAAGTTCTATATCTCTCTCAATTGGCTCTGATTCAAATCGCAGGTGATGATTGTAAGTCACATGAACACCCTCTCATACAAAACTCCACAATGCATTGCACAGCCCTACCCTAAAACTAATTCGACAGTGCCCTTGCAATGACACTGTCGTCATCATAGATCCCTTCCAAGCTACACGCCCTATTCTTATTCGCCCGAGGTGTTAACGGCGTCCAGTTCATTCCTGCCTTAGTCGCCCAGCTCCTCTTCCCGACCCTGGAAGGGCTCTTGGGACTCTACTTTCAGCTGCACTCGTGACTACTTTCCGTCTTAGACTAGCGTATCAGGGCACTTGTCCGTCATGGCGGATTTGCGCGGAAGGAGAGCTAAAGTTTTCACATGGGGGAGTTTCGAGCTAGAGTTATGATACATTGAATACTTCAATAGAATCTAGTTCATCCAACGACTTTGCCGCACACATATGTGGAAGTGAATGAGCAATCGCGTCAGCCACCGAACCTTACATGGCGGCTAGCGAAATCCTCATGAGAAAAAACTTGGGTGCTTTCACTATCCTGGAGATGTTGTATGTGTCTAATGAAACTGGAAAGAAATGTCTCTATGAGGCCGTGGCAAGGCCGGCAGAAATAGCCTAAGTCCTCCTCCCTGCCTCCCACCAAGACTTGTGGACGGAGCAGACCTTGTCGTAGTACTTTCCAAGCTCGATGCTGCTCATGTTCATGAGCGAGCGCTCGGACGTGACCTTCTCGAGGTCCAGTTCGTGTTCCATTCCGCGAATGAGCATAACTTTGACTTTGTGCTCGTGGTATATACAGCTGGGACCGTTGGGTGCATTGCCACGCTGATTGTTGTCGTACTCTCGTATCATTGCGGTTTGGAAATGCAATCCCTGTATCTGATCAGCATACGCAACAAACACGTGTGACACAGAATGCTTACATCTTTGGCGTCCTCAATGCCTAATCCAGTCGTAACTAGTGTCCAGGCTAGATTCTCATCCCTGACAAAGACATCCCTCTGCGCGAGCGTGGCGTAGTCTGTCGCAGTTGACGAGGCACCTGGGTTGGCAACCTGGCTCGTACAGAGAGGAGCACGTGAGACACCGTTGCTGAGGCGAGAGGTATTCCTGAGATGTGGTGGGGTCAAGCCCTTACCATCATTTTTGGAATCCGCCTTCACTGTAGCGCTGCAAGAGACTGCTGTAATCTTCTTTAGCTCGTCCTCTGCCATGGCCTTCTCCAGCGGCGCTGCCCATGCTGGCACTGCACTCTTGAATGGAGACGCAGATCTGTGAGGGACCGCCAGCAGATCTGGAGTAGGAGGGCGATGAACAGCAGGTCTGGCTGAGTTGGCGATAGCAATAGGGTCTCGGGGGTATCCAGTCGCACGCGAAGCAGGAGCAGGCCAAGCCCCCAGCCCTGAACCCATACCATTGGTACCCAAGGCCGCTGAAGAGGCGAATTCGTGGCTGGTGTTACTACCGACCTGTCCAGAGCCGAGGTACCTCTCTCTTTTAAAGGATTTGCTTCGACGATCGCTCTCCGGGTCGCGGTTGAAGCGCCTATCGGGCAGCGCGCCTGGCTTCGGGATTGAGTCGACCGGAGGCGTCCCTGGAGCAACATCTGTCAGTTGGATCTGGGTATGGTGTGTAACTCGACTCACATGACCCAGCCTCAGGTGGAGGTGGTGGGAAGGAATCCCAGGTAAAGGCGACGGCTGCATATCGACAGTCAGCACATGAACTTGGACTTGATAGTGACAGGAAGACAAACCAGTCTTCGGAGCAATAAATGGCATCTTCCTCGCGAGCGCTCTCTTTTGGATAAAAGATGCTGTGTGTGTGGGTTTATCTTGGTTGTTTGGTGGCGATAGTTGTAGGAAGATTTAGCAGTAGCCAGCGGGGAGATGGCTAGTCAGCTCCTGCGTGATGGAAACTCGAGGTGAGCGCAACTTCCTAGACCGGCAGCGTAGCGGTTTCTGGGTTACCGCGCCGATGACGTCAGGCTTTTCCTGTAACTGGAGATGGCACTGATACAGCCAAGAATATGTTGGAAGGTGCTATGCGAGCTGTTGTAGAGGCGATGTGCGTAGAGATGAGAGAAAGCCAAGCGAGAAAAGCGTGGAAATGAGACTTGAGAGATGAGAGGTAGAAGCGATAGCGAAATACGGCGTCTATCAGCGCTTTTTGCTACTAGTTTTCCTCTCACCCTAGGGTTTGAGAGTGACCGTCCTTCACCATAAACTGTACGTGACGCACACGAGCCTACTGCAGCCTCCGCGACGAGTATGCTTGAGGGGGTTTTCTTGTAACAGAGACATGTAGACTCGGCTATTATCTGAGCCATTCTTTTTATTACATTGCTATGCACTCTGTAAGGTGAATGGTCCTTCTAGTATTGATAGCCGTTGAAGGATTCTTCAATGGTGAATCGGCAGCGACATGAACGGATGCGGTGTTAGGACACACTACCGCCTATCTTGAAGGCCATGTTATCATAACACAAATGAGGCGCTTGACAGAGAGGCGTTTCGCACGTAATAGGTGGTTGAACCTAAATGATTACAAGCACGCGGGGAAGGTTGAGTCGTGCTTGGAATGTTTGTCAGCTCAGACGCGGCATTCAACGGCTATCAAATGAAACCAATTCGATGGAGCATTGCGGTATCGTCTGAATTGATGAGTCTTCACGACAGTGCTGTCCCTGCTGACGTGTTCGAGGGATCATTTATGGGAGCTAGCCAATCATGTGATGGTGATTACAGACTAACCGGATTCATTCGCCATGGCTACACGTGAGACCGCGATAATGCGGAGATCGCTTTCTACATCGGATCGGCGCACACACGGTCTTCCAAGTCCGCAGGTCATCGCGTATATGCTTTTTTGGTTCCCAAAACAACATCACTCACGCTGAGCACTAATATTCTGATGCTGTTTGCTGAGCTAGGCTGCTATACTCCGCCATTGGACTGAGCATTCACGGCAAGTGTGAGCGTGCAAGTGACCTTCACCACCGATTTCCTATTTGGTCACTCGCTTTGCGCTCTTCCTTCACTTGGTCTGTTTCACTACTCAACTCGGCACAAGCAAACCGACCGTTGCCTCGAGGTCGGCACCTACCATTTCCCCACAACATCGAAGCTTCCTCCATCGCTGGGTGTCGACTTGACACTAGCATTCTCAACCGCATTATTCGCCATTCTCGCACTCATTGAAAAGGTTCTGGAGTTTTGTCGCAAGATGGTGAAAAAGATTACCTATTCACGACGACATCCCGAGAAAAAGCGACAGGCGCCCTTCGATTTCGATCTTACCCACGGGGACGAGAGCGACCGGAAGCGGACAAAGGTAAATGGCGAATCAGATGAGTCGCAGCTCCCCACGCCGCCCTCAGGTCGACAAGGGAAAAAGGCGCCCGCGTCGAAGAATGGTGCGTTTAGTGGTCCTGTTTCAATTCCCGAGGACATGGATCTCGAACCTTTAGCGGAAAGCGGCAAGAATCTTCGCGTATTCAAGAAGGTTCTTAATAGTGGACGATACCAGGCCGCAAGACCACATGATGACAACATCCAAGAGGATCAAGAACAATTTGTAGAAATGTTGATCAACGGTCGGAAGAGGAAAAGTCATTTACCTACACCGCCAGCGGAGGCGCAAAAGAAAGCCCATCAACAAACGCGGGAGGGTGATACAGCTATGCAACTCAATGGATCTGCTGTCAAGGGCGAGTTGAAGTCACTGAAGGCGTCACCTACGTCTAGGACATCGCAGCTCTTCGAACGTATCATTAAGAATGAGCAACCAAGAGTACCCTATCAACCGAGGGCTTACAAGGCCGCAGAGACTGCAGCGCCGCGGAAAACCATTGACGGCGATTTGCTATCGAGAAATTCGCGCGAGGCCCATATGTAAGTGCCCTTTGAATAATGTGTCTGTTGTACAAAGACTGACTGAATTAGGTGGTCTGTGAACCAGGCGGACTCGCCATTTCTGCGACTCCCTGAGAACGTGAGAGATCTCATCTACAAGTATACCCTGGGGGGTAAAACTATCAACATCAATTACGAGACGTACCGCACTTCCTTCGATCCCACAAAGCCCAAGGTGATACAGCAAGTCATACCTGTCTTCAGGTACAACTGCACTATCATAGACGGCAGGACGAACCCTTACAACGCAGCTGCTAAGCCGTACATGAAGACACAGACAAGTCTTACGCTCTTGAACAACATTTGCCGACAGATGTATGCAGAGACTGCGACGCTGCCCTATCTGCTCAACATGATTGGTTTCGGCTCGCACAACATTATGGTTAACTTCTTGCTCATGGAGAAGCGATTATCTCGTCAGCAACTCGATGCCTTCACCCAGCTAATGCTACCCGATGATCTTCCTGGTTCGAACATGCTAGCTTATCTACGTAACGTCGAGAAAGTCTATCTTGCATTCGAACAGACGGGGAAGTCCTCGGGCTGGTATAGAGTAGATCGAGAGGATGGCGAGCGACCCATACTGACTCGGATTCTGAAGACGCGGGTATGAAACATGACTGGATAGGTGTGCGGCAGGCGGCGTTTGGGGGCGTTGGGCATCACTCATGTGATGTGGCATTCACATTTCCGGTCTGTGGGTTGCATGATACCCGGTACCCATACAGGTTTATCATAGCTTAATTCGCAATGCATTCTATAGCATTGCTCAGCGCGCTTATCACTTTGCATGCTCCTGCACGTATATGGTCGCGTCCCTTTCCTTTTCTGTGGCAGACTAGATGGCCCGGTAAGATTGACATGTGAAAAGGCGAAGTGTCTAAGCCTGGCTCAAGTCCGGATGACCATGACTCTCACCCATATGCTTTTTGTGTGTGCACTGCTGTCTCATGCGCCTGGATCTCGTGCTCTGCAGCGATCGATGATGGCGGTCAAAATAGGTAGTGATGGCTGCCCCACGTTTGCAACTTCTCCGGATCTACCTTGCCTGCAGTGTGTGGGATCGCGATGTCGGAGTCAGGGAATACCTTGACGTGTTAGTCGGCTTTCCCCCAGCTAATGCTCGACACAGTGCAAGTGGGTTCGAGCTGGTGGAGTCGCTGCCGGGTAGCAAAAGGTCCAACAGACGTCTCTATTCAGCAGTGTCAGCGACCGACATGATCAAATTGATCCATGACGGGAGGTGCAGTAGTCTGCTGGCCTTCTGCAGGTCCCGAAAAATGTTTCGTGTCACTACGGGCTTGGATGGATGGGAACACTGACGCGAGGCCAACCCGCCTTTGTTTAGCCATACCCTTGACGATGAATGACGATGACCCACGCACATGCGCCCACGCCCCCATGCACTCAAGTCCGCAACTGGCAGTGGCAGGTATTTCAAGCCCTGATGCCTTCCATTATTGCGCATGTCTTGTCAAACCCACAAGTTTGTGTCCGAAGAATTGAAGCAACCAGCCCGTGGCGCAGCTTCCGCGACTTGCGCGACAACTGGCGCATGACCGCGTGCAGTTGACCCATTTCCGCCAATACCTACACCGCGTCTTGGAGAAAAGCACTATTACTACGCTACGAACCACTGTTCTTCTCTAGGACCTTTGTCTCCGTCACCTGCCCTCGTACCCCAACAAGTTCAAAACCTGCCGTCGAGCGTCTCTGTCGGCCCTTCGACCCTCTTCGGACCCGCCAACTCAGGCTTTGCAACATTCGCGCATGGCGTGCACCAACGCTCCATGTCACTGCTGTCTGACACGATATTTGCAGGCGGCAGCACCCGACTGCACGGAAGAGGAGGAAGAGATGGGCAAAAGGCTGTCAAGAAGAGCAAGAGCCACGCCGGCTTCCTCGGCCCCCTCGCGCACCTGGTCCGGAATCCGGTGGGGAGTTTCGTGGGCACCTTAGACGACGGCCTTGTGCCTGAGCCAAATGCGGGTACAGCGGAAGCCAATCGTCGGCAGGTACTGTACCTGCGCATGAAAGACGTGGGTTCCGCACATTGGCGGTACTCTTATCACATGCTAACGATACCGCCATCCAGGCCGAGACCTACGACGAATGGAAAGCTGCTGCGACCGAGCTCGACGTCTTAGAGGGCAACGAGGCCTGGAAAGAGGAAGATGATACGCCCGAATATAATGTGGCCCTGGTTGCTGCACGTCTGAAGGAGCTGGATGACGCGCGCATGAGCTGCGACGTGAAGAGAATGTTGTTCCTGATAAGAACCACTCTCACTCGCGGATTGGGCGACATGGGCCATCTGCGGCTGTACAAGCATTCGCACATCGGAACCAAGCGGCTGATCGAGAGGTACATTGGGTCGGCTCAACAAACTCTGGCTGCTTTGCTGGACGTATCAGAGAAGCAGGGTGATCAATGTCCCGTTGAGCCGCGACGTCTTGTCGACCAGCTCCTGCAGACACGCCAGTCTTTCGGCCGAAGCGCGTTGCTGCTGTCAGGAGGCGGAACTTTTGGCATGAACCACATTGGCGTGGTGAAGTGCCTATGGGATGCCCGTCTCCTGCCACGCATCATATCCGGAGCGTCTGCTGGAAGCATCGTTTGTGCCGTGCTCTGCACCAAAACGGACGCCGAGATACCAGATGTCATGCACGAGTTCTGCTACGGCGACCTCAATGTCTTTGGAAATCCAGACCAACCAGATGGCATTATGGGCAAAGCGATGCGCATGATGAAATCCGGCGTTCTTTTCGATATTTCGCATCTCATGAGAGTCATGCGTGAGTTACTTGGAGACATGACCTTTCAAGAAGCATACAACCGAACCCGTCGCATCTTGAACATACCCGTTTCGACTTCCTCTCTGTACGAGTTGCCCAGACTGTTGAATTACATCACAGCGCCGAACGTCATGATTTGGTCAGCAGTGTAAGTAGCGGCTACTTGGGACTATCTCCTGCTTATGCTTATCGTTCGTAGATGCACATCCTGTTCGGTTCCACTGGTCTACAAGAAGGCTTCCCTTATCGCAAAAGACCCCAAGACCGGTCTGGAAGTTCCGTGGGATCCCAATCCTGACGCTACCTGGATCGACGGTTCCGTGGACAACGATCTACCGATGACTCGACTAGCGGAACTATTCAATGTCAACCATTTCATTGTCTCGCAGGTAAATCCACATGTCGTCCCGTTCTTGGCAAAAGAGGAAGAGCTAGTTCCCACAGAAGCCCAGCAGCAACTTGCAGCCGGTCCTGGTTGGGTGAGTCTTTCGGCTAGCCTGTGCAAAGGCGAGGTTATGCACCGTCTCCAGCAGCTGGCAGACACCGGATTCCTTCCTAACCTTGTCACGAAAGGCAAATCGGTCCTTAGCCAGAAGTACTCTGGGGACATCAACATCTTTCCCAAGATCAACTATGCAGACTTCCCTAGAGTCTTGAGCAACCCGACACCAGAGTACATGATTGGATGCATGCTTACCGGAAAACGGGCTACTTGGCCGAAGCTTTCACGCATACAGAACCATGTCGCCATCGAGCTCGCATTAGACGACACAATACAAAAGTTGAAAGGGCGGCTCGTCTTCTCGCCCTCACCAAACGACCTCGACATTAGGCGCACGAGCTCCCAAGACACCAATCTTTCTCAACGCAAGCGAGCAAAGTCAACGCATAAGATGACACGATTCGAGTCGAGAACCAACCCTCCAAGCCCAGTGCTTCGTAAATCAGCGCCCACAAGCCCGTTCCTGTCCCGCGCAAACTTGAAAACATTTTCTCAACCACCCTCGGCCCCCAAGCGAGCAAACATCGCAAATCACCCCAAGCGCCGGTCGACGGTTGGTCTAGGCTTTGATACAATCCAACTGGAACCAGGATCCTCAACCAACGATACCTCTGACCAAGACTACTTTGCAGACCCAGATTCAGACATCACAGAAGGCGTCTCGTCGCCCTCACCACCTACGTCACCCAACTTCCAGGGCCCCACACTATGGCCCTCGACACCCCAAGCTTCCATGCGGGCTGTCTCGCAGCCTCTCCCCCAACCCACACCACCACCAACTGGCACCAGTCCACTGCGAAGACGCACAGGCACATTGTTCAGTCTCACCATGACATCTGCCACATCACAGTCAACAACGGGAAACACACCCAGTTCACCCGAGTTGCGTTACAAGCGCCTTTTCCATCCCCCCGGCCCTGCTACACCAGACGTCAGCGTCGGCCCTCCTATGCTCGAACCCGAACCTGTTTGGCCAACGCCTTCTCCATCGACCAGTAGACCAGGTAGTAGGCGCAACAGCGCGTCGGGCATATCGCATGACCCTTCTGGAACGAGGGGCATGTTGATGAGGAAGAAGAGCTACATGTAGCTCTTTTTTCTTCCTGCTCTTACTTTGGAAATCCTTTTTCTTTTGTACATACACATATCAGCATTTCTTTCCGTCACTTTTTCTTTTTTCGTTGTGTGCCTTTCTTCTTCTTCTTCTTCTTCCCCCGTATACCATTGCTTCGTCTGCATTTCCGGCGCCTGTTTGACTTGGGTTAGACGCATTGTGCGTTTGGCGGGGTTTTAGATGGCTATAAGACATCTGTGTCAGCTTTAGATTGAAAGAGGGGAGGAAAGGAGGGAGCATCAAGGTGTGAAGATGGGTGATATATAGTGGTTTGGTATCCCTGGACAAACGAAGAAGAATATCTTCAAGCTTCGACTCCATATACATGTAGTAGAATTGCTCGATAGAATCCAAGAACCCAACAAACAAGTCAACCAAGTTCATATACAACATATATTCCTTTCTTTTCTTACTCTTACAATAAGTAAATCATACACATCATTACATCCTCATCTCATCCTCATCACTACACCCCCTCCCCAAACTTCCTCTTAACCTCCTTCCCCCTCCACCTAGCCCAAAGCTCCCACCCAAAAACAATGACAATGGGCAACCCCACGATAATCGCCGTAACACGGCGTGCAGCAGGCTTGTACTTTGGCGGCAGCCGGATGTCAGGTGTAGGCTCTATGATGCGTGTGTTTTGGTAGGCTGGGGGGTGTGGTCGTTGTTGGTATTGGTGTGGGTGTTGTTGTGAGGGGCGCAGGGTGCTGGGATAAGGGTTCTTTGCTGGTTGTTGTTGTGGTTGTTGGCGGGGGGCTGCGGTGGAGGAGCGTACGGCGGTGTGGGAGAGGGGTTGGATGGGGGACGGTGCTGGGGCTGGTTTGCGGGGGAGGGGGATTGTTGTTGTTCGTTGGGTGGTGGGTGGAGGTGTTTGTTTTATTTGCGGTTCTGGTGGTGTTGTTGTCTTCTCTGTTGCTGCTGCGCTCACACTACTGGTACTACTGCTTCCCTCCGCCTTGACGGCTTGTGTCTGCGACAATGTACCTTTTGCGCGTACTTCGTCTAGGATTCGGCTCGTGGCTGGTGTGACTGGTGTGGGCTGTTCGGGCGCATCTTTCTTCACGGCAGTAGGTTTCGTTGTTTTCACAAGCGCCTTCTTCTCCTTCTTCTCCTCTGCAATCTTTCCCTTTGCCATGGTAGCCTTTGTATTCGTCGCCTTCTTCGTGTCTACCACTGGAGTCGCAGGCCCCGCATCCTTGGCACTGGCTTTCTTTGGGGGGCGTTGGCGCCTCCAAATGGCCGGTGGATCGACCGTTGTCTTGGATGACATGTTCCTTCTTCCCTTGCAGTCCAATTGATATACGTGTAGTTTAGGCAGAGTCGCTAGGGGTGTGAGAGAGCAATAGTAGGTTTGCGACACGGGAGACAGGGTGCAGCGCGCGTGTTTTGAGGGGTGAAGCGGGAAATTTTGGGCCAGTGTCTCTAGGCGGAGATTGGGGTTACAATGCAGGGATATGCGCGTAGGCTGCTATCGATACGAGTCTACCGGGCATCAGTTTGATCTCCGACGCACTGGGTTAGCCATGACATTACTTCACGCTAGACGCAAATGCTGGATGCGGGCTAGATGTATGCATATAATAATTTCATTCATTCAGTGGTTCTCGTCGTCGCGTGAAGTCCACATTCGACACAAGAGTTGCAGCATTATCTTAATCCAACACCCAACACCAAATACTATCATGTTTACTTCTGTGCTTCTTCCCTCTTCACCCTGAAGAAGGCTAGTTTAGCAAAGCGGCCTAGCTGGCCCCAGTAATGTCGCCCAGCAGAGTGATCCATGATTCTCTCTAGCAGCTTCACGACAGCCATCCGGACATCCTGCCTAGGATGGAAGAGACCTAGACTCAGGTAGAAAAGACCGGCGTCAGGTATAACACAGAGCAGCTGAAGTACAGTCTCGTATTGCAGCTGGGCACTTGCTTTCCGCTCCGAGTCGTTGGCGAGGGTAAGTGACTGCGCCATGGACGGGAGATCAGTCGACGAGGCACTGGTGCTTTCACTAGCCATACCTGCTTCTTCCACACATCGTGCAAGTGCGAGATAGATAGCTGCTGATTGATCGTGTGTGAGTTTCAGGCACCGCAGCTTGTCATGCTGGTGGTGCATATCGAGGCCGCGCACTGGCCTCTTATTCCAGTGTTTTGCAAGATCCTGAATACAGCTGTAGTAGCTTCGGGTGTTGCGCCAGCCTTCAATACGATGGACGTTTGCTGCGAGCTCGCGGAGCTTGGACCCTTCATCAGACCAGACATAGCCATGTCCTGAGACACCGTATGCGCCGATATCGGTCTCGTGTGCGCCAATGTACAATGCCGATGCGCCGTAGACGGTTTCCTCAAAAGCAGCCGCGATGCGGGTAAACTTGAGCACCCAGGAGCGCCATTTCGCCCGGATAGCATTCTCACCATGGCGATTGGCAATGCTTTCAAGAAGCTTGTCCATGAATTGGTTGTCACCGGTTGAGTCCAAGCCGGTCTTGGTGTCGAAGCTGGGTGGTCCACCAACTCCGTTCAACGGAAGGCCTTGCTGCTGGAAGAAAAGTGATCCCTCTGTTGGCGATGCCGACTCGATTCGGTTGCTGATCTTCATGCGCCCAGTAGGAAGATCGCAAAGCAAATCCCACCACTCCGGCTTGTAAGAAAATGCAGGGTTAGTGACGCCCGCAATGAATCCAGGTACCTTGAGTAGGTCGTCCACTTTGGTGAGATCCGTGTAGGGGAATGCATGCCGAACGAAACCACGCAGGACACCACCAGACGCTAGAGCGCACGCGGCCAGTACAGCCTCTGCAACCTCACCAGAAGGACGATTGTGCCCAATGAAGATGATGCGCTTTTGGGTTAGAAGCGCGTTGACGAGTACGATGATAGGGTGGGTGAATGCGCCGCTCGTCGTCAAATGTGGGTGCAAAGCGAACGGCTGTGGTTGTGTGGTATGGGGTGTAGAGAAGGTTTGTATGAGTTTGATCAGGGAAAAGTCGCCCACAGTCTCCGGGCTCAGGGCGGTTGGTATCTTGACAGGAACGGGGATGCCGTTGTAATTGATCTTGGACTCAAACTCGTGCGTATCTCGAGGTACGGCATACGTCTTCTTCTTTGACTGGGCATCGGGGGAGGTGTCATCCGACTCTCTTGCAGCATCAAGCCTCCTCCGCTGGCGGACCATGAGCTCGAACTTCTCCACAAACATGTCTTTCGCGTCGCTAGCGCCTAGCACAAAGTTCTCAAGGTGAGACATTTTGGGCAAGAGTGACAGATCCATGGCATTGAGGGCGTTGTAGAGGGAGGCAAGCGTCTCTAGGACCGGTGCTCTGAAATACTCCTCGAGAGCCAACAGTAGCAGCGGCTTGTATATGTGTAGGAAGGGATGTCGCGTGCATATGGCCATGGCCTTGACAATGGCACCTCTGTGCAGGGTCAGTCTCAGGGAATGTTGTTGTTGTTGTAGTGGTTGACGGCCTACCTTTTCACTGTATTGTCCTGCTTGGTGTTGACCAGGTTCAAGACATAGACCAATGGCGGCCCGTCTGGATCTGGCTCGGCCTCGCTTTCCGTGTCCTCGTCGCCCTCGTCGTCGTCGTCGTCTTCAGCGTCGTCTTCTTCGGCACCAGCAGTCGCGTCGTTGTCGTCTTCCAGACCCTCCTTCCGCCGCCTTCTTCTCCTGCGGCGCTCTCTCCTGGCTTCGCGCTCTTCCTCCTCGGCAGTCGTGTCCTTGTGCAGGAAGAAGATGGTCCAGTCTTGGCTCCGGACATGGGCCTGGTCTGGCAACATGAGCTCCGCCAGCATCGTCTCGTCTCCACTGATGGCGGTCGGGTACTGGTGTTCCATGATGGAGCCGCGATCAATGTCGAATGAAGCTACCAATATGTACTCGACATGGTTCTCGATGCCATCGGCGGGATACTGCGAGCGCAGTTTCATGCCTGCTCGTGGCTGGGGGCCGGCCGAGGAGTGCTGGTCAGAGTCGCGCGACGACTGGATCGAGTCGTCCTCGTCGCCCTCGCGGAGCATGGGGGGCTGCGGGGAGCGGGCTTTGGGGTAGTGGCCATTGCGAGTTGAGGGCGAGCGCGAGGGCGGGAACGAGGAGAAGGAGGGCTGGCGCTGCAGAGCTCCGGGTGCAGGCTGCGCAGCATTAGGAGCGCTTGGCCGCTGTGCGATTACTTCGGCCATGAGTGTCTCCATCTTCTGTACGGGGCTCCGATGCTGGTATTCCCTATCGATCTGCAGGCGCTAGTGCTAGGGGGCCATGCAACCCTCTTCTTCCGAAACCGATATCACGCGAGCGACCATGGATGCGGCGTGTGCGTGTGCGTGTCGGGACGGGGCGGGGTTGGCGGAGAAGAACATTGTCACCAGAGGGTGAATGGCTACGGCACATTACGCTGGAGGCGGTGACAATGCAGGTGGCTCGCATAATGCCGCTGTCTGCAGAGCCGAGTGAATCTACCCCGGCACCTGGCTTATCGATTGCCTAGGTTCCGAGCGCGTGGTTGCCAGGCCACGGCGCGAACATGGACCAGCGTCAACACACGACATCATCAGCACCTATGCATCATCATAGCCGCAGTAGCACCACGACCCGAGAAAAAGTAAGCATATAGGTATAATGGTAAGTTTGGCAATTCTAGCCACTACACACGTACATGCAGCTAAAATGGATGTCGAGTCGACCACACCGGGGCCCTATAAGCCCTCGCCATTGTCCTTCAACAGCCCGCGCCAGTCGCCCTTTCGAAGACCGGGCTCGATTAGAGAAGCGTCGCCCTCCACCCTCAGACCCTCGACGCCGAACAGCTCCCCTCTCAAGCCAAAAGAGACGACCCCGACACTCTCACAAGCCGTTCCCCGCCCGGCTGCCGCCAGCAATGCATCGCAGAACCCCCCGACATGGCTGAACACGCGCGCGACGTCTGGCACACCAGAGCCACCTGGCTCGCCCGGACGCAATGTGTCGCCAACGCGGGATGTATCTTCGACGACGCGCAACACTCCACGCCCTCTGAGCACGGCATCCATTGCTGCCCAGTTCGAGAGCTTTGCGAGAGATGACACACCACCCCCTCTTTCCTTCCGGAAGCCATCACCGGCCACCGACGAAGTCAAGCCTGTCGAACGGGCATTGGAAACACCCGTGGAGCGCTTCATAGAACGTCGGTCCCCTATACATTCCCCCGCCCGCTCTCCAGCACGATCTCCAGCACGCTCACCGGCACGCTCGCCAGCACACTCGCCAGCGCCCCCTCTGGCGCGTCTACCCGAGCGACCAGCAGCCCGGCCAGCGCCCATGCAACGAATGGCCTCCAGCGACGCCCTCTCCAAACTCCCCCCGCCTCTTCTACACAGCATGCGAGAATCCTTCAGCGTCATGGACCGCGACGACGACGGTCATGTCAACGCCGCGGACGTCGCAGACATGCTATCTCAGCTCGGTCTCTCAGCCACCCCGTCCCAGCTCTCCACCTACTTCAGCGGCGCGCAAAACATCAACCTCGCCACCTACCTGACTACATTATCCGACCTACTAGGCAACCTCTCGCACCAGAGCGAACTCAGCGCAGCCTTTGAGGCCTTCGACGATAACGACGACGGTCAAATTGATCTCGCGGAGTTGAAAGATGCCATGCTACACACTGCACCAGAGGCCGGAGAGACGCTGCTTACAGAGCGCGAGATCGATATGGTGGTTGAAGGCTTCAGTGGGCGGCGGGCCTTTGGCAAGGGAGGAAAGGGCCTAGGCAGAGGGGAAGTCTTTAGGTACCAAGACTTCTTGTCGAATCTGACGGGTGGTGGCAACAGTGGGGAGAATGGCGAGGGAGCTGCTGCTTCTGCTTGATTGGTCTTGTCGCATTATTGTAGTTATTCAGTTTGGAGCAGCGACGTTGTCTTTTGTACGGAACGACTAGGCGGAATATTCGACACACTGTGGGAGGGAGACGCATAAGCAGGGCTTTTGTGGATATTTAGATTTAGTAATGCAAGGCACGAATGCTCTTCAAGCCTACTTCTCCCTTCCCCTAGCCCTTTTAGCTTTAATTAGCTAACATTTTGAAAAGGCTACTGATCTATGAAATTGACACGCACGTCGTACATTCGGAATAGTCACTTAAATGACGTTCTCTTCAGTAATTCATTTTCTGCATCCAACCTTCTATCACCTATCTCTTTCACAGCAACGTTCTACTCGTCTAACGCACCTCTAAATTATCTTCAAACCCCACTAACATGTCAGTGTGTATTTTATCCCACAAATGTCCTTAGTGTTTCTTCACCATAATTAATGTCTCACCCCCAAAGTTCAGCCACTAACCACTAGCCGCCACCCTTTCGCATTCATCGCTTCCAAAACCATCCTGTCTTGTGCTCTTGCGCTTCAGAAAATCCTGCCTAATGTTCTTGCGCTTCTGTCTTTGCGGCCACTTCATCGAGCTTCTGCCCAAAAGCTTCCTGGTGACGTCGAATTTGTTGAAGGAGGAGGAGGAACATATCAGTCTCATAGCGTTGATGTGCGTACGTGAATAGCATTAGTATGAAGCCTGCGACGGGGGCGGTGAGGTATAATTCTATCTAGAGTTAGTGATAACTATGGGTAAGAAGTATCTATTGTACCGGAGTTCGTTAAGGCCCTGGACAGCGAGGCTTTTCTGAGCGGACGTTTTGGTCTTGGTGACAAGGGATAAGAATGGGTCGGTCTGTTACCTGGGTATGTGGTTGTCTAGCTGGGAAGTGGGTATGAGAGTAAGTGGGTGGGAAAGAAGAAACTGTGGAACTGCCCAAAGTGCAGAATGGAAATTGCAGCCAAACGATGAATTGGAACTGCGGTACATCGGTCGCTCCCGCTCTGGTACCCCGCTGTCTTTGCTTTCATGAGCCACGTTAAGTATGCCGTCATTTTTAACCACGCGTAGACTGTGTCCCACGGCGCTGGCTATGAAATTAGGCTCCAAATTTGCTACAGCCTCATCGTCAACTTGGTCTGCATTCTCTTCGAAATATCCTCCGTCCAAGATATAGACTATTGGCTCTTTGCCGGCTCGTTCCGGGACCAGTGTCATGTATCTAGTAGGAGCTCGTGGATGTAGAGCGAGAGTACCCCGAATCTAACGAGGAAGGTTCGCATGATTGACTGCGCTGGGCGAATTTCAACTAATTACCGTCGAAGTGTTTGTAGTTAATTGGAGGAAAAGTCGCGCTTTGAGAAGAGAGAAGTGTAGGGCTCTAAAGTCCCCGACAGAAAGCGTCTAGTGAGAAAAAGAGAGCACGCTGTAACAGACGACGAGGTGAGATTAGAAGGGATCGCGGCGTTATACTTTCGTTGCTGTCTCTCACCATTGCGACTTTACTCAATCGTGTGATCTGCCTTTGTGGCACCAAAGTTACTAGGAAAACGAGAGACATAAAGGGCATTTCTGCGATCCACAACGCGTTACCTATATGAATATGAAGATGTGCCCCAAAACAGCGTCACTGTCTGTATCGATTCTGAGCTACACGTCCCTGACGGCCGTTGTGATTGGTTGCTGAAGAAGAGAGCTCAAGCATCGACTGAGACCGACCTATATGCTCCGCTGACTGTCCATCTCTGAGTATATAGCAGGAACGGATACGCGAGAAGCATGTTTGATATACATGTCTGCCGAAAGAACCTCATAGGTATCGACCAAGTTTCTCTCTCTGGGAGACAAATAAAGAAAAGGCACTAGAATTAGAAGCCGAGAAGAAGCCCCTTCATAGGAGCAGGGTTGACGCCAAAGAAGACGAAAACTGGCACACGTACAAATCGGGGCCTTGAGGGAGCCAGTGATCCGAGACATCTAGGTGGAAGAGTATGAGAATTGCGCCCCAAGAATGAAGATTTTGAGAGGTCCTGCGCTTGAGGTTGACTTATTCCCTGGAGAATTTCTTAGACAGCAATGGGTATTGGGGGAAGTATATAACAGCAGAATAGTGAGCTTAATTCTCTTCCGGAAGGAGTTTATGTTAGGATCAGATCGACACCCTTACTGGGCGCAACCATGTGCGCGTAGAGGTGAGCCAAGTTTGAGACTTGTTCCCTAATTTGAGAGGTAGATTCAGGCGATACAGGACTTATCCTGACACGTGAAAACGACCTTGCGACATGTACATGTACCAGAGACCGGCTCGTGCATATGCGGTACGTAGATGAAGTTCATCTCGATAGACACTAGAAAGTGTTGGTACTTTTTCAACACGGGTGGATATCCGAAGGAGCGACGTTCATGAGCGAGCGAGCGTGGCGATTGTAGAGCGACACTGACAGGAAGTAGGGACAGGCCTAGTCTGTGACTGAATAGGGTTTTCGATATAAGTGAGATCGGGTGTGGACGTTCCTGTGCGAGTAGAAGTTAAAGAAGTGCATTACCAGAGCGCGGCTATCATCCAAACGGAAGGAGCCAGGTTGCTGAAGGCGGCCCGCTGTCATAACATGGGCACAGATGGTCCAAAGTACCTAGGACATCAATTTGACCGTCGCATGATCTCTGAGGAGGGAAGGTTCCAAACTCCGTGTCCAAATTGGACGTGTTCAGCCGGGACAAAGACACGGACCTGCCGTGGAATAGCTAACGTGCCTTCTTTGCAGGCGTTGGCGGACCGTTTAGCCGGCGAACCGCCGTTATCACCGCATCACCAGGCGTATGTTCCATGAACAATACCGCTCGCTATACTGCTTGTGTACCCTTTTACCAAATGTACTCGCATTCAAATGCGCCGCCATGGACACTCGGCGGCCTGGTGCATGCTTTAATTGGGAATGCGACGGTAACGTGCTGCGTCCGAGCGAACCGCACGAGCGGCAGCAACCCTTGATGGCGTTGGGGATGTTCTGCATCAGTAGGCATATGTAAGTAAAGAATTCGTGATGCAAGGACCTTTTTCCGTGTCACTCCTTCGATAAATTCCGTGGGTTGTTGTCCGTTCTTGCATACAGAGGCGTGTTGATTAGTCTTGTCCTGGTATCCGCATTAAAGTGGTGCATGTTGGAGTGATAGTCGACGCGATCACGATAGGGAACGACATTCTAGCCTCATTGGCGGCTCATCGGGACGTCATACGAAAATGGGAGCGACGCTATCCAAATTGTGGTTCTCCATGAGGGCCGCATTGACGGGCGCTTCGGGAAAGAACACACAGCATCATCAACAAGCCAACGGCCATCAAAAGGACGTCGCAAGCAGTACTTCTACACCGAAAAATACTTCCCAACTATCTCCCACAATGTTTGGTGTCAAGAAATACGAAATTACAGAGGTATGTCGGTTTGTGCTTTCGTATTGTTGCCTGAGGTGGCACACGAGGGGTACTTGGACTTCGGTAGCCTCTACCCCGCCGATGCCATGCAGCCGCGTTGTGAGCTTCGCGACGCGACGCAAGAGTTTAATGCTTGCCTGACCACCTCCGGGATGCAAACGATTGGCGTCATGCTTGCAGTATTCGCATAGAAAGATCAGATTACTGACTAGTGCCTAGCCATGGCTTAAAACACATTGCTCCCTGGGCGAAGGCCCGTTCTGGGAAGAGGACACCAACACACTCCGCTTTCTCGACATTGAGAAGCAGAAGCTGATGCGCGTGGACATGACTAAGGGGCCATCAAGCTTCAAGGTCGTAAAAGAAACCGACATCTCCATGGGCTGCACAGCAGACATTGAAGGCAACGACAAGGAATTCATCTTTGGTGGCAAGTTCGGCTTCGGAGTTGCAAACAAAGAAACTGGCGAATACCGTTGGATCAAGAAGGTCTGGTCAGAATCAGAAGTTAGCTCCAAGAAGCATGAGCTTATGCGCGGTAATGATGGCGCCGTCGACTCCCAAGGCCGCTTTTGGGTAGGCTACATGTTCGACCCCATGGTATCAGAGTGGAGAACAGATGGCGCCGTCTTCCGTCTGAACCCCGACCTGAGCCTCGACCGCCCAATGAGCGACATTACCATTCCTAATGGTACGACGTGGAACAAGAAGGATGACACCATGTTCTTCGCCGACAGCCCGACAAAAACCATCTTCCAATTTGACTTTGACCCGGCGACTGGCGCTATCACCAACAAGCGTCCCTTCTTCACCATGCCAGAGGACAACCGCTACGGCAAAGATGCTGTGCCAGACGGTCACTGTATCGATGAAGAGGGTTACATGTGGACGGCTCTGCACGGCGGCTGGCATGTACTTAGGATTTCACCCCAGGGTGAAATCGTTGCCGAGATCAAGGTTCCAACTAGTCAACCCACCTGCCCATGCTTTGCTGGCGACGAGCTCTTCATTACTAGCGGCGGTGGTACGAGTGGGGAGAATGGAGGCCCTGTTGACGAATTTGCGGGATGCTGTTTTAAGATCAACGTTGGCGTGCGGGGACTCAAGAGGTTCAAGTTCAAGGGTGGTGAGAAGATTGAGGGCGGCAAGCAGAATGGCCAGGTTGTTGGCGAGTAGAGTCTAGTCTGGAGCTTTTCAAGCTGGATCATTGGCGCTCAACGTTGGTGGAGTGATTCGAAAGCCAAGGTATCCACATAGCCGGTTATGGGAGTACCCTTAGAATGCAGCATAGATACAAAATGCAGATGGTGACAGACCTTACATCAAATGGTTACAGTTTGTGTTACCCATGCTCTCAGGTTCCATCCGTCATGTTTCATACTGCTTTGCCGCGAATTTCTTGTTCTTGTTTTGCTTTGCTCATTAAGCTAGAATACAGTTTCTGATCTTGTACAACTCCATATGCCTGGCATGGAGAGCAACACGAATTTTGCGAGCAACGCTGCAAGCTTCTCAGGGCAAACGCTATAGTGCATACAGTAGGGCTCTTCCAAGATGCGGGGAAGTTCAGCTCCTCTTCATACATCTGGGGAAGCTATTTAGATCTGGACTCTTGGGACCGTTTGTACGACTTTGTGTATCTTCAACTGGTTCGTATTCATTAATACTGTCTTGGGAGCTGAACATGCATACTTGATACCATCCACCAGTGAAGTATGGGTTACAGCAGGAGATGCGAAGAGGGGGTGCAGGCAAGATTGCTCGTAGAAGCAGCCTGCGAAGATATATAAATATGTCGATGGAAGGCGTATGGCTTCTGCCTCTCTTGCAAGCTTTCTGAACTCGCGTTTAGTGATATACATATCCCACATAGCTCTCAAAACATCGCAACCTTCATGATGCTTCCTATCAAGACCCTCATCACTGCCCTGCTCATCACCGGCAGCGCCTTGGCTCTCCCCGAACCTGCGCCCATCGATGCCGTTCAGAATGTTGCACGCGACGCCTCTGCGGATGTTGAAGCCGTAGCTGAGCCCGTCAGCCTCGACAAGCGGGCCTGCAAATGCGCCAAAGTCACAAATCCCGGTACGTGCTCTACACCAGAAACGGGTTTGATAGCTAATCGGCGCCAGGCCTCTATTGCGGTTACTGTTGGTTCAGTAATTATGGCGGCTATGTGGTTCAGTCTGGACGAACGAATAAACATGTGTACTCGTGCAACAAACAGGGTGGCTGTGAGGATCACGGCACGAGAAACAGTTGTGCCAATTGGAATGGACCATGTGATGGCCGTGATAGCGGATAGACGAGAGTTGGTAACAGATGAGACGGAAAGGGTTTGTAGGCCGCAAAGTGCAGAAAGCAGTGATGGGTCGTTCTTTGCGGATAGCATTGCGCTGTCCTGACGCTTGATTGTTTTGCCTGGGTCTTACATTCGCTTGGGTATCTGGAATGGTTTTATCTACGATTTTGCGGCTTCCTCTTGCTTTCTAGCCTCGTCCTCTTCTGGTGTACGGGTAATGAGCTGCAACGCGTGAATGCCGCCTTCTTTTGCCAATTCATCTTTCATTAGAGAATTGACCATGCGATGTCTCGCAAGCTGCATCTTGCCCTGGAAGACTGGGGAAGTTATGAAAACGCTGTGAAAATCAGTATCGAATGTGCAGTCGTGGTTATCAGCGAACTGGTTAACGAATACCGGAAGTGTGTTTCTCTGCTGGTGACGCCCTGCATAGCTTTGTGGTGCGCATGCTTGTTGGAGTCATTGAAAATTTCTAGGCTCGTCGGTTTCAATGATTCCGTGATCTGACAAATTGTCAGTCTATCCCATGTACGCACTACACGATATAGAACCAAGGCTTGGTACCTTTGATCGTAGAGCATCTTCCATTGGAGTCATGGATTGAGCCATGGCCGACATGAAGCGCCTTCCAGCGAGGCTTGCCTTTCGAATGAACATGTACAGATTTTGTTTTCCTAGTTGGGTAGTCGTTTGGTTGAGAGCCAATGAGCGATGTCGACCGTGGTGGTGGAAAAGGTGGTTGTGTCGGGACTAGAATTCAAGCCGAGGCACGTGCCAAGGCGGGTTCGGAAAGCTTTCTGACGGGGTCGCGTCATGGTTCCGAAAGTGCTCAACACAGTCAGAAGAGCAATTGAAGCTACGGCACAGCCTAAAGAGCAGCTAGAAGCCCATCGCTTCCATCGGAAATAGTTTCTCAAAATGAAGCGATTCTTTTCCGGCCCCGAAGAGCTTCTTTGAACCGCATTTCAACGTGGAAGCTATGCCAACATGACTCGGGTGTAGACACAGCATCTCACCTCCCGATTTGCCGTACTCCGAAGCCTCGAAACCTGCATCTCTTGCGCAGATCCCGGACATCTTACCGCCATGTGGGCGCGTAATCTCTTCTCGCGCACCCTCACACGACACAAAATATCCTTATCCGCCTACAATACCCATTGCTCCCTCCCTTCGCCATACCCTTTCCTGTACACGGCGAGAATGGCATCTACACTACCCCGCCTACCCATCTTCGAGGCTATTAAGAAGCACGATGCACAGAGTACCGCTGTCGTCCACTCCCTTTCGGGACGGACCTTCACATATGGAGAGCTCGTCAACGACGTCGCCGCTGCAAAGGACAAGCTGCAGCGGAATTGCAATGGAACGAGTGCTGAGGGACAACGGATATCCTTTTTAGTAGAAAACGGGTACGACTATGTAGGTGCGCATTCCTCTGGGCCTTGTTTGCAAAAGCATTGAGCCACGGCGACTGACTTGTATATAGTGACACTTCTCTCCATCCTCGCCGCACACGCAATTGCCGTACCGCTATCGCCCACCTTCCCCGCTCACGAACTGCGATATATCATCGACCAGAGCGAGTCTCTTATGCTCCTCTCGTCAGAGAAGTTCCAGAGTCAAGCTGACGATGTGCTCAAGGAGGGCATGGAGACCAAGCCCATCAATTACAAGCAGGAGAAGATTATGATGGGCAAGACGGATGATTATGTCACGCTGGAGGAGCCTACAAGTCATCTGGGAGGTATGATGTTGTACACATCAGGAACCACGAATCGTCCCAAGGGCGTCCTGCTTCCTCAGGATGTGCTTACCGCACAGTCCTACTCACTGCTAGAGGCATGGAAGTATACCACTAAGGACGTACTGCTCCACGTGCTGCCTCTTCACCACATCCATGGCACAGTCAATGCGCTACTCACCCCCCTCTTCGCCGGTAGCACTATCGAATTCCAATTCCCTTTCAACGCCTCAGCCGTCTGGGACCGCCTAGCAGCTCCGTTCCTCCCAAACCCTGATCCGGCGAAGAAGCCCATCACTTTCCTCACAGTCGTCCCGACTATATACACACGCCTCCTTGCCTCCCACCCGACTCTCTCGCCTGAGCTACAGGCTGCCACCAAGACTGCTCTCCACCCGTCGAATATGCGTCTCAACATCTCGGGGTCCGCTGCCCTCCCTACACCGGTGAAGTCGGCATGGACAGAGCTTAGCGGAGGTAACGTCCTGCTTGAGCGATATGGTATGACTGAGGTTGGCATGGCGCTTTCATGCGGCCTTGATTACACGGATCGCGTGGATGGCTCGGTTGGTTGGCCGCTGCCTTCGGTGCAAGCGCGCCTTGTAGACACCGAAAATGGAGAGGTCATTGAGATTGGGAAAGAAACTGACCCCGCCACAGACCGTGAGCGGCAAGGAGAGATCCAACTACGTGGACCAACCATCTTCAGAGAGTACTGGAAGAACCCCGAGGCTACTTCCAAAGAGTTTACCGAGGACGCCGACGGACAAGGAAAATGGTTCAAGACTGGAGACGTGGCAGTCCGGAGGAACGTCGAAGGAGCAGGCAAGAGCGATCAGACATGGGCAAAGGGTCCGCTCTACTTCATCCATGGCCGCAAGTCAGCAGATATCATCAAGACAGGTGGAGAGAAGGTCTCCGCTCTCGAGATTGAACGTGAGATGCTCTCCCTTCCTCAAGTCGACGAAGTAGCCGTCGTCGGTCTACCGTCGGAAGCCTGGGGCCAAAAGGTCGCTGCTGTGGTTGTGCTTTCGGAAGCAGGCAAGACTGCTGGTAAGGGCGGTAAAGCATGGTCTGCGCTCGACATGAGGAGAGCGCTGAAAGAGATGCTTGCAAACTACAAGATTCCCCAAGAGATGAAGGTTGTGGATACCATCCCAAGGAATGCGATGGGTAAGATTAATAAGAAGCAGCTTGTCAAGCAAATTTGGGGTGAACCACTAGAGGGCGCCAAGGAGAATGGCGCCGTTCAGGTGCCTAACGGCAGTGTGTAGATAATACGTTGCATATAACAATAATCAGACATATTTCACTCAAATGTTGTTACCAACTTCGAAATATCGAGAGGTATACATGTCTGGTTTCATTTCCGCGCCAGGGATAAAGTCACATGACAGTGGGTTTCCATCTCGACCCAGCTAAACGTAGCCAATATACCATGCAAGACATGACATCCATGTTGTAAACATCTCAATGATGTCTATACAACGCTCGAGTGTCTGTACTGCGCGCGCACGCGCAGTGACACGCAGCCTCAACCTTTCACGGCCTCGAGCATCTGTAGAGAACTCGTTCACTGCATACAAGAGCATAAAAATAGAGATGAACACCAAAATGTAAAAGCCCACCATCGCGATCTTAAACCCGAACCATCGCACAAACGGAACGTCCCTCCAAACCTTACCATTACGTCATCTTCCAGGTTCCTCAAGTCCGTCCTCTCCGCATCCATCGCGTCCAAGATCATCTCCCGCCCGCGAGAGTCGCGCTATCTACCCATCACATCACCATCGTCATCATCATCGCTTGAGCGATAGCGCGCACCTCAGGCGCCTCTGACTTCAGCCCAGGCCGCCAACCCCATCTGCCGCCCCTGCAACATGCAGGCCGGAGGACGGGGAAGAAGGTCTTGGGACTTGGGACAAGAACGCTTAACAGCCGGGAGACAGGGACTGGGGGGCTTGTTGGGGTGCTTCGGTTAAGAAGAGGGAAGCATGGCGCACGTCACAGTCATGTGCTGTGTGGCTTGCCGTGGCGTGTTCTCCATCATCGCGTCGCGGTCTCATCGACCGATCCTGTGATGCGGAACGCGGGGGAAGATTAGTGATGGTGTGGCTTTCTTGGCTGGGGGCGGAAAGTGCTATGGGCAGTTGTGCGTGAGATTGATTGCCTTTGGGAATAAGGAGTTTGCGCAACGGTCGTTCAACAGGAATTTGCATATTTGCATGGCTCACTTGCACTCAACAAACAAAGATGATGATTCCTTCTCCAAGGAGGAAAATGCTCAACATTGGGTATTCGAAAAGGTGGTAATTAAAAAGGAGTAATTGATCGCCCGTAATTTGGCGACAACATTATTGGTGCATGTTCCGATGTCATGTTCGTTAAACCTCGGCGTATTGAATGCCGATTTGCCCATGACAACCATCTTTCCCATATTCGTATAAGCCACGCGTTTTGGCACGCAAAGCGCAATCGTGATCAATGCAATCAATGCATTGGCTTAAGCGGTGTGACCAGCGTCGGCGCGCGCGGCAGAGTTGTCCACCTTGTTGCGACGCTCGCGACCCTTCTCCGACCAGGGGAAGTGGGCGACGGGGATAACGAAGAAGCTAGGACATAATTAGCACATGGTGAGTGGATCGGTAACGGGCCAAATGCATACCTGTTGGAGCTGTCTGCAATACCAGCGAGCGCATTGTACCAGGCGGCAAAAGCGGCCATGAGTCCAAAAGCTCCACCAGCAACGATGCAGTCACCCTGTGGGCCGTTCGCATCCGCGTTGAGGTATCCGATACCGAGCAAAAGGAAGGCCAGGTCGAGGGTGAAGAAGAGGAAGCAGAAGGCCACGGTGGATCGCAGGGTGCAAAGCAAGAGGAGGAAGGTAAAGATGAACCATCCCATCAAGAAGAGACCGAACGAGTTGTAGAACGAGTTTGACTCGAGAAGAATCTCCTCAATTTGGAAACCACCGGGTGTAAGGACGATGCCGAAGGCGATCCAGAAACCTCCGTAGGATGAGAGAGCTGTAGCACCGAACGTGTTACCAACGGCCATTTCCCTAAGTTGTACATTAGTTCAAGTTTCTCTTAAATGCTGTGATAACACATACCACATGCCAGCCAAAAGCTGAACAAGACCACCATAGCCGTACGCAAGGGCTACGACAATGTTCGGGCCTCCAATACTACGTGTGTTGACGTTGATCAGGGACAGGACGAAGGTGGTGAGCGCGAAAGCCGAGAGACCCAGGGGAGCTGGGTTGGCGAACTTGCGGTTCGGTGGCCTGTATAGACCAGGCTGGAATTCACCACCGAACGCAGCTAGGCGAAGGTCCGGGTCGTTGGTAGCAATGTGTGCGAGAGGGTTGCCGCCATAGTCGTATGGTGACCTCTGTTTGGGCATTGCGCCGCCGTTGGTTCCAGCAGCATGGTCGATTCCACTGGTGCCGTTGGTGGTGGTCTTCTCGAAACTTGGACCGCGCTGTAACAATGATTGTTAGACTTAGGACATGTTACACAATCGGGGCGCAACCTACTTCGGTGTCGTTGTGTTCACGAGCTGTCGCCATGATGTCGAGTATGGTTGACAGAGGTTTGACGTGCGAATGGGTCCGACTAACTCTTAAGGTTGAGATGAGGAGAGTCTGGGGAAAGAGAAAACAAGGTCAGTCTGGGGGAGCGGAGAGACTGATATATGTCCAGACCAACAACCACAGCTCGCAGGGGGGGGGAGCATGGCCCATCGACGTGTGCCATGAGCCGTCGTCCCATGCTGGTACTAGCCCCGCGACTAAGGGTAGGTAATAAGATCCCAAAACAAGTGCTAGAGTGGACCACTAATGGGAGTTCCCCACAGACGCCTCTCCAGCCCGGGTAAAAGGACAGCATGGATCTCCACTGATGGTCAACCCAGTGAGGGCACGGTGGGCGGACGAACGACATTCTGTCGAATCGAAGCCACCTGCGCCGTGGGATCGGCACCGAAGGCTGCCTTACCGAGGCCGGATGGACGCCGACAAATAGAAACGCAATTGATGCGCCAACCGATCCATTACTGCCATGCCTCGTTCAGATGAGCGGCTTTGCTGTGGTGATGACGCGGAGCATTTGGGATTGCTGCTCCAATTCCCGATTCCGGGTCGCGCTCCAGATACCAAGCATTACATCATACCTAGTTACCTAGGTACTCGTGACCACGACATGTCGGCAATCCGTTCAGCCTTTCCAGTGCGAATCCTGCGCAACAACAATTGCTCCTCTCAACATCGTATAACACACGGACTGTTTGATGTTTTCTTATCCTGGCGGTCTGACTGCAGGTTTACCCTTGATGAGGGCCCCTGCGAAAAACGCATCTAAGAGTGGACCAACGCTCAATTTGCTCGGAGCAGTTAGACGCGAAGCCGGCTTGACCATGTATTCGAACCTGAAAGGTGGACACCTGTTCTCCCTGTGTCCGACAAGCTGGGATACCGGATGTCGCGGGTCGCACCTGACATGAGAGCGACTTCTTCACGTTGTCGCGCAAACCTTGCAGTTTGATTCTCTCGTTTCGCACACAGAGGGTAATATTCCTGCTGCTACACAAGCAATTTTTTCCGTAAAACTTATCTCTTTCGCCGACCCGTTGAATTTCCCAGGCCGCGGAGCGAACGGGCTGATGGCGTCGTGCATGGTCTCTGGCGGCTAAGCTTTGTCCAAGAGCCTCGGCGACATCCACCGGCATGTTCCAATATCATGACAAAACACAGCATTCTCTAGCCAGCAGCGGTTTCGTGGTGATAACCCACATGGTATCCAGCTGATTCCAAAAGTTTGAGTTAGATCTTCATCCACCTTCAAAACACCGAAGCAGAAAATTCGTGAATCAATTGTGGGAAGGGTAGTCCTAGCGTAGCGTGCGAGGCCACACTTTCCCTGAGCTTCCGGGGCTGTATGGGGCCGCGAGTGGAGCGAAATCTCACACCCACCCTAGACGTGCGGTTGAGACGCAGGCTGGCTGCTGCGTCATCCGGACCAGCGGGAGGAACTGTCAAGTCATTTCGACCTGCATGCTGCCGTTCCGTCTCCGTTGCCAGCGCGATAGATTTGCATATGAGGATGCAGATATATGGTTGACAGACGTCCCAACGAAACAGGCACATGATGTACCTCCAGTCTCCCTGCCAACCCGTGGAAAGGGCAGTATAGACGGCGATACCAATATTGAGGAATCGAGGCGAATACATGATGGCTGTTGGCTTCCACGGCAATGGGCCATTTTAGGCATGCAAGTAACAAGTTGCGTGAGACATTGTGAGATTGCGCGATACGGGAGCAGTTTAGCCTAATGGTATGCGCAAGGTGTATCATCAAAAATAGTGGTGGCACTGCATGCAATGATTTTTGTGCCGCGCCCGTTGGCTTGACCATATCCTCAAGCATTGGGGGGAAGCCATGGGCATCCTCTGCCTATTCTGAGAATATGAGTTCCTTTGTTTCTACAAGAGGACTAAGACAGTGCGCGGGGCAAAGCGCTCTAGACGAACCCGTGTCACCGTAACGTTGAGAAGTCAGGTGGTACCTGCATAGGATACTCTGAAGTGCCTTGTTGACGGCTCGACACGTTGGTAAACTGCTATGCAATGGGTGCATCCCATCAACAGAGCCGCAAGTAGATGATAAGTGGCCGGCTGCGACAGCGCTGACATATGGCACGCTGAATTCTACTTACCGTGGTCGGTCGCTCTCCTCAATCCCTTCCAGAAGCCCTCGGAAACGAGGAAGTAGGATCCACCTGGTTTGTGGAGAGGCAAGATCTAGGGACTCCACTTCGTCCCTGCATAAGAGCGAGCCAGAGGTCGGGACGTTGGGAAAGCGAACACAAGCTATCCTCACCCACAGGGCACCAAGATGGCCGAGGAAAAGCCCCGCGGTCTTCCGGCAGCGTTCAAATCAAGGCAGTTTCCGATCGACTATTGGTGTATTTTCCACCGAAGCTGGATAGTCTGAGCAACCTCGTGGTGTTGAGCCACCAAGTGGCTTTTTGTACTCCTCCACGATGTCGCAGTGAAGGAATACTTTGATTATCAAGGTACCTTCATCGTGCAACGAATCTGGTGAGATCTTGGAGGTGACGTCGCATCATGGTGAGCGCTGTAGTTTGAGAAGACGACTTCAGGCTTTTGAGGTTCTGCGCACTTGCCAGATATAAATATTGTACAAACTGCTATCCTTCGAGATCAAAGATGGCCAAGGACGTCGCAACAAGGAGTACCAAGGCACAAAAGTGGCGTTTCTTGTCACTCTCTTCCGGCTTGGAAGAACTTGGCGCATTTCGCTACCATGGCAAGCATGGGGGAGTGTGGCCGAATCGCAGCAGACCAAAGCAACGGCGACGTGTTCACGTCTCCGACATCAACAGTACTGCGCAATGTGTCTGAACAAGCAGCGAAAAGTCGTGATATGTGCGATGGTGTTGAGCCGGATTTCAAACGGAACGCTGGCTACGTAATGGATGTGTCGATCAGTTCCTAGCGCGGGGAAGCTACCTGGAGCTCAGCCTCCCTGCCGGGGAAGCGTGCAGCGCGCCTGAACTCGGGGTTTAGGCAACAATCAGTGAACAAACGATACTCTTTATACTCTCTTCGCTGATTCTAGTCGTCTTGCTTGAAACAATCAGAGACGAGCTGCAGATAGACCTGTTCACATCAATACCCGCGTCGTCCACCGATAGAGCGAGCTCCTTGCACATCATCAGCATGTCCACCAACGCGTCCCACGAGGACATGACGAGCCTCTCATACTTTGACCATTCGTCAGGCAAACGCATCAATACCGACGTTGTGCTCATCGAGGCGATCCGTACGCAATACCCCAACCTCGACCTCATCGTCGTGCCTCAGGGCAGATTCAACCTCCTCGCATATGCCTCTGCCGGCTTCGCAACAGCCACACCCCTCGAGGATGTCGTCAAAGACCCCGTTTACGGTCCTGGTGTGAAGCAACGGATGTATGTCACGCCATCGAGGAGACTTGACCCTCGTCCTGGGAGCATGGTCGAGCGTGTCATTTTCGGCAAGTACATGTACAAATGGAAGGATCAGGAAGCCATCGTATACATCGCAGAAGGGCGGGACGGGTCCGCGTCATATCCAACCCCTACTATGTACTACATCTTGTCCAACGCATCACACAAAGTGGATGAGCTGATCAAGAACGCTACTGAATGGGGAGCTGAACTGCACAACGAGGTTTGGGTGTTTGATGGTGGATGGTGGCAGAAGAGTGCGGAGCTATACAACTCGGTACAAAAGAGCAACTGGGAAAGCGTCATACTAGACGAGGATATGAAGAAATCGCTCATTGCCGACGTGGAAAACTTCTTCGACGGTCGAGAAACTTACGAAGACCTCAAAGTCCCATGGAAGCGGGGTGTTATCTACTATGGCCCTCCCGGTAACGGCAAGACAATCAGTATCAAAGCCATGATGCACAGTCTCTATCAACGTGGCGCCAATGGCGACTCTAGACTCGCCGTACCGACCCTTTACGTCCGCTCTCTGGCTTCTTTCGGAGGGCCCGAATACGCTCTGCAGCAGATCTTCGGCAAAGCTCGCGAAGAAGCGCCGTGCTACCTGGTCTTTGAGGACCTAGATTCAATCATCAACGATAACGTGCGGTCATACTTTCTCAATGAAGTTGATGGCCTTAAGTCTAATGATGGCATACTCATGGTCGGCTCTACCAACCACCTTGACAGGTTGGACCCAGGCATCGCGAAGAGGCCAAGCCGCTTCGACCGTAAATACTACTTTCCCGATCCCGACTATGACCAACGTGTTCAATACGCCCAATTCTGGCAACACAAGCTCAAGGATAATAAGGATCTCGACTTTCCCGACGAGCTTTGTGCGAAGATCGCAGAGATCACCGACAAGTTCTCTTTCGCTTACATGCAAGAGGCTTTCGTCGCGGCGCTTCTGGCCATCGCCGCTCGTGGAGGCAAGACCGTCGCTGAGGCGGAACGCGAAGCAGACAGATGGTCAGGTCCTCAGGATCCGATGAAGCTAGCCACCGGTACTCTCCACGCAAATTTTGGGTGTAGAGCGCATTCTGAGGACTCATACAACCTTGCATCTGGATCTGATTCAGATTTGGACAAACTGGAGCTGTGGGTTGAGATCAAGAAGCAAGTCAAGATACTGAGGGAGGAGATGGATGAAAAGAAGCGCACAGGCGACTGGGAACTGCCCAGTCGGCCGAAGGCCTCGGTCGCACCTCCCCCGCCTCATCCAACCCAGTTCAGAGATGAGCTTGATTCCATTTTGCATGGCGGACAAGAGAGACGTCCTCGTCATCCATATCCTGAGTTCGAGAACTTGTCCAGTCACATGAGGTTTCAGTAAAGAGGACATGAAATATGCATGCGAAACGTTCTGGTGTTTGGGGGGTCATTTATAAGGTACATTCGTCTGAAAGATAGTTCAAATCGGTAAAGCACTTGCATAAGCCTGTTCCCCATGTCAGATGAACGTAGTTGAGATCAGCTCAGATCTAGGCTGCCTGAGACTACACTTTGCAGCGATCCTTGATTCTTTGTCTATTGGCAAACTAGCCCGGCTAGTCACGTCTAAATTCACTCGTTACGAAGGAAGCATTCACGACTGAATTTCTACATGAGCTTCCCTCAATCACTATAGAAGGCCTCTTCTTAGCCGTGAAAGTGAACCTGAACGACGGATCTCACCCGTCACCATCCACTCACTCTTTCGGCCAATGACCCTGCACAGGTACTTATCCCCACCGGACACGATCACGATCCTACAATTACCTATTTTCCAACTCCCAGGTCCAGCAACAGTGGTAGCAATGGAAGAGCGCAATACACCGCCTTATCCATGTCTCAATAATCCAAAGCATGATATATCCAAGCCACCCGACTGGAGCTTTGGTATCGCGACTCCGACCAATATCAGTTTCACATCGCCACAAGTAGCTGAAGCTGACCGCACAACCATGTCGCTCATTCCTAAGAGCCCAACTCAAACTCTCGTGGATTGTAACCAGCAGCTCAAACGAGTGCAGCAAGACCTCCTGGTCCTCACCAGCTTTAACGATAATTCCACGCTACACTGGCGCCCCTCATGGTTCGCACAGGCTCCCTTCAATAACAGGTTTTGGACTCTGCACAACCCGCGGAACGTCGTGACAGAGAAGCTACCCAGCAATGTACTTAGAGGGAAAGAGTACCACACGCGACGGATGAGACGCGAGTCTGATCCGCCCGCGTCATACATCAAGAGCTGGGACCACTGGCGACACGTGTGCGACATGTACGGTATACCGTAAGATTTCCTGTGCGAGCAGCAGGTTGAGCTGCTGAGAGTGGGGCTGCCACAAGATAGGAAGGGAGTACTGTGTCGTAAGACTACCTCAGCTAGGGAGCATGGAAGATAAGAGCTAATGAACATAGCACCGCCATCCCACCCACTCTATCCTGAGCCTTAACCTCTAGGCTGCAGCCGCTACATTCTCGACCCGGAAACATACGCTACGCATCTCCCCCGCAAGTTCCATTCTGTCAGCCACGACACGGAAGCCCTGGGGGAGCTTGAAGCCGTCATCGTGCACTTCGATGGCGCGTTGAAGGTAGAACACAGAGAGAACATGTTCATACATAGCAGTCAGTGGACCCACTTTAACGGCAGATGGGAGTATGAAGACGACACCAACTATCTCCCGGACGAGCGCGCACCGAAACGGCAGGGCAAGGGGAGGCGGTGGACCTATTTACCTTGGACAATGGAGCAGGAGGAGAGCTGTGAGCATAGCATGGTCGTGAAGCTGAAAGTAAGTCCGAAGAGGAAGGTGGGCGAGTATGATGGAGAAGACCATGAGGCGGGGAGGGTTCCGAAAAGGCAGTTGATCAGTTAGGTCTTTCCTAACCCCTTAGCTGGAAAGATTGAACATGCCTTCCAAGTGCGCTCAATAACACGACATACAAATTGCTTGCTTCAAAAGCCCTGGTCATAATCTACCCCTTGCTCAATACTAGTACCCCCACACTCTGCTCAACTCTTGATCACCAGCAATCCCTTCTCATACAGCCCCGTGACAATACCAAAGTTCTTAGTCACATCCCTCGCAAAAGTACAGCTACTGCAGAACTCCTTTCCGCTATTCTTGTACACCGTCTTCAACCCCTCATCTTCAGTCCACTCCGCCACCCAGCTCGGTGCCGTACACTCGCACGCCTTCCTTTCCTCTTCTGAGCCCTGCATGTCGCACTTCGCCCTTCCCTTACTCACAACCATCAGGCCCGGAGCGAACGGGTGGCCTGCCATGAGGAGTTTACCGGCACCATCAACCGATAAGTTGTCCACGGCGAATGGGACGCGTATGTACTTTATGAACTCCAGGGCTGTAGTATCCGGGTTGAAAGTATAGAAGTAAATGCCCGATTTAGAAGTTGATGCAACAGCCACCGTCGTAGAGTTGATCATGGCGATTCCGTTCGCAAAAGGTACGTGTGTCAGTGTTTTCGTATGCGACGGGTTGTGAATATCTGTGTACACGACGCTGCCACCAGGAATTCCAGAGAAGGTTTCAATTTTCGACAGGATGCGCGATTTCAAGGATCCGATGTAGTGGTCGTTTGTGATGAGCATTTTACCGTCGCCCAGGGAGTGGATGGAATTGGGGGTTTCAAGCAGCGGGTGCTTCAGAGTTACCATGTGCTTTGCTACTGCGTCTTGCACAGACACTTGGAATACTTCAATGATGTTGCCGGAGTTGCGGGAGTGGTTGATTACGTATAATATAGATGTGGCGGCGTCAAATTCGATACCTAGCGGCTGGAAGTCATCTGCATTGGGGTAATCTTCCAATACGAGGGGTTTGATGGCTTCTGAATCAGGAATTTCGGGCGTAGAGTAATCATAGATCCAGATGTGTGCGCTGTCCTGGTCGTCCCGCTTTACCACAGGCGGCGCGAATGTGCCCTACAGTTAGTCAGCTCTACGATTCCTCAGAAACAACGAGAATTCTCTGTTCCATAAGCTCGTGATCGAGAGAGGAAGCTCACCATAACCGTGTTCCATCGGTCTCGTCCAGGGTTGCAGCTCAAGAACGCGACGCCCATGCCCTCCTCAAACAACACGTCTTCGCAATTGCGAAGCCGATCGCCAAATTTCACCTCATAGGTTTTGAATGCATTCACATCTTCGAACTTCCCAGGTGCATGCGCTAGCATTGGCGCAAGCGCAACATAACGGTCGTACAAGTACGGCGCTATCACCGCGAGCGCGGCAAGATACTGCATCTAGTAGTTAGCTACGCTGCATCTGTCATGTACACGGGGAGTTCTTACGATAGATCGTCCCACCATGTTGACTTGACTATTTGTGTTAGCAAGCTCGTGAAGATGGTTGGGTTGGTGGCCTTGCGGGACAGCCGGGCTCAAAGTTTGAGGTTCCGTGCTGACGTGTCTGGGTAACTTTCGGCCGTACTTTGAGGGAAACTGCCGCTGTCAGCATTGCCAAGTAGTCTCTAGTAGCGAGGTTTCATCTAGCGGTAGGAAATGATAGATCCAATCTATTACAGAAAGACGCTGTATTGGACTATCGACGTTATGGAGTTATCTTTGAAGGGTACACAGGAAGGCATGCCGCACGTCTCTTCCCTCGCAGCCTACCAGACCGTTTCGAACAATTTTTATGAATCTACATCCTTGAGACGCCTCATCGAATAGTACGTGGGGAAAGAACTCTAATATTGGGTTGCGAGGTAGATAGATCGTCATACCAAGCCAGGTCTAGCGTGCTTTCCTATGCCTCGGCTGGTTGTGGATCTTGACCTCCACCTCTTGAAACCTGCACGCTGATCACGTCGTCACTAAAACCCAGAGGTCAGTCTGATCGTACACGGATCATACCTGATCAGCCTCCAGATATTCAGGATTGCATCACTGGGCGTTTCGTATACGCATTGTATTCCATTACTCTAGCCTTCAAACACCATCTCAAAGCATCGATTTCTCTCCTTTCACTCCAGCAAAACCGCTTCCCCTATGTAGCCAGCCCTTTCCATTCGGTACGTACAGCCTCTGCTCCTTCGCTCTCATGTTCTCTTTATTCTCCTTCCAAGATCCGTTGACATCGCCTCTCCTAATGAACCGCTCTAAACCGTCTCTTGTGCGCCATCGACCGAAGATCCTCGCGCCAACATTGTCGTCAAGCGACGCAAAGGCCATGTATGTCAATACATCAGCTGTACCACCAGGTTTGCTGGCTTCCGCTCGAACGGTAGCGACGACTTCGGTCAATGACCTCAGCAATGTATCGCGAGAGGCGGGAGAAGTACATGTGATACGAATATCTTGTATGATCTCTGCGGGCGCACTGCTTCGTGAGGAATCAAGAAAGCCGGCAACAAGGCGATAATGATCGAGATCCAGGCGGCCGTGCTTGGTGTGGGAACTATTTCCAAGAACCGCGACATCGCCGGTGAGTTTAGATGCGTGCTATACAGACCCTGGTATTGTGATCAGCAGTGTTCCTGGTAACTTGCAAAGTGGGAGAAGATTACGTTGGGGCTGCCGTAGATCTCGAAAGCGAACATGCTGGTCGTCTTGGAAAAGTCGTGTGCGTAGTCCATTGGGATACCAAAGTAGTAGTAGGCTTTCGTCGTCGGCTCGAAGGAGTAGACATAGGAGGCAAGGTCGTCGTAGGCTGCTTGCCACTGCAATGGGCATGTTGGTAAAGATGATGGACGCAACTTCGATGGAAAGCAATGGTGTTTCACGCACGTCGCTGTACCTGTCTGGTACGATGTTACAGTTCGCGAAGAGGTAAAAATCGTCCATCTAAGCTACAGAAGTGGGTTACGGTGGTGAACTCCAGACCACGGTATTGTACAAGCAGTAATGCCATCAAGGCATGTCTGAATCGGTGCTGCTTTTCGTCTATGTACGTTCCAAACCTGTCGCTCGTAGCCTTTCTGCAGGTTGCCCATGATCCCAATTCACGAGTTCCCAGTGATAGGCGGGTATACGCCATGCGATGTTGTGTAACACTGCACTCTCTAATCGCATGTAAATTCATTGGCTACATGGGAGATACAGCAACACAAATCCCGCATTCCTCATCCTTCTCTTGGACCAGAAAATGGTGCTTCAAGTAGTTGAAACATCCTCTGAAAGAGCGTGATTGCTCGTTGACCCAAAACATGTTCAAGGCATGGCGTTTTTAGTGGTATTGTGCAGCAGAGCCCGCGTGCGGATGTGTTTTACCGCTTTGCGCCAGCCTCATGATAAATATGACGTCTTGCCATCTCAAACGAACGACGAGCAACGCTAAGAAATTAATTTCAGGTGACATGCAAGACCGTTTTCCAAAGGTTTGGCGCAGGCTTGCATGTCAAAAGGAACTTGACACCCGTAGTGGGTCGAAAAAGAAATAGCGGGTAACGACATCCAGACTAGGTTGACGATGCGTGAAATAACGTACGGAACCCCTCAGCGGAGTCTACTGTGGGTTCAACAGGATAGAATATGTCGCATGATCCGATTAAATGCAGTTTTCTTATGCCTAAAGCTGAATGCCCACCGTCTTTCCATAAATTGCCCGGAAAACCAATCATGGGTTCTGAACAGCATGTCGCCATCGTAACCGGGGGCAACAGTGGCATGGGAATGGCAATTAGTCGAAGATTGGTAGAGAAAGGTTGGAAAGTTGCCATTGCCGATATTCGAGAGAACAAGACCTTTGCACAAGAACTAGACGGTGCTTCCAGCTTCCATCAATGCAATGTTGCAGACTATAGCAGGTGTGCAGGGCCTCGATGAGTCGACTTCAGCGCTAATGAGGTGTAGTCAAGCTGAGATGTTCCAGCAAGTATGGGATCGTCATGGAAGGATCGATGCGCTCTGCGCGAATGCGGGTATTGTCGACAAGAGGTAGATTCTCCAAAGACTCTCGCTGTACGTTGCTAATATTTGCAGCTCAATCTTCATTTTCAAGCACCGCGGGTCTGACAAGTAAGGTATCGATGCCATGACAATTGCTCTTGCTGACCGGGAAAGGATCCCACCGAAACCAGATTTGCTGTGCACTGATGTAGACTACAAGGGCGTCATCTATGGTACACAACTGGCGATCCATTTCTTCCGTAAGAATCGGGTACCTGGTGGCAAGATCATTGCCACGGCCAGTGCCGCTGCAGTTGTTCCTCATGAAACTTATCCGGAATATGACGGGGCGAAAGCGGCTGTAGTCAATTTTGTCCGAGCTACAGCACGTATACTGAAAGATGTGAGTCTAGATAGAGGGTCAAGTTGGCAAAGTCCCGATGCTGACAAGTCGGAGAAAGAGAATATCACAATTAATACGGTCTGCCCTGGTAGGTGTACTACGCTTATCTCACTCGCGCAGACGATTTACTGATATGTTCAGGGATTGTGCATACGCCGATCATACCACAAGAGATGGTCGATGCCGTATCAAAAGAGTGGTGCGTTACTTTCCACGTCTTAACATCACTGATTAACGTGCCACAGCTTGACTCCTGCATCAACCGTCGTGAGCGCATATGAGAAGTTCCTCGAGGACGACAATCTATATGGCAGGGTTCTTGAGTGCTCAGCCGACCAGCACTTCTTTCTCGAACCACCGACGCTTGCCAATGGCCATATATCCAGACGAGCCGTCACTGTGTGGGATCCGCTGTTCAAAGAGTGCGTTCAATACCGAAGCCCCTTACCTGACTAACATAAGGTCTAGGTGCCACAATGAGAGTTCTGGATTGTCCGATGCGATCCCTTGAGGGTGGAGTGCCGTTGGAATCTGTTGAGCAGACAAGCTGCAGGTGCCGAGAGATCAATATATGCCAGGCCATATATGGACGAGATATATTAGGCTTAATGTGTTAAGCGTGGGATGATGCTCGATTTCCGCTTACCGATAGACTTTTGGGATTCTGACAAGTCCCATTATCGACGTGATAGCAGTGTTTGTATGTAATGTGCACAACACCAAAATCGCAGGCTGAACGAACGCCGGTTCAGTTATCGTTAACTACTGTTCAAGATCCGCTGCCTGTGAGCGGATGAATGTGCTTTGAGATTGTGGAGAGCCGGGGACGTGAGCACTAGTGGTGCAGCCTGGAGGCCGTTGACCGATGGGGAAGAAAACGGACCAACAGTGGCTTTATGCGGAGTACGTCCCTAGATCAGGTGGGCGTAAGCGGATACCCAGGTCTGTAACAGGAATAGGCGTATTCAATACGAGGGCATAGCACAGTATGCGTCGCGGCGCAGAGGGTCAACATAGAGTAGAGTAAGGTGTTGGATGCTAACAAGTAGGGCTCTGGGTAATCTTGGCAAAATCAAGGGATCAAGCGAGTGTTGGTTGAGGAGGCTGTGTATGCTTCGCCAGTCGTCTATACCTTCTCTTCGAGAGGGTAGTATAGGCCTGGGTTGGACTGGCGCTTCGACTAAGGCGCTGGTCGAGTAGTTGACAACTCGCGTGCGTATCGGTAGTCGCGATGAGAGCGCAGTTTGTGCCGGCTCGCCTACTGCAGCTGAGAAAGACGTGGAAGAATGTTAAGGAATTGAGCCGATAGGGGCGTGGGTTCGCAGTGGCTTATTGGCTTGGCGATATGGTGTAGAGTGTTGGGTGACAGCGGCGATGGCGAGATTGTTGCAGGAACAGCCAGGCTGGCAGCCACTTTAGCGCGAAAACAACCTGTCAATAAGTCAGTGTCTTAAGGATACCATCAATATTGTCTACGGACATACAGCACCTCTTCAGCAGTAATCGCGCACCCGCGCACCCAGGAACCTATGTCAACATCTCGATAGCGCTGTCCCTCGCAACACCCTGCATGCTGCCCGCCGCGATTGCGTGCCTCGCGCAGCAGAGGTACAGAATGTGCCTCGTTGCCGCGCAGGGGGATCCCTTGGCGGGCGCATTAGGCATCGCGCCGCCTAAGGACAATGGCGTCCCGTTTTTCTGGCCAGAACGTCGCTCCATCTGGTTACTATATATTGCATCGCACGAACCAAGGCACGACGGACCTATCACGGACGTGCGACTCAAAGACTTTGACTTGTCTAGAGGCTCTATTACCCGAATCGCATTGCCAGTCATCAGCCGAAGCGACAGGTCTTGCATGTCTATGGAGGCCGTGGCGTGGCGTTAATTAGCAGGCCGACTATGCGGTCGTGGCTTGCAGGATCCCCAAGTCCCATGGCAATCACCATAAGGGCCCGCCGTTCCCATGCCTGGAAGCTTTTTGAGGCTGCTAATAAATTCCGCGAAACACTGCTCCAAACGGCTTTTTGGTGCTGATCGACATCAATAAGCAGGCCCCACCAACTGGTTGTCACTCATTGCCTTTTACCCTCTTTGCCGTTATCTACCCCTGGCGGCCCGCAAAAAGCCTCGGACACTTCCTGGACTGCTGCAGGTACCCGTACCTGAGCTTTTGAAGGAAAGAAAAAAAAAACAGAGGTCATCGACAGTGAGGGTACTGTCCAACATCAACAAAGGACGGTCATGGGCTGTCCAAGTTTGTCGCCCTTCCGTGGATAATTATAGATCACCGAGCCGTTCTATTGAAATGGATTCCCAATGTTTCGATACTTGCGAGTCGCTAGCGATCCTGTCGCACCATCATCCCCTGCCAACGCCCAAGAGGCAACACGAAAACCGCTGCCGCTGTGTCCCCTTATATTTGCGCGTGTCACCACGCCTCGGCTTTGACATCCGCGCGCTGCTCCTGCTGCTCGTCGTATTTCTATCCTGCAGTTCCCTGGCTGCTCCCGTTACCGCGATTGAAGCCCATGGTGATCGACCAGCGCTGCTCGTCGAAGATACCGACCTTGCCTGGACTGGATCGGCGTTATACCTTGACCTAAGCCCTCCGCCAATCGTTCCGCGGTTCATGCCTCCTCTACAGCGCGACGACGATGCCCCTCACATCCTTACCGCATCGCCGGCAAAGCGTGCCATTAATACCGATTCTGGTGCGACCGAGAGCGACTTCACCATCCCCACGGCCTTCGATGCCGGACTGTCAAATAATTTTACCAATTCGTGCGCCAAGTTCCTGAACCGGCTGCGCCAGAGCGAGGATTTCGTTAACTGCCATCCTTTCTCATTATTAATACAAGTAAGTTTGTACGTCTATCTGCATGTGTGAACAAGTCTAACAACCCGTAGACATCAAGCAGCTTTTTTGACGCTTCCAAATCCACTCTCCGTATCACCCAGACCCTCGACGCGACTTGCGGGGCGGACGCGAACCAATGCAAGCCGATTCTTGATAACTATGCGCTAGAGCTATTGTCGGATTCAGCATGCAAAGCAGATTACGATAGTGATAATCCTATGGTGTTACAGGCCTACAACGGCCTCATTGCCTACCAACCGTCGTATCAGGCAAGTTGCTTGCACGATGACGAAGGCAACTACTGCTTCGCCAACGCCGTCAGCAACACCACATCTCCAGGAGACGCATACCCATACTACCTACCCATCGGACAGGAACTCCCAGGTGGATCGCGGCCAACCTGCAACTCGTGCTTGCAACAAGCAATGGGTGTATTTGCTTCTTACGGAAACAACGCCACACAGCCCATCTCGAAAACCTACACCTCAGCTGCGCAGCAAATTTCCATAGCCTGCGGTTCCTCATTCATCAACGTCACGGCCGCTCCACTCAAAGGTGCCGCGACAACAACAAGCGCATCGCTCACACCTACGATAACCCTTATTCTAATGTTTGTACTTTTCTTCTTCCAGTAAAGTAGCGATACCCCACATATTCTATTCTTGTAAATATCTTATTCTAGTTCGCGTCGACTTTCGTCGATGATCAATCATTAGCGATGGCGCATGGGAGGATTCAAATCTTAGTTACAGGGCGTTGCAGAGCTGGAGAAGGATACCCATGGGATTCACAGATGCAAAGCACCGGTCCCCATATACGAGGAAGAGAGCATAAGATGCGAGGATGCATTTAGACCTGTACAAGGACAGACTTGGTACGAAGGCCCCTCCTCGCTAGGATAATGGCACTACGTAGGCTGCATGACCAAACGATCAGAAGCCGTTCACACTTAAAAGCAATCTAGAAAATGTTTCATGAACACCTGTCCAAGCCCATCCCGTCTACGCATCCATTGGACTACAGTCGTTTCCACAGAGTATAAGGACCATCGTACAACCCATGAACCCGGAAGGCTCGGCGCCCAAACCATCTAATCTATCCGCTGCGGTCGTGCACTTTGGCCCGCTCCCGCCCTCGATTTGCGCAACACCCTGTTTATATCGTCATTTCGTTCCTGACCAAAGCACATGTTTCCAAAAGGAAATTGCGGGCATTTTGAAGACATGGAAGTACCATGTAAATCTGGCGACGATGAATTGTGGGCCTGCGAACGTCACACACGTCAACAATGCATTGCGCAGCCGTGGATCTAGCCCAGTATCCGGCATATCGTCTCGATCGCCTCCGAATCTGCCCTTCCGGCGCTCTGAAACGCGTGGTCAGCTCATCACGTGCAGATCATACCCAGGTTCCTGCGCGGGGTGCCGCGATTAGGCAGGAAAGAGCCCCTGGTTTGTCAGACATCGTCACGGTGCTTCATCATCCCGATGTCGACCCCGTATTTTCCGTTCCAACGGTAACGCGCTCACAAAGTTTGGCAGCCGTTATGATAAGTTATATCAAGTGCACTTGATAATGAGGCTCGGAAATTTACGTTTGCTCACTGTAACAATGTCACAGGTCTATCGATACAGTCCCGCGTCTGAGTGGAGCTTGGTGTCGTCCTGTCATCTCCAACGCTTCGATCCTTGCATGGATAATCCGCGCAGTCGGAGGTCGTCAGCTGTGACAGGTCAGCCCTTTCCTGGCCCTATTGTCAAACGCATGAAGCGTTTGGAAGGCCCGACCACTCGTCTGTCAGCCGTGTCCCATGTTCATTCTTGTACCTGAGACGTCCAGCTTCGCCGCGAGGGTTTGCTATGCGTGTCCCTTTCTCTCCTCTCATTCCTTCTTTCAATATTCGTGATCTTTGAAAGGCGATATTAATCGGGCTGGAACCTGTCTGTTCTTCGTCCATCGTGGCATATTCACTCCCTTCATTGCCTCCACGCTCATTACCAGCTGACACATTCTCTACCAACGGGTCTATTCGGACGCCTTACATTCATTCGCTACCATTCTGAGCAACATTACACGTCCGTTGCCACGCGACATTCCCTTTCCTATTGTCACCATGACCGACATCCTTACTCAACAGGGTCTATTGTCCGCCCCTTCTTCTCGTCAAGATATCGTCAGCGCATTACTCAACGACTATGGTAACTCTTTCGGGCGAGGCGACGCATCCCCTTCCTCATATTCGCCGGTGCCGGCGCTCAAAGAACTGCCCTCGCCTCCGCCACGATCCGACAGCATCGCACGCAAGCCTCTTCCGGCTGCACAGCGTATGGACGCCAAGTTTCAGCTGAGAGGTAAGCACTCGTCTGATCTCTGATAAGGCAAAAGCAAAATGGCTGTGGACCATGACTCCGTGGGTTTGCTGGTTCGGGCTGTTACGTGGGTCCACAATGGCCGCGCCCTGGTTTCACGTCATCACAAACCTCGACATTTCTTTGTTGCTTCCCTTTCAACGCATCTATAGTAGCAACGCAATAACCAACAGTTTCGGCCCGGACGTAATATGCTAACGATCAATAGATGATCAAGACGCACCTGTGTCGCCTGCTAGCTCGGTTCAAGACTCACCACCTCGACCAAGGAAGCGGATCGTGTCACGCAGCTTATCCCGTGACTCTAAGCCAGCATCTCTGAAGCTGACCATCAGCAACGGATCCACAGCAAGCATCCCGCCTACCCCGGCTTTCCCAGTACCATCTCGCATTGTTCCTTCATCAGGCCCAGCACAGAAAGACCTACCCCCTTCCCCTCCAGCCAAATCGGAGCGACGAATGAGCGTCAAAGAAGAGGAAATGGGAAGCAAATCATCTAAGCAAGCGAAGGACCTTGCACGAAACGATTCTCTTTTGTCTCAGGGCAAAGCTGCTGACCGTGCGGGGAACTCATCTAACGCTGCACCCCCAGTCGTGAAGCGCAAAGCCATTGCGGAAACTGGCCTGAAGAAATTCA
>Ga0181466_1000003_pt1 | contig 55433 bp, 44 predicted proteins | sample InSIn4gowninarea_FD_119078 | JGI IMG/M metagenome (GOLD analysis project Ga0181466, IMG submission 119078) | Clean room microbial communities from NASA Spacecraft Assembly Facility at Jet Propulsion Laboratory, Pasadena, California, USA -... ... | reverse complement strand
GGCGCAAAAAATCGCGGGCGATCGGCTCCGGAATCACGAGCAGGTTATCTTCCTGGTAAAAACTAGGCAGGGCTTTCTTCGATTTGGTTTTGCCCGTTACTAAACTCACCACCTCGTTCACTAAATCGGCGTAAGGCTGGTACGCAACCGGCCGCACACTAAGGGTATGTTCCAGGTCGTTGACGTTCACAATTTTATCGGCTTCGTATTGTTCCAGAAAATCCACGTCGAAGTTGGGCAACACCTGCGTTACCCGCAGGTACAAGGCATTGTTTTCGTCGATTTTTTCAAAAATTAACGTGGGCTGCGGCAGCAGCGGTTCGGCCAAGATTACGGTTTGGTAATCACGGTACTGCACGGTTACCTCCGGAAAAGACGAGAAGAGCAGCGACAAGTATTTTTCGACATCGGGCGCCAACACGGGGGCCTGAAACAAAGGCAGGTGCTTAAAATTGCTGCCCAACGGCTTTACCTGGCAGATATAATTGTCGCTTACTAAATAACTTTCGCTGATGAGTTGCCAGTTGGTTCGCTCGCGGTTTTCGTGCTGCAGAATTACCTGGCCCTGCAGTATATTTTCGCCTTCCAGCCGCACGATTATTTTGCCTTCGCCGGGGGCGAAAAATTGAAGTCGTACAAAATAGCGGCGGTAAAACCCAAGTTGCTGCTCATGCTGAGTTCCGGCATTGATTTCCTGGAAGGCGATGCTTCGCTGGAACTACAGGGGCAAAAGTTCTCGCTCTTCGACGTGATTCAGCAATACCATAAAAACCGCTACATTCAGCTTTCCGACGGCACCCAAGCCATCCTCAACGAAAAATACATTCAACGCCTCGAACGGCTGTTTAAAAAGAAAAAAGATAAAGTAAAGCTGTCGTTTTTTGATTTGCCGCTCGTGGAAGAGCTGCTCGAAGAAAAAATTGCCAACGAATATTTCGCTCAATCGCGCCAGGTATTTGCCGGTTTTAACGACCTCCAAAAGAAAAAAGTAAAACTACCCGCCGTGCAGGCGCAACTGCGGCCCTACCAGGAACAAGGCTTTAAATGGCTCGCTTACCTGCACCAGCATAAACTGGGCGGCTGTCTCGCCGACGACATGGGCCTGGGTAAAACCCTGCAAACGATTACCATGCTGTCCACGGTTTATCCCGCGCAGAAAAAGCCTTCTTTAATCGTAATGCCCAAAAGTTTACTGTTTAACTGGGAGAACGAATTGCGCAAATTTAATCCCGCGCTTACTTCGTACACCTACTACGCCACTACCCGCGACCTGGATGAAGCCGTAAAGCATCATTTAATTTTAACGACCTACGCCATTCTGCGCAACGACATCGAGAAATTTAAAGAACAGGAATTTTATTACACCATCCTGGACGAGTCGCAGAACGCTAAAAATTTAAATTCGCAGGTATCCAAAGCCGTGATGCTGCTCCACGGGCAACACCGGCTGGCGTTGAGCGGCACGCCCGTGGAAAATAACTTAACCGAACTGTACGCGCTTTTCCGGTACCTGAACCCGGCCATGTTTGGCTCCGCCGACGAATTTAACCGCTATTATACCTTGCCCATTCAGCAAAACAGCGATAAAGAAGTAGCCGCCGAACTCCGGCGTAAGGTTTACCCGTTTATTCTGCGCCGCCTTAAAAAAGACGTAATCAAAGAACTGCCCAGTAAAATTGAACAAACCTTGTTCGTGGAAATGTCAGAAGAGCAGAAGCGGTTGTACGAAGAACGGCGGCGCTATTACCAAACTTTCCTGAAAAGTCAGATTACAAAAGAAGGCATCCAGAAATCGCAGTTTTTTATTCTGCAGGCCTTAACCGAACTCCGGCAGATTGCCTCGGTACCCGAAAGTAAAAGCGATAATTTGGTCAGCTCGGCCAAGCGCGAAGCTTTGCTGGAACATATCTTGGAAGCGGCCGCCAACGGTCACAAAATGCTGGTATTTACTAATTTTCTGAACGGGGTGGAGCTGATCGGGCAAGATTTAAACCAGGCCGGCCTTGATTTCGTGGAAATGACCGGTTCTACTTCTACCCGCACCCGCCAGGAAATGGTAAACCGTTTTCAGCAGGACCCGCAGTGCCGCGTTTTTCTAATGACCCTAAAAACTGGCGGCGTGGGCCTAAACTTAACGGCCGCCGACATGATTTTTATCTTCGACCCGTGGTGGAATACCGCCGCCGAAAACCAGGCTATTGACCGGGCGCACCGCATTGGCCAGGATAAAACCGTGTTCAGCTACCGCCTGATTACCAAAGGTACCATCGAAGAAAAAATCATGCATTTACAGGAAAAGAAAAAAGAACTCTTCGACAACATTATCGCTTCCGACAGCGCCTCCATTAAATCGCTCAGCGAAAACGACATTGAATTTATGCTGGGCGTTTGAAGGTTGGAAGTTGCAGGTTGGAAAGTTGAAAGATTGAAAAGTTGGAAAGTTGAAAGGTTGGTACAAATAAAAAAATATTGCTGGCGCGAGCGTCCGCGCTCGTGTCTAACTATTGGGTAGGCCTCCGGCCGGGCGAACCGATTTACTTTTAAAACGAAACAATAGCCGTAATCTTACCGGCCAGAGGCCGGACGATAGGCAACACGAGCGAAGACGCTCGCGTTATTAAAGCCTTACTAAGTATTAACTAGCCCTATTAACGGCACGTAATGTTTTACTAAACGTATGATTTGCAAGTTATTAATAAATCAAAAGGCTTATGTCTTGATACTTGTGTCCTTTTACTTACCTCCAGCCAGGCTTTACAAATGCAGAAAATAATCCAAATAACCGGTAGAACGGAGATGTCCGAGGAGCTGAGTCCGCGGGAGTTGCAGGAAATAGTAAACGCCGCTTATACCAAGGATAGCATTTATCCGTTTTTTAAAGTTTTTCTGCGAAGTTTTATTTTAAATAATCCCGATTTATGCCGCCAGTACCGCGTACCGCCTTATTCCCAAAAGCCCAGTCCGTCTAAATCGGAGCTAATGGCTTGCCTGGTGCCGTTCTTCGAGCACGGAGAATTGTTCCGGAAAATGCGAGCGGCTTTGCCCGACCCCCTGCCAGCGGTAGTAGATAAAATAATCTGGGAAGGCGGGCAAAGCCACGAAAGCCTGGAAAAAACTTTTAACACGAAAGTAGCCTATACGAACCTGGAACTCGAAACCTCTTACCCCAATCCGGTTACCGAACTGAATCCGCTGTTCTGCCTTTTTCGCGACGATTATACCTCTCGGAGTTACTCTTACTGGTATTCGGACCGGAACTTTAAAAACCAAACATCTTACCTGCATTTTCTGTATTTCCCGCAGCCGCTCAACGCCCGGCTCAAAAAATTTATTCCGGCTCCTTTTGGTTATGATTTGGTGCCGGTGCCCTTGCCGGAGAACCCCAACGTACCCGTTTACACCGAGCACAACAGCTTATTTTCGGAATTGCCGGTGGCCTTATCGTACTTGCAACAAGGTAAATTAACTGTTTCGGAATCCGGCTTATTAAACGTGGCGTCGGTGAGTAAAATGCGGAAATACTGCGGTATTAAAGAGTTTTACCCCGATAATTCCGATAAATACGCCAGCAGCATCCGTACCCGCTTTATCGCCGAAATGCTGTTGGCTTTAAATCGCCAAGGTTATACTACTTACGACGACCCGGTGGCTTTTATCAGACAAGGTTTTCATCTCTACGAAAAATCCCAGCTTTCGTCGGTAGCCGTGCTTTTTCACCTGAAAGGCCTGAACAAGGTAGATACGAACCCGGAGGTAAACCCGAGCTTGTTTGCACTGCTGCCACGATTGCCGCTCGGGCAATGGGTAACCCAGGATAATCTCCTAAAATACGCGCTTTACCGGGAATTGCCTTTAGAACTGGTACGCGATTACGCGGCTTATAATAACGTGTATTTTGAGTCGGAAGGAGCTTATGGTAAAACCAAAAACTATTTGTACCGGGTTTACTACCGGAGCCTGCTTACCGAACCGCTGCTGCGGGGCACCCTGTATTTATTTGCCACTTTTGGCCTGGTAGATATCGCCTACGGTTCGCCCGCTAACCCGGAAGCCGAAAAGTTTAAAAAAACGTCTATTTCGGTGTTCGATGGTTTACAGGCCGTGCGCCTGACATCTTTGGGCGCGTACGTGTGCGGGGTAACCCAAACCTACGAAGCCCCCGTTACCCAGGACGAGCAGATCATACTGGACGAGCAGCACTTGTTTATTTCCTACACCGGCACTAACCAACCGCTGCTTACCATTCTGGAGAAAATAGCCCGCCGAGCCGGCGAGCATTTGTTTAAAGTAGACTACGAAACCTTACTGGGCGACTGCAACACCAGCCTGGAAGTAACCGCTAAATTAAATATGTTTAAGCAATTGCTTTCGGCGAACCCGCCGCCGCTCTGGCAAAACTTTTTTGCCACCGTTCAGGAACGCAACGTGCCTTTACCGGCGCTCAATGCCGACTACCAGCTTTTCCAGTTACCGCAGAATAAAGAATTAGTACGTTTAGTTGCCAGCGATGCTTTCCTCAAAAAACACATCATCAAAGCCGAAATGTATCACGTAATTATCCCCAGAACCAGCATTAGTAAGGTAAAAAATTACTTGAAGAAGTTTGGGTTTTTGATTGATTTTAAGGAAGCCGGGTGACGGAGGATTCTAATAAATAAAAACATAGTTCTTACTTTTGTTAGCGGCGGTTAAAGAGGGATTGACTCAATTGATAAGTCTCATTTTTAACTTTAGAATCAGCTAATACTTTCAAGGCGTTCAAAAAGACTTCGTCGTCGATAGCTTAATTGCGTTGAATGAATATATTTTTTAACCTGTTAGCTTCCATCTCTTCCCTATTACTGTTTGTTTGAATTTATTTTATTTCCACCAGTTAAGTTAATAATCTTATTTCTTCATTGCTCTAACGGACTTGCGTAAACAGTACGCGAGGCCAACGGCTGAATCATAGCGGATACATGTGGTTGGCACAAGTAATTTTTAAATTTTCTTTTTATCAGAGCTCTGTCTATTATCGAACAAGGAAAGAATATAAATAGCGTCTTATTTTTGCTTGTAGAGGATAGTAATGTATCTATATAGAGAAAAGCCTCGGATACGCTTCTCTGGATTCTCTAAGCTTCCTATTTTAGGATATTGAAGTAGTAGCTCTAAAAACTTAAAAATTCTCGATGTAAATGCCTCTGCTGTTTTTTCTCCAAATTCCTGCTGTAGATAGCTTTGTAACTCTGCTAATTGTCGACTGGCTCGTTTATTCCAGATTATTTGAGCCATTTGGCATTTCTTCTTTTCATTTCTTCATGAGACACCCAGGCAGACTCGTCCCCAATTTCGCTCTCACTAATTAAAACTTCCTGTTTCTGGTCTTCCGATAGGCTCTCCCATAAGGTTCCTTCTTTATAATCCTTTCGGCTGGAAAGAATCATAAAAATATCTTCCAGCAACTTTTCATCGTCAGTCGTATCAATTAACCTGTGCAAATCTTCTTTTATAACTGTCATATCTAAACTTTTTTAAAATATACGAAGAATTTAGATTTCTATTTAAACTTACTTTTTATTTGTGCCAACGATCTACTAGCATAAGCTCCTACCCCTTATAGTACCTTGTTTATTACTGGCGCGAGCACGCTTTGCTCGCGTCTACTATGGGAAGGCCTCCGGCCGGGCGAACGGATGTGCTACTTCCCACCGGCCAGAGACCGGATGATACATTTCACGAGCGGGACATTTTGTGTTTCTCTTGTCAATAGTTAGCTCATCGGCAAGGCCCTATTTATTTTTGCTAACCCCCTTAAAACCCCAAATCTACCACCAGCAACTCCACTTGCAAGTCTTTCTCCTGCGGCAAGTACGATACCCGGACGCCCAAATTCAGCAAAGCGCTGTTGAAGCGCATAAAATTAAAATCAGTGCTTAGCTCCGCGCCTATAGACTGATATTTTCTGTTTAATTGGTAAACGGCGGCTTTGCTGGTACCCTGGCCGTAATCAAAAAACACATTGCCGCGCACCCGCTGAAAATACAAGATAGGTCCTAAAGCTAAATCCGGGTACCAAAGCGGTAAGCGGTACTGCACAAACCCACTCGCAAAGTTCTGGTGCGAACGGTAACGGTAACCGCGCGGAAAAATGATGGTACTGGCAAACCGGTAATTTTCGACATTTTGATGCTGATAATTACCGCCGATTTGGAAAGAATGATGTTTAAACAAACCCGGGAAAGCAAACCGGGCCGTAGCCGCGAACAAACCACTTTTATAATCGCCGCTCATGGGCGTATGAAAATAGGTAACTGCTAGCCGCTGCTCAAAGCGGCCGGCTAAATCGCGTTTGCTGCGGCTATGCGTGCGGTTATACGCTACATTATAATGTAAATTGCGCAGGGTACCGTTCGATTGATCGGTTAAAGCTAACCGAGGCCGTTCGTAGCCGGAAATTTCCGTAATACCCGCCTCGGCACCCAAAATTAAAGATTCTTGGTAACGGGAATGCGTTAGGTTTAACGGTACCTGCAAACCGGCAAGTAAACTGTTTTCGCGCCAGCCATACGATACCGTATCGTCTTCTGTCTCCGCCCGCTGGCCCACGGCTCCCGCGACATTAATAATCGGGTAAAAACCCTGGTAGCTAATACCGGCCTGCGCCCGGCTGCTTTTCTCGTTTACGTTGTAAGTATAAGCCGCCGTACCCACGGTAGTACTGAGCAAATCCTGGGAGTACACGGTAGCGGTATAGGTATTATTAACCGCATCCCCTTCGGGGGCCCAACTGTGTAGTTTTAAGCTGTTTTTAAATTTAGAGTAAGGCTGTACGGGATAAACCTGGGTGGGCACTTGCGTTAAAATATCCGGGTTGCCTTCTTGTTCTACTACGGGCTGGTAATATTTTACTCGTATATCGGGTACTTGTCCCAGCGACACCCAAGAAGCCGGATTATGCGGCATCCGGGCTATTTCGTAACCATTTTTAGTAAAATCGTTGAATAAAATTTGTTGCCCATCGCGGCTGATGGTAGCATTAATACCGGCAAATGGCCGGGAAGTTACCTGGTATTGCTGCCGGGTGGTTACATCCAGGGCAAATACATTTTCGATGCCGGTATAAGGCGCATTAAAGTACACGTAATTTCCCGCTAGTACCGGGTGGCCAATGTTCTCGGTGGTGGGCGGCAGTACTTCGGTAAAATTACCGGTTTCCGGATCTAACAAATGAATGGTTCGCTGACCTTGGGCGGTCAGGAGCAGCACAATATTTTTACCATCCGGTGACCAGCGCGGCATCGAAATAAAACTGTTTTCTGGAGCGGCTATTCTTTTTAATTCTTTACCGGTAACTGCATCCAGAATAACCAGGGCGTATTCGTTTTGTAGGGTAGTTTCGATAGCCGCTATTTTACTAGCGTCCGGCGAAAACGCCGGTGCCGCTAAACGGGTTTTGCGTTGTAAAACTTGCTGTTTACCCGTAGCAATATCGTAAATTTTTAAAACGGAGTAGGTTCTTACTTGCCAGCGGGGATCAAATGCATACTCCGACCAAACAATTTTATCTTGCGCCACCGATAACATGGCGTTGCTGTTTAACGGGCCCGGCGTAAACAATTTTTCTTCGGTGCCATCAACTTTAATTCTAACGAACTGCGGGTAATCGCCCAAACCCGATTTTAGCGCGACTACGCTGCCATCCCGGAGTTCCTGCGGAAATTCGTAGTTGGTGTAAATTGAATTTTTACGTTTAATGATGCTGGTAGCTTCCGTGGGCTTAATCTGGTTAACCTGCCTGGTCCAGAGCGAATCGAGTTCGTGCTGCAGGCGGCGGTAATTAGCGGGTAGCCGGTAACCGGTTTCGTAGCGCAGCGCCGCTGAAAAAATAAACGGGATAAAAAAGCGACTGGCGGCCTGGTCTACCACTTTGCTCCAGAAATCGGGGCCATAATGCCGGCGACCGTAGGTGGTAAAATGATAGCCCAGCACGTAATGATTCGGCACCGGATCTTTAAAAGATCCTAAATGTTGCTTATTGTAGGAGTAGTGGCGGCCACTGAGTAAATTAGTGCGGTACAATAAATCAAAATCCGGGGTGCGGCCGCGGCCGCTGCGGGTAAAAGCGGTTTCGGCGCTCACGGCATCGCCTTCCCAAAACCAATTGGGGATAGAGATATTACTCGCCACCGACAAACCGTAGTCGCCGCCCAAATAATACATGAATTTAGAAGCGCCTTGCCGGGCTTTGTCGTACTGCACTACGTGCCGGAACTCGTGGACGGCCAGTAAATCGAGCCATTTATTGGTGCCCAGTAAAGTATAATCCTGCGGCGACACGGTGTAAAATTCCGACCGGCGCGGCGCCAAGGTTACAAAACCATTCGAAACAGCATTGCGGTTCTGCAAAACTACCGGTAAACGACGCGGCTCTTTCTCCAGGGTACGCGATAAGGGCGCGTGTAAGTACTGCAAAGTATTCGCCACTTGCTGGGCCTCGCTTTCAAAACCTGCCGGGAAAATTACCTGAAACTTTTCGGTGTTGATTTGACGCCACAAAACATCCGGCGGATTGGTTTCGAGCTGCGCTTGGGCCGTATAATTAAAAAACAGGAAAATAAATAAAAGCAATACCTTGCGCTTCGGCGAAAAAAGCAACGTACTAATAGGCATAAAAGCGGAATGAATTAAGTGTAAAATTTAAAAATATTCGGGTTTTGCGGTGGCGCTTTCCAGAAAACAGAGGAAAGAAATATCTTTAGAAAGCAAAATGCCGCAGGCGGAAGATAATATTTTATTTCTACTTTACAGAACCCGTTTATTGTAGCTTTTTTAAAAATTGAAACATTTTTGCCTGTTCCGCTTTACCTAGCATTATGACTCATCCTGTTACGGCACCCGCTGCTACTTTCCGTTTACTGGCCTGGCTGGGCCAACCGGTAGATAACAGTCCGTTAATTATTTTCCGGCTGTTTTTTGGTTTATTATTGGCCCTGGAGGCGGGTGGCGCTATTGCTACCGGTTGGGTAAAACGGAACCTCATTGATCCTACGGTACATTTGCCATTTATTGGCTTTGAATGGCTGCAGCCCTTACCCGGCAACGGCATGTATTATTATTACGGTTTAATGTCGGTATTGGGGTTGTTGATCATGTTTGGCGCTTATTACCGGGTTAGTTTAGCCGCTTATACCATTTTGTGGTGGGCCACCTACCTGATGCAGAAAGCCAGCTATAACAACCATTACTACTTAATCATTCTGCTTGGCTTTTTAATGCTGCTGGTGCCGGCAAACGCCTACGCTGCCTGGGATACCCGCCGAAAACCCAAAATAAAATCTTTAACCTGCCCGCGGTGGTGCCTGGTTATTTTTGCCGCGCAAATTGGCCTGGTGTATACGTTTGCCGCTATTGCCAAAATGTACCCTGATTGGCTGCAAGCCATGCCCATTAAATTATGGTTCAGCGTAAAAGCAAATTACCCGGTTATCGGTTCTTGGCTGCAAAATCATGTGTTACAGGTATTTATTGCCTACGGCGGCATTTTGTTCGACTTGTTGATCACTCCTCTTTTATTGTGGCGCCAAACCCGGAAGTGGGCTTTTATTGCTTCGCTCTTTTTCCATTTGTTTAATTCGGCGGTATTTCAGGTGGGTGTTTTTCCGTACATCGCCATTGCTTTATCGGTATTCTTTTTTAACCCCGAAACTATTCGGCGCCTGTTTTTTCGAAGAAAACCAGTAGTGCCGGTAACCGAAAGTTTAAGCCTTAGCACCCCGGAAATTTCCCGCGCCAAGCCCGTTCTTTACCTACTCGCGGTTTACTTTTTAATCCAGTTAATTTTACCCATCCGGCACTGGTTTATACCCGGCGACGTGCACTGGACCGAAGAAGGCCACCGGATGGCCTGGCAAATGATGCTGCGCGCCAAAACCGGTACTATTTACTTTGAGGTACGCGATCCGGTTACTAACCAAAGCCAAACCGTTTATCCCAATCAATTTCTCACCGAGAAACAAGCCAGCGTTGTACCCGTGCGGCCCGATTTAATCTGGCAATTTGCCCAATTTTTAAAAAAACATTATCAGCAACAAGGCTATAAACAAGTGCAGGTTTTTGCCCACGCCCAAGCCAGCCTCAACGGCCGGCCTTACCAACCGTTTATTGATCCTAAAACCAATTTAGCGACTGTTCCCTGGGAGCCTTTTCAACGCGCTAGCTGGATTTTGCCTTACCAGAAGTAAGCAGCTCAGCATTAAGTTACCTGTACTTGACAATAATATAAAAGATTAAAACCAGTACAACTTTACTTTTATCAAGAAACGTTCTACTCCGCATCGAGAGCGTGCTCAAAGTAAATTATCTTTTTTTATAATTTACTTTCGTAGCTAAAAGTAAACTAATTATTTTTATAGTTTACTTTTAGTTTAAAAATCAGCATATGCCTATACAATTAGAAAAATTTAAAGCTGGCTACTGGCAACCGGGAACAGGTTACAAATATTTCTTACCTACGAAAGTTAATGACCAATGGCAATGGACAGATGCTCAGTTAAATACCTTATTGGAAAAAGCTTCTATCCGCTTAGGCGAGCTTAACTCTTATGCCCGGTTAGTACCTAATATAGATTTATTTATTGCATTGCATGTAACTAAAGAAGCTGTTGTCTCCAGTCGGATAGAAGGCACCCAAACTAATATTGCGGAAGCAGTATTACCGGAAGAAGAAATAAACCCCGAAAGAAGAAACGATTGGAAAGAAGTTAATAATTATACAAACGCTCTCAATGAAGCCATAAAAAGCCTGAGCCAATTACCGCTTTCTTCCCGGCTTTTAAAGCAAGCGCATCAAATATTATTAAGTGGCGTAAGAGGCGAACATAAATTACCCGGTGAATTTAGAAGTAGCCAAAATTGGATAGGTGGAAGCGGCCCAGCAGACGCAATTTTTGTTCCTCCCGCTCACGCCTATGTAAATGAATTAATCGGTGATTTAGAAAATTTTCTCCACAATGACCAAATTAATGTACCAGCACTGATCCGTATTGGTATTGCTCATTATCAATTTGAAACCATTCACCCTTTTTTGGACGGAAATGGACGCATTGGCCGATTATTAATAACCCTATTCTTGGTAGACCAAAATATATTACAACAACCGCTTTTATATTTATCAACCTATTTTGAAAAAAACAAATCTCATTATTATGATAATCTTACCCGGGTACGAGATAAAAGTGATATGCTCCATTGGCTTAAATACTTTCTTATCGGCGTAGAAAAAACGGCTCAAGAGGCAGTTGCTACTCTTTCTGAAATTATTAAACTGAAACAAAAGTTAGAGCAAGACATTCACCAAGGCTGGGGAAGGCGTACTCAATCTGCTTTGCAACTACTCCATCAATTATTTCTGCATCCGGTAGTATCCGTTAAAATCGTACAAAGCATTTGTCAGCTTAGTACGAAAGCAGCGGGTGATTTAATCGATACTTTTGAAAAAAGCGGTATTGTAATAGAACAAACCGGTCGGAGCCGCAACCGCATCTTTATCTTTATAACTTACTTAGATTTGTTTAAAAGTTAATTGCTGTATACCTACTAATCATGATATAGAATGCTTGTACTCTTAGGTTATAGATACCGAAGCGCCCGGAAGTTTCTAAACAATCGGGTAAAAAATACCGGAAAAATTCTTACGTTTTACAAATGCAGCACCGCCCAGTAAACGCCTTTTACTACTTCGGCCATTTTCGCAAAATCTAAAGTATCAATGGTATCGGTAACTTGGTGATAGTTCGGGTTGCGGTAGAACGAGGTATTGGTAATCATGACGGCCGGGTAACCATTGGCCCAGTAATTTAAGTGGTCCGAAAAATCAACTCCGGGAATAGAAGCCGGGGCATTTAACGATTGCACGTCGATGGTGCTGCCCGCCAGCATGTACTTTTTTACGTGCGCCACCAACTGGTTTTGGTTTAAATCCCCGACTACCGAGATAAAATTGGCCTTATCGGGGTAAATAGCATCCATACCGGGTACCGGGTAGCGCTGCGAGCCTTTTTCTTCGGAGTAGTAGCCAATCATTTCCAGGCAAACCATAGCTTTTACCGCTACGCTTTCTTTTTTCAACGATTTGGCGTGCACGGCGCTACCCATGGCTTCGGTTTTAAAAAAAGGCGGCTCTTCCAGGCAAAAAGAAACTAAATCGATGCGGTATCTTAAATTAGCTTCCTGAGCTTGTAATAACCGGGCTAGTTCCAACAGGCCGGCTACGCCGCTGGCATTATCGTCGGCGTAGCCGGCCTGGTTGCCGCAAACATCGTAGTGGGCGCCCAGAACAATGCGTTCGCCTGCGGCCGGCCCTAAGGTACAAATCACGTTTTTGTACGTCTGCCCGTTTACCGGAAACTCCTGATAACTTACCCGGTCGCTTACTTTTTTAAATTCCTGGTAGATGTACGTGGCAGCTTGCTCGATACCCGCCGGGTTGAAGGCTTGCCGGGCCGGTTTAATGTGGGTAAGGTATTGTACATCGGCGTAGAGCCTGTCTTTTGATACATTAATTCCCGGAGCGCTCTTCATACCAACTTTTATTACAGGATTTAAAATTACATACGCACTTATCAGCCCGATACTACCTAAAATTGCCAGTAAAACCAGCGTTTTCTTCATGCGTTTTGGGCTGATAAATTGAAGTTAGAGGATTATTAACGAGGAAGAATTTTAAGGGTTAAGCTTTTAAGTGGGTTTATGCAAGAGTTTTTCTTTGGAGCCTTTGCCAGTCTCCGGGCTGCAGTGCTATCGTATTTGATAAAGCTGAGTTTGCCGGCACCGGCGGGCCTCGTTTGACCCCTCCCCCTCCGGGAAGCTAAAAACAGGGAAGGAAATGCGGCTGTTACTATTTTCTCCTTTCCTCCACACCAACTGCGGAATTTGGCTGCGCCAAACCGGAACCCAAGGTTCTCAGAACCCAGAAAGCCCTCCTGCGCCAAACTGGTGTCATTACTGTTAGCTACGGTTTTTATATTTATAATTTACTAATAGCTTTTGATGGTGTTGTTGAGACGGAATAAAGAAAATTTAGAAAAATCAATTGTTCTCCACTAAAATCAACCACCCCCAACCCCTCCTTATCTAAGGCGGAGAGCATTTTTACACTTATCCATTTAACAAATACTATTTATCAAACTCTATTTGTGGTAATTCTCCTCCTCTTACACTCTCCCAAGGGGAACATTTTACCTATTATGGCTGCTATAGGGCTAGTTTACTTCCCTAATATCAAAGAGGCAATTACTACATAAAACAGTTCTGCTGCGTAGCTAAATAGGTTCCTCTTGAATGACACCGCCGATAATATTTTAAAATTTTCACCTTAGTAACTATGCAACAAACAGCTTTAGCTCGGTGCAAGCCATGACGCTAAACTGTTCCGTTGGTCAGCGCGTTTTTAGTTAGCATCAATAATATATGGTAAATGGCAACTCGTAAATGGAAAAGCCGCTTCTCCTTCCCTGTTTTTAGGGAAGGTGCCCGCAGGGCGGAAGGGTAAATACCGCAGCTATGCAACAACTCCATTAGAAATAAAAGCATGAACTGCGGCTATGTCAACAAAAAAAATTAATCAAAATACGCTTCTTTCCCCGGATTATCCAGATATTCAAAAAGCAACTGAACTTGCGATTCCGTATTGCGTTCGGTAGAGAGTTCCGGTAAGTGAGCACGCTCGAAAAAACCAACTCCTTGCGTCTCTATGCCTTGCTGCAGCGAACCACCCGTAGCTTCACACAGAATAAAGATTTTGTAGGTGTGGTACGGCGAAGGCGGATGCGGGTGGTGTTTTTTATCGAGTACCGCCAATAAACGAATGGGTTTGACTGCCAAGCCGGCTTCTTCCTGGGTTTCTTTCACCGCTACTTCGGCGGGAGAGTAACCCACGTCGGCCCAGCCGCCGGGCAACGACCAGCAATTATCAATTTTTTCGTGTACCAGCAGGATTTTGTTATTTTGGAATACCACGGCCCGCACATCTACCTTCGGGGTTTGGTAACCGGTTTCGTTGGTAAATAAGTCTTTAATTTTTTGCGGTTCTTCGCCGGATAGCTCCTGCATGATCTGTACGCTAATGGCGCGCAATTCTTCATACCGCTCGGTGTCGTAGTCGTTTACGGCGTAGGTTAAGCCGGCTTGCCCGATGGCCTGCACGCGTTTGGCAAAGGCAAGCCATTTATCGGTTGCTTCTGTATCTGGCATAGAGTGAACGTATTTTAATCCAGCAGACTAGTGGCCACTGAGCAAAAGGTTTTTTAATTCATTAAGGCTTAACTCCGCGAAACTATCAATTACTAAGTCGGTGTGGCTTAATTCTTCGGCGCTGTGCGTGGTGGTAATGCCTACTACTTTCATTCCGGCTTTCTGGCCGGCTTCTACGCCCACCGTAGAATCTTCCATCACAATGCAATTGCCGGGCTCTACGTGCAGCAGTTCAGCGGATCGTAAATAAATCTGCGGATCGGGTTTGCCTTTGGTTACCTGGGTGGCATCTACTATCGCCTCAAAATAAGCACGGGTGTTAGTGGCATCCAGAATAAAATTGATGTTACTGATGGGCGCATTAGAGGCTAACGCTAATGGAACTTCGGCATCTTTTAATTCTTGCAAAAAGTTTTGCAGGCCGTCGGTAAGCGCTACGTGGTCGCGGTAAATATCGCGGAACAAGGCTTCTTTTTCTTCGCTTAAATCGGTTAGCTGATCGTTGCTGAAACTATTACCGTTGGCAAAGGCTTGGTCTTTCATAAATAATTGCAATGCATCGCGGTTGGTGCGCCCGTAAATGTAATAGCCTAAGTCTTTGCCTTCCAGGTTAAGTTGATGCTTTTCCGCAAACTTTTCCCAAGCTTGTAAGTGGTACGGGTTCGTATCGCAGATAACCCCGTCCATATCAAATAATACGGCTAATTCTTTCTTCATATTTATGTTTTGGCAGCTGTAAGTAGCCTAGTTCTTAAAGTCGTGATCATACGGATTTGCGCCGGAAATAGTCATCTAAATTCCGAAAGAGAAGGCTATTCTTTATTATTTAGTTCTTAAAACACTGTTTTTTCTATAATGCCTCGCCATAATACCCGAAAACAAAAAAGCTGCTCCGGTAACCTGAAGCAGCTTTACAGTAGGAACCCGTATTATCTTATTTACTTTTTACGGCTTTAATCAAATCTTTGGCATCTTTGCCGGCTTCCAGGGCCAGGTATTCGGCCTGTAAACTTTTGATTTTAAGCTCGTCGTTGGCCGAAATTGAAGTGGTAATTTCTTGTTTCCGGTTGTTGAGTTGCCGGTAAACATAGTCGGTGTAATCCCAGTCGTTCTGATCCCAGTTGTGCTTTTTAGCGCGCACCATGCCCATAAAAACCAGGTATGCTTCGCGCACATTCGTAGCATTTATGCTATTTAAGTTCTGATATTCACCGAGTAATTGCTTCTGGCGTTTTTTAATTTCACTGGCTTGCAAGGGCTTGCTGGTCCGCTCTTTATTTTGCGCTTCCCACACTTTGTATTTGGCTTTTGCCGCCAGGTACTCGGCTTTGGCATCTTTCGATAAACTATCCAGACCTTTTTCTAAACGGGCAGTTTTTCGCTTAAACTCGGCTTGTATCTCGGGCAAATTCTCGTTGGTGGTAGAATCTACTTTGCTGGCTTTCTGGTTTACCCAATCTTTAAACTTTTTTAATTCTTTCACGGCATTGGTATTACCCCGAATCACCAAGATGGTATCCCGGGAATCCGACCGATCTGCTCCGGCGCTGGCAGTAGTAGCTTCTTCGGTTTCAATGGCTCGCCGGGATTCGCAAGCAGAGAAAGCGGTTCCCAGTGTAAAAAATACTAAAATAAAGAGCGCTGTTTTATTCAATAATTTCATAGTTGTTTCGTTCATCAGTATATAAACTGCAATTGAAGTATTTTGGTATATACGTAAACGGGCCCCGGAAAGTCTAGGCTTAACTTGGGGTGAGTAAACGGCTATTTACCAGCCAAATAACCCGTACTAGCATTCTGTCAGGATGAAACCGATTGGCAAAAATATTGCATCTAACAGGTATATGCTTTATTAGAGTAAGAGGCCGATTTAAACCGTTTTAATCCGCTAATGAAAGGCATTTTTAGAAGATAATTAACTGTTACTGGTAAAATAAAACATGAAAAAATTCTGGCAGAAAATAGCTTTCGGATTGGCGCTTACCGTGCCATTATTACCGCTTCCGGATACGGCCACGGCGGCCAACAAATATGTTTTTTCCGGCACTGTTCCAACGGCCAACTCCGTAGGAGCGCGGGATATTATCAAAGAAATTATTGGTGTAGTTGGTTTAAAGCCTCGTTTTGAAGTACGTGAATCAACGGAAGTACCCAATGCGGCGGCGGTTATTTACAACGGCAACCGCTACATTTTATACAACGCAAATTTTGTGGCTTCGGTAAATAACGCCGTTAAAACCGATTGGGCAGCCGTTAGCATTCTGGCTCACGAAATTGGCCATCATTTAAACGGCCATACCTTAATCCGGGGCGGCAGCAACCCCACCGATGAACTGGAAGCCGATGAGTTTTCGGGATTTGTGCTCCGGAAAATGGGCGCTACCTTACCGCAAGCCCAGGCCGCTATTGCGGCTTTAACCGACGAAAGTTACTCGGCGACGCACCCGGGCCGCTCGTCGCGGTTAACGGCGATTAGTACGGGTTGGCAAAATGCCAATACCCAAATTGTAGCCAGCGCCAAACCCAATAGCAAAACTACGCCACCGGTAATTGCCCAGGCCGAAGATCCGGAGCAGCCGGTAGCCACCCGGCCGGTAGTGCGCCAGCAAGCCACGGCCGCTGGCCTGGACAGTCGTTCTATTTTGGGGAAAGTTACGTTTGAGGTGGCGCCCCGGGAACAGTTTTACGTGACTACGCGTTATAACCTTGTACGCGTTACGGATGATGGATTAGAAGTGGTTGGTAAACTTTCCCGTACGAATAACGCCGAAGTACCTTTTGTTTTTGAAAGCAGTTATTTTCAGTCGTTGTACTTAACCCAGGAGGGTATGATTGTAAACCGGCGCGGTCAGCGGGTAGGTTACGTGAGTTAGCATAAAGATCTTTAAAATTTTACTTTTCCTGTTTTCTTGTTTCTTTGTTTGTAAGCCCTTGCCGGTAACCTTTGGCAAGGGCTTTTTACGTATACGGACTTTTCATGTAAGTGCAATTAAACTTGAACCAGCCCGAAACCACTTTAAAACAATCTGCTAAAACCAGTAAAACTCCCTGGATTATCTCGGGCAGTTTTATTACGCTTTTGTTGGCGGGTTATTTTTTGTGGCCGGCCTTTCAGGAAACGATTAACGAAGCCTGGCAGGTATTAACCAGCGGCGATCAAAAACGCATCTCCGGGTGGGTAAGTCAGTTTGGTTTTTGGGGACCCGCTTTTATAATCGGGTTTATGGTGGCGCAGATGTTTCTGGTGGTAGTAAACGTGGTGGCTTTAATGGTAGTAGCCGTACTGGCCTACGGTCCGGTGTGGGGCTCGGTAATCTCCGTCGTGGGCATTTTTGTAGCTTCTACGGTGGGGTACTTACTCGGGCGCGGATTAGGCCCGGCCACCATCGGTAAGTTTTTAGGCGCGAAAACGCAAAAGAAAGTAGCCGAACAGGTAGAACGCTACGGTATCTGGGCGGTAGTGCTGGCCCGCATCTCTCCTCTGATCTCCAACGACGCCATCAGTATTGTGGCCGGTATCGTTAAAATGCCTTACCAAAAATTTATGCTGGCTACGGCCGGCGGCATCATTCCGCTTACCTTGCTCATTGCGTACCTGGGCCAGAATATTGATCGCTTGAAAATCGGGTTGATTGTGGTGTCGGTAGTGGGGGTTGTTGGTTTAGTTGCTTATTATATTTATGATCGGAGAAAACAGAAAACTAAGTAAAATCACGGGTTAAAAACAAACAGCCTGATTTGTAGAGATCAGGCTGCTCCTTTAAAGAAATTTAAAAACTTATGCTTACGTCCTGTTGTGGTAAACGGCTTGTACTTCGGTTAATTCTATTTAGGTGTTGGGAATGCGCTGCAGAATAGTTTGGCTTTCTGTTCTGAAAGAAACGGTGGTTTGTTTAGTGAAGGTAAACCCGCAAATGTTTATTACTGGCGAAGTGTAGGTGTTGCTTACGTTATTAATAATTTCAGTTGTATTAGCTTGATTGTTAAGTTTGAAAAAGTTATTTTTCACTTATTGAATAATGCTTTTTGAAGATGCATCAATGAAATATAAATATATCTTGGATTTGAAAACATGCTACGCTTTCGGTCACTCCATTCTTCTAATTTTTGAGAGACCAATTGTCTATCAAAATTATTTTCTTTCATCACTATATAGTCAATTGAGGAAAGAAGTTCAAGTGCAAAGTCTGAGTAAAATCCCTGCAAGAATTCGATAGTTTTTTGTGCAATATTCAAAAGTTCTTGATTACTTTCGATATGGTTTTTAACTGTTTCATAACCATCAGCAACCAATGTTAATGGTTCAAAAGGTCTTTTATCCATATCACTGTATCCCATTACATAACTTCCATTTATTGCATTTAATACAAATCTTACTTTACCTGAATAAGGCCCATAAAAGTTAGGTTCATATTCTAATTTGAAATATTTCTTAGCTCCAAATTTTTGCAAAAAGTAACAAACCTTTTCACTTGAAAACTCTGATACATACTCACCATTGCTAACTAAATCGTAAAGTACATAAAGTAACAAAGCTCGTGCATCTGTAAGTTTAACTCTTTCTTTTTTTAAATGTTCCTTGATCTGTGCAGTCGGCTCATATACCAGTATATCAGTAGTAAGATGACTAAGTTTTTGTTCAAGTATTTTTTTTACTCTTTCCCATTTTAACCCACCATTTCCTGCACCAAGCGGCGGAATTGCAATGCTCTTTATTTCATTTATTTCTATTATTTTAATTAAGTCATCTAAACCATCTTCAATATACTTATATTCTGAAGGCTTTTTCCAATCTGTTTTTGTTGGAAAATTAATAATTATCTTTTCTCCTGAATTCACGTTGCTGTCTCTAGTAATAAATAGCTTTCCAACAGCAAGTTCTGCTTTTTGACTAGCTTCTTTATAAGCTTTAAAATTATTGGGATAAGCTTTTTTGAATTGCAATGCAATGCCTTTGCCCATAACACCTACCGTATTAACAGTATTGATTAAAGCTTGAGCATCACTGTCTAAAATATTTCCAGTTATGTATTTTATCATTTTAAATCATTGATAGTATGCGCTAGCTCCTATTTTTATTTTTTTCTCTTCAATGCCTAAACTTAGTAATTTGTTTTTGGCTGATTCGTTATAACAACCAAAGCTTACAATAAACTCTAATGGTAAGTCCTGAGCAACTAAAAATTCTGCCTGTTTTTTCCTTTTAATATCTAGATTTTCTTCTCCTCCCCAATATGGAGCTTTAATTGCGTCCCAGTCTATTAAAGTAGGTAACTCATTTATTTTACTTCTATCATAAAATGTAGTATAATTATCAGCCGTTGCATGCCCATCCGAAAAAAAGTAATTTATATCTGATTGAATAATACGGCTTATAAAACAGATTAAGTATACTATATCTTCTGGAGGTGTTGGCCGCTCAACGAAGTTTCCTCCATGTTGCATTACGTACAACATTGGCATTTTAATTCCAAAATAAAAGGGAATAAAATCTCCCAAAGTAATTAAAGGTGCGTCAAAATTAAAAAAATTGCCATTATCTACCTTTACTTGTTTACTGTTTCTTGTATCAATCAAACTTATATCTCCTATTGTAACAAAGTTAGGATTAGAGTTCAAAGACTTTTTATGAGTAATGCCATGTCGCAGAATATGAGGTATATTGTCAATGTGGGTCATACGATATACTTTTATTTGCTCCAAATTCATCTATAAATCAGTCTTTTCAAAAAAACATCAAACAAACTATTTTCTATGGGCTAGTAATCTGCATTTATAAAGATGTTCAACAAAGGCCATTCTTTATGTGCCGTTATGCAAATATCTTACATAGCTGCATTTAATTTTAACTACCAAATTTCTATCCCTCACGCCATATTATGATAAACGGCCTGCACATCATCGTCTTCTTCTATCTTCTCGATTAAAGCTTCAATCTCTTCGGCTTGCTCGTCGTTTAGTTCGGTGCGGGTGTTGGGGATGCGTTGCAGTTCGGCGCTGGTAACGGGTAAACCTTTTTCTTCCAGAGCTTTTTGCATGGCGCCGAAATCGGTAAAAGCGGTTTCCACAATGATTTCGCCTTCGTGCTCGTAGATATCGTCGGCGCCGTAATCAATTAAATCCAGCTCCAGTTCTTCCAGGTCTAAACCCTCGGCGGGTAACCGGAAAATACCTTTGCGGGTAAAAATAAAATCTAAAGAACCGGTTTTGCCTAAAGTTCCTCCGGCCCGCGATAAGTATACCCGAATATTGGCAACGGTACGGTTAATATTATCGGTGGCGGTTTCTATTAGAATAGCAATGCCGTAAGGGCCGTAGCCTTCGTACACTACTTCTTCGTAATCTTTTTCTTCTTTGCTGGAGGCGCGCTTAATAGCCGCTTCTACCCGGTCTTTGGGCATGTTTACGCCTTTCGCGTTTTGAATGGCGGTCCGTAAACGCGCGTTCGCATCCGGATTGGGTCCGTTTTCTTTCACGGCCATTACGATTTCTTTGCCTAAGCGCGAAAACGCTTTCGACATTTTATCCCAACGTTTAAACTTACGGGCTTTTCTAAATTCAAAGGCTCTTCCCATAATAGTATCTTATAATCTGATGAATTTGTTCTTTTAACTATTTTTTAAAAAGAAGCAAGTTACACTTCTTTCGGATAATGGAGCAAGTAAGTTTTGGGTTAAAAGGTTGCAAGGTTAGAAGGTTGCAAGGTTTTAAATCTAACGTATGGCGCGCAGTGCATTACGTGGGCCTATTTATATAGTCGCTGATTTTATCGATCAGACCGCTAAAACTAAGTACTGCGTTGAAATTAGTTTAGACTTTAATCAAGCGTACTATACTGACTATTTAACGTTTACGAATCTACCAACGAACAACTAATAAATAGTAATCAACAACTACTTATTTAGGAATAACGCTTACCGCTGCTTTAGGAGCTGTAGGAACCGGCCAGAATAAGCCCAGCACCCAACCCGCTATACTGGCCAGCAAACCGTACAACAGCGGGTTAATGGTAGTATCGAGCCATAAGGTTATTAACCAAACTGCCATACCGGCTACCATCGAAATAATAGCCGCTACCGAGGAGAGCCGTTTGGTATATAAGCCCGCTACCAAAGGCACAAACAACGACACTAAACTTAAAGCCGAAGAAGAACTTACCAACTCGTAGATGTTACTTTTTAACAAAGCCATGATTAACCCAACGCCCGACACCAGCAACACGCAAACCCGCGATAAAAGCAATAATTGTTTGTCGGTGATAGTGGTAAAATAAGGTTTAAAAATGTTTTCGCTGAGAATAGCGGCCGGCGCCAGAATCGCGCCACTGGCGGTACTGATAATCGCCGAAATTAACGCCCCGAAAAACAAAATTTTAACCCCCAGCGAAGTGGAATGCAGAATCAGACCGGGCAACAATAACTGGGTATCGCCTTTCAGCAATTCCGGATAGAGTACTTTAGCGTATAAAACCAAAACTAAGGGCAAAAAAGCAATGGTTAAGTAAAGTCCACCCGCCGCTAAAGAAGAATACACCGCCGTTTTTTCGGACCTAGCCGACATTACCCGCTGAAAGACGTCTTGCTGCGGAATAGAACCTAAGCCAATGGTAATCCAGAGGGCCAGGTAGTTGAGCCAGGTGGTGAAGGAATTTTGAGCCGGCACAAAATCGAAGAAATGCGGCGGCACCGTGCGGAGCACTTCTGGTAATGGTACTTGCGCCACAATATTACCCGTCACGAAAATTAAGCCGCCAATAATCGTAACGGTTTGCAGAAAATCAGTAATGGATACCGCCCACATACCGCCCAGGTAAGTATAAATAACAACCGCCACCGACCCCAGAATAATGCCCGCCGGAATAGACAAGCCGGAAATCAAATTCAGGATAATGCCCAAGGCTACCATTTGCGCCGCCACCCAGCCAAAATACGAGATCACCAGAAAAAACGAAGCAACCAGCTCGGTGGTGCGGTTAAAATACAGCCGGTAAAAATCGCCGAAGGTAAGCAAATTAAGCCGGTACAATTTTTTAGCGAAGAACAAACCCACCAAAATTAAACACAGCGCGGCGCCAAACGGATCTTCGATTACGCCCAATAAGCCATTTTCAGCGAACTCCGAAGAAGCACCCAGAACCGTTTCGGAACCGAACCAGGTAGCAAATACTACGGCCGTAGAAATGTAAAAAGGCAATTGCCGCCCCGCCAGTAAAAAATCGCTGGTATTTTTTACCCGGCGAGCGGCCCAAATGCCAATAACAACGTTTATCAACAAATATAATCCGATAAATAACAGTAGCATTTTTAAATAATAGCTGACAAGTAAAGTATGTACGTCCGTAAATTATAGGCTGTTAAGCGTACACGCTTTCCTGGTTTTACCAGTGTTTTGTTTCCTGAAGTGGAGCCTAATTTAATTTAAAATTTTCGGGCACTTACTTTTACTTCATCTGGGTAAAGCTTTGATAATGAATATACTTCCGCTTTGTTAGCCATTTAACAACTTGTTTATGTCCCATAAAAGGGTAGAAATATCCAGGAACACTTTGCGAAAGTAAGCCGTATAGTTGAAACAAAACAAAATGATTGGACAATACTAAACCATAAAACTATGACTAAGTTAAAAAATTTAGATGATCTCTTTCAACACGAGATTAAAGACTTATACAGCGCGGAAAAACAATTGATTCAAGCGCTGCCCAAAATGGCTGAATCGGCTACTGATCCTAAGTTAAAGCAGCAATTTGAACAGCACCTGGAACAAACCAAAGCGCAGAAAGAACGCATTGAAAAAGTGTGCGAGTTGTTAGGTATTTCGCCGGGCCGCATGAAGTGCGAAGCTATGGAAGGTTTGATTAAAGAAGGTCAGGAATTAATTGCGGAAGACGCTGATCCGGAAGTAAAAGATGCCGGCCTGATTGCCAGTGCACAACGCATTGAACACTACGAAATTTCGGGTTATGGTACGGCCGTTCATTTTGCCGAGCGACTGGGCCATGCCGAGGCGCAACAATTATTAAGCGAAACGTTAAAAGAAGAACAAACCGCGGATACCTTATTAAATAAATTGGCAAAAGGTTATATCAACCAAAAGGCCATGTAGTAAAATTCTTAGATTTTTTGCTTAAAAGAACCTGCGCAAAGCAGGTTCTTTTTATTTATAGGCCTCTTTGGCCAGCAGAAATTAAGAATCTAAAAATAGTGCTTCCGGTAGCTCGATCTTAAAACCGCAGCGGAAAATAACCTTAACCGTTACATAAGAGTACTAACAGTTAGGCTTTAGCGAAGCCTTTTAATACATCCGTAAACAAAATCGTATAATCATGGAAAAGAAAGAACCGCAGGATAACAAAATAAAAGACGAACAAACCCAAACGACTAACAGCCAGTTAACTGGGTCGGACGACGACAAAGTAAAGCGCACCGTGCTGGGATCCGGGGCGGGTAAATCCGACGAAAACTGGGACCAGGAACAGCGGCAGGCAGACGAAAAAGACCTGGAAGACCGCGATACCAACGATGGTGACGCCAACACCGAAAACAATTTTTAGTTAAAAAAAGCCGTCCGTTTTTTGTTCCGCCATTATAAACGGGCGGCTTCTTTTACTTTACCGGTAAAAATTTCAAAAAAATTTTGCTTTAAATAGTACTAAAAAAGTTGGCACGCAAAATAGCGTTTTACGCGTGGTCCTCTCCGCTTAATAGCTTTGATAACTATTCTCTTAACCTGTTTACCAGCAAAAAACAGCATTTTACAAATAAGTTTATTCATTTATCTGAAACCTTGATATAGTTAAAAAAGAAAAGTTCAATAAAAAAATGGAATAAACTAAATCTAAAACTTTCCCGTTTAAGACTGATTACCAATGAAATTAGTGTCCAAACTAACTTTTTACACATGTTACGATACAAAATCGATGGTATTTTCTTCTTATTTATTTCCTTAGTTACGTTCCCGCACCTGGTGTCCTACTCAAAGGAAGAAAAGCCAACTTATTCTGCCACTTACCATTTTGAGAGCCTTCTTGATAAAGCGAACTCCTTTAAATCAACCCGCATTAGTACCGTTAAAAAATCGTTGAAAAAAAAGAAAACGGTCCCCGTTGAAGAGTTATTTATTACGCACGTTACCGCTTCTGTTTATTTCCCCGAAGAAGCCCAAACTGATTCTTCTCCCTTCATTACCGCCGACGGTTCCCGGATTAACGAAATCCACCCGAAAAAGCATAAATGGATTGCCGTATCGCGTAATTTACTTACCCGCTGGGGCGGCCACATCGATTTCGGCGATAAAGTGCACGTGAGTGGCATTTCCGATCGGCTGGATGGCGTGTACGTAGTACGCGATACCATGAAAAAACGCCTTCGTAACCGCATTGATATTTTAGTAGGCCCCAACGACAAAGTAATGGGCCACTGGAACGATGTAAAGCTCACCAAGTTGTAATAGCTTTTGATTTAAGAGTTAAGTTGGTTTAGCTAATTAATCTGGTTTAAAGTTTATACTTTTTAAATCTTTGCTGCGGGGGTGCGGGTTTACCAGCGATAAGTTTCTGCTTCGCGCATTAGTAGCGTAGAATAAGCCGGTACCAGCAGTATGTTCCTTAAAGCCTTAAACTAATTACTCACTCCAGCTTCTTGGGCTTTAAAATCTCTTTAATGGTAGGCATTATCGTATTAACAGCGGTTTCGTAGCTGCTGCTGATAGGTATGCCGTTAACGGCACTGCCTTAAACTTCCGGAAAACAATGAGGCTACCGCCCGCTAGAATAGGTAATACGGTTCTGTTTTTTAAATCCGGCAGCAGATACCGGTTGGGTTACCAGATGATGCTGCATAATGGTTTGCAGCTTTTCGGCACTTTTTGTACGGCCGCTCTTTTAACGCTTCTTCGGCAGAAGCAATAAAGGATACTTTTAAGCGGCGGATAAAGTAGCTAAAATGCCCGATTGAATGATTAACTGGCGCAAAAGGGGCCGCTGGTTCGAGAGCGAAATAATTTCGGTTACCGTAGCATTCTCGGCATTTGGCGTAATCAGAGCAACCGGACTGTTTAAAAGTTGCTGGGCCCTAAGAGAAGAGGTACTGCTCAAAAGCAATATTAAAAGTAGAATGGCCAGAATGCTGGCATAACTTTTCATGGAAGGATACAAAACGCTAATGCCCATTGGGCTACTGTTTTTGCGTACGAGTAATGAAATAAATAAAATCGGAAAATTTAAAATCTTAGTTTTAGTTCAGAAAAGGCAAACGCCACTCCCTAATTTGCGCAATAAAGTTTAAGCCAGCTCCTTCGATCAGCAAGAAACTCACGACAAAGCCAAAAACGGCTCCGTAAAAGTGCGCGCTGTGGTTAATGGCTCCTCCCATGCGTTGCGCCTCGTAGTACGAGTAAATCAGGTATATAAGGCCAAAGATAAAGCCCGGCATACAGATAAAAGCAAACAAGCAAATCAGGTTTAAGGGGTTAAACAAAATGCTGGAAAAGATAATTGCTGACACTGCTCCGGAGGCGCCTAAAGCCCGGTAATCAAAATCTTTTTGGTGCTTGATATAAGTGGGTATATCGGCGATAATCATGCCGCCCAGGTAGATGAGCAAATACAAGGCAATTCCCAGCTCATAACCAAAATTAGCCATAAACACCCGCTCTACTACTTCGCCAAAGAAATATAACGAGAGCATGTTAAAAAATAAATGCGTCCAGTCGGCGTGCAAAAAACCCGAAGTAACAAACCGGTACCACTGGTTCTTTTTCGTAACGCTAAACGGATGAAAGACCCACTTGTCTAACAAATCCTGATGCGACCAGGCGTAAATAGAAATTCCGGATGTCAGGATAATCAGAATCAGGGTAATGCTCATGTTTTTACGGTTAAAAGGTTGGATTGCTGAATGGCTAAATGGCTGATTAATGATTGGTAATTGGTAAATGATAATTGGTAATTAATTTAACTTTCCCGGGCCATTAACTCAAAAGCCAGGCTTTGCAGTAATTCTTTGCGCTCGGCCGGCGCATTTACCGCGTGTAAACTCTGCATCGCTTCTTCGAAGTAATAATTTATTTTAGCTTGGGTTTGCTCTTTTACCTGCAACTGGTCGTAGATAGCGGTTACTTCCTGCACCTTTTGTTCCGGCGAGTATACTGCCTGATCTCGGTACTTGGCAAAAACTTCTTTTTGCGCCGGATTAGCTTGTTCTAAAGTCGTTAATAACAGAAAAGTTTTTTTATCCGCCAAAATATCACCGCCTACTTGTTTGCCGAATTTTTCGCGGTCGCCGTAAACGTCGAGTAAATCATCGCGCAGTTGAAAGGCGATGCCAATGTTAATGCCAAAGTTTTTTAGCTGCAGAGCATTGTTATCCGAAGCATTGTTTAAGATAGCACCCAGTTCTAAACTAAAGCCCAGTAAAACCGCGGTTTTTAAAGTAATCATGTGCAAGTAATCCGAAATTCTTACTTCCTGACTGCTTTCGTAATTCATGTCGAGTTGCTGTCCTTCGCAAACCTGAGCCGCCGTGTGGCTGAATAGCGTCAATACTTTGCGCAGCTTACTGGTTTCTACGTTTAAGAAAAACTCGTAAGCCCGCACCAACATAACATCACCGCTCAAAATAGCAATATTCTGGTTCCATTTTTCGTGCACCGTGGGCTGGCCCCGCCGGAGCGGAGCCTTATCCATAATATCGTCGTGCAAAAGTGAAAAATTGTGGAAAACCTCAGTACCAATTGCCGGTAATAAAACGTGATCTAACTCATTGCCAAAAAGATGCGCGGCAATTAAGGCTAACATCGGCCGGATGCGTTTACCGCCTAGACGCATGATATAGCGGATAGGTTCGTATAATTCCGAAGGGTTATCCCCAAACGTAAGCGTGGATATCTTCTGGTTAATTTTCTGAGAAAAATCGGCAATCGTTACCGGCAAGGAGTGCTGCAATGGTTGGTTCAAGGTAATTCTATTTTAATCATCAAAACCGTAATAATCTTTCAGATTATAGCCATCCGACTTATCGGCAGTTTTAGCTGTAGCTGCTTTTTTATCTCGGTTAGCCTTTTTTGGTACAGTTTGTTCGGTTTGCTCGGTTTTTATGGTTTGCTCGGTTACCAAGAGCAAATCAATGGTACGATCATTCAAATTTACACCTTTTACTTCTACTGTTACTTCGTCGCCGAAAGAAATTATCCGTTTGTTGCGTCGCCCGATAATCCGGTAGTTTTGTGCGTCCAGTTCGTAAAAGTCATCTTGCAAATCGCTTAACCGCACCATGCCTTCGCATTTGTTTTCCTGAATTTCGACGTACAAGCCCCATTCCGTAACGCCCGAAACAATACCTTTAAATTGCTGGCCCACGGTATTTTGCATAAACTCTACCTGCTTGTATTTAATCGAAGCCCGTTCAGCATCGGCCGCGCGCTTCTCCATTTCGGAAGAATACTTGCTTTTCTCTTCGTACTCTTCTTTGTTCTCCGATTTGCCCCCGTTTAAATAATGGTGAATCAGGCGGTGCGCCATCATATCGGGGTACCGGCGAATGGGTGAAGTAAAGTGCGAATAATGGGCGAAGCCTAAACCAAAGTGACCCAGCGGCTCGGTGGTATACTTGGCCTTGGCCATAGTACGAATAGCCAGGTTTTGCAATACGTTTTGTTCCGGTTTGCCTTCAGTTTGTACGGCCAGTTTGTTTAACTCGTCCGATATTTTGTCAATGTTATCCACCGTTAAGTTATACCCAAAACGCTTGGCAAACAAAGAGAAATTCGTCAGCTTATCCGGATCCGGGGCATCGTGGGTGCGGTAAACCATGGTATTCCGTACCTTGGTTTTTTTCAGGTTAAACACAAATTCGGCCACTTTACGGTTAGCCAGCAACATAAATTCTTCGATCAGTTTGTGCGCGTCTTTCCGTTCTTTCACGTAAACCGACAAAGGTTTGCCTTGTTCATCCAGCTTAAACTTCACTTCTACGGTCTCAAAACTAATGGCGCCGTTTTTAAAACGTTTGTCTTTTAGCGCGTGCGCAATTTTGTTTAACGTTAAAATTTCCGGGGCAAAATCACCCTCGCCGGTTTCAAGGCGTTGCTGCGCTTCTTCGTAGGTAAAACGCCGGTCCGAATAAATAATGGTTTTACCAATCCATTGATCGTATAGTTTCCCTTTTTCATCGAGCTCAAACACCGCCGAGAAAGTTAATTTTTCTTCGTGGGGCCGCAACGAACACAAACCATTCGATAACTTCTCGGGCAACATCGGAATCGTACGGTCGACCAAGTAAACCGAAGTGGCCCGGTGGTACGCTTCGCGCTCTAAAGCTGTTTTTTCCGGAATGTAATGCGTGACGTCGGCAATGTGTACACCAATTTCCCAGTGCCCGTTTTCTAATTGTTGAATAGATAAAGCATCGTCAAAATCTTTGGCATCCAGCGGGTCAATGGTAAAAGTAGTAATATTCCGGAAATCGCGGCGTTGCGCAATTTCTTCTGCCGGAATAGTTACTGGTATGGCCTCGGCTTCTTTTTCCACATTTTCGGGAAATTCGAACGGCAAACCAAATTCGGCCATAATGGAATTAATTTCGGCTTCGTTTTCCCCGGCCGGACCAAAGTTGCGCACAATTTTGCCAATCGGGCTTTTGTTACTGGAGGTGGGCCACTCGGTAATTTTAACTAATACTTTGTCGCCGTTTTTAGCGTCGAGCAAATCATCTTCGCCCACAAAAACATCAAAGTATAGTTTGCGGAAATCGGGCACTACAAAAGCAAAGTTTTTCGATAGCTCTACTTTACCCACAATCTCGTCTTTGGCCCGTTCCAGGATTTCTACTACTTCACCTTCTTGCCGGTCGCCGCTGCCGGATGAGTACACGCGTACTTTTACCCGGTCGCCCCCCATGGCAAACTTTAGCTTTTCACTAAAAACCCGTACATCTTCTTCGGTTTCGTCCGAAACAATGTAAGCGTACTTCGAATTAGCTAAATCTACAATACCGGTTATGTAAGAAGCCGTATTGTTTAAAACGTAATTACTTCCTTCGAGTATCTTCAGTTTGCCTTCTTTCCGAAGTTCTTTCAGGTATTCATTGATTAAATCGCGGCCAATTTTATCATTAACTCCCAGCCGGCGCGCTAGTTGTTTATAACCAAATGCCTGCTCGGGGTTGCTCAAAAATATTTTGTATAATCTGGATTTGGTTACGACTAATTCTTTACCCCGCGTTTTAGCAGTACTTGCTTTGCCAGTGCCACGGGATGAGGTATTTTCTTTGTTTCGCATGTATTTGTTTTAAAATCAATCAGCTATTAAGGTACTTATACGGACCTAAAGCCTTACGTGTAAGTAAGTAAAATAGGAATTATTAAACCTTAAACTGATCTTGTATACTTTTTTAAATTTTTTATTTTCGAGAATCTTTCCCGGAACATACAACCACTTTACGCAAAGGTTGTTTTAAACAACAGTTATTTTCCGGGAAGCTCGTTTTTGTTGGGCGGCCAGAATATTTTGTATTCCACCAACCGGAATTGCCTGAATTAAGGTGCGGGTATACTCGTGCTGCGGCTGCTCATAAATTTGAGTAGCAGTTCCGCTTTCTACTATTTTTCCCTGGCTCATTACCAATATACGATCGGCCATAAACCGGGCCACCGCTAAATCGTGCGTGATAAACAGGTACGTAATCCCGAACTTTGCTTTTAATTTGTTTAACAAATTAAGTACCTGCGCCTGCACCGAAACATCCAATGCGGATACCGATTCGTCGCAAATAATACATTGGGGTTGTAAAGCTAAGGCCCGGGCGATAGATATGCGTTGTCGCTGGCCACCCGAAAATTCATGTGGATAACGGGAGTAATGCTCCGCGCTTAAATTCACCGTTTGAAGCAGTTCTAATACGCGTTCTCTTCTTTCTGCCTCCGTATTATAAACATTATGTACGCGCATAGGTTCCATTATGGCTTCCCCAATTGTTTGCATGGGGTTAAGCGAAGCATACGGATCCTGAAAAATCATTTGCAAGTTCCGGCGTTCTTGCCGTAACTCCTTCCCGGAAAGACGCGCGATATTTACCTGATTAAAATGAATGGTGCCGCCGGTAGGTTCTACCATTTTTAAAATAGTCCGGCCCAGAGTAGTTTTTCCACAACCCGATTCGCCCACTAAAGCTATTGTTTCACCGGGGAAAATACTAAAACTAACCCCATCCACCGCTTTGATAACTTCCTGAGAACGGGAGAACAAAGGTTTACGCACGGGGAAGTAAACCTGTAAATTTTCCACCGTTAACAATGGCCGACCTAGCGCCTTATTTGCTACAATTGAAGGATCAGAGTTTAGAGAAATTTCTGCCTCTAAAGTTGTTGGTAAAGCTGTTTTTTCTAAAATTGCTCCGTCTGGATTTACCTGCATAAAATCGGAAACAGTTGGCAAAACTTTTTTTCCAAAAGATAAAGCCGGGCGGCACGCGAGTAAACCCTTGGTATAAGGATGCTGGGGATTTTCGAATAATGGCAAAACCGGCCCTTGTTCCACAATCTTACCTTTATACATCACCAATACCCGGTCGGCAATTTCAGCTACTACCCCTAAATCGTGGGTAATAAATAAAACAGAAGTTTGCTGTTTAAACTGTAAATCTTGGAGTAAATCCAGAATGTGGGCCTGTACGGTTACATCTAAGGCGGTAGTTGGTTCATCGGCAATTAAGATGGCCGGATTACAAGCCATAGCCATGGCAATCATTACCCGCTGTTTTTGGCCACCGGATATTTCGTGCGGATAAGCTTTTAAAATTTTAGCCGGACGAGGAAGTTTAACTTGCTCAAAAAGCGCTAATGTTTTTTGATTGGCTTCTTTTTTAGATAATCCTTTGTGCCATTGCAGTACTTCCCGCACCTGAAACCCGCAGGTATAAACCGGATTTAACGAGGTCATGGGTTCCTGAAAAATCATTGAGATTTCATTTCCCCGAACGCGCTGCATTTGCTTTTCCGGTAGCTTTAATAAATCAACCAGTCCAAACTCGCGGGATTGGTAAAGTATTTCGCCGCCACTGATTTTACCGGGCGGACTGTTGATAAGTCGTAAAATAGATAAAGAAGTTACGGATTTACCCGATCCGGATTCCCCCACGAGAGCCACTGTTTCTCCCGGAAATAAGTTAAACGAAATTTGGTCAACGGCTTTTACAATGCCCTGCTGCGAGCTAAACTCTGTTTGCAGATTGTTAATTTGTAATAATGGCGAGGTAGGCATGCGAGCAAGGTTGGTGGATAGTTACTTTAAGAAAATCTAATATTTAATTCTCATAATTCCTGCATTCTTCTACTCTATTTTAAGATTGGTAGTTAACAACTTCTTACAATTAAGTAACCAACGAGAATTAACTTACACCAAAAGGCTTCCTGAAACTTGTCATTCCGCCGGATACTGGTGCCTGAAACGCAATCTACTAACAGGTTTCCGGCGGAATGATAAAACAGGATAGTTTCATCTTGTTTTGTATTGGTACTTAAATCAAAAAGCGTGAAAGCATAAAGAGCGGAAGTTCGTATTTTTAATTGCCGGATAAACTAACTATTTAAAACCAAAAAAGCCATACTACTGGAGTATGGCTTTTTCAATTAGTTCATTATTTATTAAGCTTTAAGCTTCTAACTTGGCGTTAGTAGTTTCGGTTTGATTGGTTTCGGTATTTTCCTGTACTGGTACCGGGTTCTTCTCGGGTAAGCTGGAGAAAAAGCGCTTTTGGTTAAATAAAATAATTAACACGCCAATAAAAATGGCCGAATCCGCTACGTTAAAAATGGGCCAAAGCGACATCGCATTTCCGCCGATTACGGGCACCCAATGCGGAATGATGCCTTCCCAGATATCCAGGTAAAACATATCTACTACCTGCCCGTGAAACCACGGAGTAGGTGACCCGTAAGGCGCATTGTCGAACCAGATACCGTAAAAAACACTGTCAATTAAATTACCAATGGCACCGCCCAAAATAAGCGCCACGCACCAGATAAATCCCGGATGCGCCCGGTTTTTCCACAGGTAGTACAGGCCGTAGCCAATAAATACCATGGCTACCATCCGGAATAAACTTAAAATTAATTTGCCGTAGCTCGAGCCTAATTCAACGCCAAAGGCCATTCCGGGGTTAAGCGTATAATGTAATTTAGCCCAGTCGCCGATTAAGTGAATTTCTCCGGGTAATCCCATCTCCATGTTAAAATGGACCACAAATTTCACAATCTGGTCGATGAGGATAACCAGCAGACTAAGCAGGTAATATTTTAAATATTTCATCTACAAACTTTAACGGTAAGCGTTTGGGAGTTAAGTAACTGGTTTAATTATTAAGCTTAAACAATTTTACTCTTACATAATTCCCAACGCAATTAATTATCAAAAATTTACCTGCTTCTAAACTACTTCTAATTTTGCAGTAAGGGTATACTCATCGATTTCCAGAGCCGTACCATCCGCAATTATTTCGGTTAATTGCACATCGTTGGCCTGGGTTTCTTCACTGATATACTTTTCAAAAGCTTGCACCGCGGCATTTACTTCGGCATTATTATTCTGTAACGAAATCCGAATCCGATCCTGTACATCCAGGCCGCTATCTTTGCGCAAGTTTTGGATCCGGTTCACTAAATCGCGGGCAATTCCTTCTTGCTTTAATTCTTCGGTTAGCGTAATATCTAAGGCTACCGTTAGTTTGCCTTCGGAGGCTACGAGCCAACCCGGGATATCTTCGGAAGAGATTTCCACATCTTCGGGAGTTATCGTAACGGTATCATTGCCCAGCAGAATTCTAAAGCTATTTTCTTTTTCCAGCTTATTGATCTCTTCTTGGTTCATGCCTTTAATAACCGCTGCTACCTCTTTCAGGCGCGGACCGAAAACCTGGCCTAATTTTTTAAAATTTGGTTTGATTTTCTTTACCAATATCCCGGACGTATCATCGATGTATTCAATGGCTTTCACGTTTACTTCCGACAAAATCAAATCGGCTACGGCTTCTATTTGCGTCTTGGTTTTCTCGTTGAGCACCGGAATTAAAAGCCGCGATAATGGTTGCCGAACCTTAATGCTTTCTTTCTTCCGGAGTGAGTGCACCAGCGACGAAACGGTTTGCGCTAAAGTCATGCGTTCTTCCAGCTCCGCATCAATAGCCGACTCAGTTACTTGTGGATAATCCGCTAAATGCACCGACTCCACCGGATTCTTACCAGATACTTGGTTTAAATCCAAAAATAACTGATCCATGCAGAATGGCGCTACCGGCGCGGCTAACAGAGCCACGGTTTCGAGGCAAGTATATAGCGTTTGGTAAGCAGCAATTTTATCTTGGTTGTACTCGCCTTTCCAGAAACGCTTGCGGTTCAGGCGCACGTACCAGTTACTTAAGTCATTGGTTACAAAATCCTGGATGGCCCGGGTAGCTTTGGTTGGATCGTAGTCGGCGTAAGCGGTATCCACCACGGCTACCAACGAATTTAATTTCGAAATAATCCACCGGTCACTTTCCGTCCGGTTTTCCAAAGAAACTTCAGCTTCGGCGTACGTAAAGTTATCCAGGTTGGCATACAACGCGAAAAACGAATACGTATTCTGTAAAGTCCCGAAGAACCGGCGCTGTACTTCTACGATGCCATCGGTATTAAACTTCAGGTTATCCCAAGGCGGCGCATTCGAAATCATGTACCAGCGCGTTGCATCCGGGCCGTAGGTTTTAATGGTTTCGAACGGATCGACGGCATTGCCTAAGCGCTTGCTCATTTTGTTGCCGTTTTTATCGAGTACCAAACCATTGGCCATTACATTCTTAAACGCCACGCTGTCTTCCAGCATTACCGCGATAGCGTGTAAGGTAAAAAACCAACCGCGCGTTTGGTCTACTCCTTCCGCAATAAAGTCGGCCGGGAAGTTCTGTTTAAAGATTTCCTGGTTCTCGAAGGGGTAATGCCACTGCGCGTACGGCATCGCGCCGGAATCAAACCAAACGTCGATTAAATCCGGTTCGCGGCGCATGGGTTTACCCGATTTACTAACCAGCACAATATTATCGACGTAAGGCCGGTGTAAATCCAACGCTTTAACGCTCATCGGCGCCATGAAACCAGCCGATACCGCGTTATCCACTTCGGTTTGCAGCTGGGCTACCGAACCAATGCAGATTTCTTCGTCCCCTTCTTCGGTGCGCCAAATCGGCAACGGCGTACCCCAGTAACGCGAGCGCGACAAATTCCAATCGACCAGATTTTCCAGCCAGTTACCAAAACGACCCGTGCCGGTGGATTCTGGTTTCCAGTTGATGGTTTTGTTCAGTTCTACTAATCGCTCTTTTACGGCTGTAGTTTTAATGAACCAAGCGTCCAGGGGATAATATAATACCGGTTTATCAGTGCGCCACGAGTGCGGGTACGTATGCTCGTATTTTTCAACCTTAAAGGCTTTGTTCTCTTCTTTCAGAATGATGGAGATAATAACATCCGTCGTTTTATAATCCGGATGATTTTCATCTTCATCAGTATAATTCTTCACGTAAAAATCATCCGGACCCAATACTTTATGGGTTTTGATTTTATACTTATCAACACCTTCCCGGAGCTTTGTTCCAATTTCACGGATGAATTTTCCTCTTCTATCCACAGTAGGCAGCTCATTACCTAATTCATCTTTTATGGTTAAGGCCGGAATACCGTGTTGTTTCGCTACCCGGAAGTCATCCGCCCCAAAGGTAGGCGACGTATGCACCACGCCGGTGCCATCTACGGTGGTAACAAAGTCTCCCGCAACCACCTGAAACGCTTTATCCACATCATAGAACGGTTGCAGATAAGGCATTAATTGTTCATACCGGATGCCAACTAACTGCTTACCCGTAAATTCCTGAACAATCTCAAAAGGAATAACTTTATCGCCTGGTTTGTAATCCGGTAGTTTTAAATTTTTATTTTTTTCGGAGAAATACTTTCCTACCAGCTCTTTGGCCAATACCACGCTCACTGGTTTGTGCGTATAAGTATTAAAGGTATTTACCTGCACATAACTTATTTTTTCGCCCACGGCCAAAGCAGTATTGGATGGTAACGTCCAGGGAGTAGTGGTCCAGGCGAGAATAAAGACATCACCGGTAGGTTTTGTGAAAAGAAATTCTGAATGCGAATCCTTGATCACTTTAAACTGGGCCACGATGGAGGTATCCTTTACTTCTTTATAACAACCGGGCTGATTTAGTTCGTGCGAGCTTAGTCCGGTACCATCAGAAGGCGAATACGGCTGGATGGTGTAGCCTTTATACAAAAAGCCTTTTTCGTACAGCTTCTGTAACAGCGCCCAGATGGATTCGATATAATCGTTTTCGAAGGTAATGTACGGATTATCCAGATCTACCCAGTAACCCATCTTTTGGGTTAAATCGTCCCACTGGCTTTTAAACCGCATTACCGTTTCGCGGCAACGGGCATTATAGTCCTCGATCGATATTTTTTTACCAATGTCTTCTTTGGTGATGCCCAGTTCTTTTTCCACCTGAAGTTCGATCGGCAAGCCATGCGTGTCCCAGCCGCCTTTGCGGTTTACCTGAAATCCTTTTAAAGTTTTGTACCGGCAGAATATATCTTTTACGGCCCGGGCCATTACGTGGTGAATACCCGGAGTACCATTGGCCGAGGGTGGTCCTTCGTAGAAAACAAAAGGCGTTTTGCCCGCCCGCGTTTCCACTGATTTTTCAAATATCTTATTTTGATTCCACCGATTTAGCACGTCTTCGGCTAACTTCGCGTAATCCAGGTTCTTGTACTCGCTATACTTCACTGCTATTTTAAACTTTAAATCAACTTTACTTCTATCTTAATACTGTTGACCCTAATCTTCGATTTTAGAATAGAATCTTTCCTCCAAATCTTAAATAAGCCCCAGTCTTGTATTTACTTTAAATAAAATGTTTTAAAATCAGATTACGTTCATAAAGCTATCAAGGCCAGAGTAGATACTTCAGGTAATCGCGGCTTTATTACTTTTTTTAACTTTACGCGGACAAAAATAAGAAAGCCAATCAATAAAACCGAAGAAGTATCCATTATACTGGTAATAAGTGGGGGGTTATTCGTTTTTTAATTACTGCTGTATTACCCACCAACTTTTTAAACACGACTATCTTTCCCAGCCAACTAGTGCTCGCTAGATTAAAAAATAAACCTACCTGCTTTTTAGAATTACTTTCTCCTGACTACTTATTCTAAAAAATAAATTGGTAATGTACTAGCTCTATTACCATTTCTGCTATCCTACCAGTTGGTAACTCGTTGCTACGGGCAATAAATTAATTTTCTAACGTATTATTTATTAATTGTTTACTAATCTTATTTGAACCAGAACAAGAGTATTTTTTCAACATAGCTAGTTTGCCCACTTATATACTTGAAACTGCTTTCTTTAAATTTTTCTTTTTTCGGGCAAATAAAAATTAATAATTCTCTCGTTGCACGTATGCATTTTGCTAGCCTTTAGCATCCAGAAACTGTTACTTTTGCACCCACTCATTAATGTACTTACAACTATGAAATTAAATTTTTTTTCTGGCTCATTCACAGTTTTACTTTTGCTGGTATTAGCACTAGCTTTTAGCAGCTGCTCTACTTCACAGCCTTACTTTTTTGCTAAGGGTACCGGTTCTTTCCATGATCCTTATAAAACCAATTTGCCAAAGAATAACACCTTAGCGGCTAATACTACAGCGGATAAACCGGCTGCTGACTTAACCGCTCTTTTACAGGCTCAGGTAACGGCTGATGTTGAAAAAAATAAGGAGCAAGCTGTTCCACAAAAAATTGTTATGCCCAAGTTTACCCCGCAAGAACTCAAAAGATTAAAAAAACGCTTAGAGGCAGTGCTAGACACCACTAAAAAGCGGGAGCGCGTTACCATTAAAACCAATGAAAAGAAGGTAGACGAATTACGAAACGAAGTAGAAGATTTAAAGAACTCGGTGAGAACCGAAAAAGATGGCGATAAAGTAGTTGTTTCTTTTGACAAGCCTCAAACCAGTTTATCCACAGAAGCAAAAATTTTAATTATTGTGGGCGCGGCTTTACTGTTAATTGGTTTACTTTCTCTACCCATTATCGGACCGGTACTTGGTGTAGTCTTAGGGATTGCGGTAGTAGCAGCGGCCCTGGCTTTAGTCTTAGGAATTGTGGAAATTGGTTAATGCTCGTAATAACCCCTATTTTGTAACCAAAAGGCCTGATTCGTTAATCAGGCCTTTTGCTGTTTTAAATTTAAAAATTAGGGCATTAAAGCAGCTAGCTTTTCCTGCAGTTCTTTATCCTGGGGATTATCTCTTAAAGCTTGTTGATACGCGTGAATAGCCTCCGTTGGTTTTCCTTGTAAATGGTACAAATCTCCCCACCGCGCGCGCACTATACTGGCTTGAGCAAAGCGCTCATTGGTCAGTTGCAAAATACCTTCGGCTTCTTTTAGCTTTCTTGGCTTTTGGTGCATCAACTCGTAGGCCATGTAGGTAAGTTGATATTCGCTCAACTGTAATTTACGGTAACCCTCTATTGCCTCCGGAATACGACCTTGGTGTAGTAGTTCATTGGGTAAGAAATTATCATCCGCCAGACGAGGCATAACTTTATTTTGCTCTAAAATTTCCATAGCCGTTATTTGCCCTAAATTGTTGCGCCGGAACACGCCTTTAAAAGGATAATCCGAAAAGGCAATGGTGTCGGGGGCAACGGGGGAACAGTAAATAGGATTACCTTGATTTATGGTTTCGATCAAGTAATTTCCCTCCTGGCGAAAAGTTATTACTTCATCCGGACCACGTTGGTAACGACCTACGTATAGCTGTAACAAATCAGCTGACAAAGTAATAGGTTCTATTTCATCCGGTAAAAAAGCGGGCCAATGGTATACTTTAGCGACGGCTCGCCGGATTTCTTTGCCTAACTCATCCGCGACCCCGTCTTTATTCATCATAATTACCACCCCGTTTCCTTCGGTTAAACTACCAATAGCGTAGGCCAGGAAGCCCGCATTTACACCGGTATGTTCCAAGTAAATCCCCGCTGATCCCAGCTTATTATCGTGGCGCTGCAAAAGAAATGCTCCTAAACCCATATCTTCCTGGTAGAATCCTTTACTCACGGAAACTTGCGGTTTAAACATTTCATGGGCTATTTCTCGCGATAATAACTTACTTTTCCCCCAGTAACTTTTTTGCAACTGAATAATAAACTGCGCTAGATCCGATGGAGTAGCGTACAATCCAGCGGGTGCCTGCTGTGGATAAATGTAAGGCACGCCTTTAAACCAACTATTATCGGAATAGGCCCAAGAAGCTAATGGTGCAAATGCAGGTGGCAGAGGTTGGGCAAAAGTAGTACGTGGCATGTTCCATTTTTTAAAAATATGCCGTGTTGTATAGGTGGCAAAGTCTTGTTGGGTGATATCCATGATTGCTTGTTGCGCCATTAAATACCCGCCACCCGAATAACGAAACTCTTTACCCGGTGCGGAGTTTACGACTACCGGCCGGCTCTCTGCTTTAGGTACACCGTTAAGTATTTCAACTACGGACGGAAAAGGAGCTTTATCCGGTGTAAACCCGTAATAAGATGATTGGCTGATACCACCTTGGTGACTTAAAAGCTGTTGCCAGGTTACTGGTGCATTTTTAGTGAATTCACTGGCGGGTAACTGCCAGGATGTAAGATAATTATTAACGGGCTGATTTAACTCAATTTGCTTTTTATCCACTAACTGCAGAGCAGCTACCGCGGTTACCAGTTTCGATACCGAGCCCGCCGAAAATAGGGTGGTAATAGTTACCGGTGTTTGCTTTATCGTATCGGCTAAACCATAACCTTTGACCCAATCTATTTTAAAGTTGTGGATAACTGCTATACTTAGGCCAGGTACCCGGTAGAATTTCATGCGTTCTTTTAGGTTCCAACCCGGAAATCCCTTAATCGGCACGTAGGGTAGTAGATTATTTTCTACCTGGGCAATTTTTTCTTTTAGTGGCAAGGTGGGTTGCGCCCAACTAACTTTTAGTGGTAGTATTAATGCCAGTAGTAATAAGAAGCGGGTTTTCATGAGAAGCTAAATTTTTAAATAAATCTAGCCTTCATTGGTTAATGCATCGCCCCGTATTATAATTTGGGCGCTCTTTTTGTAAAATTTAGGCGCAATTCCGGTTCGTTCTTTAAAAACCCGGTTAAATGTAGTTTTTGAGGAGAAACCAGCCTCTAAGGCAATTCCCAGTAGAGTAAACTGTTCTGCTTCGGTTTTTAGCATTCGCTCTTGTACTTCCGCTATCCGGAAATCATTAATAAAGTCCGTGAATGATTTATTTAAAGTACTATTAATAAGTCGGGATAGTTCGTTGGTAGTAAAACCAAATTGCTGGGATAATTGAGGCAAGGATAAAGCCGGATTTTTGTAAAGCTTAGCTGCTTGCATGTGCTTGATTATCTGATGCATCTTAGCTTTATCCACACTCGTCGGAGCTTCTTTATTCCGGACTAATTTTGCAGGTTTACGCAAAATGGTAAATAAAGCTACCCCGTACACCAGTAAGGGTAATACTAATGTGGTTAAATAAAATTTTGGCGATTGAGGAGCCAAGTATAAGTTATTAATCAAAGGATCTAGGGCAGCTATAATGTAAAATGCCATTAAGCCCCACAAACAATGATGCAACTGTTTAAATTGTTCCTTAGAAGTTTGCAGTAATTTAATGCAACTACTTCCATAGATTAACACCAAAAACAAGCTCCGTAGTGCTCCAGGTAACGAGTATAAGGTTTATGCACGGCCAGCCAAAAATCAGCTTTGGTGCTTAAAGGCAGAAAGACCAGCAGTAAATAGAAAATAAACTGAAGAGTAACTGGCACAAAGTGCCAGATTAAAACTCGAAACTTCTTACTGAGGCAGGATTTTACGTAGCAGTAAATAAGCGGCCCAAAACTCCAGGAAAAAAACAACGGGCTAAAGTAGAGCCAGCGGTTGCGGTAATAAATACCCGATCGACTCAGAAAATAATCAATAATTTGAAGGGTAAAGCCTAAAAGCAGCAAACCAAGCCATAAATAGCTTGGTTGCTGCTTCTTAGATACTATTAAATAAATGCCGGTAGTTAAGCCTTGAACAATACAAAATACTTGAAACAATACGACCCAATCAAAATAAACTTGCATCATGGATGTTTATTGGTTTGCTATTAGAAATCAGCAGCTAGTTGGATTAACCCGGACTTGCTGCTTTCTTCCTAATGTATCATTGTTCCCGAATATAAACAAACAGTTTATTTACAAGTATTTAGCGATTAGTTATAGCCTGCTATCCTATTTTCTCAAAAATCCGCTTGAAGCTCACTGCTTCGGCAATATAGTTTCGTAATTCACTAATGGGCATCCGCTTTTGTTCCCGCGAATCCCGGTCCCGTACGGTTACGGTATTGTTTTCTAAAGTTTCGTAATCCACGGCAATACAAAAAGGCGTACCTATTAAATCTTGGCGGGTATATCGTTTTCCAATGGCATCGCGCTCTTCGTAGATCAGATTAAAGTCAAATTTTAGATCATCAAATATTTGCTGGGCTTTCTCGGGTAAACCATCTTTGCGCACCAACGGGAAAATCGCCGCTTTTATAGGCGCTAAAGCCGGATGTAATTTCAGGTAAGTCCGGGTTTTAGTACTTTCCCCTTCGGTTACTTCTTCTTCGGTGTAGGCATTGCACAAGGTCATTAAAAACAAGCGGTCGGCACCGGCCGATGTTTCTATGACGTAAGGCACGTAATTGCCGTAAGGCTTGCCTTCTTCGTTTAGGTCGTTATCAAAATACTGCTGCTTCTTTTTCGATAAAGCCTGGTGCTGGGTTAAGTCAAAATCGGTGCGGGAGTGAATCCCTTCTACTTCTTTAAAACCAAACGGGAATTCAAATTCAATGTCTACGGCGGCATTGGCGTAATGCGCGAGTTTTTCGTGGTCATGAAACCGCAATTTCTCGGCTGGTATTCCCATTACTTGGTGCCACTGCATCCGGATGGTTTTCCACTTTTGGTACCATTCCATTTCGGTACCCGGCCGCACAAAGTATTGCATTTCCATTTGCTCAAATTCGCGCATCCGGAAGGTAAACTGCCGGGCCACAATCTCGTTCCGGAAAGCCTTTCCGATTTGCGCGATCCCAAACGGAATTTTCAGGCGGCCGGTTTTCTGCACGTTCAGGAAGTTCACAAATATACCTTGCGCGGTTTCCGGCCGCAGGTAAATAGTAGTGGATTCATCGGCCACCGAACCAGTTTGGGTAGAGAACATTAAATTAAACTGGCGAACTTCGGTCCAGTTAGCGGTTCCGGATACCGGGCAGGTAATTTTTTCCGCAATGATTAATTGCTGTACGCCGCTTAAATCTTCCGCTTCGAGCAAACGAGCCATTTGCTGCACTAACGCTTTAGCTTTTGCCGGCTGGCCTTCTTTTTCGTACTGAGCCGCTCTTTCCTCAATCAGCACATCTGCCCGGTAACGTTTCTTCGAATCTTTATTATCAATCATAGGGTCATTAAACGAATCCACGTGCCCGGACGCTTTCCAGGTATCGGGGTGCATGAAAATGGCCGCATCAATCCCTACTACGTTTTGGTTAAGTTGCGTCATGCACTTCCACCAAAGATTCTTGATATTATTTTTTAATTCCACGCCGTTCTGGCCGTAGTCGTAAACGGCTTGTAAACCATCGTAAATTTCACTGCTCGGGAATACAAAGCCGTATTCTTTAGCGTGCGAAATAATATCTTTTAACTGCGTATTTTCCAGGGTTGGTTTTTCTGCTTGTGTTGCCATAACCGCAAATATAGCTATTTAGAACAAAGCCGAAAGTAGGTAAATCGAAGAAAAATTCACTAATATTGAATGAATGTAATTTATAAGTACTCTTTTAATTTAAATATTTCAAAATTTAAGCCTAAGTAATTGCGAATTTACTCTTGAATGAATCGGATTTAACAATTCCTTAACACTAGCCGCAGCAAATTAACTTAATTTTGCCTGCATTTTTACCCAACCTCAACCAACCTTTATGTTCGGATTAGAAACTCACCTTCTACTTCTACTTTTTCTCTGCCTATTTGCCGCTTGTGCCTTTGAGTTCGTTAATGGTTTTCACGACACCGCTAACGCCGTAGCCACCGTTATTTATACGAATACATTACGTCCGTGGGTAGCCGTGGTCTGGTCGGCTTTCTGGAATTTTATCGGCGTATTTGCCGGCGGTATCGGAGTAGCAATGGGAATTGTTTATTTACTACCCGTAGAAGCCCTTATTGACCAGAACATTTACCACGGAATTGCCATGATTGGCGCTTTACTTATAAGCGCTATTCTCTGGAATTTAGGTACTTGGTACTATGGCTTACCTTCTTCTAGCTCGCACACCTTAATTGGCTCTATCCTGGGCGTTGGCGTAGCTTTCTCTCTGCTCCCCGATAATACGTCCGGAGCAGCCGTGAACTGGGATGAAGCCGTTAAAACCGGACTTTCCTTGATTGTTTCTCCTTTTTTAGGCTTTACGCTCACGGTTTTCCTGATGTTTATTTTAAAGCGGTTTGTGAAAAACAAAGCTATTTTTCGGCAACCGCATAAACGTAAACCCCCTCCGCTCTGGATACGCTTAATTTTAATTTTAACCTGTACTTTAGTTTCTTTCTTTCACGGCTCTAACGACGGGCAAAAAGGAGTGGGTTTAGTGATGCTGATCTTGATTGGCATTGTTCCTACTTTTTTTGCTTTAGACAACAGTAAAAATCCCTTACTTATTCAATCTTCTTTAACGCAGGTAGAACAAACCATGAGCCGAATTGATACTACTGTTTTATCGCAGGCAGATGCGGCAATTGTGGCTAAAATGAATGATCAGGCTAAGGATTTACATAACTTATTTGCTCCGGTTAGAACCATTGAAGATTTACCTAAGACAAGCCGCTTTCTTATCCGGAGAGACATCCTACTGCTTGCCCGGGGTTCAGAGAAGATATTAGCCAGCCCAAGTATTCCGCTTAGCCAAGTAGATCGTGATAAGTTAAAAGCAAATATTAGTGAGCTTCGCTCCTTCACCGACTACGCGCCTGATTGGGTAATTTTAATGATTGCTATGTCGTTAGGCTGTGGTACCATGATTGGCTGGAAACGAATTGTTAAAACCATTGGGGAAAAAATTGGAAAAGAGCATTTAACCTACGCGCAGGGCGCTTCCGCCGAACTTATGGCGGCCGGCGTTATTGGGTTTTCCACATTTGTTTTTAAGCTACCGGTAAGTACTACGCACATTTTATCTTCGGGTATTGCGGGTAGTATGGTAGCTAATAAAGGTATCCGTAATTTAAATCCTAGCACTATCCGGAACATTGCCTTAGCTTGGGTACTTACCTTACCCGTGTCGATGTTTTTATCCGGTGCCTTATTCCTGATATTTAGATGGGCCATTTAAACTAGCTCCAGCTAAAAACAAAAAAGGCCGCAAATTACTTTGCGGCCTTTTTTGTTTTTAGCTGGTTTGTTAACAACTTATCCTTGCCCTTCCGCTGGCCATTGTACCTCCAAGTCATCATTAATGTACACGCCAAAGTTAATAGCTATTAATTTATCGTTTTCAAAGTACAGGTCCAGCATTTCTTGTTCAAAAGACCAGCGGGTTTCTCCGGTCTCCAATTTTTCTGTTTCATAATCTACTAACCCGTTTTTCTGTAATAAATCTTTTATATTCTGGGATGGCTTTTGAATAACATTGGTGTTGAACAGTTTAACGTCTTCGTTTTCCGTTTGAATGCAACTTAAACGATAGTCGTCTTCGCGGTCAAAAAAGAAGGAATAACCTTTTTCCCAGTAATTAAAAGCTTTATGTTCGAACTCATCATCCTCGTCAGACTCTTCTATTTCTTCGGGTTCGCCCATTATATCTTTTACCTGATCCATGGTAAACCCAAAATAGATATTGCTTATTCCGGTTCCGAGTTCTATTTCGTTTTCTTTCATAGTTTTACTTCTGATTTGTGTTAATAATTCTAGCTGTTATTTACTGTTATATTTTTTTACTTTAGCTCCTTGACTATAAGCCGTATTTAGCTTTATGGTCTTTCATTAATTGTTGATACAATCCGTTTTCTTTTGCTTCTTGCCACTTTTTCTTAAAAATTTCGGCGGAAGCTGCTTTAACGGTATCCTCGTCTCTGGGCAGTAAGTACTTTTCCCGCGCTATCTTCTCCAATTCCTTGGTGGCCTCATCCTGGGGGTTTTGTTTATACTTCTGTCCGGACTTATGGTTAGCGTATCGCCGGGAGCGCGTATAACCCATTTGCAAAAACTTGCGAGCCATGTCGGCTCCTATAAAATCTTTTGCGTGCAAGTACTCCTGAAATAATGCGTATATCTTCTCGGAAGATTGAGTGGCTATTTCGGGCGTTTTAAACCGCCAGTACGGTAAAATCTCCGATTTGTAAGGCTCTACTAACAAAACACCTTGTTCCCCTTTTCCTACGCGGTATAATTCCGGATTTTTCCGAAAATCAGTTTTTTTAAAATCTATGGTGTAATCAAATGGCATAGATAAACTTTTATAAAGTAGTCTACGATTTACAAAAAGAAATAGCTAAACCAAGGAGTTTTCCTCCTTTCCACATTTTTAAATAATTTATTATTAAAATTAAATTTAAACTTAAAGCTTTAAACCTTCATCGTTAGATCTGTTTATAAGTGGATAAGACAAGTTGCTTCTTGCTTTTACACGGTCTTGTTTACTTATTCAGCTAGATATGCGCCTCTACAAACATTTAAAAGCTACGTAAATAATTAATTTACAAAGTTTTATTTAGGCTATCCACTTTTCCACCTTTTTTAAGGTGTATATCCTTTATTTTGTGAACAGGTGAATAAGCGCAGGATTTGAATCTATTTAGATGTCTTTTTCCCACAAGACGTTCGATTTTAATTGGTCAAAGGTACATCGGCTCGCGTTAGCTTAAAGTTGTTAGCTTTCTGTCTACAGTTGTCCACAGGTTATTCGTTCATATCTTAGTTCGTGAGTAATAAAAAAGGCCAGATTATTTCTGGCCTTTTTTATTGCTATCTTAGTTAAAATTCGAATGGTACAACTTGTACCCAGTTTATTCTTACTTCAATTGGGTTGAGCTGATTGACCACTTTCTCCGGTAGTGTTTTCAAATCTGGATTGCCGGCGCGCCATTCTCCATTTAGGTCTTCATCTATTTTCACCCGCAGCCGGTAAGATCCAGGCTCTAAATCGTTTATCGGAAAAGATTTAGGTGAATTAAAGACTTTGAGCACCTTATAATCTTTATCTAGTAACTCTAGAAAGTATTTCGTATAGTTAGTCTTAATCTTTAAATCTATACTTCCTCCTTGGTCTTTTTCGGTAATGGTTAAATTAACGTTTTGTTTTTTAAACCTGTCACCTGATACAGGTAACAATACCGTAGTATCGGTAACTATAGCAATGGTTTTTTTTGCCTTGGAGTTAAGGGAGAACGTCAGGATGTTTTTATCCTTATTCGCTTTTACATCTTGCGGATAATTCAAAACCCGGTTGGTTACAGAGTCTTCTACTAAAGTAATTAATGGGCCATTATTTAAGCGCAAAGGAGCATCGTATTTAAATTGAAACACTTCCGTTCCTTTTACCTGATTTGTTTTGGGGATTACCTGAAAAGTAGGGCTTCTTCTGGCTTTTTTACCCGTAAAAGCCAGATCTACGGTATCCGTTTTTGCGTTGTTGGCAGAATCTAATACCGTAATAAAGTAATTGCCTTTTACCTGGTTAGTATTCGGAAACAATCGTACCGTTTTTGTGTTTTCGCTTACCAAATTGTATAAGCTAGTTGAATCTCCCCCGGCAATTTTTACGTTTGTAATCCCTTCGTTATAAATTAAGTGGTATTCATCCAGGTAAGGCTGCTTTGATGTTATATAAGGAGGTTTAGTATCGATGCGTACTACTTGTAAGTTTTGATCGGGCGTTCGGGCGGTTATTTCGATGGGATTCGCTAAGTACCCTATTTTTTCCTTTTCATCATTATAAATGTTATCGTTGTTTTTATCCTGATGCGCGTACAAGTAATAGGTACCGTATTTGATATTCTGAAGCAAGTATTTACCATCTTCCCCCGTTTTTGTTAAGTAATACGGTTTGTTTTTCCGGATGGTGGCTGTATCATTTACCGCGTATAATACTACGTTTATGTCTTTAGCCGGAGCACTGGTTAATAAATCGGTTACTACGCCTTGTACCTGGCCTGAATCCAGATAGGCACCGGTACTAAATGTTAAAGTTAAATTTTTAGGCTTATTTCCTTCGGTAATATCTTCAATCCCGTCCCGAAAATTTAAATAATAAGTAGTATTGGGTGCAAAGTTTTTCTCGAAAGTTAATTTAACTTCTTCCCGGTCTACTTCAGAAGTAATTTGATTTTCGGTGCTCGGCGAAATAATAAGTTGTCGGTTAAAATCTTTTAAGCGCACCTCTTCATTAAAGCGCATGGTAATGGTTTTACCAGATATTCGTAAAGCTTTATTCGCTGGGGTACTACTTATTAATTCCGGACTCTTGATATCCTTTTCGCCGCCTTCTGGCGGACTGATGCTGGCACAACCGCACGTAATAAATAGCAATACGCAATTAATTAATTTATTAGAAATAGACATTCGTGTATTTAGTAGCTTAAGAGCGGGTATTTGTTAAGATCGGGAATGAATCAAATTTAAATCTTTGCTACATTTTATGTTAATAAGCCAGTGAACATAGACGCCTTAATCATTGGTAAGCAGCTGTAAATCTGATAATTGTATTATAAGAGTTTTTTTCTACTTCTTTTTACCCACATAGATTAAGCTGGAATAATCGTTGGCATTCTTACTCGCGTAGATATTCGATTTAAATCCGGTTAACACGGACTTGAATAAAGCAGTATTACCGGATACATATTTTTCACTTAAAAGGCTTACGTAATAAGCATCAAATTTCATCGGAATTACTTCTACTAATTCGATCTTATGTTTTTTTAAGAATCGCCTCATAGTAGCTTGGGTGAAATGATATAAGTGACGGGGTACGTCGTAAGCAGCCCAATTTTCTTTATAAACTTGCGCATCCTGCGAATCTGCGTTTGGCACGGCAATAATGATTTTACCCCCCGGTTTTACTAGCTGGATAAGCTTCTTAAAAGTTTCATTTAAGGTATGAACGTGTTCCAACACATGCCACAAGGTAATTACCTGAAAACTTTCATGGGAGATTTGATCTAAGAAACTTGACTCGCCGGTTAGTTTCTGTTGCAGTAGTTCTTCAGCCTGTGAACGGGCTAAATTATTGGGTTCATAGCCTTGAACTTGCCATCCGTTTTTTTTACAGGCAGCTAAAAAGTTGCCCGTACCACAGCCATAATCCAAGATGGTATCTTTAGCAGAAAGTCGATTGATTAAATCGACTTTCTGTTTGATAGTGTACGTTCTAACTAATTTATAGGCCTGGTTGGTAATACTAGTAGCCTTATTGGTGTGAGAGATGTATTCTTCGGATTGGTAGTATTGGCCAATACTTGCTTCAGCCGGTCTGGGATTAGTAAACTTAAAACCGCAATTCTCGCATTGAACTATAACAAAGCTTTCTTTTGAAACCGAGTTATCCTTTACAACCATAAAGTTTTTAAAACTTTCTTTGTGGCAAATGGGGCAATGTTCCAATCGTTCGTAATTCATTTACTTACCTAAATACACCATCAATACGGAGATATCAGCCGGAGAAACTCCGCTAATGCGAGAGGCCTGACCAATTGTTTCGGGATTTATTTTCAATAACTTTTCCCGGGCTTCTTTAGAAAGAGCCGGCATATTCTTGTAATCCAGTCTTTCTTTAATCATGTAATTTTCTAATTCCTCCATGCGGTTCGCCATCTGATGCTCTTTATCAATGTAGCTGGCGTATTTAACCGCAATAGAAGCTTGTTCAATGCTAGCGGGTAAATAAGTATTTAAATAATTGTGAACCGCCGATATGGCTTCCGCAATATGCCTGATATCTACATTGGGCCGCTTAATTAAATTGCCGGCTTTTGCTTTTTCCGTTATCACGGCGGAATGTAAACGTTGTAAGATGGGGTTTATTTCAGCGGGTTCAACGGATTTATTATTTAGGTAATCGATAATTTCCTGAGTCTCGGCAATCTTTTTGTTCACCAAATCCAGGCGTTCCGGACTCGCTAAACCTAAGTCGTACCCTTTTTTTGTTAAGCGAATATCCGCGTTATCCTGCCGTAATAAGATGCGGTGTTCTGCCCGGGAGGTGAACATCCGGTAAGGCTCTTCGGTGCCTTTATTTACCAAGTCGTCAATTAAAACGCCGATGTAAGCTTCGGAACGTTTTAAGATAAATGGCTCTTTAACGTTGATTTTATTATGCGCGTTTATCCCAGCCATTAAACCTTGACAAGCTGCTTCCTCGTAGCCGGTAGTTCCGTTTATTTGACCAGCAAAGTATAGATTTTCGATTAACTTCGTTTCTAAAGTAAGATTTAGCTGCGTCGGCGGAAAGAAATCATATTCTATCGCGTAACCTGGCCGGAACATTTTTGCGTTTTCAAACCCTGCTATACTACGAAGTGCTTTGTACTGCACATCTTCGGGTAAAGAACTGGAAAACCCGTTCACGTAAATTTCTACCGTACTCCAGCCTTCGGGTTCCACAAAAATTTGGTGCCGGTCTTTATCGGCAAAGCGGTTAATTTTGTCTTCGATGGAAGGGCAATAACGTGGACCTAAACCTTGAATGCGCCCTTGGAACATGGGCGATTTTTCGAAGCCGGTTTTTAAAATTTCGTGGGTCTCGGTGCTGGTATAAGTAATGTAGCAACTCCGTTGTTCCTGCAGCGGTTCAGTATTGGTGTAAGAGAATTTAGAAGGATTTTCATCGCCTTTTTGTTCTTCCATGCGGGTATAATCGAGCGAGCGACCATCTACGCGCGGGGGAGTTCCGGTTTTCATGCGGCCGGCTTCAAAGCCCAAACTTAGTAATTGTTCCGTAATACCGGTTGCTGCTCTTTCGGCAGCGCGCCCACCGCCAAATTGTTTTTCCCCAATATGAATGACCCCGTTCAGGAAGGTGCCATTGGTTAAAACAACTGCTTTTGATTTGAATTTGATGCCTAACGCGGTTTTGATGCCAACCGCTTTGCCTTTTTCTACCAAGATGCTAGTGACCATTTCTTGCCAAAAATCAATGTTAGCAGTTTGTTCCAGGTTTAAACGCCATTCTTCGGCAAAACGCATCCGGTCACTTTGGGCCCGGGGGCTCCACATGGCCGGACCTTTCGATAGGTTTAGCATCCGGAATTGGATCATGGTTTTATCCGTTATAATGCCGCTTTGACCACCTAAAGCATCTATTTCGCGCACGATTTGTCCTTTGGCTACACCACCCATAGCCGGATTACAGGACATCTGGGCAATGGTATTCATGTTCATAGTTACCAGCAGAACTTTGGAGCCCATACGAGCCGCTGCCGCTGCTGCTTCGCACCCGGCGTGTCCCGCTCCTACTACTATTACGTCGTATTTTGTGGTGATCATAATGTTTATCTAAATGTGTTTCACGTGAAACAATGATGCAGGTAGATTAAATTCCTTTGGCTGTAAAATCGCGCAAAGATAGCCAGTAATCTTCTTTTTGCCGCATTTCCGCTTGGTGAGATTCAGTTTTATCATCGTACCCTAATAAATGCAAAACACCGTGTATCATTACACGGTGCAGTTCTTCTAAAAACGATACGTTAAAATTTGAAGCATTTTCTTTTACCCGATCAATACTGATAAATATATCTCCTTCTATTGTTTGTTCCTCATCGGAGTTGTCAAAGGTTATTATATCAGTGTACGTATGATGATCCAGGTAATTAATATTTAGGTCGAGTAAGTAATCATCGGAGCAAAAAACAAAAGTTAAATTTTCTAATCTAAACTGGTGAAAATTTATAATCTGCGCTAACCAATTTTTAATCTTTTCTTCGTCGGAAACTTGAAATGGTACATCCTCGGCTATAAACGCAATGGGTAAATCAAGCATTATTAATGTAAAAAGTTAATTGAACGTTGCGCCCTTCGTTAGTGAATTTAACTTCGTCGCATAAGTGCTTCATCAAGAAAATTCCTCTGCCGCCCGGATTTTCTAAATTTTCCGGGGCCGTCGGGTCGGTTAATGCTTCGGCGTTAAAGCCATTACCTTCGTCCTGCACTTCGAACCGAAGCAAATCCGGTTCTACGAAAAGCGATAAGTAAACATTTTTATCTTTATCAAACTTATTACCATGCCGGATCGCATTGTTCACAGATTCGGTTACGGCTACCATTATATTGCCGTATATGTCATCTTCGATGTGAAATTTTTCTTTCGAATTGTCGATAAAACTTTCAACTACCCGAATGTTTTCAATTAGAGAAGGAATCTGAATTTTAATTTGATTCATAATAGTGTTTTGATTGCGCAAATATATGCAAAGTTATTTTCCTATTTTTTGAAAATATTCGTTTACCTCTTTCTTATAATAAGGCGTAAAGGCTGGCGAAATAGTTTTAAGTAACTCTGTTTGTTTTTCTTTGTTCTTAATGTACTTCTCGAACGATGGCGGTACCGCACGAGCTAGTTCTTTACCGGTCTGCGATTCGCGCTTATTGTCCAGTTCCCGCTCTCTCGCTGACTTCTCTGCTTCCAACAAGCGGGTTAAAATTTCGCGTTGCCGCATGATGGTTTGCTCCGTAAGTCGTTTATTAACGAGATCGGTTTCGGTTTGTTCCATCATTTTATTTAATTTATCGAGCTTGCCGCCGGCCCCTTCGCTTCCCTCCTCTTTGGTGCCTTTCCCTTCTTTACCACCCTGATTTTGAAAACCGGTGGCTGGAGCTTTTGCGGGAACTGCGGGAGAAGTTCGGGAAAACGCTTCATTTAAACGGCATTCTTTTCTTAATCGGCATTCAGGAATTAGGCCAGGGAACCCGGGAATTTACTAAAGAACAAAAGCAAGACCTGATGCACATTGCCACTTGCAAGTTATTCAGCTTATCGGGTTATTATGAATTTACCCACCGCGACGAAGAAGGCTGGCCGCATTACCGTACCGTGAAAACAATACCATCGGCCAATTTAAAAGAACAGGAACGGATGCTCAAATGGCATATCTTAGAATACTTTGACCAGGAAAATGTAAATGAAAATTATTAGTTATAACGTAAATGGAATCCGCTCGGCGGTAAGTAAAGGATTTGTAGAATGGTTACAGGCGGCGGACCCGGATGTAATTTGTTTACAAGAAATAAAGTGCGACGAAGAAAAATTCGACAAGCAGCTTTTCGAAGCATTAGGTTACCACGTGTACATTCATCCGGCCGTAAAAAAAGGCTACAGCGGCGTAGGCATATTTTCGAAACAAAAACCCAACAACGTAGCGGTAGGCTGTAGTAACGAATTGTACGATGCCGAAGGCCGCGTTTTACGGGCTGATTTTGCAGATTGTTCGGTAGTAAACGTGTACATGCCTTCCGGATCGAGCGGCGATACCCGACAGGATTTTAAAATGCAATGGCTGGCGTACTTTCTGCCGTACATGAACCAACTGCGGGAGCAATTACCCAACTTAATTATTTGCGGCGATTATAATATCTGCCACCAGCCCGTAGATATCCACAACCCAAAATCTAACGCGAATAGCTCCGGTTTTCTACCGGAAGAACGGGAATGGTTCTCGCAGTTTTTAAGTCATGGCTATATCGATTCTTTTCGTTATTTTAACCAGGAGCCGCATAATTACACCTGGTGGAGTTACCGGGCCGGCGCCCGGAACAAAAATTTAGGCTGGCGTATTGATTACGCGATTGTGACGGAGCCGTTGAAAAACCGGTTAAAACGGGCGGCTATTTTAACTGAAGCAAAACATTCCGATCATTGCCCGGTGTTAGTAGAATTAACCCCCGAAATAGCTTAATTGGATTATATCGTATTAGCTTGCTTTATCGTTTTAAATCTAATCTTAAGTTCCAGGTAAAGAATAAGTTCTGCGGTCTTTTTCCTGTAACGGAGCTACTTTAGATACACTCACCTAATTACGTGAATATCAATATTTTAGTTAATATCACTTGAATCTTTTATTGTAGGTTATGAATCAGTATGTTACGATGGATGTGGTTCTGCAGCACCTGCAGGCCTTCAAGAAGAAATTTTACCTTAATTTACTTATCAAAGGAAGTATTTTTTCAGCGGGATTGCTTTTAACTTTTTTTCTGATTTATAACCTGCTGGAGTACTTTTTTTACTTTCCGTATTACGTGCGGGCTTTCCTGTTTTTTTCTTTTCTGGGAATAGGTATTTACGCCTTTTTACGCTGGATTTACGCGCCACTTAGTGCTTTTACTAACTTTAAACGGTTATTGAGCGATGAACAAGCGGCCCAAAAAGTAGGAACCTTTTATCCCGAAATAAAAGACAAACTTTTAAACACGATTCAGCTGAAAGATCTCAGCAAAACCAATGATCTAATAGCGGCTAGTATTGAGCAAAAAAGCCGGCATCTAGCTGGTTTTAAGTTCGACGAAAGTGTAAAGTTGCAGGAAAATAAACCGCTGTTGAAGTATGTATTCATTCCGGTTGGTTTAATGCTGCTTATTACTTTAATCTACCCGAATTTATTTATAAAAGGTACCGAGCGCATCATCAACTATAAAAAGTATTACGCCCCGGAAGCGCCTTTTCAGTTCATCGTGCAAAATCCCAAGCTGGAAACTTTCCGCAACGAAGATTTTCAATTAGCCGTGAAGTTGGCCGGTAAAACTATTCCGAACGAAATTAAGGTAGTTTACAACGGCCGGGAGCAAAATTTAACCCGGAATAAAGATAACACTTTTACTTACACTTTTCAGAATTTGCAAAAGCCGTTAGCTTTTCAGTTGGCTGGTTCTGGCTTTTATTCGGAGGCATACCTGCTAGACGTACTTTCCCGCCCGAATATCAAGGATTTTAGCTTACAGATTCAGTACCCGAAGTATCTACAAAAAAAGCCGGAAGTTATTAATAACACGGGCAGCATTACGGTGCCCGAAGGTAGTTTAGTTACCTGGAATTTTGCCACGCTCGCTACCGAACAACTGGAACTGGCTTTTACGAATCCCACAACAGTGTTAGCGGCTACCCAAGATGAAACTGATTTTACTGTTAGCAAAAAAGTTAGCACTACTCAGGAATACGAAGTACGGCTTAAAAACAAGTACAGCGGCAACAAAGACAAAATGAGCTTTCTGTTAACGGCCGTTCCCGATCGGGCACCAGAAATCACGCTGGAGAGCTTTCAGGATTCAGCCGGCTTCGATAATCTGGTTCTAGGGGGCACCGTGGCCGATGATTACGGTTTATCCCGTTTGAGTATTCATTACCGCGTAACTACGGGTAATAATTCGAAGGACGGGAATTTTAAAACCATACCCCTGCGCTTAGAACCGCAGCAAAATAGCCAGTCGTACTATTACCCGTGGAACGTAGCCAACTTACACATAAACCCGGGGCAGCAATTGGAATACTTTGTGCAGGTTTGGGACAACGACGGCATTCGGGGTCCTAAAAGCTCGCGCTCGCAGTTATTAGCGCTTAAAATTCCATCCCGTTCGGAGCTAAATAAAGAAATCGCTTCTAACGCCAAGTCCATGCAAAGCCAAATGAGCAAATCGGTACAAAAAGCGCAAAAGCTGCAGGAGCAAATATCGCAGTCCGAAGAAAAGCTGAAAACCAAAAGAGAGTTGAACTGGCAGGATAAAAAGCAAATGGAAGATTTGCTCGAGAAAAAGAAGCAGTTGGAGCGCGATATTAACGCCATGAAAGAATCGTTCGATCAGCTAAATCAACAACAAGATAAAGTAGACGAAAAAAGCCTGGAGCTTGCCGAGAAAACCAAGCAACTGCAAAAGCTTATGGAAGACTTGCTCGACGAAGAAACCAAGAAATTGTACGAGGAACTAGAAAAACTGCTGCAGCAGCAAATGCCCAACGAACGGGAGTTGCAAAAACTACTGGATAAATTAGATCAAAAAGAAAATAATTTAGAAAAAGAACTTGAACGGGCATTAGAGTTATTCAAGCAATTACAGTTTGAGCAAAAGTTCGAAAGCGCCACCGACAAGTTAAATGAGCTATCGAAAGAGCAGGAACAGCTTTCGGAGAAAACCGACGTTAAAAAAGCGCCGAACCAGGAGTTGCAGCAAGAACAAAAAGAATTGCAGCAACAATTTGAAGAGGTTAAAAAAGAACTGGACGACTTAGAAAAACTGAACAAAGAGCTGGAAGACCAAAATCAACTGGAAGACACCAAGCAAGAAGAAAACCAGATTGACCAGGAAATGCAGAACAGCCAGGAATCTTTAGATAAAAAGCAAAACAAGAAAGCTGCTCAGTCGCAGAAAAACGCCGCGGAGAAAATGCAGCAAATGGCGCAGAAAATGGAACAAGAGTCAGAGAGCAGCAGCATGGAAGAAGCGCAGCAAAACCTGGATCATTTACGGGATATTTTAAATAATTTGATCAAGCTTTCTTTTGATCAGGAAGAACTCATGAAATCATTCCGGAGCGTGAGCCAAAGTGATCCGCGGTTTATTACTTTGGGGCAGCAGCAAATGAAGCTGAAAGACGATGCCAAACTTGTGGGCGACAGCTTGTACTCTTTGGCTAAAAAAGTATTCCAAATTCAATCTTTTGTTACCCGTGAATTTGGGGCGTTGGACAACAATATTTCGGAAAGTTTGAATCAGATTAGAGACCGGAACGTAGGTAAAGCCACCATGCACCAACAACTCACCATGACTTCGGTGAATAATCTGGCGTTGATGTTAAACGATGCATTAAAGCAAATGCAGCAGCAAATGGCAATGGCCGCGCAAATGCAAGGTAAAGGCAAACCAAAGCCGGGCGGGAAACCTAAGTCGGGATCCGGTGAAATGGGTAAAATGCAGCAAATGCTTAACCAGAAAATGGAAGATTTAAAAAAAGGCAATTTATCGGGTAAAGCCCTTTCGGAAGAACTAGCTAAATTAGCCGCCGAACAGCAACGCTTGCGCAGCGCTTTAAAAGAACTAGAAAAACAAGGTGGTA
>Ga0181466_1000002_pt1 | contig 55967 bp, 56 predicted proteins | sample InSIn4gowninarea_FD_119078 | JGI IMG/M metagenome (GOLD analysis project Ga0181466, IMG submission 119078) | Clean room microbial communities from NASA Spacecraft Assembly Facility at Jet Propulsion Laboratory, Pasadena, California, USA -... ... | reverse complement strand
ACCATCCTCAACGACCCTGCCCTGAACAAGCAGTGGCTCGGCGAGGTCAAGGGCATGGCCGACCGCATCATCACCATGCGTGCTCTGCTCAAGGACAACCTTGAGAAGCTTGGCAGCAAGCACGACTGGAGCCACATCACCAGCCAGATCGGCATGTTCGCCTACACTGGTCTCACTTCCCAGGAGATGGATGGTCGAAGCGATACGGGCTCCATGGACGGGGGGGTTGGAGTAGAGAGGGCGGACCAGGATCTTGATCTGAGAGTCGACGCGCTTCTTCTCATCGGCGTCGGCGCAGACAATGGAGAAGGCACCCACACGTTCACCGTACAGACCCTGTAAAACGTCAGCGTGATGTTCCCATACATGCAATAAGTAGACAAGACTCGTACCATGTTCTTGGCGAAAGACTGGCAAAGAGCCGGCAGGTGGCCCTCCTTGATGAAGTGGCGAAGAGCAAAGGCATCCTTGTCAGTGTCACCACTGGCGAATCCCTGGTATGCCATGTCGAAGAAGGGGTAGTGGCCACCCTCCTTCACAGCGTTACTGATGGCCCTCCACTGCTCCTCGGTGGGATCAACACCAGTGGGGTTGTGTGCGCAAGCGTGCAGCAGGACGATGCTGTTCTTGGGCATCTTCTTGATGTCCTCAACCATGCCCTCGAAGTCGAGGCCAATGGTGTCCTTGTTGTAATATCTGTACTTCTCCACCTTCAAGCCGGAATCGTTGAAGACTGCATTGTGGTTGGCCCACGAGGGGGTGGGGATGTAGATGGCCTTTGCTCCAGGGTAGTGTCGCTGGAGGAAAGCACCACCTATCCTCAAGGCACCAGTGCCGGAGATGGATTGGGTGATGGCGATTCTGCCTTCTTTGAGAGGAGCGGACTCGGGGCCGTAGGCGAGCAGAGCGGCAGCCTTGGTGAAGTCGGGGACACCGGTGATGCCGGCGTACTCCTTGTCGAGGTTCTTCTGGATCACCTTCTTCTCGGCCTCTTGCACGGAGGGCAGGACATAGGGCTTTCCCTTGTCGTCACGGTATGCGCCGACACCTGATGGGCTATTAGGCGAGATTCTATCGATAAGAGATTCACGGGTGTGTTCGAACCAAGGTTGATCTTCTCGGGGTGGCTGTCGGCCTTGAAAGCCTCAGTGATACCGAGAATGGCCTGGTGCGGAGAGTGGTTAACGATGGTACGAGCCGGTATGCTGTTGATTGGAGCTTACATCCTGTGGACCTGTTAGCTATGCCTGAGCTGTGGCTTGTGCATGGTGGACGTACTGGAGGACCTTGTGGCACCTGAGACCAGGCAGATGCAGCTCTGACGCTCTGAACGCGCAGCTTGGGGGCTTGGGCAGCAGCCTGGCGGAGGACGGTACGAGACAGCATGGCGGACTGGTTTCTATGTGGAATTGGGGAGGAAAGGGAAGATGCAAGCACCACACAAAGGACAAGACGATGATGAGTCGTACGTCGTCGCCGTTCACTAATTAGCCGTGCACACATTGTGCTGGAGAAAGCCCGGGGTCCACCGCGACTTCGGCGCGCTGCGTCTGTGCCTCGGCCCGGCGTTCCGACGGTCACATGCGCTGCAATTGCCTGACATCAGGCGCTTCTCCTTCCAGACTGCTCTTTGCTTGTTCCATACATGTATTCATTACTCCTTCATTATATTCCTAATTCTTTGTCCTTGTCTGTTCTTTACCCTTCATTCTTTGCTTGCTACATTGGTGCGCACAATCATCTGTAAAAATTGTTCGTACGTGTACGATGCCCGTGTAGTTTGCTACTATCTGAACCATCAAACTTGAGCCGTGTGACCGTTTCCTGCTCTCTTTCGAGAGACATGGATTGGTCTGGCTAACATGCCTCATCCCCTTTGTCTCTGCTTGCTGTTGACAAACGTCATAAAGTAGGAACGTATGTGCTAGCACAAAGCCAGTTTGGAATAGTAAGATGTAAGAGAAAGAACATAGATGTGCATGTAGGTGTGCTTGTCTAGTCACGTCTAGCCATTTGTGACTGCGTCTACTTTATCGCACATGACTTTTGTTACGCATACTTAGCCACTTGGACTTAATCACCATCTTAATGTGAGGTTTCCGTCTGGGCTACATCACTATCCTATTGTGGGTTTCACAGAATAGCTATCTGTGGCGGTGTCCACGTTATCACTCATTATTTTTCCTACATCGTCCCAGCCACCTGAAACACATCCTCATCCTGTTGTGACATTCACAATAGTAAGCTTCTTACGTGTAGGCTTGATTTGGAGAACAAGATTTAATTAGCTTATTGAGAATCATATATATGCGGCTGGGAGGCATCCCGATTCGCGAACCTGGATATCATGAGTGTATGTTTCAGGCATATATACAGCAGGCTTCTCAAACATCTGAACATGCCCGGTTGTCAGCCTTGAAACCTCAATAGCCAAGCGATTGGTATAAACAACGAAATCACGGTGGCTGGTTGCTATGCAACCTCACCATTACTCATCACCTTTCACCCACAACCTTTTTGTATTTCAACTCTCCCACACCCCGTAAAATTCTTTCCTTCCTTCTTACAACTTTTCTCATATCAGCACAAGCACCAGCATCCCACCATGCTGTTCACAACTTGCGCTGATTACCTCGCCCTCATGGGCTTCAAGATGTCTTCCGCTGCCGCCGCTTCCCCAAGCATGTTGATCATGCTGTTGGGACACTTTCTCCGCCTGGTGCAGCTTCTCTGCGGCGCGTTTGTCATCAACGCGCTTGTCTACGGTATGTCACAAAAATGATTGTCTACCCTGTTCCTCTACTAATGCCTGCCTCTTAGGGAGCCTGGTCTTTGTCCGTCCTTCTGGACACTCTGTCGGTTCTCAGAAGTCGAAGAGACTTCTGAAAACTGGCATCAGTGTCGCAGATGTCAACACCCTCCTTGAGTGCATGGAATGCGCTCTTGAGATCATCCATGGGAGCCTCGAGAAGGACGGCAACCTTCTCAAAAACGTAAGTGCTGTCTTTTCTGTCGACATCTCCCCAACCATCTTCTTGAACAACGTCACTGATGCAGTGCTCCAGATTCGACGCGAACTAGGTGGTTTGAGCCCACCTCTATCGCGCTCGGTGTCTTTGCAAGAACTGCTCGACAGGAGGCACCAGTTGCCTTACCTTTATGATGTCCTGGAGCACGGGCATGGCATGGTTGGACAACCTGTCCTCCAAGCCATTGTCGCAAAACTCATCCTCCAGATGATATGCAAATTCGACATCAGTCTGGTCACCTCCTCGCCGTCCGAACCCTCCAGCACGTCCAGTGCTGTCGATCAACCCAGCGCAGATCATGACGAAGATACTGCCGAATATTATAGCGCACCCAGTGTCGCCGAATCTCTTGATACAGATCAGGTCACAGATCTTGCCGGTTCTCTCAACGCAGATCAGGCCACAGATACTGTAGAGTCTCTCAACGCAGATCATGTTACAGATACTGCCGAACTCTCTAGCGCACCTAGTGCTGCCGACCCTCCCAGTGCAGACCCTATTGAGGATACTGCCGAATATACTAGCACACCCAGTGCTACCGACCCTCTTGATGCAGATCACATCGCAGACACTGCTGAGCCTTTCACCGCACCTAGTGCTGTCGAATGCTCCATTGCAGACCAGGTCGTAGATGCTGCCGAACCTCTCAGAGCAGATCAGGCCACAGATACTGCCGAACTCTCTAGCGCACCTAGTGCCGCCGACCCTCTCATTGCAGATCCTATGAAGGATACTGTCGAATATATTAGCATGCCCAGTGCTGCCGACCCTCTCGATGCAGCAGATCATGTCACAGATACTGCTGAGCCTTCCAGCGCCAATGCAGATCAGGTCACAGATGCTGTCCAACCTCTCAGCGCAGATCATGTCATAGATACTGCAGTACCTCTCAGAGCAGATCATATAACAGATACTGCCCAACCCTTCAGCACATCCAGTGCTGTCGATCTCCCCAATGCAGATCCTGTCAAGGACACTGCCGAGCCCCCTAAAGCACCTAGTGCTGCCGACATACTCAGTGCATCAGGGATCAAGCAAGGTTCTCCCATGGCCAAGCATGCTTCGATCATCCAGCTGCAGTTTGGTTATAACTCACTGACCACCATCCTTGACGCCCGGATGTGCGCAAAAGATGTCGCAAAGACTAAATACGCCACCCTTGTTGGGTTAAAGACTGGGACCATCGAGTTGGGCAAAGACCGTTATGAACTGCATGACGCCGTTCGCTACCTGACAAACGGTGCGCTCTCCACCAGGACTGATGTCCGTAACAACTCTATCGAGTTGGGTATGCCGACCACCAGAGGTTTCGACCGTGCGCGTGGAGCATCCCAAAATGCCAAGGATTCCGATAGACGCAGAACCGGCGACGACCTCACCAAGAAGCGCACACCGTCCATCAAGCCCCCTACTCCCTCGACCGGTACTCGTGGGGCCCCTGAAAAGGCAAGACAGCGCACAGAGGCAGTACCTGCCCAGAAGCCTGTCGAAGCCGTCAAGACCAGCAAGGCTGTCTCGACCGAGAAGCCTGCTGAGGGGGCCAAGACATACAAGAGAACCGAGATCGTCGACGGGAGGCGGGTCACGACTGCGGTCTCCGTGAACGATGTGACGGTGAGGCAGCTCAGCAAGTATACACCAGACGCTGAGGTGAAACAGAAGCGCGTGGTCCCTCCGGGATTCGTGCCACCCCACCTCAGGAGCCCCCGTGTTACAGCTGGTGAGGGAGCCGGTAAAGGGGGAGTGAAGCCTTGAAAGGCCTCTCGCTTCCCCTTCTTCTTTTTTCTTGATTTTCTTCCTCTGTTTTCCTCAGCTTTCATAGCTAGGATCACATGATCAGCGGCGTCTGCCGCAATTGCTCTGGAGACCTTGTGCGCTGGTTCGCCTAGGTCTCGTTGTGGATGTTTTATTGCTTAGCTTTCTTTTCAATGTCGTGGGCTCGTTTCATGGCGTTGTGAGTTTGCTTTTTACTTCAGAGCTTCTGGTCGAGACACTTCTCATTTCATAGTCTCCTTAACAGATGATCATTCGGGACTCACTCAGACTTCAATACTACTCCCATGTTTGATGTGAAATTTGACGGCTAAAATGCGTGGCACAAGTCGTGATCTTTCCCACGCAGCATGAAATAGCTCTACATGAGTCTGCCTGGATCGCCGGGATAACTAAACACAAAATGAAGTCTTTTTGAAATGCCGGAACAACTAAAGACAGAATGAGGCCCAGATGGAGTATCGGAATAAGTAAAGATAAATTGAAGTGTGCTTGTCAACTTAACGATGTGCTCAATGGTGAGCGACCCTGTCCAAAAGAAATCTGATGATCTCGTCCGCGACAACTCACTAGCTTTTCATTCTTCATTGACACAACCAAGCCACAGTTCTAGAGTCAGATTTCGGTCTTTGTGTTCTATTACAGTAGTTCGCTCTACTTCATGCTGCATTCGTATGGAATAGCACAGCAGTAGTATATCATGTATATACACCTGTCGTGCGCCAAGCGTGACTATCGACATCCAAAGTACAAACTCTTCGACAACAACTCAGCAAGATGAGCAACCTCGCAAATCTGACGTGAACCAATAGAGGCCCGAAAATTGCATCCAAGTGTATTAAGGTAGGGAGCTCGCGATATTGCAAATCTAATCATGACGTGCAACACCTACCATCATGACGTCCAACCACGCAAAGGGGTTTCGCACCGCGGTGCTCCACGGAACACCTCATAAAGTGGAGGCACCTTAATCACGACCACTATTTCCCACTCCAGTGTCTCTGGACTCCAGCAAATCACAATCTCATATCTAAGAAGAAATGTCGCTGTACCGCCGCAGTGCAACCATAATACGAGGCGCGAAGCCAAACGTCATCATTACAGGGGACCGATGCTTCCAAACGTCCAGCATCACCAGCACTATAACTACACCTCAGAGGCAAAAGCTGCTCCGATCCAAATTTCTCACTCGTAACGATCACAACAGCAGAAACCAAAGACTGCTCTCCAACTCTCCGTCTCGCTTTCTATCTCTCACATCCAGAAGAAACCAACCAGGCGCGAACACAATGACGACCTCGACCGTCCCAAAGAAAGTCCTCATCATCGTCTCGGACGCCAAGTCCTTCCCTTACAAGAAACCCGATGGCACAACCAAAGAGCAGCCGAGCGGGTACTTTCTAATGGAGCTCGCGAAGCCCCTGACCAAGCTCCTCGACGCCGGCTACGAAGTCACTTTCGCGAGCCCGAAAGGCGAAGAGCCCAAGCCGGACCCGCTGAGCGAGTCCCTCCTCGCGTTCGCAGGCAACTACGTGGAGCGCCGCCGCGAGCACGAGCTGGTCGAGGGCAAGATGAAGCGCGAGAACAACTTCAAGCACCCGCGCAGGTTCAGCGAGATCAGCGACGACGAGCTGGCGGGCTACGCGGGCGTGCTGATCCCCGGCGGCCACGCGCCGCTGGCGGACCTCGGCGACGACGCCGACCTGGGCCGCATCCTGCGCCACTTCCACGAGCGCCAGAAGCCCACCGCCACCATCTGCCACGGCCCGTTCGCGTTCCTCAGCACCAAGCGGGACGGCGACTTTGCGTACAAGGGCTACAAGATCACCAGCTGGAGCGATGCCGAGGAGAAGATGATGGAGACGCTGCTGTGGGGTGAGATTGAGAAGGTCGAGAGCAGGCTCCGTGAGGAGGGCGCCGAGATGGTCGAGGGTGTTGGCGAGAAGGTTGGCAGGATCACTGTTGATCGTGAGGTTGTCAGTGCGGGTAACCCGCTCGGCGCGGATGCTCTGGGCGACAAGTTCCTGGAGATGCTCAGAGGCGATGAGGCCAGGAAGGCTTAGAGGGTGTGACTGTGTTAATATGTGGTGATGTGCAGGCCTGCTGCGGGATCGGTGGTGTCTCTGTGTCGTGTACGAATTTATGATCATCAAATAGAGTCCTTGTTATCCAGGAAAACACTCCTGCGCTTATCGATTTTGTTGCTATCACGATTTGCCTGTTTCAAGGTGCATGCATCCTTCATCGTCCAGGCGAGCGTATATGCCCATCGTTTCCTATCGTCAGGACGCTCATGCTGAGCCGTGAACAAGGGAGAGAGATTCGAACAACATGCTTGAGCAGTTCTTTGTCCGGCCAACAAGATAACAATGTGAGTGTGTGTGTCGCAACAAGAAAGCATCGGTAGCAAGGACGGTTAGTCGTAACAGAAAGCAGGGAATACCCCGAAATATCATTGAATTCATAAGAAATAACAGCCATTCGCGTCCATGCATATATCCCAGAACTTTTCCTAGTCCATCTAGATTCTATAAGAAAGAATGTGTGTATATATACATGCAGCTGGGGAGGAGATCAAGCGATCCACGCCCAGATCTTGCCGTACCATGTGGTGGGCACGTGGATGACATATTCGAGCTCTTCGGCGTCGGCCTGCTCCTTGCCGCTCCAGATGTCGATTTCGGCCACGGGGATGCACCAGGGTGTCCTGAAGTACACTTTGTGGCCGAGGTAGAGCACGAGGAAGATGGGGATGGTGATGTATGCGACGAGGAAGTCCGAGACATTCCAGTCGGATGGCTTGAATACGTAGAAGCCATTGGTCAGGGTGAGGAGGATCATTGTGATCAGTGAGAACCAGGCCGAGTAGGGCTGGAGGGCGGTGCGGAAGGGGAGAGCGTCGAGCATGTTGTTGTAGATCAACGCTTTGCGGAAGCGCTGCGAGACAGAAATGTTAGCACGCTGCGAAGAAATGAGGGTTTAAGAGTGTTCTTACAAGGTAGGTGATCAAAACGACAATCCACGCAATGAAACCGCTGATTGTTGTGATGTTGGTGAACCAAGCAAAGACAGCGGCACCGCTAGCGGAGACGTTGAGATAGGCGAGGCAGCCAATGGCGAAAGTGAAGAGGACGGCCACGTATGGCACACCCTTCTTGTTGCAGCGCAGAAAAACCGCAGGCGCTTGCTTGGTGCAAGCAAGCGAGTACAGCATACGTGATCCGGCAAACAGCCAGCAGTTGCCAGATGACCAAGCAGACGTAAGAATGGCGGCGTTGATGACGTGGTTGAGGCCACCAATGCCAGCGTTCTGAATCGCAACGACAAAAGGACTTGCGCCAGCACCGGTGCCGTTACTGATTGCAGACATCAGCTCCGGGCTGTTGTATGCGACGGTGACGCCAATGACAAGCGTGCCGAGAACGTAGAAGGCGAACAGTCTGTAGATGAAGCGGTTGGCGGCCTTGGGAATGTTGACTCTGGGGTTCTCGGCCTCGCCAGCAGCGGTAGTGATGAGTTCTGGAGACATGACGAAGGCGAATCCAGATTTGATGAACGAGTACCAGAAGGCCAAGAACTTCCCGGTGTTTCCATCGGTCATGAATGGGTTGAATGCACCTGGCTTCTGCCAATAACGGAACCCTAGACGGTCGTGGTTTGGTCCACCGCCGAAGAACAGGACAACGCCAAGGATGATCAGGCCAATGATTGTGATGAGCTTGATGGAAGCAAAGTAGAACTCGGCTTCACCAAAAACAGAGACAGCAACAATGTTCAACACGAGAATGACTGTGTACAGGCGTCAGTGTGAGGATTCAACATAGACACAAAAAGGGACTGACCGAGTAAAACAATCGTAATCCATACAGCCACGTTGACCTCGGTTGTCCAGTATTGAATGATGATTGCTGCCGCCGTCGCTTCTGTAGCCAGAAGCATGGCGAATGTGTACCAGTAGTTCCAACCTGGAGTGGTATCAGCAAATGCAATACCTACGGCTGCTGATTGACCATAAGCATACCGGAAGCGAACGCAAGACTAGGCTCGACAAAGCGGTTGACAAAGTAGGGCACGGAGAGTCCGTCTAAGGGCAGATATGTTGTCATCTCTGCCAGTACGTTCATAATACCCCACACGACGAATGACATGAGCATGTAGCCCATCAACAGAGGTGCAGGGCCGACTTTCGCAAGCGTAGATCCAGTTCCGATGAAAAGGCCTGTTCCAATGGCACCACCAAGGGCGAGGAATTGGACTTGTCGCCCACTCAGACCTCGCTTGGTATGATCGCGTGGGCCGGCATTTTCTATCTCCCCAAGGTCCTTGCTGGTCGACGTGGTCGCTTCTGCTAGATCTTTCATGTCGTAGTCCTTCACGTCGGCCATAGTCAGAAATGGTACGATAGAGAAACAGGAGAAGAAGAAGACGACGAGAGGTGAAGAAAAGTTAGACACATCAAGCAAATGGCTGGCGTCTTGGACCTACTTGTACTTAGAAGAAACGATCTAGGCTTATCTTTCTCCGCAAAACTTTCTCCGCACGATGAAGAGTTTCGTTTACTAAAAGAAATACCTTGTACTGTGGGCACATTGGTTTTCGTGACATAAGATGGTGTTCGCCGCCTGAACGGGCGGCGCTCGCAAATCTCTGTAGGTTCCTGCGAGTCGGTGTCGGCACGGCTCAGGTGAAAGCCGCTAAGGGACAGGTACCGAACGGGATGTTGAATTACGCCGAGGGTAGCCGTCCGCGTCGTCGCTTCTGGGCTTGCCGGTAGAGCGGCTATCGTCGGTATACATGCTCACTTTCAACGTACACACTCCTGAGTTCATCTTGATATGTCGATGCCACGATGTCTGCTCCATGTTTTCTGCTGATAGAGTTTGTGTGAAGTTGGGGTTTCTTGACTAGCTCACGCCTGTGCATAGATAGAGACACTCATCTCAGCATGTGTCATCTCGGATTGGGATGCTGGCCGGAAGCGGTCGTCACAGGACACCTCGGTCTCTTTGAGACGCGTGAGCAGATGGGCCGAATACATCAAGTGCGAAAGATAGGCAGAGCTGGTGTGACCAACGCAGCGTTTCAGTCCTTCCTTCGCCTAATAGGCAAGCATTCAGAGGAATGACTCGGACAAGCCCACTGTAGATAAGCCTTCGCAGCGCAAGGTAGCTCTCGGGACATTACCCAACATCTCAGGACATCGCTGCCCGGCCTTACACTCCTCTCTCTGACCTGAGTCGATCGTAATGAACGACCGCACCGGTGAGAACCTGTGCACCGATCGCACAGTCCTCTGGGGTCGAATATTCGGCGGGGTTGTGGCTAACCCCATCTCTGCATGGGATAAAGATCATGCTGGTCGGGACCCTACGGCTGGTATAAACCGAATCATGTCCCGCTCCGGACGTCATAGGTTTGGTTAATTGCTCGGACTCGGTCTGGCCAAACAGATCCTTCGACGCCTTGGTTACACATTCGATACAGTCATCGTGGAATGTGATAGCTGGGCTGATACTGTCGGTGCGCCACCCCACAGTACAGTGGCGGTCGGAAGGGGTGCAGCCGTCGTTTAGACCATCAACATTGTCTCCTGCTGCTAGTTTAGCGAACGCATCTTTGCATGCCTGTTCGACCGCTTCGACGGTTTCATCTTGTGGTGCACGAATGTCCAGGCTGAATTGAACCGTTCCGGGCACGGTGTTTGTAGATCCGGGCTTGAGTGTGAGGATTCCAGTGCTCGCAAGTGCTCCTCTCGCGGTTGCCGCTCTGTGGGAGTATAGGATCATCTTGCTTGCTGCTAGCATGGAATCTGCACGATGAGCAAATGAGGTAGTACCAGTGTGGCAATCGCGGCCTTTGACAGTAATGGTGAACCATTTGTAAGCCTGTACTCCTCTCACGACCCCTATCTTTCTCTTCTCCGCCTCAAGTATCGGGCCTTGTTCGATATGTAATTCGAAATGCGCAGCCATTGGTGTTGCTTCGTGACTGCATTCGACATCACCCAGGTAGCCAATCCTTTCCAGTTCTGATTTCATTGTGGCGGATCCGCCACCGACTTCTTGTAAGTTATGCGCATGACTTACGGGGATTTCACCAGCCCATACGCCAGACGCGACCATAGAAATTGGGAAGCGTGCGCCTTCTTCATTTGTCCAGTTGACAACGCCAACGGGGAATGTCGTCTTGACGTCGTGATCGTTCAGAACCCCGAGCATCTCGACTGCGGCAGTCACACCCAGTATACCATCGTAACGACCGCCCTGGATCATGTCAGCAGTTGCAGACATATCATGGAACAGCCTCTAGCCGTACGGTTGGCTGTGTATCCAGGTGAGAGCCGGCGTAGGTCGGAGGCCCAGACTTCAAGCCAGGGCGCACAGCAAACTGGTTGCCCATCGCATCTGTGGTAACAGTACACCCCAATGCCTTGGTAGTCTGGGCGAACCAATCTCGTACATCCTTATCTGCGTCTGAAAGAGACAACCGAGACATTCCAGTCTCTGTCGGTTCACTACGAGTAAGACAGTTAGCTGAGATGAACAACTGGGGTAGCTAGAGATGTTTATGAAGAGGTATGTATTCGTGCCCGAATCCTTGCAGTCACTGATAGCAACCAGGAGACGGACGGACATTAAGACGTGCGATCAGAGCGATAAGACGTACTCTCCCCAGGCCTCGCCTTTACCCCATTGACACGTGTGGTGAAGGCTATCCATCAAACGTTCCTGCTTGACTTTGAGAGCAGCAACATCATCGGCAGTCATATCAGCCGTAGCTATACGTCGAGCAATCGAGCTCGCGAAGCCTCGGCTACATCTTGAGAGCTGCGCATTGCACTTCACGATGCCTGGGCGGACTGCCGCCGGAGATCTAACCAGACGGAAAGCGAAAGACTGCATGTTGTTATTTCAGATGAGGACAACATGATGGCTTGAGGAGAGAGAAAGACAGGTTGAAGTAGTACGTGAGTACACAACTACTCCTCGAACTTGGCATTGGTCCATTACCTGCCAGATTGGGCAGTTATAGGCTACGCCCTACGGGCTGACAAGGACTTGCTTGCGAATAACACAGACTGTGAGCAGAACTTCTGGTACTGAATGCTCAGTGACCCGCCTATCTAGCCGAAGACATAGGCCACCGGCCCTACGGCAGAGGGTCGAGTAGATAGGATAACAATGTGGCCGGTGAGCTAGACTTGGACTGATCTCAAAGGACAGCGACCCCGGTCTAATAATGATAGGTGTCCGAATGGTGGCATGAGAGTGGTGATTATACCACCTACGATCATCCACGACTCGGGATCGCTGCACCAGTACGCACACTAGACTACAAAGTGTCTCCTATCAGGACTGCTTAGTCTGCTATGTGTATTCCAGCCTTGGGCCTCATTCATGAGAATTGACAATGAGATAGGGCTATAGTCATCAACCGATGATTTGCAGAATGACAAGACTTCTGCTTATCTGAGCCAGGTCGCTGCCATGTGTGGACACATCAGAACCAGCGATTGTCCATTGCGGTATTATCATGATGGCCAATTCATGGTATGGTCCATATGATTAGTCGTTCTCAGGATATAGAAACATTCATGACTGATGAAGCTATCTCTTCCAACCTTTAATCAAATTATCCGCACCTGCAGAGTAGAGAATTGTGTCTGAAAAAAACCAGACCTGGAAAGGGAGACCAATGACAGTCGAACGCGATTTTCATACTTGATCCCTCGGTCAAAACATGTTTAGAATATAGTAATTGAGAGGATTCTTGATTTCCCGTGGTCCGTAAGCATCGCCACTGCAAATATTCATAGATTATGAATATTGGGCAGTGACCTCTCATAGCTCTTTCATTCCTTCTTTTTGCATAAAACATTATGGCCAAACAGCATATGGTGTTTAAAAGATGGAGAATCTCGAACCTTGTCAGTGTTTAGGTTCAAATGAATGATGAGCCAATCTCAAGATCAAGGATGTCGAAAACCATGCGGTCCAGCAATCACGTACTGTAATGATGCAGCGATCACTATTTGCTTCGCTCCTTGCACAGACGATTTGTGATACTAAATGCGATATCTTAAGGAAAAGAGGCTCGCCAGATCAAGAGATAATGATTGCTATTGTTCGGGGTAAACATGTCTAGATAGTGATATAGTTCTAAGCATTGTTTCGGGAAGCAATCGATGTTCTAACCGGAGAGCATAACCTAACTCTATACACGACAGATAATGAAAAACATAGTTATACCTCGTCCAAATCAACCAGGCAAAGGCAAGGTAATAATGAACAGGCGTGATCACAGCTATGCACTGCACAGCTCCAACAATGAAGCTCCACAGCTCTAACGAATCCGATTTCGACATAACCGCAAGAAATGATATCAGCACAATCACCACGATGGAAGATTCCAGCAGGAACTCACGCACGACAACAGATCCGAGACAGCAGTCATCCAACGACGACGGAGATCGAGAATACAGTAATGCGATACGATGAGCTGGACGCAAGCCATTGACGATTTACACGGAGAGTAGCATGGCCCGTATCTCCGTGTACGTGCTCTCCCCTCCCCGCGTGTGGAGAATGGGATCGCAGTCCGACGATCAGATCGTGGGATATCAGCATCATACTTGCGTAGGTCGAGCCCAAGCCCGGGACGCCATCAGACAGCGCAGAAACACAGTGCAGTCACCAGTGACAAAAAATGTCAATGCCTCTCCATGTCTAGACTTGTTCTGGTCAAATGTTATCCACAACCGTGTCTTGAATTATGTGCGCGACCGCAGTGAAGCAGAGAGGTCGTGATGTCATCGTGCCACTCTCGACTGCTCATGCTCGGATTTAGGAGAGGGGTGAGAGGGAAGAGGGACCACAAAATAACATCGCCGCTACGTAGATTGTGTGATGTGTGACGAGTCCTAGACGGGGGGGTAACGGTATAATGATGATGTAGTGCATGTTGGCAAAGAGCACGCATGGTCCGTTCGTTTTTCCTTTGTCTCTCTCTCTCTCTGTCGTAAGGATGAGAGCTAACACGGGTACACATACTTAAGTATCCCTTTTTGCGGACTCGAGCTGTGCCTTTCTCTTCCCTTTCCTCATCACCTTTAAAAAGCTCAATCCAATCCTCATTTCAAATGCTCCGCTCTATCACTCGCAACTCTGTCACCAAGACCACATTCGCATCCACCTTCAGACCTACCACTCTCTCCGTTCGCACAATGGCAGACAAGCGTGTCGAGGACATCTCCCAGGCCGCCGGTGAGGCAAAGGACACCAATCCCAAGGTACATATCTACCGCAACCGACTCGACTGTCGAGCCGTTCCTTTCTCTGGCCGCCCGTGCCTAACATCGACTCCCAGAACCCCTCCGTCGTCTCCTCCGGCGGTGCCATCGGCAAGCAGTTCAACCCCGACGGCGCAATTGGCCAGATCGGCGAGGCCGTAGGCGGTCCTTTCTCCAAGGTTCGACTACCCACCTCCACCTCCATGCCCAACCCCGCTTCCACTCCTCTTCCAACCACTCCTCTTCCAACCACTCCTCGATTCGGACTCTATGTTCTGGATGTTGTGTGAAGGGATGCTGGAAGAGGTGGGCATGGGAAAGAAAGAAATTCGCAGACCATGGAGCATGTATGCTGATTTGAATTGTTTTTATACAGGACGGTGTTATCGGTAGCCAGTTCGATGCCGCAAAGGACGGTCTTGCTGGTCAGGTAGAGAAGGCTGTTGACGGTCCTTCCCGACCTGCCACCGAGAAGAAGTAGATGGGATCCCTTACTTATGATTGATGTCTATGACATGACAGGACGGATGTCCTAGTATATATAATAGTTTAGCCTACATGGCCTATGAAGATGTTTGAACTATCATGTGTCCCGTTTGTTGTAGGAAATATGCTGCATCGTGCTGTTGGTCTCAAGTGTTAGTGGTCAGATAGGCTACTTGGGTTGACATGTGCTTCATGAGTGACGTGACTGAACTGCATGTATTGCATATTGCATGTGTAAACGGATGTCCGTGTATGTTGGAAACTTACGAACTCATATGTATCACAAGATCACGATCACAATTACAAAACATAGGTACACGGGGGGGGGGGGTTTTTTGTATTCGCATGAATGCGAAAGATTTCGGTATTTTGATCGACTCGGCTAATCCACTTTTGAGGTATTCCTTCATATTCCATCAAACGTGCTGGATCCATTATATTATGGCCAGGCGACACGTTTAGGAAGGAGGAGCGGCACCACGGCCACGGCCGAATCCACCACGGAACTGAGGAGCGAACTCGCCAGGGGCACCACCCTCCTTGCCCTCACCCTGCTCGCGGCGGCGGTACTCGCCACGGCCGCCCTCACGGCGGGGACCACGGCGGTCACCACCACGCTCCTCACCACCGAGCATGCCACGAGGGGGAGCGTGGCTGCGCTGCTGCTTGATGTGGGTCTGGGGAACGATCTCGGCGGGAAGGTGGAGCCACTCGCGGAGGTAGTCGAGACCCTCAGCGGTGAGGGTGTAGTAGTACCATTGCCAAGAGAACTGGGTCTTGAGGTAGCCGCGGGAGGTAAGAGACTGGCAAGCCTTGATGACCTGTGGAGCGAAGAAAGGTTAGGAGAGGGGTCTTGGCAGTGTTGCGGTTGTTGTTGTCGTTGATGGTGAAGATGACGAGGGTGATGATGATGATGAAGGTGATGATGACAATGATGGTGATGGTGATGGGAGCGGCATCAGGGTGGACGAACGTAAAGGTTCTTGGTGTCAATCTCGCCGTGCTTGGGCTGGTTGAAGTCCTTCTTTGCGACGAGGACTCCCTCACGGAAGAGGTACTCGTGGATTGCCTTGCGGTCGGCCTTAGGAATCAACCTGGGAGGGAGGTCAGAAGATTGTTCGCGGACAGAAGCCACGGGCGGGCGACGGGCTCTCACATCTTGACGATTGATTTATTGTTAGTATCAACGTGGAATTTGGGCGATGCTGATGTACCGAGCGCTGGGAGAAAGAAAAGGTCGAGATTCGGCGCGCATCCGCCAGACGAATATCCTCACGCCGCCGGCGAGTGTGTGTCGTGGCTTGGCGCGGAGTTCTGCCGACCCCTACGAAGCTGGCTGCGCTGTACTGTGCTGTGCTGTACTGCATCGTACGGCTTATGTGCTGTATTGTACTGTGTGTGTATCGTAGATGGGCTTGACTTACCGCGCGGGCCATGCCACCTCTTATCTACAGACAAGTACAGGGCTGAAGGCCAAGCGGTGGGGGACCAGCTTTGATCAGTGTCGCCGCTCTCCTTCCGTGGCTGGCGCATTCACTGGCACTGTTCTGTCACTGTCACTGTCACTGTCACGGCAGGCGCAAGTCACGGTCGACACTGCCATTCTGCGTCCTGCATCCCACATTCCACTCTTCATCCACTCGCCGAAGAGCAGCGGCATCTTCTGCTCCTGTCGCCGCCACAGCATCGTATTCATACCCAGGCAATCAATATTGCGCTTCTTGCATCGGACTCTCCATTGACAATCGTTGGCGCACGCGACTTTGACATCTGCCGCTTCGCCCATCACATCTTCATCTGAGGCCACTCGTGTCGCGCATCTACACCCGTTATCCACCCGACCATCCGTCCACAGCCAAGAGCCTCTTCTATCAGGAATCAGCCTCCGCCCAATCAGCAATCGGCAAACACCCTCTTTTCTCAGGCCACCATGGACGACCAATGCTGCAACGTCCTCATCAGAACCTACGCCGGCCTCGACCTTCCGCCCACCCTCTCCGTCCCCGCCCCCACCTCCACCACTCTCTACGAGCTCTACTGCCGTGTGGGCGAGAGGATGCAGCAGAGCCGCGTGCGCAACATGCTGCAAAGACAGTCCGAGGACAGAGACGTCGTCGTCGCCCTTGGTCCGCGCTTCAACTTGGCCCTGCCGACTAGACAGCGGCTGCCAACGCGTCCGTCTGCCGTGCGCATCTACGACCTCCTGCCGCATTCTAAGAGAGTGAAGACCAGCCCCACCCTCAACCTCGAGATGAAGGCCCCCATGGGCGCCGACGCTGCCGCGGATCTGCACTATCCGGCAAACCCTCCATCGCCGCCGTATCCTTCTCCCTATCCCTCCGGCAGGCCTTCTTTGTCATCGACTCCGCAGACGCCAGTACAGCCGTTTGCGCCTTATGGAGAACCCGTCATCAACATTTTGACCAACACTTTCGGCGGCTTGGCCCAGGATGGAACTTTCGCCTCGAGCAACACCCTGTGTCTCAATCTCACCGCCTCCACCCCGATCAGCCGCATGTCTGAGGCCATCCGCTCTCGTCTCTACGTTGGTCCCGAATGGTTCCACAGCTCCGCCGGCAGGTCCCATCTCTGCATCCTCACCCTTGATAGTACCACGGTGAACCCGCACTCGAATGCCCCCATTTCCACTCTCCTTCCCGTCGCTTCGGGCCAATACTCGCCCAACCTGCTCACTCTGCAAATCTCCGCGACTATGCTTGGTGGAAAGGGAGGTTTCGGTTCTCAACTACGCGCCGCTGGTGGCCGCATGAGCTCTCGGAAGAACAGGAATCAGACTGCCGAGCAACAGAATGCGTCCAACCGTAATCTCGACGGCCGTCGCATCAGAACAATCACCGAGGCCAAGAACCTTGCCGCCTACCTGGCCATGAAGCCCGAGATGGATAAGAAAGAGAGAGAGGAGCGTCGTAAGCGATGGGAAGCCGTTGTCGAAGCCGCCGAACGCAAGGAAGAAGAGATCAAGCAGGGCAAGGGAGGGAATGCGAGACTCGACGGCGAATGGGTCGAGCAAAAAGAGGATGCCGAGAGCAAGACGAGGAACGCCGTTCTCGCCGCCATGAAGGCCGGTCTCATCGGCAACGACGTCTCCGCGTTTGAGCGTACCGGCAGCGAGAGCTCGGGTGATGACAATCAAGACGGCGACAGTGACGATCTCGTCGATGGGGAGGCCGGTGCCTCATCCGCCAGCAGTGCCGGAGAAGACGACAAGGCCACCACCAGCAAGCCCGTGCCCGCCGCCGCTGCCCAAGCACCGCGGACCTTTTTCGGCTGGGATGACGAAGACGAAGACATGAGTGAAGACGAAGATGATGATGCCGAAGAGGATGAGGTCGCTCCGGTGCCTTATGAGGGCAAAGGCAAAGGCCGAGCTGTTTGAGCGAGGGTTCATATCACGAGGTGTAGCCCGTTGGTGTTTTTTTTTTCCTTTTGGCACAATCATTCCTAAGCGAGAGCGTTTTTTGGCGTTTTTCTTTTCTTCTTTTCTTTCTTGCAACAATTCTCGGACAAACGTGTGGATGTTTTCTCGATAGAAGAAGCACAGTCTGGTTTCATCATACCCCAAAATTGCAAGGCCAAGGTTCAATCGAGAAACGGGAGTACAGAGGGGAGAAAAACAAAACAAAACAGGAGGTGGCGAGGAGGGATGGAATGGTTCTCACTCGAGACAATCTTTACATACAAACGATGCAAAAAGATCGAGATTCTTGAAAACAAGTGTTCTTGGATTTTCCTTTTTTCTCCATGTTTTTTCATCTTATAGTAAAAGGGAGGGAGAGAGAGAGAGAGAGCGTGTGTATATGAGAGGGGGGGGGTGTGTGTGTATATATAAGAGTAAGAAAGGAAAAAGAACAAAAGATGGGAGAAGGGAGAAGGGAAGCAAAACACAACCCAATTCACAAAGTAGAAAAAAAAAAGCCCTCTCGACTCTATCATATATCGTCAAAACACAATCTAGGGTTTTCAGTTTCTCATTTTTCGTCTTTTCAGATTCTGGTAAATCATGGGTTTGTTTCAATCAAAATTAAAAAGTGGGAAAATCAAAAGCATGAAAAGAAGTGAAAGATTAAAAGTTTTTGTTAGAAGAAAAAAAAGTGATTTAATCGATTAATTATATACGACATGATATAATATGACAAGATATATTACTGTATATGTTTAAGAAGAAGGGGGAAAGGCCGCTTGTTCCTGTTCTTTCCTCGTTTAATATGTTTGACATCTCTTTGTGCATCTCTTTTGCATATCTCTCTGATTCTTTCGTTTTTCCCTCTCTCTCTTTCCTTTCGTTTTTCTTTATCTTTTCTTTCTTCGTTTAGGTGATTGTATTGTTTGTTCTAGAAAATATGGGATTCCTGTCGTAGGCAGAGTTTTTGATTCGGGTTCCGTTTTTTTTTGTTGGGGGGTTTTTGCAGTCGTGGCTCGTGTGTGTGTCGTGTCTGTCGCGTATCCGTTCGTCTTCTGTCTCTGTCTGTATCTTGCATCTGCTCTGTTGCGTCGTGCGTCTGTGACTTGAGCTTGAGACCCGAGTCTGCGTGTCGAATCCCGTGTCTCGTGTGCATATACGTCTCCTAGTCTGTATCTTCGGTCTGTTTGCCGAGTGAGTGGCTCCGGGTATGCATCGTTAATCCTCATCATCATCATCATCATTAACCCCCTCACTCTCCCCTCCAATACCCATGACTTCCCTCCCCTCTCTTCCTTTCCCTCAACTACCACACTTCAATCTCCCGCGTGTATTATTCCCTTCTACCTTCTCGTCCTCTCTCAATATTCTCTCAACTCAAAATCTCAAATTCGATATATCTCATCAGACGATCATCGCACCGACCACTACGGCCCCGAATACACCGCCCATGAAACCGGAATTCAGTCTCGAAGCCGGATTCGCGGTCGGCGCGGCGGTGGTGGTTGCCGCGCTTGCGGAGGATGATCCTGTAGCCGAGGCGGAATCGGTCGTGGATGGGTTTGCTTCGGTGGCGGAGGAACTGGGTTCGGTGGTGGAAGGAGAGGGTGTCTCGGTGGTGGAAGACGCCTTGGTGGCTGACGAGGGCGTCTCGGTCGATGAGGGCGAGGGGCCGGGAGAAGAAGTCACTGTCGCGAGGGTGGTCTGGCTTCCTGCGTCGGAAGTGGCGCTCGAGAAGGCGCTGCTTGCTTCCGAGGCGATGGACGAGTAGTCGCTGCTCAGGGCGGAGGTGACGGACGAGAAGTCGCTGCTGAGAGCGGCGGTGGCGGACGACAGCGCGGAGCTGAGAGCGCTGGTCAGGCTGTTCGCGGCAGAGGTCGCGGTGGCGTAGGCCGATGACAGATCGCTTGACAGGGCCGATGTTGCCGAGGAAAGATCGCTGCTTAGCGAGGAGGAGAGACTTGAGACTGGGATCGGGACGTGGGTTGTGACGGAGCTGCCTGGCGTGGTGTCGGTCGCGCTGGACTCTGTGCCGGAGCTGCTTGCGGGGGTTGTCAACGTCGCGCTGTCAACACTGCTGGATGAGGCGGTGGTGGGTCCGACGGGGCTTGGGGCGTAGTTTATAGTCGAGGTGAGGGACTGGATGATGCTTGAGATCTGCGAGGCTGGGTAGGAGGTTTGCAGCGAGGAAGGGTAGGTCTGCAGAGCACTCGACAGGACTGAGACGGCGTTCGTGGTTGCTGAAGGGGTGGCTGTTTCCGTAGTTGTCTGCACAGAGACGACTGGGACAACGACAGGGATCTCGGTCGCTGAGGGCTCATCTGGCCAGGGGTAAGCTTGTGGTAGTGAGGCTGTGGTGATTGGACAAGTACCTGTTGCTGATGCATCGGTGTTGATTGATGTGGATTCAGAGACCACGTAACCACTAGGTAGAATAATGGAAACAGATACGCCTTGGAATAATTAGATGCCTGTATGGGCTTATATGGTAAGATGGTGTATTTACCATTCAGGACTGCAGGAACGGTTGTCTGGCATGTTGCAAGCAGAGGCAACGCAGCCAGTGCCACACCGAGATGTTGGAACATCATGACGGATATGTTTGATGAACGTTTATTGAACGATAATCTTTGAAATGTTTGTGGTTGGAACAGAGAGCGGTACAACGTCTAGATTTGAGAGATGTCTCGGATTCAAACGGCACGTTACTGGAGAATCCAAGGTGGAAAGGGTGGGGCCGAGCAGAGTGTTATAGACGTTGGAAAGTGAAGGCTGGATGAATTTGATGCACAGGGCAGCTTATAGAGAGGAAACAAGAAAAAGAGGGAGGCTGGGAACCTGGGTTAGGTTACTTAGCGCTGGCTGCTTGCTCTTGTTCTTTCAAGGAAACCGACTCGAAGGTACGAGAGGCGATATATTGCGGTATACCTACATACATGCAAGCGATGTGGTTGCGTCCTACCGTCGCCGTACATTCATGCATCTAGTCCGCGCTATGGGGTTGAGTGGGAGCACGTAAGTGTACAGAATCTTGTTTCCCACGCACGAAAGCCAGGCAGGAAAACCGCCATGCCTTGATTTTTGGAAATTGGGCCATGGGATGGATAAGTCCAGCCGCAGTTCTATATTGCACATGTGTCTGGCACATGGCGGTACGAGATTGGTTCGTGTGCTTGTGCAACGCAAGCTTGCATGAAGCGAAGTCGAGATGGCTAGAGGTTGAACTCGCTTGTGGGGGAGGCTGGGATCCCGACTGTGGCTGGGAAGATACGCCACATCACATCACGTACACCGCTACCCGAACGAATTCGCGATGACCTTGCGGCTTCGTATCCAAGTCAAGCGCTCTGCAGGAGGCCGACCATACTTTTATGATGATACGATTGGACTCAAAAGACCAAGGCACACGCGGCATCACGAAGATGATGGGTATCGTAAGGTCAGAATGAGTGGAGCACATGTGAGTTTGATTCGGCAGGAAGGATACTATCTAAGACGCCACTGTGCACATGTACTGGTGTAGCCATAGTGTGCTCGCCATAGTGTTCCTGTCTTTGTTCTCAATTAGTGGAAGTTCGAGTACGAAATTGAAAAAAAAAACGAATTCGTAAGAGAGATGCTCTTTTCAGACAATAGTTAGATTAATAAGTAATCGACATTGAATTCCGATCAGGTCTGTGTTATTGGTTTGCCATTATTGAAAGGGGCAGGGGAAAACATGAGTTTACAATGAGATGATGCGTGCCTACCATATGAGCATTCGTACGTTCAGGCATTTTTGGCTCGTTTGAAGAAAGAGTCCATGGTTTTCTGCTTCTCGTCATATTGAGCGCGCCCAATGCCGCCTCTCGTACGCTTGAGCCCTTCCAGATGTTGTCCGCCATTGATAGTGATAATAGTGGTGGTATAATTGTCGAGATGCCATGCAAGCGCTGGCTGCTCTTGCTCAGTAGCTTGTAAAATGCTATTTGGTGTTGTCACACTGCCAATCTCGCCGATCTGTTCTGACTGCAAGATACTAGGCGGAGGTGTTTGAGGCATTGACGAAGACTCGATGATGGCACCAGATTTGTCCGCAAGCAAGATGCTTCGAGCGGCAGTCTGAACAGATGAAAGTTCTCTCCGCTCTATACGAAGCTCAAGAAAACCCGTGTTGCTCCAGCCACCCAGGTGCTCCAGCACGACCTGGCCCTTGACGGTCATGACCTTGGGTTCGATCTTCACACTTCTCTGTGGCAGACGAAGCAGGAGCCTTCGCCAAAGGTGCGATAGAAGAATGCCATGAGAGACAATGACTACCACATAATCGACAGGTTTCACACTGTCGACAAGCATGGGCAGCAGGTGCTCGTCTAAGTATCTGTCGCAGCGCTTTGCTAGCAGATCTTTCGATTCGACATCGACAAATCCAGGGTCGTCCCGGTGAGCATCCGCATGCGCCTCTCTTCCTGATTTAGTTGGCGAGACACGCTTCCACTGAGAAGACAACTTGCCCTCAAAGAAGCCGAAGTCTTGCTCGACGAGGTCGTCAACCTGTACGACCGACACTGACTTGTCATGCTGACGCTGTGCCGAGAGCAGAGCGTCCGCAGTCTTGCGTGCACGCTGCAAAGGCGATGTAAAGACATGAGTCAATGGCAGCCTGTTACTGGCGAGCCAGTCACCGAGTCGGCGACCTTGCTGGATACCATGATTGGTGAGAGCAGAGTCTCTGCTTCCAGCACTGACGGCTGTTAGCAAGAAGAACTGCTTTCAAATATTTTAACAAAAGCTTACTAGATGCCTGCTAAGTTATCAACCGTCTCTCCGTGTCGAACTAGGAAGAGGCGCATTGAGCATTCCTATGGAGGATTTCTACAGAGCATGCCTTTTAGATATAGACATTGGAAGAGAGATGAGGAGGCTCGACCGTTTCCACAAGAATCTATAGACAAACAAACGTGGAACGCCGACGTTCAGCCATACTACAACAACAGGCAGCGGAGCCTCTGCACCGGAGACAGCACCGGGCACAGCGTCACTGAGGCGACCAGTACATATCGTCCTGATGCTTAATAAATCGACACTTGACGAGTATTGATCATTTTTTCTATTGATCAACGATTGAAGTCTCTTTGTCGATGTTGTTTACATATCGAACTTCTAGCTGCATTCTAGAAGGCGGCTCGCATTCTGCACGGCCTCGAGGCTCTTGTCCGCTAGCTATCAACGGCAGCTACAGTGTATATAAACACTGGGACTTGATCACCGATTGCTCAGAGCCGACGGCTACGGCAGGATCGACAGTATTCTGCGCTCCTGAACCCCTATCGATCATCTAGTCAGAAGAGCTCTTTATAGGCAAGTACACTTCATAATTATGTAGGTCAGAATATTGTGGACTCGATCGTGAACATGACATCACAAATCATCACTTCCATTACCCGCCGCGGTCCTTCTATGATACCCACCCTTTCCCCAAGCACGCATATAATAAGCCAGTCCTTTGACTACATTTTCACCGTCCGTCTATTGCAACCTTTTTCGTCCCATTACTGCTACTACTCTCTACTACTACTCATCTGCGATTCATACTTCACACATATCAAACTCTCGCCACTATCACATTCTACAATCACCATGGTTGAATCCGTTATCCAGCTTAAATGCTCTTGCAACGAGTATCCTTGGGGAAAGCAGGGCAAAGACTCTCTTTCCGCTCGGTTATGTGAAAAGACTCCCGGCTATGCTGGTAAGCCTGACGAGGCTTTCAAGCTGGACGAGAGCAAGCCATACGCAGAGATGTGAGTAGACAGCAGCTTCAGTCCTATCCGGACCATACTGACACACGCATCAGGTGGATGGGCACCTACCCAGATCTTCCATCTTACACTTTCGACGGCAAGGACCTGCAAGACGTGCTCGACGACAACGCAGAGGAATTGATCGGTGCCGGCGTCATCAAGAAGTTTGGCCACACAAAACTCCCTTACCTGCCCAAGGTTCTGTCGATCGCCAAAGCCTTGCCACTCCAACTCCACCCCAACAAGGACCTCGCCAGCAAGCTACACGAGAAGGACCCATCCAACTTCACCGACCCCAACCACAAGCCCGAGATCGCCCTCGCACTGACCAAGTTCGAGGCCTTCTGCGGCTTCAAGCCTCTGGAGAAGATCGGGCCTCTCCTTCAACTCGAGCCATTGAAGAAGTTCCTTCCCTCGGTCAAGAAGCCCGATTTCGACGACCAAACACTCAAGCACGTCGTCAAGGCCATGCTCACCGCCGAGGAAAAGGACATCGGCACGACCGTCGAAGCTCTGCACAAGCTCGACAAGTCCTCGTTCGGTGACGACACCTACATCCCGGAGCTCATCCCCCGCCTGGCCGAGCAATACGACAAGACAGACCCAGGCCTGCTCGTCGCGCTCATCACAATGAACTACCTCGTCCTACAGCCCGGCGAGGGCATCTTCATCCCCGCAGACGGCATCCACGCCTACCTAGCGGGCGACATCATCGAATGCATGGCGCGCAGCAACAACGTCCTGAACACGGGCTTCTGCCCCTCAGCCGAGCGCAACTCAGCCGACCTCTTCGTCTCCTGCCTGACCTTCAACCCGCACAGCCCGGCCGAATGCATGCTGACCGCGCAGCCCTACAAGGGCAGCAAGTCCTCCAAGACAACCGTGTACAAGCCGCCCATGAGCGAGTTCAACATGCTGGTCACGGACCTCGGCGCCCGCGACAAGGAGACCCTCGCACCCGTCGCCGGCCCCGCCATCTTCCTCGCCACAAAGGGCGGCGCCACCCTCCGCGCAAAGGGCAAGGAGTACACCGTCGGCGAGGGCAATGTCTTCTTCATCGGCCAGGGCACCGAGGTCGAGCTCGAGGGTTCCGCCCACGGCCTGCAGGCTCACATTGCCTACGTCGAGTGAATGTGGAGAAGCGAGCGGGTTTTTGATGATCCACCCCCAACCAACCGCAGAGATGGAAAAATGATACCGTGGGGGAACGCATTGTCGGGGGGTTGGGGGAGGGGGGGATTGGTATGCCTTGACGACAGAATGAAATGATCACGCTTGGAAGATTGAGGGGTTCGGGAGAGGGGGTTGTTCTTACCTCACGGCATCGATACTTTTGGACCAGGAGAGGAGAGGAGAGAAGAGAAGAGGAGAGATAGCCGTCGGGGTCTTATCTAATCTGTGCTTTGGAACTGTACATATATGAAGAACAAAACATGTATGAAATATAATCAATGTCCCCTGTCTAGAGAGAAGTGGGAGGGGGGGGACACCGTATCACTTCTGAAGGGGCACTAGATACACCCCTTAACACCAGGGACTCACACGTTATAGTAACGTGGGAAGATATCGACGTCTCTGATTTGTATTGTTTGATTTTATTTTTTATCCTGTTTTTTTTTTGAAAAATAATTGATCTCTTTCTCAAAATGAAAATGCTAAAAGTAGATAGATACATACATCCACTGGATATCTGTTTCGGTTTTGGTTTTCTTCAATCTTCACCGTCGAGGTATGTGAGTCTGATTTTCTTGGATTTTTTTTCCACCACATGGTTTTCGTGAAATAGCATCGATGTTCCCCCCCCCCCCCCAAGTCCGAGCTTTTTGTGTTTCATTCCCCGGACTTCTACCCTAATCATCAGCCCAGGGAGTCAGGGTTCGTCCGCATTTCCAGATCCCTCAGTCTTCGAGATAACAGGCTCTCGCCCGCTCTGCCGCCGGACCCGCCACCGCTGCCGCGCTCTCGGCTCGCTTCCCGCGAGAAGACCATTTCCGGGTTCTCGTCTGCGGTCGTCCCTGGGGTTGCAGCCAGGTTTCGCAGTCGGGAGGGAAGAGCCAGAGTGGGGGATAGTGCAGGTGGAGGAGAAGTTGAGAGGGTCTCGTGGGCGTCGAGATCTGTGGCGGCGCTTTGACCGTCACTGCCCATGCCGCGACTCGTGGGACGCGATTCGAGGGTGGGCAGACGTTGCACGCTTGGGAAGCGGAAGGGTGGGCCGTTCATACTCTTCACAAAGAGACGGTTCTCGCTGTCGACGCTGAAACGCTCCGAGTTGATGGACGTGCTGAGGACGCTGGTCTGGGGCGTTTGTCGGTGCTCGAAGGCGGAGATGCGATGCGAAGTGTCTGGGTACACGGCACTGCGCCTCCTGTTTACCAGTTCTGATGCCGGCGGTGCCAGGCTGGAAAAGTTGGTGTTCGCCTCCCGACCTGGCTTGTAGGCCGAGTATCTGGGCTCGGGCATCTGGATCTCGCTGCGTAGTTTCTCCTTGCAGTCAGGAACGCGATTGGCAAAGACCACACGTATGTTCTGGTACAGATAGAAGCGGTTTTTCGTCGGGCAGCAGATATGTATGTGGATGAGATATCTCAATACAGGCCGATCCTTAGGATCGGAAGCGCCACTCAAACTGGCTTCCGGTCGGTCAGTGCCATAGTTGCTACGCGAAGACAAAGGCATGTCGACGATGGGGCCGGCAGAGTAGGAGCGTTGTCGGATGAAGGTCTTCTGGCCAGGCTCCATCTCCGAGAGGTCATAGGGGATCAAAAAAAGCTTGACAGCGGTTTTGTTGGGATTCTTGAGCACGATCTGAAGCTGGCCTACTTGCGGGATGCGATAGCCGCCACCCGGTGGTGCCTTTGGCGATTGTGAGCGTCTCTGTTTCTTGTGTTGTTTCCGGTTTCGGGTTTGCGTTGGATCCACATCTTCGCCTGAACGCTCCGGTGATTTTGGTCGGAGATCGTGGGGGCTGTGATGCCTGCGTCGCTTCCTGCTCCCTGCCCGCGTGTGATGTCTTGGTATGCCATTCTCCAGATCTATCATGCCCACATAGGGACTCGGTTCGGGATCGACAGCCAGGCCGGAAGAATAGCTGTAGAATACGGCGGGAAAGGGCACTATAACATGAGGAGGACACTTCAGACTCGGCTTGCAGTCTCCCCTACCGAGGACTCCAATCTGTGCGACAAAATCGAGTGGCTTGGAGGGAGTTGTGGACATCCTTCCACGCAGGATAGACTCCTCGTACGAGCCGACCATGGGAGCATGCTGCAGAGGGGACGCATCGGATAGCGAGGGTCTGCGAGAGGCGTGATACGGCGGGAAAGGATTTCCGGTGAATGAGCCAATGGAGCGGCGTGGCTGGTGGGCCTGGTATGGAAAAGTGGTTTCTCGACGAAAGGAAGCAGGCTTCGTGTGCAGATGCGATATCGATGTAGAGAAATGATCCAGGTTCGACTTGGCTTGATGAAGGAGATGGGGCGAGTATGTATGTCTTCGAGCCTTGTCCGGACTGTGCCTGCGTCGACGATTGGGGTAAGGATCCAGGTCGGGGATGTCGGCGGCATTAGCCTGATGCACTAGCGGGCTGGTGGGAGGCTGGTATGCAAAACTGCCGGCCAGGGAAGCCTGCGAGACCGCGCGGGGTCGTGCTGGGATTGCGACAGAAGAAGACGAGTCGACGGGTGTCTCGCGTAGACTGAAGCGGAGAGCATTGGCGGGAAAATCCCGATGCCACGGGACGACAGGCGAGGTCGACAGGACGGGATCCCATTGCCGCAGCGGGTCGTGGTGTCGGTCCTGCGTCTCCGGTGTCCACGAGGCATGAGACTCTTCTTGGCGGAAGTCTCCTCTGTGCAAAGCCGATCTGGGTCGCGAGATGCCGAGACCGAGTGCATTCTGATCGGAAGAGGCTTGGGGTTGATGGCCATGCGTCGAGTTGTTTCGAGTGGGGGAAGGCGACCGAGAACCAGACTTGGACCCGGACCTAGACCTGGACCTGGACCTGGATTTAGATCTGGATCTGGAGCGGCTTCTCGAGTGCCCTAGCGAGGCACGCGACGGCTGCAGCTCGCCTTGTTTAATCTTCCTGATGATCTCTTGCCGGTCGATCAGGCTTGCTCGACTCTCGGCGGTGGCGGTCCTCTTCGGTTTCCCGGTGAAGAAAGGATTGTACATGATGGGCGGACTGGTCGGGCGAGCCTCCCTGCTCTTGTCGATGTTCAGCGTAGACGTTTCATGGTCTTCTATGACGAGCTGTCCGGGTCCTCGAAGGTGTTTGCGATTCGAAGTGAATGGCGGGCTGTCATATATTGGCATAGTCAGCCCAGAGCGGGTGCTCTGAGCTGTGTCTGGATGGGAAACAAAGGGACCGTGAAGCCCGTGGAGCGAAACGCTATCGGAGATGGCACGGCGACTTCTGCCTGCGCGACTACCGAATCGTTCAGTAGTCGAAGCTCAGGGACAGTGAGTGCGGTGTTTGAAGAACAGCGAGACAAACGAGCCAGATCACAGTGACAGCAAGCCGGTCGAAGCGTGTAAGAGTGTAAGAGTGTAAGAGTGCAATAGCGTTGTGAAGTGAGATGCGTAGAATTTGCAGAGCAGATGCTATAGCGACGTCAGACAAGCAGGAATTATTATCTCCCTGTCGAAAGCGGAGGAGACGGAGACAAAGCGCGATGCGGCTGTCACGGACTTAACGACGTTGGCCCAGGAAGGACGACGACGAGGACGAGTAGGATACTACGATGCACAGTTGTGAGCACACAAAGAGGAAACACGGACAGCAAGGACAGCGAGGACGACGGGGAAGAAGGCGGGATCGGCACGGTGGTCAGTCACAGCAGCCATGTCTGTCGTGTTCGCATGGGTGTTGGCAGATTCATGGCGACATTTGACAGTTGAGTCATCTGATCAGTCACGAGTGTTTTATCGTATCGCCAGCCAATCGAGCCCTCGGCCCTGGTGACGACTGCGCCGAGGACGACTGCGATGGGAAGACCTGACACTGAGGCACTGACAAGGGACAAGGGACAAGGAACACGCCTGTTTCACCGGCGTCCGACGTCCGACGCAGCCCCGCCCCGCTTTGCTCTCCAGTACTGTACGAGAGAAAGAGGAAAAGAAGCAAAGGGGAAAGAAAAGCGCGTGGTCGAAGTTCTTTCGCTTTGCCTTTCGCCGGCCGTGTGACCGTGTGACCGTCAGTCGATCGGTACATGTAGGGAGGTTCTGCCTGCCGCACGCCGCGATTTGCTTCCGACGCCATCAGGGTGCACGGCCAAGCCTCTGGACATTCGATGCTCCATCATTCTCCAGAACAAATAATTATTGTTGTCCGACGCCCGCCAGCGCAGAGACTCGAACCGAATTAAAATACCAACCACCACACATCACACACTTCCATTTGCCGTCCACTCATCTCTGCGGGCCCTCCGATCCACGTCTTTCCAGTCCACACATCTCACAATGGCCACCGAGAAGCGATCGAGAGACGAAGGCGTCTCCGACCGCGCCGCCAAAAAGCAGAAACGAGGCGGCTTCACAGTCGGACCAGCGAACCTGCCCGACGGCACCTACAAGCGCAAAAGTGAGTCCACGACACCGCTCTCTCAGCCGTTCCTATCCGGTGCACCTCACTTGTCCAAGAAGCAACGACTGACCCATCCACCCCTCACAGCCCAGGAGATCAAAAAGCACCTCATCGCAAAAGCAAAACTCAACAAAGAATACGCAAAAGTCAAAGCCCGCAACGAGACGACCACACCCACACCCACAACCGCGACCCGCCGCTCCGTCTACGACAGCGAAACAAACACCACCGCCGCCGCCGCCGCCAACGATCCCGAACCCGTCAACTCCAGAACTAAGACCCCGAGCCCGGAACCCACGACCGAGCCGCACCCGGAACGCACGAAACTGCTCGAGGCCGAGGCCCTCTCGCCGACCGCCGACGCCGCCCCGGAGCCCGTGAAGCAATACCGCGAGCGCGCCCCGCGCCGCGACCGCAAGCCCAAGCCGGTGCCGTTCGCGCGCGAGCACGAGCAGGCGCAGCAGCGCAAGCGCGAGGCCGAGGAGCGCGCGCGCGCGAGGGACGAGGCCGAGCGTCAGCGCGCGCTCAAGATCGAGGAGCGCGAGAGGTTCCGGAGGGCCATGGCCAAGGCCCGCGCTGGTGGCCGGAATGGGCAGCGGAAGCTGGGGAGGGAGAGCAATGTTTTGCTTGAGAGGGTCAAGAGGATGGTTGCTGAGAACTGAGGCGTTGTAAAAGGAGGGAGAGAGGGCGGGACGGGGCTGTGTGCTTGCCCCTGTACAGCCGATGATACCAGGCACGAACGAGTTTTCGGGTTTTTTTTTTCCATTCTGAGAGAGAGAGCTTTGTCGGATATCCATTCATGCGGGGTCTTGCAACGTGAAAAGCGTGTGTATTGCAACTCTATATTTGAACTAGGTGGGAGGGCCTTTCCCTGTCCGCGCCAACGCCATTAACCATCCGTACGCCGATTCGCCTCGTTCCCTGGGTATTTCATCGCACCGCGTTATATCTTGTACACAATCCCGCCCGAGTACATGATCTTGTTCCTGTCATTGAGCTCCTCGAGCGCCTTCTCCGCCTCGGCGCCCTCGAACGCCTGCTCTCCGCTCTGGAGTCGGGCGTTGACTGCCGCCACCAGCGGTTCCACGTCTGCCGCGTCGTTGGCGAACAGTGGTCCGTCGATGAGCTGGCCGAGCGCTGTCTGGAACACTTGCAGGCGTGCCACCGATATGGGCTGCGGTGTCTCCTCCACATCCGCCTCCGCATCAGCTTCTGCATCCTGAGTCTCCTGATTCTCGGACTGTGATCGCAGCAGTTGCGACGCTGGCTGTGATGAAGCCATGCTGAACTGTGAAGATGCTGCTGCTTCCGCGCCGTTTGCTCCGCTCATCATCGCCGTCCGCTGCGCACGTGGTGTGGCCGTGTACAGATCGTCCTCGTCCGGAGTGTCATCGTGTTCGGCGCCTGTCATGGCCTGCCCGCTCGCTCTGGACCTGGCCGCCCGTCCGGACTGGGCGATTCCTCGAGTGGATCGTTGACCAGGTGTTCTCGCCGACGTTTGACGAGAGCTGTTGATGCCATCGGAATCATCGTCGGAGGATTCCGAGCCCGAAGATTCATCCTCTGAGTGTCGAGTCTTCCTTCTCTTTCTTCGCTCATCTGCAACGACTTCCTTGAACAGAGCAAACCTCAGGATGCCCTCTGCGACCTCTGCGTCTTTCTGCTCGACGCGGTTCGACAGTCTTGCCTTTGCGTGTGCTGTAGACAGACGGATCAGGGTTTCCAGGGTACGTGCTGTCATTGGTGATGTCTTGCGCTGGTTGTTCTCTAGTTCATCGTTTCGCAGTGCCGAGTATGTGGCGATGATGTGGTTGGCGGCTCCCGAAGTCAGGACTGGCTTTACCCGGGATTTGGCGTATTGAATGTATTTCTTGATGAAAGGGATGCTGAGCACCTGGATCTCTTTCGAAGCACCACGGCCTCGAGTGACGGTAACTCCGGAATGGAGCATGACGTTGAACTTCTCATAGACCTCCGAGGGGCGGTTGGCGTCAGCCTCGTCCTCGAGTCCGACACCCAAGGTCTGGTTAGCCTGCTCTCTGACAGGAGCGCCTTCTTCAGTACCAGGTTGGCGGTAGCGATGCATCCGCAACACGTGTTCGGAGACTTGGCGATCCCGAACGTCCTCAATATCATCTGTGACGATGAACAACAGATCGAAACGGGAGAGCAATGAATCGGGAAGAGCAATGTTCTTGTGCGGGTCTTTGTGCACATCATATTGTCCGTAGATCGGGTTGGCAGCAGCGACGACAGAGCAACGTGCGTTGAGAGATGTGTGGATACCCGCCTTTGCAATCGTGACGGTCTGCTGTTCCATGACTTCGTGGATAGCCACTCTGTCAACATCGGACATCTTGTCGAATTCATCGATACAGACAACTCCACGATCGGCAAGCACCATTGCACCCGCTTCAAGTCTGCGCTCGCCTGTCTCTTTGTCGGACGTAACTGCCGCAGTCAAACCGACGCCAGATGATCCTCGGCCGGTTGTTGCGATTGCTAGTGGAGCGGTATTGAGGACGAAACGGAGTAACTGGGACTTGGCGGTGGACGGATCACCGACCATGAGGATGTTTATGTCTCCTCTGAGATGGGTTCCGTTGTCGAGGTTCTTCTCCATGCCGCCGAGAAGCATCAGCAGAATTGCTTTCTTGATGTAATCATGTCCATAGATACTCGGCGCCAACGACTGCGATAGTAGCTCAAAAACCTTGCGTTGCTTTGATATTTTGTTGATGTTTCGGATATCGGTGTCGGTGATGGTGGCTTGAGCGATGCCACCCCCAGATTTGGAGGAAAGAAGGACGACATTGTTGGCAAGCACAAGTGTGCGGAAAGTCGAGCTTTGTGATCCGGCACTCCTGTTGCCCAGCGATCTGTATATCCCCACAAGCTGGATGCGATCACCGGGCTTGACGCGATCGACCATGTCATCGTCCATGATGACATCCACGCTCCGAGGCAGCTGACCTGCCGGCGCTCGCTCGGGCATCTCTTGAATGGAAATGATTTGGTGATCACGGTATGTCGAGTAGCCGTACTCAGTCACGAGCTGGAGTCTTGTAAGTCATGGCGCGAAGACAGAGGACAAATGCACTTACGGGGTTTCCTTCGTCATCTTCGGTTGGGTACACGCTGGTGCTTGTGGCGCCGTTCGCAGTCATTGTCTGGTCTCTGTACTCACGGAAATGGAAGGTGGTCTTGTTCTCGTTGTAGTGTACACTTTTGACGACCTTTGGTCGTACTAATGAGCACTTGGTGACAATGCCCTCCAATGACACCATGTGGTTAAGATGAGCAGAACTCAACGTGCGAGGGTTGCATGCAAATGCGCCAAGGTTGCCAACGTAGGCACAATAGTACATCTGCGGTGGTCAGTCTGGATGTTAGAAACATCGTAGGTGTCGTACGCACTGTGTCTTCGGCAGTTTCATGAGCCGGTCTGTTGCCGAGCGTGCCAACAATATTCTTTAATGCTCGATCGAATGCTTGCGAGTAGTCGAACGGCTGGTCAAGAATGCTGTCCCCATGGATCAGTAAAATTTCCTCGAGCGACAGCTATCGAGATAGACATACCCATCTGCCAGTTCCCGACTGTGTGATCGTATTTCGTCCAAGCTAACCTAAACTCTTCATGAGCACACTGTCGCAGCAACACATGGCGGATGGACCTTACTGTCAACCTTCTCAAGCCTCTGTTCAGCATGAGAAGAATGTCCGCCCTGTAGCTCCTTGCCCTGGGATCATTTGGATCGAGAAACTCCTCGGCAGCTCTGATGCGGTCTCGCACGGCTTCATCTCTCAACTGTAGACCGTCCATGATGAATCTATAAAGCAGCGTCTGCTGCCGGTACGGAGAATTTTAGTCAATTTGAGCGGACTCAATGTGTCAGGAGCAACGTCGGAGTTGGCCTGAGGGTGTTGATATGTTTCAGGCTTGTGTTGTCGAAGATTTGGAGGCGGGGTTTGTTTCCAGGGGGAAGACTAGGCCGCGTCGAGTCGCGTCAGGATCGCGTCGCGCTCGCGTCAGCCGTGCATCGCTTACATGGCCGGTTTAGGACATGCAATTAAGCAGACGGGCGGCTGACGGACTGACGGGCGGATCTGACAGTCAGCGGACCAGCCGGCCAATCAGACAGCCTCTCCAAGCTGCCGGCTTGGCACAATCTCTCTCGGTATCCGGGAGTGGCTTGGTGCTGATGATCTGCGTCATTCGCGGGCAGAACTAGAAGACCTAAACATGGAACGGACGTCCGAGCACTCCGCTCCCTTTGCGACCGTCCTGTCTGTCACTGTCGCCCTCTGCACCAAGTGTCGGCGGCCGGCCATGTGGCATCGCTATCACATCCTGACCTTTTTCTATCGCTCTCCCTCGACTCTCCAGTAGCGCGGCGATGCAGCCGGCCGTGCGCGACTCGCTCTCGACAACGACAAATGTGAATAACGAGCAGTCACCCCCGCGGGCGCCCCTCGTTGACGACACCCGCGCCATCCACTCCATTCCACCATGGGTCCACACCGAAGAGGACGACGAGGAAGACTATAGCCAGCGACGACGCTTGCTCCCACCACCTACTGCCATCCCTGCCAGCCACCACTACCTCCCTGTCCCGCCGGCACAGCACAAAGCCCCTGGTCGGAAATGGGACCATCTCCGCGATGCCGAGCCCGCCATGCTCGATCAACCCATAGACACGAACCAGCAGAGGTGGATTCCATACATGCTATCGGGCCCGCATCCTCGAGGAATCGAAGGTGCCAGGCTCGTCTCGGATTCGTGGATGGACGAGAACATGGCTCACATGACGGCGCCTTGGGAGCCGTCTCATGATGACCAACCTGATGAGAAACCCAAGGGCTTCTGGCTGTTCTCTGCCACAAGGCAGAAACGTAGCTTGGGTAAACTAAAGGTGATTATCTCTTTTCCCGACACGCATACACCTGGCTGACAGCTCCAAGCGTATAATTCTCAAGAACCCGTTCGTTCCCCTAGTATTCCGTCTGATCGTCCTTGCTTTCACGCTGGCGGCCCTTGGCTTAGGTGGTCGAGTCTACCACGAAGCCAACTACCTCGCCCGGTATTCGGAATCGACGTGCAACAAGCGCGCCTCGACTTACATGGCTATTGCACTCGACAGTATCGCGGTGCCATACTTATGTTATATTACCTGGGATGAGTACCTGAGCAAACCGTAAGTAAACTCACTCAGAGCGCGCGAAGCAATCATTGGAACCCCTGTACTGACACTTCTTTGATCAGACTCGGCCTACGCAGTGCCACGGCCAAAGTCTCGCTCCTTCTTATCGATTTATATTTCATTGTGTTTTATTCTTCTAATCTTTCTCTGGCTTTTGATTCGTTAAATGACCCTCGATGGGCATGCTACGACAACGATGACAACGACTTCGCCAACTGTCCGAACTCGGAGAAGATCTGCCGCTCACAGAAAGGCCTCGCCAGCGTCTTGGTGGTCGCATTGGTAGCGTGGCTGTTCACGTTTATGATTAGTGTATTGCGAGTCGTAGAGCGGCTCAAATAGCTACCAGTAGCAGCAACTTTTGCAACGAATACCAAGGCACATAGTCACACGCCTCCCTCGAGCAGCTGAAGTCTCGCGCTATGGCATTTCGTCGGTGCAGGCGCATCGTGGCGCAGTCCAATTGCGCGATATAACTCTTACCGCTGTGACACATCGCGTTCTCCTCTTCGCCATACCATTCCATCTAGTGCCAGACTTTTACAGTACGATGGTCTCTGACATCCAACCGCAGAGCACGGGCCTGATGAATGGGTCGAAACGCAACGAAATGGACTGGCCCAGGTGCAGGAAAACCTGCGCCACACCTGCCTCAGCCACGATCGTAAATCGCTCTACGTCACCACCGACCAGGTACGCGGAGTCGCCCAAATACATTCTGAGATGGCGTTAAATTCGGACCGCGACAACAACATTTCAACCCAACACAACCCACACATCCAAGGCCGGCAGAGTGTACCATGAGGATATTTCTATTGCCGATCTCGACGCGACGCACGCTGATCTACTGCGAACGAGCACATGGACAGCTCGGCAGCGGCGGACCGTCCCAAACATGGATAAGCTCCCAGACCGACAGGATTGTCAACAAAGCCAACGAGACATGGGCCAACTGGGAGAACGCGCCGGGAGGCTGGAAGAAGAAGCTCACCGGATACGGGAATGAATACGTCTTTTCCAGGATCTCTTTCGAGGAATGGGTACGTGTCGCGGCTCGTCGCCACGCGCGGTGAGAGCAGATAACAGGACCTGCTTGTCGGAGCTTTGGTTAAAGGACGCAAGATGAAAGAGCACGGAATCGGCTGAAGGAGCAGGAGAAAGAGAAGTCGGAACAATTTGAGGCTGACCTGCACATCTCTCTAGGGCCTCAAGACTCTCCCTTCCTCGACCGTAGGCATCAGACCTACAGAGATTCTCTATCCCGACCTCTTCCTGAAAAAAGACAATGCGCCCAGAGTCCTTGAGACTATTGCCAAAGAGCGACAGAGCCTACATCGCAGTAGGATGTGGTGGAGTCTTGTTGGATTACCGTGCGTGTATCTGGACATTGTGCTCCTGCTTATATCTGAGCTGACCGCTGCCTAGTGCCACAATTCCTGTTGGATTATTGCCCGTTATACCCAACATTCCTGGATTTTATGTATGATCTTCCTTGTGACATCGCTTTCTTGCTTCTTCGCAGTGTGCTGACATCAGTAGCTCGCATTTCGAGCATACTCGCATTTCAAAGGTCAGCCCTCCTGCCACACTTGACACGCAGAGCTACATTGCTGACATATCATCAGCTCTCTACGGATCCAAATATCTGGAAACGCTATGTGAAAAGAACTTGGCCAAGCTGACGCCGTCCCCGATCCTCAACCGCATGTACGCCGCCGGACTGGTCAATCCAACACGGGAGGTCTCGCGGAAAACCGCCATGCCGACACATCACGATTCCGCGCTTGTCGCGGATCTGGTAGACAACCAGAAGGACGGCAACGACGAGGAGATTATGCTGCTGAAGCGGTGGAACGGAAAACTTCTGGCCGAGCAGTTCAACCTCCCGGGCATGGAGCTCGAGATCGAGCGCGCCGTCGAGCAGGTCCAGAAAAGCCTTGCCGAGAAAGCTCGAGCTTCTCGGTCCGGCAGCACAGTGGACGACCAAGTCAAGGCGGGAGACCGAAAGGACCAATAATCTGTTTGCTTGATATCCGCTCACCATCTGTCAATATACAAAGGGGCACCTCTTCTTCTATCTTGATACTTAATTTTGTTCTTCCAATCCTAACCACAGTTTTGTTTTCGGCATTGGCTGGCGTATGACTTGCGCGCTCAAGTCCAGGGTATATAACACGAGCGATCCCCATCTAAAAGTATTTCCTGCGCTGAGACATGCCTTAGGACGGTCGACGGGCGGCGAACGATAGTCGGGGCTGACGATCCAGGAATCTTCGGTGTCCTTGGGCCCTCCTAACCACCTGCACCAACACGAGGCGCTGTTGTATCCAATCATTCCACCGAAGTGCCTCATGCCACCACTTCAAAATCCCTCGGTGCTTTAGTGCCCGTTTTATTCTTCCCAGTATATTCTTGGAACCTCTTGTTGATACGTTTACCGCGCTGCCAGTGGTCAGAAAACGGATTTTGGCTCAAGTGTGCATGACTCACCCGTATACCCTCCATCCACCGGTAGGGTGACCTGTAATGGCATTAGTATTGGGGACTTCCGCTCAAACAGATGACAAGCACTCCGGAACTTACTCCTGTTATCCAGCCGGAATCTTCGCTGGCCAAGAACCTATGCATCTGGTTAGACTATCCAGTCATTGTCTGCATGGGGTGATCATACACTGCCACTCTTGCGATATCATCCGGTATGCCGAGACCTCTGAAAGGATGCAGCGCGATCAAGCGATCTCGTCGTTGCTCTGCGATATTCGAGTATGTGGCTGACATTGGTGCGGTGAGAGTGTCTATCGGATGTCGACTGTCAGCATGCGATGAATTCTGGTGGAGGGGCCACTCACATCCAGGGCAAATGGCGTTGACGTGGATCCGATACGGGGCACAGTCCAGAGCAACCGCCTTTGTCATCGCAGCCACAGCCCCCTTCGAGGCACAAATCGACACGGCCGACTCTATCCCAACAAGACCGAGAATGGAACCAATGTTGATGATAGATCCTCGGTCGCCTAGTGGTGTCGGATCTTGTACGCGCATCTGTGCCGATGCGAATTTGCAGCCGAGGAACACGCCCTTGGTATTTATTCGATGCATCACGTCAAACACTTCCTCGTCCGCGGCCCATATTGGTCTCGGATCTGACGCTTCGATAGCCGTGCCTGCGTTGTTGACGAATCTATTACGTCCCGAAGTCAGCTGGCGAGATCCGAGTGCGTGCGTCCTTGTCGTACAACGCACATGTCCACACGGCCGTATTCCTCCACAGTCTTCTCGATCAAGTTCTGCATATCCTCGCTGACAGAGACATCGGTCTCGATGAACAGCCCCTCGACTAGATCTGCAGTGTTGTGGCCAGAGCTTGCGTTCTCTGTCTCGTGAACGGATGATTCTCGAATGTCAGCGCAGACAACGTGTGCTCCTTCGCGGGCAAACGATAGTGCTATTGCTCGTCCTATCCCAGACGATGACCCGGTCACTCTAATCGGCAGCAGTCAGCCATGATAGTACCATTGCAGTTGTATATGCAGTGACTGCTTCAAGGATGAGGATCTGGCTTACACGGCTACTTTGTTTTGCAGGCGACGAGCATGTGTCTCCGATTCTGGACTCCCCATCCATGTCTCCATCTTAGATAAGGAGCTCTGCTGTTTGCGGACAGGAGATAACAATATTGATTGAGGCGCTCCTGACTTGAAAGTGAATTAAACACGTGTGGGAGCAAAAAAGCGATCCTGCCTCCTCATGTCAATACGACATGATCTGATCGGCGTTGGACATCGGCCCGCATCTTATGAGGTACATCTCCAAAGAGTGCGATGGGAATCATGCAGAGGCCCCGATGAGAGTGTGTGAGGCATACCAAAGGGGGGGTTTCGGTCCGCAATGTTTCTATGCAGATCTAGACGCCGTAGGGACCACAAGGCGTGTCGTCAAATGTAGTCAGGGATGGTTGATCACCAATAAAAACCAAGGACCGCAAAGCAGAAAAAGGGTCTGGAAGACTGGCGAGTTAATGAAAATGGTTCTTCTGGAATGCGGTGCGGTTAAAACACAGTCGAGAGTACATGGCCGTTTCTCGATGAACGTCCCTCTTCTGCGCCATTCCTGCCACGGCCCAAGAGTTTGCCAACGTGAGGCACAGTTTCAGCCCTCGATCCTGCGGGGCTAGACAGCCATGGAATTGTGTAGGCTAGCTCAAGCTCTAACCGCGTCGTGCTTAATGTGATCGCCCGGTTTCCAGCGAGCTGATGCCTGTGATAGTCTATTGACTGTCCGAAAAACAAGGGTCTGTGAATCGTTTGAGTTTCCGTTTCCCCTTGCCAGAAAAGCTTTGGGACAAGCACTCACCCTTGTTCCGAGTACCACACATGGCAATCGCCAATATCACTGGCTAGGATACCCACTGCTCAAGCTACTGGCTTGTGATTGCGAACAGTCTCGACAAAGCGTCTGCTCGGCACCCGATTATCAAGCAGGTGCCGAGAGAAAGTACATCCAAGCACAAGTATATAATCGCCAAGGGAAGCTCGCGCCATCAACTTGACCTTCGACACGCGGATTAGCTCCAGATGATATCAACCTCAGGCTTGCTTCACTGTAGCAAGGCGTTAGTGGTTTGTTCCACAACGTGACTTTGTACGGTCTCAAGCGAGACATCAATGTTCCTAAAGATACGATCTCCTTCAACACGAACCGGGTAAAATTTACACAATTGTGCTGTGAGCTTCGTTAGTCACGGCGAGATCTTGTTAGCATGGATGCTGAAAGTAAAAGCGAACCTGCGGAGAGGCTGAGTGGATCAGCCCGGGTCCGGATGCTCGCCGAAGAGCGATCTGTCACCGTTGTATGTGGGGCTTCGGCGGTGGGACAACGACCGACCGTCACTGCTTCTTCTGCCGCTTCGAAAGACCTGCCACACTAGGGATCTGCAGCACTTCTTTGACTCGATGAAGGAACATCCAATAGTATTTTCCCTCCGGTCTCGTACCGATCGTGAATCCTTGCCCAACAGGAAACTGAAAACTTTGTCGCATTGTCACAATACCTTGACGTGCTTCGTGCTGCCGTATCTCCTACCACTTGCTGTGGGTCGAGGCCGTTCGATCTGCACACGAGACAAGTTAAGCAGGTTTCAGCATTTCCGTGGCCTAGGCTTCCGGAATATAGACAGGTCCCCCAGCCACGCATCTGGTAAACTTTCTTTTAGGCCGAAAGACGCTGCTGACTAGCTTCCGATATCGATGACTTGCTCCTGTCTCCAGCCACGAACTGCAGGAGCCATTACCTATGCCGACAGACCCTTGCCTAGCAGCAGATCCCAAGCAGAGAAGTGTTGAGCAAGGGTAGCGAATGACACACAGGACTGGCTTATGCTCTCTTGGTTTAAAAGTACATCATCTTGCCTGCTCGAGATCTTGACCTAAGTTGGTTCAAATGGTGCTGATCGCCAAGGAGAGATTTCCATAGTGCAATCTTATGGAATTGCGACAGGCTACACATGTTTTTCACGTCGTCATCCCTATCGGAGATCATGCCGCTGTCGTTAGATAGAATCTTTGCCCTCTGAAAACTCGTTCACTAGTCATAGGCCTGGCGACAGGGTGTCACAACTCAGGACGGCTTAGTGTTGGCTGCAACTGGAGAGACCTCCAAACTCGATGTTTTACTGTCGTCTTTCGTGAGGATTTGACAGTTGGCAGACATTTTGTGGCACACGGATGATACGATTGATCTGGGGGTCGGTACTCAGACGCCTCGATCACAAAGTCATCGATCTAGGTCTGAGTGAATCAAGGCTGTTAGGGTGATCATCATATGCATGCTCGCGACTTTCTCTTGGAAGCTTCAACTCTGCAGTGCTTCACAAGTAATTTTACTGACCGCTCAATATTCCATAACCTAGTTCACAGAACGCTGGCGGCATACCATTTGTTTGGGTGAAACGGCTGCGATTCTCTACATGGCTGTGGTCAATCCGTAGTCAGATAACGTACAAGAAGATCAAGTCGTGGCCGCACCAATCCACTCAGTGTGTACAAGGGCGCCCCGCAACCATGATCAGATCCACAGCTGGGCGAAGGTGCCCCACCTGCTAGCAATAAACCGCACCATACCCAATGGAAGACGCAACGATGTTTACTCACCCAACTCGACTGAGAAATCAGGATCCTGAATGGACCAGTAACTATGCAGATGTGGTAGGACATAACACAAGGCCAGCTTCCATGTTGCTGTACAGAGCCGTCAACTGTTAGGATCGTGAATGCACGTTGCCGTTATCTCCAACCTTGCGCTGGGAGACCTAATAGCAGACTATGAATCACACTCACGTACTGTAGTAAGCCTGATTATGCACGGATGGTCAATCGAAAGACCCTCGCTGTGGTACAGTGTACATAATCTCGGAAAGGTGTTCCATTTGTGTTATATCCGGACATTTTTTGAGTCTTACTTATTATGCCCGGTAGAGCAACAGAGTGGTACATTTGCGCTACGCAAACGGTTCAATACCGACCCAAGTGCAAGACTGGTACCAGTATTTGCGAAAATCATAAGGTTTACATTTGATTGCGATATCTAAAACTCATCAAAATGAAATGAGTCACTTACTTATGCTGCATATCGGACACACGAACAAATTCACGGAATACCTGGGAAAGCCTACGCAATATTTATCTCTTCCTTTTTGCTAAGATAGAACGAGCGAGAGGCTTGTTGCACCTTAGCGGGAAGGGTAGAGGTAAAAGTTGCTTGCAACAACATGCTCAGCTTCCCGAAACACAATGTACCGTTCTCACATGATCTCGGCTCCGAACCTTGACAGAGGAACCAGCCATGCGGTTGATGACCTCTAGCGAGGTTACATGGCTAGCAAAGTACCATGGGTTTGCTGGCAATACAATGCTGTTTTGGATCTAATTCGACGTTGCTATCAAGCTAGGCACGTACGGTGTCCATGACTAGCGGGTTTCAATATTAACTGCCATGGGTCCTGGTCCAATGCACGCACATACCTTGGTTCGATGAGAATGTACAAGGATATGGCTCTTGACACACTACAAAAGAGTCGCGAGTCATGATGGTACAATAGTGAGTCTTTATCCCATGACGACTGTTAAGCGTGAGGCAAGAGAATTCACCTATGCCCTTCTGTTTGAGCGAATCTGGCTGACAATGGTGAGTTCTTTCCAATCATCGGTTCGTCACTTCCAGATTGAATGATGATAGGCGTAGAAACGCAGTGCAAAGTAACAGCCTCAAGAGAACAAACTATATGCCACTCGCGGTTATCCACCACGCTAGACACGGCACGTCTGGCTTCCATTGCACCGCAAGCCAAGCGATATAGGGGCTTTCATAGTGCCAATCACGACATATGCCTTACTCACGGAAACACCACCAAGGTTTGAACATATGCTTGAGAACTGGCTGTCGCTGTATTCGAAATCCTCTGACATGGTTCGACTTTTCCGAAGAATCTAAATATCCTTGATTGAGTAATTCCATGGATATGAACGCTTTGGGCGGTCCCTGGCGCGTAATTATGATGCCAACCATGAAAGACAAGACTTCAATCCTTCCCTCATACGGTCTCGACGCTACCAATCCAGAAAAACGTGCCAACGGAATGGGAGAAGCGTTGTCCTTAGGCAAACGTATTTCACTCCCATCGTCCTAACCCACCGCATATCTATGTTCCCTCTCGGATGAATGCCTAGTGTCATATTCTTGACATTATTAAGATTGTTCATTACACATGACACCAATGATAACGGGAGAGGAAATACGGCCATTTGCTGTTTGGTAAACTAACACTGAGCAAAGTGGATAAGGCTGTGACAATGTCCGCTCGCCATTCCGTGTATGCTATGACATGGCAGCTCAAAACCAACACCCCCTCTGCACGGCTCACTCATGTTCTGCATCATGAGTTTGCCGCTCAACATTTCGATGGCCGAAATTGCATTTGTCCGCTCATGATCGTCAATTCGAACAACGCATGGCAAATCGTTGCTCCACTCGAAGGCTGAACCTGCACTAGCGCGCGGTTTAAGGACAATCGGTTACAAGACATACACACCAAGCCAGGCCAGGCCAGCTCAGCGGAAGCTTTCATAGAGGTTATACGATGTGAACAATCTCGACCTGATGCATGTCCCTCGCTTCCATGACGAGAATAATCTTTCTACTTCTGAAAAACAAGGCGCATCTGTCTGCGTGGACTGCAAGTATCAGCCGGCACAGATGCTGAGCCAACTCCTATCCCAAGCTGTGATCTGTTCTCTGAGCTAACGAGTAACAATCTGCAAGATGATATACAAGCTATTCACGGCAACTGCCTCAAACCATTCGCAACTCCACCGCCTTCATGTCGCCTCACCAGACGGAGATGTCGCCCACTCTGCAAGCAGGGGCTATTGCTACGTGTCTCGCTACCACACGGAATCGTTACCATCTAGAATCAAGCTTCACCCCTGTGCATAGTATATGCAGCTGTTTAGGCGTGGCTTGCAACCTTTGGCCCTCCACCGCGCGGCAAATGAGTGTTGGTCCAACGGAAGCCTGATCTGTCGTAATTCATCACGGAATGGTATTCGTGGCACTATTATATTGTCGGATACATGATGCTTGTACACGGCATACAGCACTAGGCGTTAGTGCCCCCAGACCTAGCACTCAAGAGAAAAGAAATCTGGCATTATAAGCAGATCATTGAAGAGGAACAGAAGTGCGAACTCTGATGCGCTTCGATACACACACCCTCGCAAAAAGATACTCGTCTGTTCACCTCGGTATCATAAGCAAAGTCTAGCAGTCGTTTTTCTCTACATACAGATGTACGTCGAAATAAACGTTCGGAGCCGCGTACAAGCTCCACGTTTGATCTTGACCATTTCAGCCTCACCGGCTGTGCGAACCGGGTCCGCGCTCTTACACGCTTATCAGCTACGCATCCCGATTGTACACAACTGCTGTCTGGACCCTGAGGCTCGCGATTGACTGCGTTTGTCAAGGCAGGACGACGCGGATGGTCAGGCCATGTCGTTCCTTGCCCACGCCGGATAATTCCTGGAACGAGGAATGAGGGGCGTCTGACTGCTCGTAGTCTTACCGATGATGGTACTGTACACTGTACACATGCCTACCATGTTCTCAAGAGTCGTGATGGATATCTTAGCAATTCGGGTAGGTGGCTTTCAGCACAGTGCATTTGAATGAGTCGACTAGCATACTCCAACCAGGCTGAGATCGGTTCCTTGAACCACATCGATGACCATGGTAGTAGAATTGTACAGTAGATAGAGAACAGTATACAGCGCGACATCAGAGCAACAGTCCAGCCAAACGTTGTAGCATCTGAGATATGCAGCCCATGGGCCAACATATAAGCCACCCAACAATCAGTTAAATCAAGACTTCAATTAGCAACATTGAAATGTTGTAAGGAGGTAGGACGTCGTTGGAATAGCCAAAAAATTGAAAAGATGGGCTCGGCATTTAGTTGTGCCTGTCGATGCAAAAAGATATCTCTCTGTCGGGGAATCGAACCCCGGTCTCCCGCGCTTGTACTCGAATTACTCGAATGACAAGCGGAAATCATGACCACTAGACCAACAAAGAAGAGATGGTTTGATGAGCAATCGACAAGCTCACAGCAATATTTACCTTGAATCAATACTTTTTCACAACTCTGCTTGAGGCACCCTGTCCTTGTTCCGTGCGCTGACTACCTCCATTCAACTAGCATTGTTTGTTCCTGAGGGGCATATAACAGGTGTGTGTTGTACAAATGTATGTTTGATTACTTACTGTAATAACACTGACTGTATATTTCGATAAATATGCTAGGAGAAGAACTGGGCTCAATCATAAATAATTTGGTCTCTGATTAAGTCATACTCTCTGACTTACTCTGCGTGAAATACATGGCTTAGTATTATTACTCGTTCTCTATTATAAAACCAATGACGATGGCATTAGCAGAGCTAGTGACATTGAGCCTGCACTTGTTGCACCAAGTGGAATGTCTCATCTGTCCTAATTACGCTACCACCAACCAGGCGACGACAGCAGCGACAGCCTCAACACAACGAAAACTCGCAGTGCCAGCAGCACCACTAGAAGTTGCCGTTGCAGATTCTGCACCAGGGCCGCTAGACTGACTCCCAGATACTGTCGTCGGAGATGAGGTTGAAGCCTCCACGAACGAAGCCGATCCAGATCCACTCGCACTGCGACCCGAAGACGAGGACGTCGAGCCCCCACCAAGGACCGAAGTTGAAGTTAATGGTCTTGTTATGCCATTCACAACGACAGCAGTTGCCGAAGGGAGTAGACTGTACACGGTGCCGTCGGCGGTGATTGCACCACCAGGGGAGAGTGTCTGTCCACTCACCAAGTATTCTGTCCCAGAGAATGTTGATAGTGGGAAAGAGCCAATGGCTGTAGCACCAGGGCTGATAGTGGACGTCACGCCATTGACAACGATAGCTGTCGCCGAGGGTAAGAGGCTGTAGATCGTGCTTGAGAGGGTTACGGCTGCGCCGCCAGGTATAAGTGTTTGACCGGCGACTAGAAATCCTTCGGAGATAGAGGTTATCGCAGAGACAGTATCTGTGGCAGTGTCGATAGAAGATGTCACACCGTTGACAACGACAGCGGTTGCTAAAGGCAAGAGACTGTATGTCGTGCTTGAGATTGTCACGGCTGCACCTCCCGGTATAAGTGTCTGGCCTGCGACCAGGAACCCTCCGGCGACAGATGTTATAACAGGGGCCAAATTCGTGGAAGTGTCAAGAGGAGATGTTACGCCATTGATCACGACGGCGGTCGCAGTCACAGGGATCAGCGGAATAGACCCGCCAATGAGGCCAGCCGTAGCAGGCAGTGGAGATGTTGTGCCGTCGATGACTATTGCCGTTGCCGAAGAGAGTAGGCTGTATGTTGTGCCTCCTACAGTTATCGCGGTGCCACCGGGACTAAGGCTCTGGTCTCCAACGAGATAGGCTAGATCGGAGGGCAGAGTCGTACCATGCGTTCCAATACCAGCGGAGACAACAGTATTTGGGAGCCCACCAAAAGTACTGTCCGGTGGAGACACGACGAGTGCGGTGGTGACTATCGGTGTTGCCAGTTCTGATCCAATCGTAAAAGCTCGACTTGAGCCCGAGATGGGGGTGGTCACACCGTTGACCACCACTGCTGTACCAGAAGCGGGAATTGAATATGTAGTTCCGGAAATTGTAAGAGCAGATCCTTGCGAAAGAGTCTGCGAAGCTATGATATACCCCGCGGTCTCTGTGACTGGAGATATAAAGGAAGGAGTGGTAGAAGCTACCCCGTCAACTAGCAATGCTGTTCCGTCACCTTCTGAGACGGAATATGTGGTTCCTGCGACAGTGATTGCAGAACCGGGACGCAAGGTGTTCCCAGCTCCGGCCACGGGAATTGCTGTTGTGGCGGTAGACCCAACAGTGGTACTGTCAAATAAAGCTCCGAATGTCGAGGTTTCTGAGTTGATCACAATTATATTTGTGGAGCTCCCCAAAGAATACACTGTGCTATCGATCGTCACAGCCGGACCGCCAGGTGCCAAAGTCGTAGATCCAAGAGTATATACTGTGGCTGAATCTGGCGTGATTGTATCGGATCCAATTACTAGTGGTGGAGCACTATACGTAGGCTCTACACTCGCTTCTTGGTCGCTTCTGCTTGTTGATACAAGCCCAATTCGAGTGTTTATTGTGCTTTGACTGAGAGTGTCGGACGCTTCTAGCTCATTCGTGTATGATGATGAGCCCGATGGAGAGTCTCCAGTTGGTAAATAGCCTGCTGTCGATTGCGACTCTTTTGTCGTATCTGTTGCCTGAGCGGTCGATGTTGGGGTATCTTGACTTCTTAGTGTAGCTGAGGTTGGAGTTTCTGTTTGACCCAGTCCCGCAAGAATCAACGATCCCAGCCCGGCCGTGCTTTCCAACGACACTTGAACTGACGAGGTGCTCGAAATCGAAGTTGGTTGTGCTACTATTTGTGACCTCTCTGACTCGGCCGTGGTTCTAGGGTTGGGAGTTGCGGCAATGGTGGAAGATTGCTCTACAATTGTTTGTGAAGATTGCTCGGACGTGGTTGCTTGAGTGGTAGAGAGATCCAAGCCAGTGTTACTGACAGCAGCACCTTCGCTGCTGCGTGAAGAACTTGTAGTTGAAGGGAGTGACGTAGGGCTACTATCATTCTCGATTGATGTTTGTTGGGACGAGACAGATCGTGCAGTAGATGTTGTAGAGGATCGCTCTGAAGTTGAAGAGATGACACTAGAAGTGGTGGAAGAACTGAGCGAACCATAGTTACCGTTGATGGTCGATGTTACACGCAATGTCGCTATCAGCTCGTTGACTGGCACATGCGCCGTGGGTGCTCCGCTGGCTGGGCCTGAAATTCCTGCAAAAGCGCAATCTTTAATGAACGGATACTTAGATGTTAATCCTGGGACTGCTTCAAGCCAAGAGACATATTCTGGTGGAGCCGTAGTAAAGGCTGCGCTATCTGTACAAGATGATTAGACCGATGCTTCCTCAAGTTTCCTAAACACTTACATGACCAAGAGACGGGCGTGGTGATTGGACCAAGAATGACGCCAGGGAACTGGGTCTCTAGCAGTTGGAGTTCTCCGGAACAATTACCGCCATTCCATTTTCCCAAGCATAAATATGGATAGTCAGGGACCATCCACGGTGTTGGTGAAGGTCTGCCGATACTTAGCGTTTGCAATGCTACAAGCTGCGACGCACTCACATGTTTGTAGTCACATTTTCAGTGCCATAGAATGCCGTAGCCGTTTGTAGCACAGTATAAGCATAAGTATTCACACTTCCGGAGGGCAGGTAGATTAGATCTGTAGGTATACCAGGTATGGAGTAAGTGAAATAGGGTGGATACAGCGTGCTAAGTGTTATATGAGCAGTTATGTTACTGCTGAAGTCGTGTGCTTCGAATCCATAAACGGTGGTTGAATTGGCGGCAACTACAGTGTCATTATACTGAAGCCATGTTTGACTAACAGTCGCAACCTATCAATCATGAGCTTATATGGACCTCAGGAAGGCAAAGTCACAACATACAGTCAAGTTTATTACACTCGTGTACCATGAATTCAGAGGTATCTCTTTCGGCACAAACATTGTGCACATAGTGGTAGTCGTAGAACTAGGAGCAGTTGTTGATCCTTGAGATCCTCGAATTGTGGACGTGACTGCGCTTGAGTTCGCATATGCCCTCGCTGCGACAGATTTCAGCATGACCGCATTAGTTCATAAAAAGTGCTTGAATAGTACCTTGAGGCTGCTGAGCCGCAACAAGAGCCCAGCAGCTCACGAAAGAAATAAGCTGCGTTACGCGACGAAAAATCATACTTTCAGATAGTCTTGCTCCATCCACGAAGAAAGTCAATATACTTACGGGGGCAGTATACAATTTATACGGCAAAACCCATACGGTTGCATTCGAGCTCGACTTACAACAAGACGAGTAACCAACCCTGCAGACTACGTGTAAAGTTGGGCGTTCCAATGAGGCTGGGCATATGCATGCTTCCAGGGATAATAGATTGCATCGGGAGCACAGGGAGAGATGCACCTTCTACTGGACATGATAGGTTGTGAGCGATTCGCCGACTTGCGAATTGAAGCAATGCGTGAGCCTCGCTCGCTCTATCAATAGATGATACTGCAGTATGATGATTGAACAGACATAGACATCATCTCGTCTGAAATGAAGTGTGCTCTCCAAGTTCTTGTTTTCAAGCTCAACGATGAGGTTCGGATAATAGCATATACGACATTCAGTCGTAGTACTAGATTCCTGCCATCAGATCCATGCACGCTCTTGGTTAGTTTGAATGGCGGCATACAGAAGCCGTCAATCGGAGAAATCCTTCACTAGAAAGGCGAAGTTGATGCGAAAGCCATCGATCCTTCGGCGAAGCCACACAAGCGGACAACACTCCACAAAAGCATGGCAATCGTCTACTTGTACATTGCCTTAGCCCGTTGGTCCTCTTTTCGGCTTTACCCATAATATCGACAGGCACGATTGAATGAACCAAGAGAAGTGTTAGCACCACTAAAGGAAATATCCAATCATCACACGCTTGAGAAGAATGTGATGATGTTCCAGCCAGACAGCCACAACTGCATGGCTGAACAGTGATAAATCTTGGCTGCATATCCAAGACGCTTATATTGCACCTGTGTTTTAAATATGGTACCTTCCTATGCACTGCAACCCTTTCGCTGCCAGCCACTACAAGCACAATGTACCAATCGGATGCTCACTCGGACATACGAATGGATACAGGCGGGGAGAGAACAGCATGCTTGTATCCATAGATTAACAATCAGGTTGGTGAAACCACATGTCGTCCTTTAACATAATCGCTCGCGAACCGTCGGTCCTCAATGTAGTCTGCGTGTCGAGTCGGCATTATGGAGACCACGTCTAATACCACGATCCCTCAAGCTTTCTCTTACGCACCCTCACAGCGCTGGGATGGCAACGATGGCAGCTGGAGCTCGTTCATTGTCAGAATCGGTAGCCCAGAAGCTCAAAGTTTTAGAGTCTTCCCTTCTACCACAGGCCAGGAAGTCCTGGTCCCTCTACCTGAAGGATGTACTGCACATGATTCCAGCGACTGTGAATCTTCACGAGGGGCCATGCCGGCATTTGGCACTGATGGAACCGGCTTTCTAACAAACTCCTCAACGACCTGGGATCTCTTGGGTATCTACACCTCTGATCTTGAAGATACATTAGGTTACGAGGTAAATGCTCAGTATGGTATTGATGATGTGGGTCTTCAGATTGACAACTCCGGCGGGTTAAATGCTACCAACGTGGTAGTCGGAGGAATCGCATCAAAGGACTTCTATCTTGGGGTGATCGGCCTCGGACCAAAACCATCTAACTTCACAACATTCAATAATCCCATGCCATCGTTGATGGGTATCCTGAACAGCACCCAGAAGATCCCATCGTTGGCATATGGTTATACGGCAGGTGCTTCGTATAGTAAGTCTTACATATACTAGCGTCTCACATAGCATCATTCCGGTCAAACCTTCCAGGACTAAGAAATATAGGATTCTCAAAGGTCCTCGGCAGTCTCACTCTGGGTGGCTACGATAGAACAAGATTTGAATCGAGCGGATTGAATATTCAATTCGCCAGCGATGATTCCAGACCTCTACAAGTTGCCCTACAAAGCATCACAGGAGCCATGTCAGCGAACGTGGTGAATCTACTTCCGACTCCTATGTTTGCAGCCATCGACAGTACATTGCCATACATATGGCTGCCAATAGAAGCATGCGATCTCTTTGCAAATCAATTCAACCTCACCTACGACAACAACACCGATCTCTACGTGGTGAATGATACTGCACATAAGCAGCTCCTGGCTACCAATCCTACTGTGACATTCAAGCTCGGCACCACCCTCTACGACGGCACGTTCCAAAACATAGAGCTTCCATACGCCGCCTTCGACCTCCAAGCCAGCTACCCGCTATATGAGAATGCCACAAACTATTTCCCCATTCGCCGAGCGGCCAATGACACTCAGTATACCCTAGGAAGGACATTCCTCCAAGAGGCTTATATAATCGTGGACCACGAACGACACAACTTCACCATCGCACAAGCCAACTTCTCTGCGAACATGCCGGACAGCCAAATAGTATCCATATTATCGCCGGCCTACGACACGCAAAAAAACAACACCATCGAACCAATCGAACAGCCATCACCGGCCCTCAGCAGCGGGGCGATCGCGGGCATAGTGATCGGCGCAGTCCTCGCGGTCACACTCGTCCTCGTCGCACTCTTCTTCTATCTCCGCAAGCGCAAATCGAAAACCCACTCGCCAGTCCCATCCACCGACACCGACACGCACCCCACCGAAAACAAAACGCAGATCGAAGCACCGACTCCGTTCAACGACAACGAGCTTCCCGCCGACGTCACGTCTTCCAGACACGAGCTGCCCACGCCGGAATACGTGCAGTCCGAGTTGGAGGGCGAGACGGTCAAGTGGGGACGCGGTGGTGTGCAAGAGCTGCATTCGGATATGTCCAGTCCTGAACTGCATGGACGGCCGTTGGGAGGATTGCCGAGTTGGGCGCGTAAGGTGGAGGGTAGTCCCAGGGGCGTGTTCGAGCTATCTGGGAGCGAGCCTGCTGATAGACCGAGGCGGTGATGATGATGAGGGATGAGTACGACGCATCTCTGTACTGCTAACGTACGTGATGGCGGCGGATGCTCGAAAGTGCTTGAATATAGTGATCGTCCTCTTGAAACCACCCAGACTCGTTACTCAAATTATTAGTGTATATACTATATGACTACTTGTGGCTGGTTTTGCAAATACTACTACGATGGATATCTGCACACTTGAAGGCCAAACTGCATCTGTGTTAACCTCCCGACGAACATCGGACATGCCTACAATGAACAAGAGCCTCCGTGCATCAACAGATATGAAGAGAGAAACCATTGAACTTGAAGAATTGTATACGTCGTGGGCTATGTTGACTCATATCAAGCCATAAACGGAGAGTAAATCGAGTTCGTACGAGTTTACCCATTTCGCCGCTCCTCAGATTGTCGCTTATATGCTAATAAAGAAACTCTTCTCACCCTCTTGAGGCTTCACCTCGGCTCTCTTCAGAATTGGATCCGCGCACGATATCCTGATTCGTTCGACTGTTGCCGGTGATGTCAGACTCAACACCTCCGTCTCACCCCATTGTTTCCTTGCAGCCTTGAGGGCTTCTCTGATCGCGAAGAAGACTGCGCTGCCCATGAACAATGGCGGCTCACCAACACCTCTGGATCTCTGGATTGTCCGGAGGTTCTCCCAATTCACATCCTTGAGGAGACTGACGTTGAACTCCTGTGGGATATCTCTGAATCCAGGGATTTTATATGCACCAGGGCCTCTGGTGAAGATCTGTCCCGAACCTCGGTGCCATAGGGATTCTTCCATAGTGAAAAGACCCATGCCTTGTACAAACGCTCCCTCGATCTGACCATAATCAATGGCCGGGTTGATGGAGCGACCTACGTCCATCTTGATATCTGCACGTCGACATGTCCAGTCCCCAGTCAACGTGTCTATCTCAACTTCGGCAGCTGTCACGCCCTGGGTGAAGTAGAAGTACATCTGACCAGTGTTCGGTCCCCAAACATAGCCAATGTCAGGTGTCTTGTAATGACCCTGCGCGGAAAGATTGACACGGTCGAAGTAGGCGGCATGTGCAAGATCTTTCATGCTGGCTTCCGGACCAAGCTTCTCCCTGTAAGGGGCTAGGCGCTCATTGAGCTGCTCACACGCGTTCCAGATAGCATAACCGTTCAAGTCCGACGAAGCAGATGCGGCGGTCGAGGATGTGTTCGGTACGGTATTGGTAGCGGTCTCGGCGATGAATACCTGGTCCGCCGATACTTTGAGGGCCTCGGCTGCTATCATGATCATCTTGGTGTTCAGGCCCTGACCCATCTCAGTACCACCGTGGGCGAGGAGAATTGAGCCGTCGTGATAGATGTGTACAAGAGCACCAGCCTGGTTCAGGAAGATGGCAGTGAAGGAAATGCCAAACTTCGTCGGGATCAGTGCTACACCTCGCTTCTTCCATTTGTTCTTTTCGTTGAAAGCTGCTGCTTCTTCCTTGCGTCGGTCGTATTCAGACTCTTCCTTGACCTGCTTGTACATAAGCGGCACGTAGTAATCCTTAAGCTCTTGTCTGAAGTGAGTCTTGTCGCCAGGCTTATACATGTTGAGCTCTCGAAGGTCGTCGACGTCCATGCCCAAGCGATCGGCAATCTCTGACATGTATGTTTCTGCGATGAACATGCCTTGAGGGCCACCAAAGCCACGGAAAGCAGTGTTCGAGACAGTGTTGGTCTTCGCAACGCGGCCTCTGACGAAGACGTTGGGAATGTTGTAGACGCCATCGATGTGCGAAAGCGCGCGATCGACCACAGCACCACTAAGATCTTGACTCCAACCTCCATTGTTGAAGACGTCGGCGTCAAGTGCTTGAATTTTGCCGTCTTTGTTGACTGCAACCTTCCACCTAGCCAGGAAAGGGTGTCTTTGGCCAGACGTGAGAATATCTTCGTCACGATTGAGCATGCAACGGACAGGCCGCTTGGCCTTCTTAGCAGCAGCGGCACAAATACCAGCAAGCTGGATTGAGCGTGTTTCCTTGCCACCAAAGCCACCTCCCAGACGTTTGACCTTTGATACGATCTTGTTAGCTGACACGCCTGTGACTTGCGCAACGTAAGCTTGGGTTTCAGCCGGGTTTTGAGTACTACTCCAGATGTCCATCTCTCCGTCTTCGGGTTTCCAGACAGCAACGCAAGCATTGGTCTCGAGATAGAAGTGCTCTTGGCCTCCCATGCGGGCAACACCGCTGAAAACGTGATCGGCCTCTTTGAAAGCCTTGTCAACATCTCCAACGTTGATGTAACGGTAATGATCAAAATAGCTTTCCTTCTCGATAGCTTCCTCGATGGTGAAAATGGCTGGGAGATCTTCGTATTCGACCTTTACTGCTCGCATACCAGCTTCGGCGAGCTTTGCGGAGGTAGCAAGGATCATACCTATAGGCTGACCAGCAGTGAAGACTTCGTCGACTGCGAAGAAAGTCTCATCACACACTGGTGCGCCCCAGTAGTTGGCCGCTGGGTTAGGCAGATCTTCATGAGAAACATAATCAACAACACCTGGCAAATCCAGTGCGGCAGAAGTGTCAACACTGACTATCTTGGCGTGCGCCTTAGTGGACAGGACTAGGCATCCGTAAAGCTCGTTCTTCTGGACGGGAATGTCATCGGTGTATTGAGCTTCACCAGTAGTCTGCTTCATGGCGGCGACATGTGGTGCTTCCTTGCCAATAACCTTCTTCTCATACGCAACTCCAGCAGTGTGGTCTTTCTTTCCGAAAGAAATGATTCTCTCGATCTCATCGATGGCATCTTGATCAACTTCGGCCTCGTTCACTTGGAGCTCTGCAAGGACTTCGTGGTAGAAACGGTAGAAGAAACCGAGAGCGAGTGACTTGCGGTAGGTAGCCATGCCACCTGGAACACCAAAGCGGAGATCGAAGTCCTGTTCTAGTGCATTCATGACGCCCTCCAAGGTCTTAGGATCCGTGAACTTTTTGCCATGGAGGTATTGGACAGCCGTTTTGGCGGAAATGGTCACGGGTGCCATGCCGCCATAAACCAGGCTGCAGTCTTCAACATCGTTCTTGTCGTTCAGTCTGACACGAAGCGCGGAGTTAACGATAGCAATGTCATCGTCCTTTCGTTTTGCCATTTTGTAGGCTCGCATGTGTTCACCCTTCTCCTGGAAAGCAGAGATCCTGATCGCGGCAATAATTCCGTTAGGGGGAAGCGCAGTCACGCGATATGCTTTGAAGAACTCTGCCATGGGTATCTCGATGGTTTCCTCGAGAGTCTTCACGATCAAAGTGGCATTGGTGGCCATGAACACAGGGTTCAGATCAGAGATAGGCGACGCAGTTGCCAGGTTTCCTGCTGGAGTTCCAACATTCCTGATTTGTCGTCCAGCGAAGTACCTGATCTGCTTGTGGATGGCTGCGAAAGGCTGTCCTCTTATCTCGCCGTAGTGCTTGACGGCCTCCTGAGCGATGTTTTCCAAATCGGTAAGAACGACATTTCCGCCGATCTCCAAATGGTCGTCGTGGAAAGTGTATTGGCGGAGCTCTGCGATGTCTCCAACAAAGACTGATGCTGTGTATTGCATACCCTTGAATTTCACCTCGATCTGTGTCTCGGTGCTTCCACCAATGATCTTTGCCGAAGGATATACGCTCTTAATCTCGAGCAATTGTTGGAGGGTAACGGGACGGAACCACTTTTTTCGCTTGTTTCCAAAAGCTAGTGGTCTCAGTTCATGCTTCCTCAAAGCAGGCGGAAAGATAAGTTGTGTTTCCGGGTTGTATTTGATGAAGTCGGGAGGTGTGAATTTCTTGGTTGGCTCCTCGTCTGACTCATTTGCGCCGTTCTTACAGCATCCACCTCCGTTGGAGTTGCCATTTTTCTCCATACAGCATCCGCCACCACCGTTTGCACTGGACTTTCCACACCCCTTCATAGCACTGAATGTCTGAGCAGCATCTAAGATAGGTCTGTAACCGGTGCATCGACACAGGTTGCCATCGAAGGCTTCTTCAATGTGTAGTTCGGATGGGTTTGGGTCGTTCCTCAGGAGCGCATATAGGCTCATGACTATTCCTGGTGTGCAGAAACCACATTGGCTGCCATTGCTCTTTGCTATCCGCTCCTGGACGGGATGAGGGTTGGTGACGTTGCCGATACCTTCTACGGTAATCACATGCTTGCCGTCCACGCTGACGAGAGGCGCAAGACATGCGTTCACAGATGCGTGGTAGACCTTTTTGGTGGTGGGGTTCAGTTGAGAAACCACCTGGTATGGTTATTAGTAAACTCCCACAAAACTCCGAAAACCACAGCTCATGCTTACCACTGTGCAGGCACCGCAGCCACCTTCAGCACATCCGAGTTTTGTGCCGGTCAGGCCGATACCTCGTAGATATTCAAGCAGAGTGACTTCAGGGTCTGCCGTGTCCAGGACTACCTTTGTACCGTTCAGGTAAAACCGAATGGTGTCATCGTAGCTTTCTGTAAGAGAGGCCAGGTTCCGAGTGGCCTCCTGAGGCACCGCAGGATGAGGCTCGACCAACCCAGGAGCCATCTTATCTGGGTGTCGTTGCGTATGGATTTGGTGGCGCCGATGCTGCTATCAAACCTCGAAACCTGATAACCGTGAACAAAACTCTGCGGTGTCCACCGTAAAAGAGGATAGAGTAAGAAGAGGGATATCTAGACACACATATGTCTGGGGTGAGAGGAAGAGAGCAGCAACAGAGGGTTAGGAGGTGGAAGGTGGAAACGGATTACCCTCGCCGCTCTTATCAGTGGTCCCGCTACATCTTTACCTACGCCGCTGCCTGTTACAGCAGGAGTTCGCCGATGGACTCGGAGAGAGACGCGGGGAAGGGTCCTCGATAACTCCCATTGCCAAGAGATGTGTATCTTCTCAATACCACGAGTTGATGGAGAAGATCAGGCCCTGACCAATTGAACATTACTCCTCACGCTGATGATTGTGGTGTAGCCTTTAGTCTATTCTACAGGCAGGTCTTCTGAACGTAGAGTTTCAAGGCGTGACAGCATCCAACTCGTTCTGCATCTGAAAAGTGACGGCGGCGTCCGCCGGGCACGACTCAGACTGGTGGATCTGCGGCGTTAAACAGAAAATCACGGTATTAAACGAGAAGGTCCGTGGG
>Ga0181466_1000001_pt2 | contig 62940 bp, 45 predicted proteins | sample InSIn4gowninarea_FD_119078 | JGI IMG/M metagenome (GOLD analysis project Ga0181466, IMG submission 119078) | Clean room microbial communities from NASA Spacecraft Assembly Facility at Jet Propulsion Laboratory, Pasadena, California, USA -... ... | reverse complement strand
AAGCCCCAGCAGGCCAAGACAAGCAATGAAAATACCTAGTATAACCAAGGAGATAAACACTTTTTGAAAGCGGCTTTCTGACTGGTATAGTTTGGCAAATGTTTCATCCAGGAATGCATATTCAAAAGCTCTCTCAGTGGGGAACTGCTTCCATTTACGTTCCATTTGCGCTAATGTGCCTGCAATGTTATTGCCGGCTAATTTTACCAGAAAAGTGCCCTGTGCATTAGGATTCACAAAAAATGCAAAAGGCTTTATTTCGTTGCGCATGGAAGTAAAATGAAAATCTTTGGTGATACCCACTATATTGAGATAATAAGAAGTATCTGCATCTGTAGACCACAGCAATTGCTTGCCTATAGCAGGTTCTGTAATACCTAAATCTTTTATCGCCGTTTCGTTTAATATCACACTTCCTATTGTCTGCTCCAATGGTCCGCCTGGTATGCCATTCGTGAGTGTATCTGCCATAAATTTTGAGGAAAACCCTCTGCCCTCTTTCATCTTAATATCCAATACATCCAGGTAGTTGTAACTAACGCTTATAAAGTTTACCTGCTGCTCGTTGGCAGAACCTTTTACATTCACTCTTGTGGTAGAAAACCTTCCGGGCAACGCACCATTGGAAGCAGCAACCGCCTTTACACTTGGCAATTGTTCCAGCTCATTTTTAAAGGCACTCCGGTCTGTAGGAGAAAGAAACCCTACATTGTTCAGAGTTACTATGCGGTCAGTATTTAAACCCAATTTAGCTGACATCAGGTAGTTTACCTGCTGCGAAATAACTACTACGCCAATTATCAATACAATGGATATAGTAAATTGTACCACCACCAATACCTTTCTTAAATTCAAAGCGCCCTGCTCGTTTAGTTTGAAGCCTTTGAGGACCGCAATAGGTTTAAAGGAGGATAAATACAAAGCAGGGAAAAATCCGGCAGCAACACCTAATAATAAAGTAGCAGCCATTAAATACAACAGCAATGTAGTATCACTAAACAGGTACAATTGTTTGCCTGTTAAATCATTTACAAATGGCAGCAGCAATTGAGCGAGCCCTATGGCTATTACAGCAGCAATGATGCAGGTGATAACAGACTCTACCAAAAACTGCTGAATAAGCGATTGCCTCAACGCACCTGCTACCTTACGCACGCCTATTTCCTTAGCTCTAACTGAAGCCTTGGCAGTTGACAAATTCATGTAATTGATACCCGCTATAACTATAATAAAAGCACCAATCAGGATGAAGATATATACATATTGTTTGTCGCCGTTGGGCTCTAACTCCCATTTAAGATTAGAAGTTAAATGGATGTCTTTAATAGGTTGAATATAAAACTGACTAAAACTCTTCTCTACATTACGGTCGTTCAATGCCTGAATTTTTTGAACAAGATGGGCTGTATTGGTTCCCGGTTTTACTCTAACGTAGGTGTAATCATTATATCCATTCCAGTTATTATCCAGTGATGGATTGCCGGGTTGGGTTTTGAACGAAACCAGGAAATCGAAATGAAAATGTGCATTGGCAGGTACATCTTTCAACACACCAGTTATTATCATATTATTATCAAAAGCATCCACTTCTACCGTTTTGCCTATAGGGTTTGTTTTGCCGAAAAATTTCTTTGCCACACTTTCTGTCAATACAATGGAATTAACTTCTTTAAAAGCTGTTTTAGCATTGCCATATACAAATGGAAAAGTAAATACATCAAAAAAGCTGCTGTCTACGCCGTACAGCTTTTCATCAAAGATTTTCTTATCACCGTATTTTATTAGATAGCTTCGGCCCCAGTTAGGCCGCACCCTTGTTATGGCGGCTACTTCCGGCATTTCCTTTTGCATAGCCGGTGCTAATGCGGCAGGCGTTGTAGCATCGGGAATCCTGCTGCCATCGTCATTGATAAAATCTTTTACTATTCGGTATATGTTGTCCGCATCTTTATGAAATGTATCGTAACTCAATTCATCCTTTACAAACAAAAAAATTAACAGGCTACAAGCTATACCTATAGCCAAACCAATGATGTTGATGAATGAGAAACCTATATTCTTCCAAAGACTCCTCAGTGCTACTTTGAAATAATTTTTAAGCATATAAATCGGTTTATAATGTATGACTTATTAGATATTGCTTTAAGCCATTAGCCTGATTGTCTATGACTCATTATTAAGCTACTCCGTTCTCAAATTCTTCACAGGATTAGCGATTGCTGCACGAATTGCCTGGAAACTTATTGTGATTAAAGCAATCAGTAATGTAACTAAGGTTGTGATTACAAACACAAACCAGCTTATGCTGGTACGATAAGCAAAACTTTGCAACCATTTATTCATAATGAGCCATGCAATGGGCGAAGCAATAATCACAGCAATGCCAACCAGCTTCAAAAAATCCTTCGACAACAACGCTACAACACTTGTTACACTGGCACCAAGCACCCTGCGTACGCCAATTTCTTTTATGCGCTGTTCTGCACTGAATGTTGCCAGGCCAAATAAACCAAGGCAGGAAATAAGAATAGCAATAACAGTAAACTCGCCCACTATAGCTGAGAGCCTGTTCTCTGCATCATAATTCTTTTGAAATTCTTTATCTAAAAAACTATAATCAAAAGGTTCGCTCCTATTTAAACTATGCCAGGTGTTTTGAATGGATTGCAAAGCTGCACTAATGTTTCCCGGCTTTATATGCACGATCATATAATTATACAAAGGCGGAGTATTTAGCTGAAAACCGTACGGACCGATAGGCAGATGCAGATCTTCATAATGAAAATCTTTTACTACGCCGATGATATTAAAATCGTAGGTCTTGCCATTAAATGTAAAATGCAGCTTTTGATTCACTGCCTGTTGAGCACTTGCAAATCCCAGTGTTTTTACTGCGGTTTCATTCAATATGATTGTACCGGTAGTATCCTGGGCATAATAATCATCAGCAAACAACCTTCCGTAAAGAGGCTTAATATTTAAGGTTTGCAGATAACGTGTATCAATATAATTCATCTTTACATCTTTTCCCTGCTGCATGTCTTCGCCATCTTTGAAGAAAATGTTATCGGCAACATTGGCAATGCCCGGATAGTATAAAGATGCACCTGCATTCTTTACAACAGCCTGCTTTAATAATTCATCCTTAAAAGCTGCATACATATTCTTTGCATTGTTGCTGCGCAACGGAATAATGATTTGGTGATCTTTATCGAAACCAAGATCTGCCGAACGCAAATATTGCATCTGGTTAGCGATTACAACAGATGAAACGATTAGTACAACAGAAATAATGAACTGAAAAATAACCAGTCCTTTACGTAGTGCTACTGCTGAAAATGAATTGGAGAATTTTCCTTTTAAAACCTTTACTGGCTTAAAAGAGGATAGATAAAATGCAGGATAACTACCTGCAATTAACCCGGCAATAACAGATAACAGGAAAAAGCCGGCAATAATTAGTATATCGTCCAAAGAAAGTGAAAGTGCTTTGCCCGAAACCGAATTAAAAGCAGGCAATAATAATTCAGTAAAAACAATCGCGAGTAGGAACGCCAGTACACTCATCAAAACAGACTCGCCGAGAAACTGCATTACCAACGATTTTTTGTTTGCACCTAACACTTTCCTTATGCCTACTTCTGATGAACGCCTGGAGGAACGCGCCGTAGCAAGATTCATGAAGTTAATGCAGGCAATAATTAATGTGAACAGGGCAATAGAACCAAGTATGTAAAGGTAGGTTGTGCTGCCGCCGGGGGTTATATTGTTCTTTACATCTTCATTAAGATGTATTTTTTTCAGTGGCACTAAAAACTGTCTTTTATTAAAACCAATAGCCTGTAGTTTTTTACCGGCATATTGCTCCATAAATGCAGGAAATTTTCCTTCTAATTTTTTCGGATCACTGCCGGGCTTTAATTGCAGGTAAGTAAAATAAAGATTGTTGCTTGCAAGATCACCTTGTTGCCGCTTTATAAAATCAGCGATGTCGCCACCCATCATGCTCATGAAAAACCGTGCATCAATATGTGAAGGTTTATTGATGGGTTTGAAAACACCCGTTACCAAAAAATCGTGATCCCCATTGGTGCTGCTGCTAACATGGATGACTTTATTTAGTGCAGCCTGATTACCAAACAATTTTTTTGCAATCTCGTCAGATAATACTATAGTGTTTGGGTTACTTAACGCCGTTGTTGGATTTCCTTCAGTAAAATTATACGTGAACATCCTGAAGAAAGTAGAATCGGCGAGATATCCTTTTGTTTCATAAAGCGATTTTGATTCGCCGTCTTTTTCATTATACTGCAGCAACGTTTTATCTTCAGAATACAATGGTGCAAGCCTGGTGGATTGTTCAATACCAGGAAGTACGGCTTTCATTGTTTCGCCCATAGCGGCCGGCGTATTCGGCATTTTTTTAAAATTACCAAGACCTATAAATTCAGTACCCAACTGGTATATGTTATCTGCATTTTTTTGATACTCATCATAACTGGTTTCATTTAAAATATACAAAGTGATCAGCAGGCAGCAGGTAAGCCCAACCGATAAACCAAGGATATTAATGAATGAAAAAACTTTATTCTTCATTAGGTTTCGCCATCCGATTTTGAAATAATTTTTTAGCATAGACAGAAGATTTCGATGTATTATTTAATGTATGTTGTACTGTATTTACAATGCGGGTTCCTACTCCGTTCTCAAACTCTTCACCGGGTTTGCTATGGCAGCCTTAATTGCCTGAAAACTCACGGTTATAAATGCAATGCTGATAGCAACAATAGCAGCAATAGCAAATACCTGCCAGCCAATGCTGATGCGGTAAGCAAAATCCTGCAGCCAGCGTTGCATAAAGTAGTATGCAACAGGTGATGCAACGAGCAGCGATATAACAACGAGTTTGATGAAATCTTTTGACAACAGCATAACCAAGCCTTGCGTGGTAGCGCCCAATACCTTGCGGATACCTACTTCTTTTTTCCTGCGTTCGGCGGTATAAGCAGCCAGTCCGAACAAGCCCAAACAACCAACAAAAATGGCAATGCAGGTGAAGATCATCAGCAATGATCTCAATTTATCTTCCGCCTTGTACATCTGTTCAAAGTTGTCGTCCAAAAACTTGTATTCAATAGGATATTCGGGCGAATATTTACTCCATACATTTTTTATATAACCGATGGTGTTTCCAATGTTGGCAGCTTTCATTTTTACCGCCACCTTCCAGTAAGCATCCGGAAATATTTGCAACACGGCTGTTTCTACCCTATCGTACAAGCTCTTGTAATGAAAATCTTTTACTACCCCAATCACTTGTCCCTCTTTTAACGAATCAGCATTTTTAGCACCCCATACATTCCACCATAACTTTTGTCCTAATGCTTTTTCGGGTGTGCCAAAACCTAATTGCTTAACAGCCGTTTCATTAATGATAAATGCATGGTCTTTATCAGTTTGCATGTCTTTGGAGAAATCCCTGCCTGCCACCAGTTCCAATCCTAACGTTTTGATGTAATCAAAATCAACCATCAGTTGCGTTGCAGACTGGCTTTTTCGTTCTCCGTTGCGGTCAACAATTATGTCATCGCCGGCTACTGCATCGCCGGGAAAACCATAGCCAATAGAAACAGAAGTAATTCCGGGAGATTGCTGTAATTCGTTCTTGAATGTTTCATAGTTCTTAAACATATTATCGCCGCGCATTGGGAAAAACAGGATCTGGTCTTTATTAAAACCAAGATCTGTATTGTGCAGATAATCTACCTGTTTATAAACAATAATGGCACTGATGATCAGCAAGACCGTTAAGGCAAATTGTGTAATGACCAAACCATGCCGCAACCATGGAATCTTACCCGGTTGTTCATCACCCGTAAAGGAACCTTTTAATACTTTGATGGGCTTAAAACCAGACAACACTAATGCCGGATAGAACCCTGCGCCGATACCTACCAGCAAAGTCAATGCGATAAACAATAAAACAGTTACCGGCTGCACAAACAAGGTGGAACTGATATGCTTTCCTGTAAAATCATTTAACCAGGGCAGTACGGCTAAAGCGAGTATAACAGAGATTAGTACACTTATAAAAGTTAGCAATACCGTTTCGCCAACAAATTGCAGCATCAGTTGTTTTCTGCCGGCGCCAATGGTCTTGCGCACGCCTACTTCTTTGGCGCGTTGCAGCGATTTGGCAGTGGCGAGATTAATAAAGTTGAAGCAGGCAATCAATAATATAAAAATGGCAATTAAGCTAAGCGCATTTACATAGGTGATGTTACCTCTTTGCGCTGCATCAAACTTGAAGTTGGCCGAATACAAATGGATTTTCTTCAAAGGCTGCAAATGCGCCTGGTTGCTGCCTTTATCATCGGGGTTAAAGGCTTTGGTCTTCGCCAATACAACCACCTGAAACTTCTTTTCCAATGCATCTACATCTACCCCTTTTCTCAACTTTGCATAACTGTAAAACTGTTGCCAGCCCCAGCTTTGCATACGTTCTGCCGGTATGCCCGCAGCCGCCATGGGAGCAAGATAGTTGAACTGCAAATGAAACTTGGGGTCTTTCTTAAATACACCTTTTACCAGCATCGGCGTTTTATCCATCAGTATTTGCTTACCCACCGGATTTTCATTTCCAAAAAACCGTTGCGCCATTTCCTCCGACAAAACAATAGAAGCAGGATCATCTAATGCATCCGCAGCACTGCCCCACTTAAAAGGCAATGCAAATACATCCAGAAAAGTAGAGTCGGCATAGTAGCCGCTTACTTCATACAGCTTTCTGTTATTTGCTTCAAACAGTACTTTATTTTCCGGCAGCATCAGCACTTTTGCAGTTTGTTCTACCTCCGGAAAATCGTGTTGCAAAGTGGTAGTAAACATGGGTGGCACTACCGCGCGATCATCCGTTCCGTCATTATTGGTGTACGTGTTGTACAACCTGTAAATCTGGTTTCCATCCGGTACATTTTTATCATACTGCTGTTCATCCCACACAAACAAACCGATGAGCAGGCAAGCGGTTAACCCCAACGTTAACCCGGCAATATTGATGAAGGAAAAGCCAGCATGCCTTACCAGGTTTCTAAAAGCAACTTTGAAAAAATTTTGTAGCATAAAAGTGTATGTTTCAGGTTATCGGTAATTGTTTGATATAACAAGAGTCAAGTTTTTATAACTAATTTTTACTTATCAAATTGCACATCTTGCATAATATCATTCTGTTCTTAAACTCTTCACCGGATTACTCAATGCCGCTTTGATTGCCTGGAAACTGACGGTGATTAATGCAATGGCAATGGCTGCAATACCTGCAATTACAAATACCCACCAACTGATGTTTATTCTGTAAGCGAAGCTTTGCAGCCACTTATTCATAGCCCACCACGCAACCGGAAAAGCAATGAGCGAAGCGATTAGTACCAGCTTTGCAAAATCTTTCGACAGCATAGCAACAATACCGCTTACACTGGCACCCAGCACCTTGCGCACACCAATCTCTTTGGTGCGTTGCTCGGCAGCATACGTTACCAATCCAAACAACCCCAAACAACCAATGAAAATGGCAAATACGGCAAACGTGATAAACAGCTTGCCTGTCTGTTGTTCGGCAGTATAAACGTTATTAAAATCGGCATCCATAAAGGTGTAATTAAATGGTTGCCCCGGCGCCATACTATTCCATTTGGCCTGTATGCTGTTGATTAATGAAGGAATATTTTTTGAGTTGATGCGCACGGCAATGCTGCCCCAATTCTCACTCAACTGTATGATAAGCGGACCAACATTGTTGTGCATCGAACTGAAGTTAAAATCCTTTACTACGCCTACTATATGATAAGCGATGGCTCCATTAATATTTCCATTAGAAAAATCGGGACGATATAAGGTTTCTTTTAGTGGATCTTTAAAACTCAGCACTTTTACTGCGGCTTCATTCAAAATAATGCCTGTGGAATCGGAAGGAAAATCCTTCGAAAAATTTCTGCCTTGGGCCATTTGCATGCCGAGTGTAGGAACGTAGTTCTCATCCACATAAAAATTAGTGAGCACCACTGCTTTACTCGCATCAAAGGTTGCATCGCGAAACCAGCCTTCGTTATCGAAGTTTATACCCGTAGGAAGGTCGCCACTGATGGTTGCATTGGTTACACCGGGAATATTCAATAGTTCATTTCTGAAACTATGTATTTGCTTATCGAGGTAATAAGCATTGTGCAACACCAATACCTGATCGCGGTTGTAACCAATTTTTCTGCTACGTATGTAATCGAGTTGGTTGTAAATAACAATGGTACCAATGATGAGTATGATGGAGATACTAAACTGAAATACAACCAATCCGCTACGCAGCCAGCTGCTTTTAAAGCCTTTTGCAATCTTTCCTTTTAATACCTGTATGGGCTGAAACGATGATAAGTAAAATGCGGGATAACTGCCGGCAATACATCCCACCACAAATACCAACGCCACCATTACCGGGAACAACCAGGTAGAAAACAAAGTGCTTACATGCATTTCTTTACCGGCAAGCTGGTTAAATAAAGGCAGCAGCAATGCTGCAATAGCAATGGCTATGAGCATGGAAAAGAAACTGAGTAAAACAGATTCGGTTAAGAATTGTGTAATAAGATGCGAACGCAGCGAACCGGCAACTTTCCTTATGCCTACTTCTTTTGCACGGTTGGCTGAACGTGCAGTAGAAAGATTCATAAAATTGATACAGGCAATCAGCAAAATGAAGATGGCAATCACCGAAAAAATATATACATATGTTATATCGCCGTTGGCTTCTATTTCATATTGTTTATCCGAATGCAAATGAATATCAGTAAGCGGCGTTGCATGATAAATAAAATGATTGCCTTTTTTCTCCATATCCGTTAAGGATGCATGTAGTTGCTCCTGCAGCTCTTTGCCCAGATAATTATTAATAGTTGCATTCACCTCACTTTGCAGTTTTTGCTTGGTAACACCCGGCTTTACCAGCACATAATTATACGTGTTGTTGCTAAGCCACGAATCATTGTCTTTGCCTCTGGGACGAATAAAGCTGAAATGAAAATGCGATTGTTTTGGTATGTCTTTTATAATGCCGGTTATCTTGCAATTGGTTGAATTATCTACATACAATGTTTTACCAACCACATTGGTGGAGTTAAAATATTTTTTTGCAGTGGTTTCATCAATTACAATGGAGTTAGGTTCGTTTAAAGCGGTTGCCGGATTGCCTTGTATCATCTGTACCGTAAACACTTTAAAGAAAGTAGAATCTGCAAAAGCTGCATGATGATCTTTTACATTCTGATTGTCTTTCTTTATCAGTATATCGCCTTGATAATTAACTCTTGTTACCTCTTCTATGTCAGGAAAATCCCGCTTTAAAGCAGGCGCCAGCGGATCGGGCGCTACCGCAAAGATGGCTTGTGTATTATTAAAGTAAATATCTGCATCCAAGCGGTAAATACGGTCTGCATTTTTGTTGTATTTATCATAGCTTAATTCATCCACTACATACAAAACAATCAATAAGCAAACAGCCAAACCTGCTGCCAAACCAATGATGTTTATGGCAGAAAAAGCTTTGTTCTTCCACAAATTGCGTAAGGCAACTTTTACATAGTTTTTGAACATAAGAAGCCCTCCTACATCCTCCCTGCAGGGAGGACTTTTTTAGTTTGATTATAATTTATTTTTCCATTTTTAGGCTGTTTCAAAGCCTACCCTTCAGCGGAGGTTTGGTGGAGCTTTATTCGCTTCTCAAACTCTTCACCGGATTGGCTAATGCTGCCTTGATAGCCTGAAAGCTGACTGTTATGAGTGTAATGATTAAAGCACCTAAACAAGCGGCTACAAAAACCCACCATGATATATCCGTTCGATACTGATAATTTTGAAGCCATTGATGTAAATAATACCAGGCAATAGGAATGGCAATCACACAGGAAATAGCTACGAGCCATGCAAAGTCTTTCGATAACAATTGCCACAGATTAAACACTGATGCACCCAATACTTTGCGCACGCCAATTTCTTTGGTGCGCTGCTCTGCAACAAAAGAAGCCAGACCAAATAAACCTAAGCAGGAAATAAAAATGGCGAGTATGGCGAAGAAGGTGGCGAGATTGCCAATGCGTTGCTCATCTGAAAACTTCTTGGCGTATTCTTCATCGGTAAACCTGTAATCGAAGGGAGCGCCGGGATTATACTTTTTGAATACCGTTTCTATTTTAGTCAGCGCCTCCTGTAACGGCATGTTGGGTTTTATACGCACGGTGATGATGCTTGCCCATTCAGGATCCATTTTAAAAATGGTAGGTTGCACCGGCTGGTAAGGAGATTGCATCACCATATCCTTTATTACGCCAACAACCGTATAATTTTTATCGTTCCACTTGATTGTTTTCCCAACAATATTCTTCAAACCGGTTAGCTTTACGGCCGCTTCGTTCAATATCAATGAACTGCTGTCTGTGGTGAAATCCCTTGAAAAATCGCGTCCTTCTTTTACCTGCCAGCGAATGGTTTTACCAAAATCCTGCGTTACGCCAATGGTTCCAAACAGGGGCAATGCATTGGGATCCATGCCTTCCCAGCTAAAGCCAATCTGGTTGGAATACACAGCGGTAGCGGGGCTGGATGATTCTGCCATATTTTCTACTGCTCCGGTAGCCAACAAATCGTTACGTATCGCATCATAATGTCCATACAGGTCGGGCGTAGTCATGTCAATCATAATCAGTCCTTCTCTACTATACCCAACAGGCCTGTTTTTGGCAAATTGTATTTGCTTAAAAACGATAATAGTTCCTATTACCAATGTAATTGAAACCGTGAATTGTACCACTACTAACACTTTGCGCGGCAACGACGCAAAACGTCCTATGCGAAAGGTGCCTTTCAGCACTTTGATAGGTTCGAAGCTGGATAAATAAAATGCCGGATAACTACCGGAAATCAATCCGGTGAAGAGTGTAAAACCTAAAGAAAACAGCCAAAAGAATGGATTGCTCCAGGGGATAGACATGTCTTTATCCGCAAGTCCATTGAAGAAAGACAACAATATTTCTACTAAAATAATGGCGAATACAAAAGCAATTATTGCAACTACAATAGATTCGCTTAAGAACTGCCCGATCAATTGTTTTCTGAGTGAGCCAACTGTTTTGCGAATGCCTACTTCTTTCGCACGTTTTTCACTGCGTGCAGTGCTTAAATTCATAAAGTTGATGCAGGCAAGCAACAAGACGAATATGCCAATAATACCAAAGAGCCATACAAACTGAATACGCCCGCCAACCACTTTACCATTTTTAAAATCACTGTATAAACGCCAGTTGTCCATAGGTTGCAGCACCAGTTCTTCTTTGCCATCCTCGGCTTCTTTTAAATGAATCATTGAAGCATTTTTAATCTTGGCAGAAGTGCGGGCTATATCCACATTATCATTCATCTGCACAAACGCCTGCCACGAATGATTTCCCCATTGTGTCATAGCATTTTTCATCCATTCTTCTGTGGTAATGTATTTGTTCCAGGGCAGCAAAATAGTGGTTTGGTAAAGTGTTGTGTTGCGAGGCAAATCTTCATATACACCAGCTACGGTGTAATTGTCTTTATTATCAATCTTTACTGTTTTACCAATTGGATTTGCATTGCCAAATAACGCTTTTGCAACCGATTCATTTAGTAAAATGGAAGAAGGATCGTTTAGCCCGTTAATACTTCCTTTTTTAATTTTTAAAGAAAACATAGTAGGGAAGTTGGGTTCTACCCACATGCCTTCTTTGCTTATCTTTTTATCGCCCACCGCCAGTATATGCCCAAAGTTCCACGAAGCCATAGACACGTTCTTAAAATCGCTGCCATACTTAGTGCGCAGCTCATTACCCAACGGCATAGCTACTGCTTGTCCGGTGCCGGTTTCACCATTAAAGGTTTGGGTAGTCATTACCTGCGCCAGCCTGGCGTGGTTGGTATGGTAGGTATCAAAAGTGAGTTCATCCCAAATCCATAAAGCAATCAGTAGTGCCACTGCCATGCCGGTTGCCAGCCCCAGAATATTGATGAGCGAATAGGCTTTGCTTTTGAGCAAATTGCGCCAGGCAATTTTGAGATAGTTGGTAAACATAAGTATGATTTATATATTGAACGCTACTTGCTATACGCAATAACCATCTTTTTGTTACGGGCTTGTAAGCTCTATTCCAGCAGAAGAATAAAAGTTTAATTAACCGTTTAATTTCCCGATCTCTCCTACTCCGTTCTCAGGCTCTTCACCGGATTCATCAACGACGTTTTTACAGAGTGATACCCAACCGTAATCAAAGCAATCAAAGCAGTACCAACAGCCGTTGCTACAAATACATATACCCGCACCGGTATGCGATAGGCAAACGCCTGCAACCATTGATTACCTGCCCACCATGCCAGCGGAATAGCAATAAGAATAGCAACACCAACCAACTGCAAAAAGTTTTTTGCTATAAGCAAAGTGATGCTGCTGATGTTTGCACCCAATACCCTTCTTATACCAATTTCTTTTGTACGCTGTACGGTTGTAAATGCGGCAAGACCAAACAAGCCCAGGCAGGCAAGTATCACTGCAAGGCTTGCTGCAACAGAAAACAATAAGGAGGAGCGCTGTTCTGCCTGGTACAACTTATTATAATCATCATCCAAAAAGTGATAATTAAACGGTCTGTCCGGCACCCGCTGTTTCCAAACGGTTTCAAGGTTGGCTAATGTACGCTGTGTGTTATTGCCATTGATACGAATCATGTAATTGCGCGACATATCGCGACTTAGAAAAATAACCAGCGGACCAACGGGATCGTGAAGGCTGCTGAAATTAAAATCTTTTACCACCCCTACTACCGGCCCTGCTGCATTTTTTTCAATTGTTTTACCAACGGCCTGTTCGGGTGTCCAGCCAATTTTTTTTACCAATGTTTCATTAATGATAAAAGGTTGATGAAAATTAGCATAGTTGTTTGCTGTATCCATTATACCGAAATCCGACTGCTGAAAATCGCGCCCCGCAACCAATCGCATGTTCATCGTTTTAGTAAAATCAAGATCCACAGGCATGGCATTGAGCGATACTACATGTTTTCCCTTTTCGTCTGTTGCAGTAATGCCATCTCCCCATTCCACATACTCAGGCGTTTCATAAGAAGCGGTAATGCTTTCCACACCCGGCACCTGCGCAAAAGCATCTTTTAAACTTTTAAAATTATTCAACATATTACCACCAATCGGAAGCACTACAATATGATCTTTATCGTAACCCAGATTTTTCGTTTGCATGTAGTGCATCTGCTGCAAAATGATAATGGTATAAATAATCAGGAATACAGAAATGCTGAACTGTATAACAATCAAACTTTTGCGCAACAGGTTGTTGCCTCCCGTAAATGTGAAGCCCTTCTTCAACACACTGATAGCCTGTGTGGCAGATAAAACAAGTGCCGGATATAACCCCGCAAAAAAGCTTACAACAAAAGTGAACAACAGCAATGCAACAATTGGCAAGGGCTGCAACAGTACCCCAGCCGTAAATTGTTTTCCTGTAATTTGATTGAAGTATGGAATGAGCAAAATACTTACAACAAAAGCAAGCACAGCAGCGATAAACGTGATGAAAAACGATTCGCCCATAAACTGCATAAATACCTGACGTTTGGAAGCGCCCATTACCTTACGCATTCCTATTTCGCTGCTGCGCCCTACCGATTGGGCAGTAGCCAGATTGGTATAATTTGCACAGGCAATCATCAATATCAATAAGGCAACCACCAAAAACATATACACATAAGTGATGCTGCCATTGGGTTCAAAACCGGTGAGTGCAGAATATAGATGCACTTTGGTAAGCGGCTCTGCATGAAATGTAAGATAATCGTTGCCCTGCAATCCTGCTTCTGCCCGCACGGCAGGCGTTTTCATGTAAGCCGCTATTTGCTGCTGAAAAGCCGGAATATCCTTTTTATCATGTAATAAAAAATAGGTGATCCAGTTAGCGGTCCACCAGGTTTCATCCTGTACATTATTAAGATTCAGGAACTGCGTAGCAAAATCAAATTTAATTTGTGAGTTCTGAGGTACATCTTCGCATACAGCCGACACCCTTACCACTTTTCCGCCCAGTGTGAGTGTTTTGTTTAACACCTTTTCATTACCATGTGCGGCATCCTGCGGAAAATACTTTTTTGCCATGGATTGCGTGATCACCACTTTATCAGGTGCATCCAATGCCGTTGCTGCATCGCCTGTTATGATAGGAAAAGAAAACATTTTAAAGAACCCCGGATCGGCATATAAAACACCTGGCTCATCAAATAGTTTATCGCCGTTTTGGATTACTCTGTGCGTTATATAAGTACGTGCATATTCTTCTACTACGGGAAACGTACGTTTAAACTGTGGGCCAACTTTAGTGCCTGTTGTTGCCGTAGTATTTACGGTTCCTGCCTGCGCGTATTCCATCGTAACACGCACCAGGCGATTTGCATTCGCATTAAACGTATCGTAGCTTAATTCATGGTTTATATAAATACCAATCAGCAAACAGGCAGCAAGCCCAACTGTTAATCCAAAAATATTAATGAAGGAATACAACCTGTTCTTGTTCAGATTGCGGAATGCGGCTTTTATATAACTCTTTAGCATAATCTGCAGCTTATTAGTTTTGTAATTATGATTTAAACTCATTATTGCATTATTCACTTCTTAAGCTCTTCACCGGATTGGCTATTGCTGCTTTTATAGATTGAAAACTTATAGCTATCAACGCTATCAGTATGGCTACGAAAGCCGCTATTACAAACGTCAACCAACTTATATGTATTCTATATGCAAAACCTTGCAGCCAGTTGTTCATGGCAAACCATGCAACCGGAAACGCTATAAGAAAGGCTATCGCAACAGGCTTTAAGAAGTTTACTGATAACAATGCAACAATGTTTTTTGCTGATGCCCCTAACACTTTTCTTATGCCAATTTCTTTGTTGCATTGCTCAGCCGTAAACATGGCTAAACCAAATAAACCAAGGCAGGAAATAAAAATGGCCAGAAAGGCAAACAGGCTGGATAGCTTGCTAACCACCTGCTCGCTGTTATACAGCTTTGCAAATTCAATATCTGAAAATTGATAGGTGAAAGGAAATTTTGGATTGAGTTGTTTGCATAGCTTTTGCAATGATGCAATTGCTCCTTTTGTTTGATCCCCTTTTACACGAACCAGTATAGTTCCCCAACTCCAGTTTTCATCAAGCCGTATGATTAAAGGTTCAATTGGCTGGTGCAATGAGCTGAAATGAAAATCTTTTATAACTCCAACCACCGTTCCTTTACGGTTACCCCACGATATTGTTTGTCCAACAGGATCTTTAAACCCAATTTTATGTACAGCGGTTTCATTCAATATATAACTGGTTGAGTCATTATATGCTTTCGAAAAATCGCGTCCTGACTGCAATTGCAAATCCATTGTTTTTATAAAATCGTAGCCAACTACACCATCAGCAAACGACACATTCAGGTTTGGATCTTTTGCCGGCCAGTCAATACTATTTGTGTGATGTTCAATAAAGGTTGGCGAGTTCCGCATTTTTGAAATGTTCAGTATAGCGGTGGTATTTAATGCCTGCTCTTTAAATACTTCGTACTTACTTACCAAATCTCCTTCAATAGGAATATATAAAAGATTATCGCGATTGTAACCAAGATTTTTTGTTTGCACGTACCGCATTTGCTGATAAATAACAATGGTGGCAATGATGAACAAAACAGAAAGCGCAAACTGGAATACCACCAATCCTTTTCTGAAAAATATATTAGTCCAGCTAAATTTTAAGCTGCCTTTTAATACACGAACCGGTTTGAAAGATGCCATAAAGAATGCAGGATAACTGCCTGCTATAAAGCCCGTAAGTAATAACAAAGCAGTTATCATCATCCAGAAGTTAAATTGATAAAGTGGTAATATCAGTTGCTTGCCTGTAAGCTGATTGAATGACGGAAGCAACAGCGATACAAGCACTAATGCAATAACAATAGCCACCAATGTAACCAGCAAGGCTTCGCCAAAAAATTGCTTAATCAATGACGTACGCAATGCACCAATCACTTTTCTTATACCAACTTCTTTTGCCCTGCGTGCCGATCTTGCGGTGGTAAGGTTCATAAAGTTGATACAGGCAATCAATAAAATAAATATGGCAACAATGCTAAAGAGCCGAACATACTCTATGCGGCCGCCATCAATATAACCATCTTTAAAGTTGGAAAATAAGTAGCGCTGTGTGAAAGGTTGCAATGCCAGCTCCGTTTTCAAGCCGTTGGTTTTAGACTGATAGCGATAGATAAAATCTTTTATCTGCATCTGCACTTTTACGGCCTCTGCATCTTCCCGGAGCTGTATAAACGTTTGCGGACTGGTATTGCCCCAGTTGTGCACCCAGTTATTTTGTGCAACAAAGTCTGTCCAGCTTCTTAAAAAATCAAATTGCAAGGAGGAGTTGTGTGGAATATTTTCAAACACCGCAGTTACCAATAAATTTTCTTTGTTTTCAAATTGAATGGCTTTACCAATGGCTTTTTCGGGACTTCCAAAAAAGACATTAGCCATGTTACGTGAAATAGCAATAGAAGAAGGATGGTTTAGAGCAGTTGAAGCTTTTCCTTGTAATAAAGAAAAACTAAACATTTTAAGAAAATCGTCACCTGCAAACATGCCACCCATTTTATTTATTTTATCTCCTGCTTCAAAGGTGTTTTGTATGCCCGGCGCAGAGGCATATTCAAAACCGCTGGCATATTGTATTTCAGGAATAACCCTTTTCAATTCTTCAGCAAGCAAACCTTGTGTTGTATAACCCGCTTCGGTTTTTCCATCAAAATAATTCCGCTCATACACCTGGAATAAACGATCTCCATCTTTATGAAATGCATCAACACTGCGCTCATCCTGCACCCAAAAAAAAATGAGTAAACTACATGCAAGTCCCAGTGCCAGACCAAGAATATTGATGAGCGAAAAAGGCTTATTGCGAATCAAATTGCGCCATGCAGTTTTGAAATAATTGTTGAACATGTCTGAAAAAGGATTTTATAATTAAGATGATTTAGTTGATTTCGTATTCACAACTCACTACTCCGTTCTCAAACTCTTCACCGGGTTTGCAACGGCTGCTTTTATTGCCCTGAAACCTACTGTTAACAAGGCTATCAATATAACCGCAAGCGCAGCTATTACAAACATCCACCAGCTTATTTGTATGCGATAGGCAAAATCCTGCAGCCATTTATTCATCACCAACCATACTACCGGCGAAGCAATGATAAATGCAATGCAAACAAGCTTTAAAAAGTCTTTAGATAACAAGGCAACAATGCCAGATATTTCGGCACCCAATACTTTACGGATACCTATTTCTTTAGTACGCTGTTCGGCAGAAAATGTTACTAACGCAAATAATCCAAGGCAGGCAACAAAAATGGTAAGCCCTGCAAAAATGCCCAGCAACAATCCGGTATTCTGTTCCGATTGATACATGTTATTAAACCGGTCATCTAAGAAAGAATAAGTAAAAGGCGATTGGGTGGTAAGCGCGTTCCAGTTCTTTTTCATGCTACTCAATAAGCCTGCAATGTCTTTGGTTTTTGCTTTTACAATGATGTTGCTATTATCACTTCCTATCGTCATTACGAGCGGCGTAATGAGTTCGTGCAGCGATTTAAAATGAAAATCTTTTACAATGCCTATTACATGATAAGTAGTGATTTTGCCATCATTATTGGAGCGGCTTAACGTGTGTTGCATCGCATCATTAGGTTTCCAGCCAAATGCTTTTGCAGCCGTTTCATTGATAATGATGGCAGTAGAGTCGGCACCATATTCCTTGGAGAAATCTCTGCCGGCAGCTATTTGCATACCTAAGGTTGAGATATAGTTGTAATCTACCTGGTAGTTTAGGGTGTAGATGAGTTGCGATGCGTGATTATCGGCATATACTAAAAAATTGTTTCCATAAGACGGACCTGCAGGCAAGTAGCCGGAAGAACTCACATTTAGCACACGTGGATCTTGTGCTAGTTGCTGCTTAAATGCTTCTTCATTATTGCCCAGCCAAAAGCTTTCCTGCACAACAATCACCTGGTCTTTATTGTAGCCTAATTTCTTATGCTGAATGTAAGAAAGCTGTTGGTAAACCACTACCGTTCCGATGATAAGACTGATGGAAATAAAGAATTGAAAAACTACTAATGCACTACGCAGTCCAATGCTCTTTTTACCCGAAGTAAACTTGCCTTTTAAAACAGTAATGGGATTAAAAGAAGAAAGGAAAAATGCAGGATAACTGCCAGCTAAAACACCGGTAATAAAACCTAATAAAAGAAGTAAAGGTAAGAAGTATGGATTGCTCCCAAGTTGTAACGATAAGTGTAAATGCGTGAGGTTATTGAAATAAGGTAATGCAGCTTGCGTCAGTAAAATGGCAAGCAATAATGCAACTGTTGTAAGCAGTAAAGACTCTACCATAAACTGACGGACCAATTGGCTTTTAAGCGAGCCCAATACTTTGCGGATGCCTACTTCTTTTGCTCTTTTGGAAGCGCCTGCGGTAGAAAGATTCATGAAGTTGATGCAGGCAATAAGGAGCATGAAAACAGCCACTGCACTAAAGATATACACATACTGAATATCGCCGGAAGGCTGCATATCTCCGGTTAAATCGGAGTGCAGGTGAATGGAAGTTAAAGGTTGCAATTCAAAGCTAAGATCATTTCCACTCTGCCTGAATTGCGAGATGGTAACACCCATTGCCTGCTGCAATTGCGGACCGATGTATTTATCTACTTCCTGCGGCAGCTTGGCTTCTAATTTTTTGTAATCGTAGCCTTCTGGTAAAACAAGGTACGTATAAAAGCCGGAAGCCATCCAGGTGGGTTCTTTCGCTTCCGGTAAAGAAGCCATAGAAGCTAATAATCCAAAGTGTTCAAAATGTGAGTTGGCCGGTATTTCGTCATACATGCCGGTTACGGTAAGTGCAGCATTATCATTATCTTTCAAATGAATTACTTTACCTACCGGATTTTCATCACCAAAGTATTCCTTTGCAACCGCTTTTGAAATAACTACCGTATTGGGTTGTTGCAATGCAGTAATTGCATCGCCTTTTATTAATGGTAATGTAAATACATTAAAAAAGTTAGCATCAACATAAGCCATGTTATCTTCTCTGAACAATTTATCGCCATAAGTAATGCGCGGCATTCCCCAACTCCGAATGCGGGTTACATCCAATACTTCCGGAAAATCTTTTTTAAATGTTTGCGCAACTGGCGGCATTACGGTTGCTTCTTTTATTTCACCGCCGTTCATTTTACCTTTAAATACTACGCGTACTATCTGGTCGGCTTTGGTATTAAAGCGGTCGTAGCTTAACTCATTCTGCACATACAATATGATAAGCAAACAGGTAGCAATGCCTAATGCAAGACCTAATATATTAATGGCAGAAAAACTCTTATGCCTCCAAAGATTTCTTGTGGCAATCTTAAGCCCCCCTGCCCCTAAAGGGGAACTTGCAGCACCGAAGATGGAAAGAGGATTATTCTTGTTCATGTTGAATGATTTGTTGTGAATCGTAATTCCATAGAGTTTATAAATATTTTGCAGACAATTCCGCCTTCGCAGCTACAAGCCCCTTGGGGCGGGGCTTCTTACTCACTTCTCAAACTCTTCGTTGGATTGGCTATTGCAGCTTTGATTGCCTGAAAGCTCACCGTGAGAAAAGCAATAATAACTGCCAGCAAACCAGCCAATAGAAATGCCCACACGCCCAAACTAGTGCGGTAAGCAAAGTTTTGCAGCCATTGATACATACCAAACCAGGCAATAGGCGCAGCAATCACAAACGCTATTAACACCAGCTTTAAAAAATCTATTGATAACAGGTTTACAATACTTGAAGTAGTAGCACCTAATACCTTGCGGACACCTATCTCTTTTGTACGCTGTATAGTGCTATATGATGCAAGTCCTAACAGTCCTAAACACGAAATGAAAATGGCCAGTATAGCAAAGTTTAAAAACAAACTGCCAAACCTATCTTCAGCGCGATATTGCTTATCAAAAAACTCATCTAAGAAAAAGTAATCGAAAGGACGATTAGGAATTAATTGCTTCCATTTATTTTCAATAGCTGCAATAGTGGCAGAAGCATTGTTAGGAGTTATTTTCACCGATACCAGGTTACATCCACCCGGCTCTATACGCATACTTAATGGTTTGATATCCTGCTGTAAAGAACGGAAATGAAAATCTTTCATTACGCCAATAATCTTTCCTTCCCTGCCCCATTGTTTAAAACGCTTTCCAACAGCTTCTTCAGGACTGCCATAACCAAACATCTTCACAGCAGCTTCATTGAGCACCATTGCCTGCGTAGTGTCTGTTTTAAAATCGCGGGAGAAGCCGCGCCCGGCAACCATTTTAATGCCGTATTGATTGATGTAATCAAAGTCTACAAAATACAGGTCAAGGTTGGCTATCTGCAAATCGCCTTTCTTATTTTCAATTTCAGAATAAGCACCTGGGTTGCCACCACCGGGTACACTGCCCGACATCGCCGTTGACTTTACATTCGGTATCTGCGAAAGCGCCTCCTGAAAGGTAGTTTTTGCAGGATCGCCTTGCGTATCTATTACCATCATCTGGTCTTTATTAAAGCCCAGATCCTGGCTACGCATGTACTTCATTTGATTGTACACCACAATCGTTGCAATAATGAGCACAATAGAAATGGTGAACTGCGCAATCACTAATCCTTTCCTTAAAATCACACCTCTTGTTCCGGTAGCAAAGCGCCCTTTTAATACCGTTACCGGCTTAAAGGAAGATAATACCAATGCAGGGTAAATGCCCGCTATAAAGCCTATCACAATGGCAGCAACAAACAAGAGCAGTATATATTGCGGGTGGTGAAATATGCCATCGCTGATTTCCTTGCCGGCAAGCTGATTGAAGAGGGGAAGCAGCGATGCCGACAATATAATAGTTAGCACAAAAGCAATCAGACATAATACAACCGACTCGCCAATAAACTGCATTGTTAGCTGCTTTCGCTCTGCACCTACTACCTTCCTGATGCCTACTTCTTTAGCACGTTCAACGGCTCTTGCTGTAGTCAAATTAATAAAATTGATGCAGGCAATGAGCAAAATAAAAACAGCGACAATAGAGAAAATGTATACGTTGTTGATATTGCCGGTTTTACTGCCATCACGGGTGGAGCGCAGGTACACATCTCGTAAAGGTTCTAAAAGGAGCGTTGGGTACATTTGAATTTTTTTCATTTCCGTACCGTTGCGCCTTTCTAAAAAACCCGGAAATTTCTTTTCTAATCCTTTTGCATCGGTACCCTGCTTTAATAACAGGTAAGCAGAAGAGCCATAATTACCCCATTGACTATCCAATCCTGAATTGAACTTTGCAGTAATAGTGCTCATAGATAAAACAACATCGCCTTGTATCTGCGAGTTCTCCGGAATGTCTTTCATCACGCCGGTAACTTTTGCAGGCAAGCCATCACCGGTTATTAGTAGGGTTTGACCAATCGGGTCCTTTTTACCAAAATATTTTTTGGCGGCGCTTTCTGTAAACACAACACTAAAAGGCTCCTTCAAAGCAGTATTGGGATCGCCTTTCAACAGTTTAAAATCAAATACTTTAAAGAAAGCAGAATCGGCCCACATAGAGTTGGCTTCCTGAAACTTAATGTCTCCTTTTCGTATCAGCACATTATCATTTGCTGCAATTCTTACAAACTGTTCTATCTCCGGAAATTCATCTTTTGCATTGGGTGCAACCGCCCATGCCGGACCACCTGCATTAATGGTTTCGGTAGGCGTTTTAATATCAGCCACTACGCGGTAAATACGGTCGGCTTTGGTATGAAAAGCATCATAGCTCAGCTCAAAAGTGACATACAGGTAAATGAGGAAACAAGCTGTCATACCAACAGCAAGCCCCATAATATTGATTAATGAAAATATTTTATGACGCCAGAGATTGCGGAACGCTATTTTGAAATAATTCTTAAACATAGATACTTGTTATTGATATAATTTATATTGATTTCACATAGTTATTAATCACCTTTATCACTCACAACAGACAACTCACAATTCAGTTTTTCTATTCGCTTCTTAAACTCTTTGTAGGATTGGCTATTGCTGCTTTGATAGATTGATAACTTACAGTAACAATGGCGATGATAACCGATAGCAAACCTGCTGCAGCAAACACCCACCATTCGATGCTGATATGATAACTATAGTTCTGCAACCACTTGTACATGGCATACCATGCAAGCGGCGATGCAATGATGAATGAAACAATCACGAGCTTTAAGAAATCAGTGGATAATAAAGTAGTAATATTGGCAACACTGGCGCCCAATACTTTGCGAACGCCAATTTCTTTAATTCTATTCTCCGCCATATAAGTAGCTAGTCCAAACAAACCAAGGCAGGAAATGAAAATGGTTAAGCCTGCAAATAAAGCCGCTAACGTGCCGGTGCGTTGCTCTTCTTTAAACTTAAGTGCGTATGAATCATCGGCAAACTTGTAATCGAACGGATATTGCGGATTGTACTTTTTAAACACCTGCTCAGCCAGCTTCAAATCCTCTGCAGTGGACTTAGCAGGATTGAGTTTGTAATGAATAGTAGTAAACCACGACTTTGGTCCCTGCACCGCCAGTTGCTGCACTTTTTCGTAGGGCGATTCATAAATAAAATCTTTCAACACGCCTACTACATGCCAGTCCTGTCCATCGGCTTTTACAATCTGACCAATCGGGTCTTTTAAACGCATCACTTTTACAGCCGATTCGTTAAGCAGCAAGGCAGTAGAATCGGAAGGATAGTTGTAAATATCAATATCTCTGCCCTGCAACAACTGCACCCCCATTGTTTTTACAAAATTTGCATCCGAAGCCATCCTTACAAAGTCTGTTTTCTTATCTCCTTCTGTACTGCCCGGCCAGCTCCAGCCCCATCCGTCGCTATACCGTTGTGTGATCGGGCACTGCGATTTGGTAACAGAGATAGCAGCACCGCTGCTCAGCAATTCATTCTTTATTAAGTTGTAATGTTTTTCTACATCGCCCTGCATGGGAGAATACACCAATTTATCTCTAACATAACCAGCATCTCTGTTTTGCGCATACCTGATCTGATGCTCCACAATGATGGTACAGATGATAAGTGCAATGGCAAAAGTGAACTGCAACACCACTAATACCTTTCGTGGGGTAACCAGTGCATGAGCTGCCTTAAAAGTGCCCTTGAGTACTTTTACCGGTTTGTAAGAAGACAAATAGAACGCGGGATAACTACCGGCAATAAAGCCGGTAAATAAAATAAACCCTATAAAAAATAACCAGAATAGCAGGTTACTGTAATCAATATACAACTCTTTACCTACCAGATTATTAAAGCCGGGTAAACTAATCTGCACAACAATTACTGCAATAATTCCGGCAATAAAAGCAATCAAAATACTCTCGCTGATGAACTGTGTAACCAAGCCACTTTTTTGTGCGCCCACCACCTTACGAATGCCTACTTCTTTAGCGCGTTTCTCACTACGCGCAGTACTTAAATTCATAAAGTTGATGCAGGCAATAAGCAGTATAAAAGCGGCAATCACACCAAACAGCTTCACCATTTCTATACGCCCGCCTACATAATTTCCATTGTCCGATTTGCTGTACAGCCATCTGTCGCTCAGTTTTTGTGTAAATACCTGGGTAGTAGATTTATCATCCGTATTAGCAGTATGATTGATGGTAATATTTTTAAGCTTCGCATCAAAAGCTGCCTGGTTTACACCGGGCTTCAAGAGAATGTATGTTTTTACAGAGTTATTACCCCAATATTCATCATCCCAGCCTATCTTCTTCATGTACGACCAGGGCAGTAAATATTCAAAGTCGAAAGAGGTATTGTTGGGCAAATCTTTTACTACGCCGGTTACTGTAAAATTATCTGTGCTATCTATTTTTACTACTTTACCAAGCGCATTATCGGTACCAAATAGTTTGTTAGCCAGCTTTTGCGTTATTACAATGTTGTCTACGTTATTTAAAGCTGTTTTCGCACTGCCATGCACCAGCGGAAAGCTAAAAGTGGTAAGAAAACCAGGATCAGTAAAATAGCCTTCAGCATTCAAGTGCTTATCACCCACCGTAAACAGGAAACCACTGGTATTTATTCTTACAACATCTTCCACATCGGCCGGGTATTCCAGCTTAATGGTAGGTCCTAATATTTTAGGCGTAGTGTTCCATGCCCACAACTCGCCATTGAATTTATCGCGGTTATTGGCAACATAAATACGATCTGTTTTTTCATGAAATTTATCGTAGCTCAGCTCATTTTGTATCCATAAAAAAATAAGGATAGCGCTTGCCATACCAATGGCCAAGCCAAGAATGTTGATAGCTGAGAAGCCTTTGTTTCGAAAGAGATTACGTAGTGCAATTTTGAAGAAATTTTTGATCATAGTATGTAAGTTATCGGTTGTGAGTGGTGAGTTTGTGAATGGTCAATTGGGAATGGTGAATAGCTGCTTTTAACTGCTTAAATAATCAATTGACTATATCACAGCGTTCAGTTTTCAATGGGTATGCCAATGCTGAAACGCTTACTGGCAAAGGCTTTCAGCGAACATAAATAAAAAAGGTGTTCGATAATGAACACCTGTTGTACGGTTGTGAAGGGATGCCCCCAGCCCCTAAAGGGGAGCTTGTAGCTGCGTAAGCAAATTCGAGTTTGATTATTATTTAAATTGTAAAGTAATCTGCCTGTAATATTGTTGCTACAAGCTCCCCTTTAGGGGCTGGGGGCGTCGTCCTTTACTCTGTTCTTAAACTTTTTACCGGGTTTGCTATTGCTGCTCTTACCGCCTGAAAACTTACTGTCATCAGGGCAATCAATGATGCAATGAATGCCGCAATAATAAAAATCCACCAGCTTATATCAATTCTATAAGCAAAATCTTCCAGCCATTTATGCATTGCCCACCATGCCACCGGAATGGCAATAACAATTGCTATAAGCACCAGTTTCAAAAAATCTTTGCTTATGAGTTGTACAACGCTGGCAACACTTGCTCCCAATACTTTGCGGATACCTATTTCTTTTGTTTTTACCTGCGCCGTATAGGTAGCCAATCCAAACAACCCAAGGCAGGAAATAAAAATAGCAATGCCGGCAAATGCATTAAATAATGTACCGGCACGCTGCTCAGATTTGTATTGTGCCTCAAAAGTTTTATCTAAAAAATAATAACTGAATGGGGAGTCGCCTGCGTATTTTTTATATTGTTTTCTTACCGCAGCTATTGCCTGCTGTGCATTGGCAGCAGTGGTACGCACATAGAGTATATTTTTATTGTTCCAGTTTGTAAAAAAGATTAAAGGCGCAATTTTTTCTTTTAAAGACTGAAAATTAAAATCCTGCACTACTCCATGAATAGTTCCTTTAACGTTATGAAAAGTGATTTGCTGCCCAACATAAGGTTGTTTCAGCCCCATTCCCTTTACAGCCGTTTCATTTAAAATAAAGTAAGCACTATCTGCCGGCGTTCCGGTAAAGTTTTCTCCTTCCAAAAATTTCATTTTCATGGTTGGAATAAAATCTTTGTCGGCAGAAATCTGGGTAATCATCATATTACTGTTTGCAGGTTTTGCTGCCCAGTCAAGATCGCCGGTCGAGCTGCTTACATCTGCCAGATTATAAGCATCCGATACAGCAACATTTATAATACCTGCCTGTTTTTTCAGCTCTGTTTCTACTGCTTCTACATGATCCACTATTTCCTGTGTTAACGGAACGGAAAACACATAGCTTTTATCATAGCCCAGGTTCTTACTTTTTATAAATTTCATCTGGTTGCTCATGATCATAGTGCAAACCAGTAAGATAACAGAAATGGCAAACTGAAATACTACCAGCGCTTTTCTAAAAAAAGCCGCGCTGATACCGGAAGTCAGTTTTCCTTTTAAAGACTCAATAGGCTTGAATGAAGACAACAATAAAGCGGGATAAATGCTGGATGCGACTAATGTGCCCACAACAGCAAGTATGACCGCTTTCCACACATTTGCATCGGATAAAGTAAAAGATAATGTCTTACCTGAAATGTTATTGTAGAGCGGCATTAGCAAGTATATCAGCACTACGGCAAGCGCCGTTGCCAGGCAAAACAGAACCATTGTCTCTATAAAAAACTGCAGGAATAATTGCCTTTTTTGTGCACCAACAATTTTGCGGATGCTCACTTCTTTTGCCCGGATTAAAGAACGCGCTGTTGAAAGGTTTACATAATTGATACTGGCAATGGCTAATAATAAAATTACGACCAGCATAAATATCTGCACCATTCTTAATGCCGCATTGTTCCCATTGGCACTTATTAAGTGAATATCTGCGAGCTTTTGTAATTGAAAAGAAGCGTCGCTCTCGCCATTCCTTGCTTTCTTATACAAGTCAGAAAAGAGTTGCCCTGTTTTTACAGGATTGGCATTGGGCTGCAGCTTTACATAAGTAGTAAAAGTAAAATCGCCCAAGTCTTCATCAATGGTTTTCCAGGCTCCGTTACCACCGTTTTCAGTAAAGTTTTGTGCCAATAAACTCATTGGAAAAATGGCATCGTACTGAATAGAAGAATTTTGTGGAAAGTCTTGCAATACGCCGGTTACTGTAAAATTGTTTTTAAAAAATTGGATGGTTTTACCTATTGCCTCTTCATTGCCAAACAGTTTCTGTGCTGTGGACTGGGTAAGCACCACAGAACTACTGTTTGGAAAAGCAGTGGCTTTATTTCCTCTTAAAAAATGGAAATTGAACATACTAAAAAAGCCGCTGTCCACATAGGCCACTACATTACCATCAGATATTTTGGTTCTTTCTTTATTGGATAAATTCTGGTCAAAATCTCTTGACGTTCTTACTACAGATTGTACTTCAGGAATTGATTTTGCAAAAACGCTCAGCGGGCCGGGAACGCCTGTCCAGGTGAGGTCTTCGCCATTCGATTTAAGATGCGAGCTTAACCGATATATCTGCTGATAGTCCTTATGAAATTTATCATAGCTTAACTCATTCTGCACCCATAACAGTAACATAATACCTGTTGCCAGCCCAACAGCTAAACCACTGATGTTGATGGCTGTATAAAATTTATTCTTCAATAAACTCCGCCAGGCGGTTCTGAAGTAATTTCTAAGCATGAGAGCAGTATTTTGCTGTTAGTATCAACACTGGCTAACTGTTACGGATGTAGGATAATATGGATTCCGATTAGGATAAATCATCCATTCTATACAAAGTTCATTTCTTTGTATAGTTCATGTTTTTACAGGTTTTCGGCGCTATTCATAACATAATAAGTTATGCGAAGCACGAAGATTACAGGTGTGCAGCCGTCATTGCGAGCGGAGCGAAGGGCTCTGTGCTTAATAATAAATCATTATTGATGGCTTACTTTGATAACCTGGACTGCCAGGTTTAAAAACCTGACAGGCTAAACAAATTGAGATGGCTTAGTTAGATTGTACTATTACCCACAGATTGCTTCGCTCCGCTCGCAAAGACGTTGATTGCATTATCTTCAACTGCAGCATTGATGTTTCGAACACTTTTGACCTGGAGATTTTGCATAGTTTATTTTACGAATCAATTTCCTATACCAATATATTTTGTGTTACAGTTTGTCCATCCAACATGCGGATAATGCGGTGGCTATAGCGGGCATCGTGTTCACTGTGTGTAACCATTACAATTGTAGTTCCCTGTTCGTTCAACTCAGTAAGCAGTTCCATTACTTCATTACCATTGTTGCTATCCAGGTTTCCGGTAGGTTCATCCGCCAGTATCAGCTTAGGATTGTTTACTACAGCACGCGCTACGGCTACACGCTGCTGCTGACCACCGGATAATTGCTGCGGATAGTGATTGCGGCGGTGCATGATTTGTACTTTATCGAGTACATATTCTACACGCTTTTTGCGTTCGGCTGGCTTTACACCGGTATAAATGAGCGGCAATTCTACATTTTCATATACGGTCAGTTCATCAATCAAATTAAAGCTTTGGAATACGAAGCCAATGTTGTGCTTGCGCAGGTCGGCACGCTTGCGCTCGTTAAAGTGTGCTACTTCAATGCCGTTGAAGATAAAGCTGCCTTTATCGGGGTCATCAAGCAGTCCAAGAATGTTAAGCAGTGTAGATTTGCCGCAGCCGGAAGGTCCCATGATGGCTACAAATTCACCTTCTTTTACTTCGAGCGATAATTTATTTAAAGCAACCGTTTCCACTTCTTCGGTACGATATACTTTTTCCAGGTCTGTAATCTTTATCATGTTTGCCATGGTAATGCTGTTTAGAATGATTTGAATGGTTTGTTTTAGTTTGATTGATTTATTTATTTTCCAATACAAGTTCCTGCATATTGGTGTAATTGTCGTAACTGCTGGTTACCACTTTGTCGCCAGGCTTTAAGCCGCCAAGCACTTCATAATAATCTGTGTTTTGCCTGCCCAGTTGTATGTCTTTGCGGGTAGCCATTTTACCATCGGGGCTCACCAGGAATATCCAGTTACCGCCGGTTTGCTGGTAGAAGCCGCCTTTAGGTACCAATACCGCCTGAGTTTCATCACTCAATGCCAGCAATATCTGCAAGGTTTGCCCCCGGCGTATGCCCTTTGGCACATCGCCATCAAACGACATATCTACCTGGAAGCGACCATTGGTTACTTGTGTATATACCTTTTTGATAGTCAATGTATAATCTTTATTGGCGAAAGTAAACTTGCCCTTCAATCCATTATACACCTGCGAAATGTAATGTTCATCTATATCTACGCGTACTTTAAAACCACTTAATACATCTATCTGCCCCAGGCGTTCGCCTTTATTTTTATTTTGTCCAATTTCTGCATCCAAAGAAGTCAACTGACCATCTACCGGTGCGCGAACAATCAGGTCGCCAACTTTCTGACGCATTACCGCCAGCGCATTTTGAGACCCTTGGTAAGATTGCCCTGCCTGTGCAAGCTGCTGCTTGGTAGAAACGCTATCCTGCGCCAGCAACTGCTCGGTAAGCTGTTTTTTTGCCAGATAATAAGTATACTTATTTTTTGCCTGCTGAAATTCCTGTGAGCCGATTACTTTCTGCTCGTACAAGCGTTTATCGAGATTATACACCCGTTCAGCTTCTTTTAGATCGTTCTCCACGTCGGTCATTTGGTTCAATTTCGTAGTAGTGTTTTGAACCGCGTTATTACGGGCAATCTGCATTTGTGTAAGCAGGTTATATACCGATGTTTCCTGGTTTACAAGACTCAATTCCAAATCGGTATTAGATAAGCGCAAAATAGGCTGACCTTTTTTCATTACCGTACCATCTTCTACATATTTTTCTTCCACACGACCGCCTTCCATGGCATCTAAGTAAATGGTGGTAATAGGCATTACCACACCATTCACCGGAATGGTTACCTGGAAAGGTCCTTTCGTTACTTCGCTAATAGTAATACGCTCTGTATCTACATTCAGTTTGGCCCCACCCGAAGTAAAATAATAGCTGGCACCCAGCAGTGCTACAATAGCCACAATACCTGCGATAGTTAAAATCTTTTTAGTTGTCCACTTCTTTTTCTTAATTACTCTGTCCACTGTTTGTTGTTTTATATTTTTACAAGCTGTTTTTAATTAAATTAATATCAACCTTTTTTAATCTCCTTACATAAATTTCAATGTCAGGAGGTTTATCAGGTTAAAATCTTCTGCTTCGTAAATAGAAGCTGCTGCAGCCTGCTGTTCACTTTTATTGCAAACTGTTGCCGTTTTTTTGGGGCTGAACTGTGCAAGGCAAAAAATAGCCACTCCTATGGCGATGGTCATTGCGATTATATTCTTTAAGGCTTTCATAACTTTCAATTTTAGTTTTTTAAGAAAAATCCGGTATAGACATACCAGATACAATTGCACATGATGAAAACTGTATCTTTGATTGAAAGCTTAATGCCAATACAATCTACCACTGATTCTCAATATCTTACATCGAATTTACAGGTCATTTACTGTACGCAATTGCACAACAACTGTCCGCTTTTGATACAATACTATAGCACATGTAAATAGCACACGGATGACACGGACTAAAGCACGGATTTATTGGATAGGGATAAAACCGGTAGAATACAATGATGAAAATGGTTGCTTATAACATCATTTATCCTCAGAAATATCAATTCCCTTTATCATCTGTGCATAAAATCTATGTCTTCCGCTTACTATAGTAATTCGTGTAAAAAAATCCGTGCTTCAGTCCGTGTCATCCGTGTGCTATTGCCTTTCTTTGCCACATGAAAATAGGGCAGCCGCTTCAAGTTATTATTATTATATCCTCAATCCTCCTCTTCGTGCGCCTCGGTGGCACTTCCGTTTTTCAGGTGGCGGAAGCCCGCAACAGCGAGTGCGCCTATGAGATGATGACAACCGGAGATATGATTACGCCTACCTTCAACGGCGAGCTCCGCACTGATAAACCGGCACTGGAATACTATGCAATGATAGCTGCCTATACATTATTTGGCAAAGATGAAGGCAGTGCACGTTTTTTTTCTGCCGTATGCGGCTTCATAGTAATTATTGCTACATTCTTTTTTGTACGTAAACATGCCAATACAACGGCTGCCTGGTGGAGTTGTTTTATTTTATTATCGTCTATGCACATGATAGTGCAGTTTCGCTTAGCCACACCCGACCCCTACCTCATTCTATGCCATGTATTATCGCTGTATTGTTTTTTAGAAGGCTTAAACAGCCGGCAATTCAGGTGGTATGCGTTGATGTATATATTGCTTGGATTAGGTTTTTTTGCAAAAGGCCCGGTAGGGCTGGCTTTGCCTGCGCTTACCATGCTGTTGTATCTTTTATTTACCAAACAATTTACCTGGAAAAATATAGTACGCCTGCAGCCCTGGTTTGGTGTAATATTAATAGCGGTTTTTTGTATTCCCTGGTATTATTTAGTAGATGTACGCACCAATGGCGCATGGACCAGAGGCTTTTTCTTTGAGCATAATGTTGGTCGTTTTGAAGATCCGGTAGATAGCCACGGCGGTCCTTTCATTATTACTTTTTTGTTTGTAATAATTGGCATGTTTCCGTTCTCTGCTTTTTTTATCAGGGCAGGTAAGTATGTGTGGCAAAACAGAAAAATAAACCACTTTTTGTTATTTAACTTCATCGCATTCTGGGTTGTGGTGGGTTTTTACTTTTTTTCCAGCACCCGATTGCTTAATTATACTACACCGGCATATCCGTTTTTTGCCATCATGATCGGCTGCTGGCTGGCAAATAAAATACCTGCCATCTCCTTTAAAACGGTAAAACCGGAGCTGCTTGTTATCTGCATACTAACCATGCTTTTGCCTGTTGGCATTTATATCTGGGCAATTAATACAGAACCGGTAAATAAGGTAAGCTGGATTGCTTTTCCCCTCATTGTTTTTACTATCGGCGGTATTGCAGCTTTGGTATGTGCAAAGCATAGTCCCGGCAAATCGCTGCTCCTTATCGGCGGTACTTATATGGTTGCAACGGTACTGGTATTTGCCTGGTTATTTCCGGCTTTAGACAGCCAAACGCCTATGCAAAAGCATAAAGAACTAATCAGTACAGCGGATAACGTAGTAGCTTATCAAAACTTTAATGATGCTTTTGTGTTTTATACAAAACATTCCATTCCATTAATTACGAATATAGATAGCCTCGCAGCATATATCAATACACATAGCAATGTAGTGGTACTATCTAAAGCTAAACAATTTCCAACACTCGATAGCCTGCCTTCTATCAAACAGTACAGCAAAGACATGGATTTATTTAGCGTAAGTTATTCGGCTATTTATATAAAGAAATAAGATTGCCGTTATATGCAAAATATATGACTTTACTAAAAGTGCAGGATTAGCTTGAGCAGCCCTTGCTTTTTTTATTAGCAGAAAGTAAATGTGTATTGTTGAAAATTCAGTAAATTTAATACAATCAGTAAAAGAGAACGATATATTAAAGCTACTGATGCTAAACTTTAGATGTAGCTTGTTTTATAGACTTGCATGATGATGTTGTACTTTCGGTTACACTCGCCCATTTGATAACTATGTTAGAAATAATACTACAGGTAAAAACACCTCATGTCTTATTAAGAATTCTTATCAATTAGAATTAGAAATATACTTATTTTTACTGGCATGATTAACGCGATAGCTGCTTGCTTTGTGATATTTACCTATTCGTGAATCGTTGATTATTACCAGTACTTTTTCCCTCTTTTTGTGCCTGTAGGAATTCTCAAAGCGGTAGACTCATTCGTTTTATTTAAGTAATCTTATCAATGGATTTTATTATTCTAAATCATCATTCAATCAACTCAATAATTGCTTATAAATAACCCTATAAATCTACTACATGAAAACATTCATCTCTACGCTCTTATGTTTTTTTGCAATTATTCTAACTGCCAATGGACAGCTCCTGTATGGCACTACGAGTGCCGGAGGTAGATTTGGTGGCGGCACTATTAGCACATTTAATACTGCCACACAGACGTTGAATGCTGTAAAGAGTTTTTATGTGGATGGCAGTATGCCTGATGGAGACCTAATTCGCGGCGCTGATGGTAAGTTGTATGGAATGACTGGTTATGGCGGAGCGTATGGCTATGGAACTATTTTTTCTTATGATGCTGCAACCGGCAATTATACCCAGTTACTTAGCTTTGATGGTACTGATGGTAGTTATCCTGAAGGAAGTTTACTGCAGGCATCGGATGGAAAGCTGTATGGAATGACATTGAGGGGTGGAAGTGTTGACTATGGTGTAATCTTCTCGTTTGATCCTGTAACCTCTACCTATACAAAGCTGTACGAATTTGGTTATGCTAACAATGGTAGTTATCCTCATGGCAATTTAATGCAGGCATCCGATGGAAAGCTGTATGGGATGACCGGTATTGGAGGAAATTATGGTAACGGTGTTATTTTTTCCTATAATCTATCCTCTTCCAGTTTTTCAAAGCTCTATGATTTTGATAGTACAAGCGGTGGTTGGCCAGAGGGCACTTTGCTACAGGCATCGGATGGAAAGCTGTATGGAACAACTATTTTTGGAGGTGTAAATAATGAGGGAGTTATTTTTTCTTTTAACCTCGCAACTTCCACCTATACAAAGGAGATTGATTTTAATGGCAAAAATGGGGCTCATCCCCAAAACAATTTAATAGAAGGTGCTGATGGAAAGCTGTATGGAATGACAAGCGAAGGGGGTAGTAAAAATAATGATGGTGTTATTTTCTCCTTCGCCCCATCCACTTCCACTTATATAAAGTTGTATAATTTCAATGATACAAATGGCACTCATCCTGAAGGAAGTTTGATTCAGGCTGCAGACGGCAAACTGTATGGAATGACAGCTTATGGTGGAAGTAATAATTATGGAGTTATTTTCTCTTTTGATCCATTCTCCTCTACCTATACAAAACTCTATGGTTTTAATGGTACAAAAGGCGCTCAACCCTGGGGCAGCCTGCTACAGGCATCTGATGGAAAATTGTATGGAATGACAAGCAGAGGAGGAATTAATGACTATGGCTTGAGTGGTGGTGTAATTTTCTCTTACGACGTTTCAACTGCTACATACAATAAACTAAAAAGCTTTAATACTAATCAGGATGGCAATACGCTCAATGGGGGTATATGTAAGGCTTCGGATGGAAACCTATATGGCACGACTACCTATGGAGGAAGTAATAATTACGGAGTTATTTTCTCATATAACCCTGCAACAAATGTTTTTTCTAAGCTAAAAGATTTTAGCGGCAAAGACGGAGCTAATCCACAGGGCAATTTAATTCAGGCGTCTGACGGGAAACTGTATGGGATGACACTTCAGGGAGGAAATGATCAGCACTATTACGGAACCGGTGTTATATTCTCATTTGATCCCGCAACTGCCACTTATACAAAGCTGTACGATTTTAATGATGAAACCAATGGCGCTTATCCGCGAGGCAGTTTACTACAAGCATCTGATGGAATATTGTATGGAATGGCAAGCAGAGGAGGTACCAATGACTATGGTGTAATTTTCTCTTACAATCCCGCTACTTCTACCTTTAAAAAAGTATTTGATTTTGATGGTAAAAGCGGTGTTTCTCCAAACGGAAGTTTAATTCAGGCATCTGATGGGAAACTATATGGAATGACAACAAACGGGGGAGATGCTCCCGACTTTTACGGAAATGGTGTTATATTTTCATTTGATCCATCTACTTCCACTTATACAAAAAAGTATAATTTTGAAGGTTTTGAAAATGATGGTGGTTGGCCTTATGGCAGTTTAATCCAGGCACCTGATGGGAAACTGTATGGAATGACAGAATACGGAGGAAGGAATCAGGCAGGCATTATTTTCTCCTTTGATCCATCTGTTTCCACTTATATAAACCTCCATAATTTTGATGGCATAAATGGAGCTCATCCTGTAGGAAGTTTATTGCAGGCATCTGATGGGAAACTATATGGAATGACGTATGATGGAGGAAGTAAAGACTTAGGAGTAGCCTTTTCCTACGATCCTGCTGCTGACACAAACACCTTCCAAAAACTGGCGGATTTCACATCCAAAAACGGTGCGCATCCTGCATATACCTCTTTTGTAGAAGTGCCCTCCTGCACGCCCAGGACCTACTACAGAGATATGGATGGAGATAGCTTTGGTAATCCCGACAGCACCATTCAAAGCTGTGCACATCATAGAGGCTACGTACGTGACAGTACAGATTGTAATGACCAGGACTCTACCATTCACCCCGGTGCTAAAGAGATATGTGGAGATGGAATAGATAATAACTGTAATGGACAAGTAGATGAAAACTGTCCCATTCCTAAGATCAGCATTGGAGACGCCATTGCTTTTGAAGGCAACAGCGGATATAAGAAGATGAACTTCTATGTGAAGCTTAGTAGTGCTGCTTACGATACAGTAAAGGTACAATACAATACTGAGAGAGGTACAGCTACAGCATCGGAGGATTATGTTCCGGTTAAAGGCACGCTCACCTTCATGCCAGGAGAAAAGGAACAAGCTATAACCATATTGATTAAAGGCGATCAGCAGGCAGAATATCCGGAACTGTTCAAAGTACAACTGAGCAATCCTTCTAATGCTACCATCAGTAAAGATGAGGGCACAGGCATAATCATTGATGATGATCTAAAGCTCAGCAGCGAGCCATTCATTGTAGAAGAAAGCACTTCTACTGACCACTCCATTATAGTTACTCCGAATCCTGCCAGCAGTATGGTGAATGTAGAGCTAAATGGATTTAGAGGCAATACTACACTGCAGTTGGTATCACTTACAGGCAAACTGCTGAAAGAAATACAACTGCAACTCAAGGGTACAACCAATCAGCAGCTCCATGTTGCTGACCTGGCAAGCGGAACATATTTCCTCACAGTAGCGGATGAAAAAGGTAATAAACAAACCGTAAAGCTCGTCATTGCCCGCTAAGGCTGATAATTATTGTAAACATAGGAAACCCGGCTGCCTGCAGCCGGGTTTCCTATTGCTTATTGCTATGAAGTATAATGAATAATGCTATTAATTAATTGCCCATTTTGCAACCATTCATCAAAAAAAATGAGTTATCTTCAGGCATAAAAAATGGCTGCAGCAACCGCTGTACATATTTAACTGACACTAACTGACATTAAGTAAAAATTTTGTAACATTTCAGTATGTTTGTCCGTTATATACTGAAACTGAACTGTTTTTATTAATTCCCTTTGTACCTAATATACCAATATGAGTCTAAAAAAATGTTCCATACTTGCCGTTGACGACGACCCGGATGTGCTGATTGCCGTTCGCATGTTGTTGAAAAATGAAGTACAGAAAATTGTTACCGAAAAAAATCCGGAGAATATTCCCGCACTACTTAAAGAGCACAACTTTGATTTAGTGCTGCTGGATATGAATTTTAAATCGAGCATTAATACTGGCAACGAAGGCTTGTACTGGCTGAAGCGCGTAAAGGATTTAAAGCCCAACCTGCAGGTAATAATGATTACGGCTTATGCTGATATTGACCTTGCGGTGCGCTCCTTAAAAGAAGGTGCTTTCGACTTTATGGTAAAGCCCTGGCACAACGAAAAACTTATCAGCACGATAGAAGATGCGCTGGAGAAAAACCATAAACAGCAACGGGCAGAATCGCGCAATAGCAAAGACAGTATTATTGGTACCGAACTGCTGGGCGAAAGCGAAGTAATGCAGGATATTTTTTATAAGATTTCCAAGATTGCTCCAACCGATGCAAACATTCTGATATTGGGTGAAAACGGTACGGGTAAAGATTTGATTGCAAAAGCGATTCATCAAAAGTCGCTGCGTGCCAAGCAGCCGTATGTGAAAGTGGATGTGGGCGCACTTACCGACAGCCTTTTTGAAAGTGAATTATTTGGTCATAAAAAAGGTGCCTTTACCGATGCACGCGAAGAGCGTGAAGGCCGCTTTGAGAGTGCGAATGGCGGCACGCTGTTCCTGGATGAAATTGGCAACATTTCGCTTACCCAACAAGCTAAACTACTCACTGTTTTGCAAAACAGAATGGTGACCAAATTAGGCTCCAATCAACCCATTCCTATTGACATCAGGTTAATCTGCGCTACCAACGTAACGCTTGCCGATTTATCCAATGAAAACCGTTTTCGCAAAGACTTAATTTATCGCATCAACACGGTAGAGATTACCGTTCCTCCTTTGCGTAAGCGCAAAGAAGATATAATGATGCTGGCAAAACATTTTGCCAACGTGTATGCCGCCAAATACATGAAACCGGCTGTTGAATTTGATAAATTAGCTATTGACAAACTGCAATCGTATCATTATCCCGGCAATGTACGCGAGTTGCAATACACTATAGAACGCGCTATTATCATGAGCGATGGAGAGGTATTGTTTGGCAGGGATCTAATCTTCTCTCCTATAGAATCGGCGCCGGTTGCTGCTACAGTTGGAGAGGATGATACTAACCTCAGCCATCTGGAAAAAAATACTATATTGCGGGTAATAGAAAAACATAGCGGCAACATCACCAAAGCTGCCAAAGAGTTGGGGCTTACACGTACTGCCCTCTACAGGAGATTGAGCAAATATGACATTTAAGAAATACGAGTTAAGCATACTTTCCCGCGTCACTATTCTTTTTGTTATACTCACTATCGAAGCATACTTTGTCGTCAATTCAAAAATTGTATATGCAATCATGCTTTCGCCGGTGCTGATATACCAGGTGTTCAACTTTTATTTGTTTCATAAAAGGGCACAGCGCGAAGTAGAAGAGTTTGTAGAAGCCATTCATTACCGTGATTTCTCCCGCCACTTTAATGTAAAGCTGGCGCCGGCAGGTTTACAGCCGCTTCGTGCAGGTTTTAATGAGATTAATCTCGCATTTAAGCAAATTGCACGCGAAAAGGAAACGCAATATCAATACTTACAAAAAATACTGGAGTTGGTAGATACTGGCATTCTCTCGTACAATATAGAAGATGGCAAGGTAGTTTGGATGAATGAAGCATTAAAGAATTTATTGCAAGTGCCGTATTTACGTACTGTTGAATCGCTCGACATCCGTGATGCAGCCTTGCATGCGCAGGTGAAAGATTTAAAACCGGGCGAAACGCTGATCACCGAAGTGCATCCGGAAAAAACTACTATTAAAATATTACTGTCTGCTACCGCCTTTCAAACAGATGGCAATACCTACAAGCTCATTGCTTTTCAGAATATTAATGAAGCACTGGACGAAACAGAAAATAATGCATGGCAAAAGTTACTGCGCGTGCTTACGCACGAAATCATGAATTCGGTAGCGCCCATTTCGTCACTGGCAGGCACATTGAAAGACCGGCTGCATGAGTCTTTGCCGCAATTAAGCAATAATAATAGTTCGTTAGAAGACCTGGAAATGGGCATAGATACCATTCGACGCCGGAGTGAAAACTTGCTGAAGTTTGTGGATACGTACCGCAACCTGAATAAAATTCAAACGCTCAATCTTACAACGGCTTATGTAAGAGATATTTTTGAAAATTTATACCAGTTGATGGAGCCTACTTTAGAGGCTAAAAACATTGAACTGGATGTTATTTTGAAGGATACCAGCCTTCAACTCGAAGCCGATATTAACCTCGTAGAACAAATGTTGATTAATCTGGTGATCAATGCCATTGATGCGGTAAAAAACAAAACCAATCCGGTTATCAGTTTATCCGGTACGGTGAACAGCAATAAAAAAGTAATCATTAAAGTATCGGATAATGGCTATGGTATGGAGCCGGAGGTAATGGATAAAATATTTGTCCCTTTTTTTACTACCAAAAAAACCGGCAGCGGCATTGGCTTAAGCCTTTGCAAGCAGATCATGCAACTGCACAAAGGCTCTATTGCCGTGCAAAGTGCTGCCGGAGAAGGAACAACATTTACGCTGCAATTCTGAACTGGGATATTTAGGATTGTTAGGATGAGCATACGCTGCCATTGTGAGCGATTGCGAAGCAATCTGTGGACTTTGGTACAATCAAAGTGATAGAGTTCAAAGAAAGCAGTCCATATTGATAAACAGGCATAACACAGATTGCTTTGCATACGCTCGCAATGAAGAATACATCGTGCATCAACATATCCTTTTTCATAAAAATCCTATAAAACTCCCTGCCACAACATCTGCCCCAATCCACACGTTATTTTTGTAGTATGAATCGGATAAAATGGATCCTGCTGCAAGTGTTGTTTTTAAGTTGTTGGAGTATTGCGCATAGTCAGTATTATTATAATGATATTGTAGCTACCAAGCAGGCAGCCCAACAATATCAGGTACTTAATGCTAATCATATCAGGCACGTAACAGCAGCAAGCTTCGAGAGCGATAATCAGCCTACTGAAAACTTTCAGTTAGAACAAACCATCTCGCCTGATGCAGGTACCGTTACTATCAACGCCAGCTATCCTTCTACAGGCAATTTATTAACGATTAATACTTACAAAAACGGAAAGCTGACGTCCACGCAGGATAGTTCAGCAAATGTTTTAACTACTACCACTTATACTTACAACGATGCCGGCAATATTGCTTCTATTACAACAGAAACAATAGATACCTTTATGCGCAGTCACTCCACCGAAGTGCATCTGTGGTCGTACAACGCTAATGGACAGCCTGCACAAATGCTGAAGATAAAAGACGGCCACGATACTACATTGGTAGAATTTACTTACGATAACGGTAATGTAGCACAGGAAACCTGGAAGCGAAAAGGGCATGTGGTTGAAAATTATTATTACTATTACAACGCCAATAATCAGCTTACTGATATTGTACGCTACAACTACCGCGCACAAAAAATGCTGCCCGATTTCCTATATGATTATGATGCTAAGGGGCGTGTAATAAAAATGATGCAGGTGCCCACTGGTCGCAGTGATTACATGATTTGGCAGTACATCTACAATGATAATGGGCTCAAAGAAAAAGAGTTGCTGTACAACAAGCAACAGCAACTCGTAGGACGAATTGAATACAGTTATCAATAAATTTTTTGTTTAAAGTCTAAAGTTTAAGGTTGGAAGTTTCCGGTTTTCAAACATTAGACTTTAAACTTTAAACATTTATACAGCCTGCGGCACAAACAAAGCTTTTAGTTCTGCTGCCTCATCCGGCTTCATTTTGCCACTTAAAATAAGGCGTACCTGCCTCCGGCGCAAAGCACCTTCGTACAGCAGGTGTTCTTCTTTAGTTTCAGGTATTAGTAACTTTTGCCATGCGGGCACGGGTTTGGGCTTGCCGTTAGCATCCAATGCCACAAATGTAAAATAAGCTTCATTGCTTTCGTATTGATGCTGGTGCAGCACATCTTCGCCCCATACCTTAATATGTATTTCCATAGAAGTAGTAAAAGCACGTGTCACCTTAGCTTCTATATGTACCACATTGCCCAGTTTGATAGGTGTTTTAAAGCTGATATTATCTACACTGGCAGTCATACTTGCCGAGTTGCAATGCTTACTCGATGCCATAGCAGCAGCAATATCCATCCAATACATCAGGCGCCCACCCATCAGATTACCATACACATTCGTATCGTTGGGCAGCACAATTTCATTCATTACCGTAAGGCTTTCGATAGCTTTTTTACCTTCCATAATTCTAATTTGGAGCAAAGATACGCAGGTGAATGGATCACGATGGTTCTTGAGAGCAGATTGATGGATCAGATGGAACAATCTCTTTTTACCGCTGTGTTTTAATCCCAACCCGCTGTTGCCCAGAAAACCACATTTTTCCTAACCTTTATCGCTTCCACTTTTTGCAAAAAAGAAAAGCATTGCATAAAAAGAAAGTATTTTATTCATTCCTTTTTACTTTCGTTATTAACCTTGTAAACACAATTTTGATGGGTAAGAATAATATCACAAAAAGTACCGTAAGCACACTCGGCTATAACTTTATTGCTAAAGAATACCTGCCGGAAGGCAAAGATGAATATTACCTCCGCAACCTGCAAAACCGTAGTGGTATTAATTACCGCCAGTTAACAGCGTATGAGATAGAAGTGTTAGTACGCAATCGTAATACGAGTGATAACTGGAATAACTTACTGGTGTCAGACGCCTTTAATCCTGAGCTGGTAAAAAACTGCAAGTTTTACGGCTTGGTGCGAATTGGCAAACTGGAGCCATATGTGCTCACTTTCAGCGATTTAAAACTGCCCGTGGGCTTGTATAACGCTACCATTATCAGCAGCGATTTTGGAGATAATGTAGCTATAGACAATGTGCGCTATATGTCGCACTACATCACGGGAAACGAAGTGATTATAACCAATGTAGATGAACTCGTAACAACGGACCATTCCAAATTTGGAAACGGCATTGTAAAAGAAGGCGAGTCTGAAGATGTGCGTATATGGCTGGAAATCTGCAATGAAAATGGCGGACGCAAAGTGATACCGTTTGTAAGTATGCAACCAGGCGATGCATGGCTGTGGAGCCGCTATCGCGAAGACGATCTATTGCTGGAACGTTTGAAAGAGTTTACCGAAAAAGAATACAAGGTAGCCCGTGGCTATTATGGCAAAATTGGTGACCGAACTGTGATAAAAAATTGCGGTATCATTAAAGATGTGTGGATTGGTGCTGATGCGTACATCAAAGGTGCCAATAAGTTGAAAAATCTCACTATCAACTCCGGTGAAGAAGGACAATCGCAAATCGGTGAAGGCTGCGAACTGGTGAATGGCGTAATTGGCTTTGGCTGCCGCGTGTTTTATGGTGTAAAAGCAGTGCGGTTTGTAATGGCTTCGCACTCCCAGTTGAAGTATGGAGCAAGGTTGATTAACTCTTATTTGGGCAACAATGCGACTATCTCCTGCTGCGAAGTATTGAACTCGCTGATCTTCCCATCGCATGAGCAACATCACAACAACTCTTTTTTATGTGCGGCGATGGTAATGGGACAAAGCAATATTCCTGCGGGTGCCACTATTGGCAGCAACCACAATTCACGCGGGGCTGATGGAGAAATTATTACAGGTCGGGGCTTTTGGCCGGGCTTATGTGTAAGCCTGAAGCATAATACCAAAGTGGCATCTTTTACCATAATTGCCAAAGGTGATTACAATTACGAATTAAACATTCCGGTGCCGTTTGCACTGGTAAGTAATGATGTGGCAAATGACCGGCTGATGGTAATGCCGGCTTATTGGTTTTTGTACAATATGTATGCACTGGCACGCAACGCCTGGAAATATGCAGACAGAGATAAACGTAAAGAGCGCATCCAGCTTTTAGAACATGAATACTTAGCACCGGATAGTGTAAACGAAATGTTTGATGCGCTTGCACTGTTTGAAACAGCCGTGGGTGCTGCCTTTTACCGGGAAAAACGCCCGGAGATTTTACCTACCGACGAACAATGCCAACTAGAAGGAAAACAGTTGCTGCAGGAAAAAAATGAAGCTATTAAAGAATTAGAAATTACTGTTAGCGGCTTTGAAAATGCAAAGCGCAAAACAGTGATCACCAAAGTGCAGCAGGCGTATGATGCTTTTAGAGAAATGATTACTTTTTATGGCATTTGCGGCTTAATGGCCGTTGCCGAACAATATGATTACGATGGCTTGCAGCAATTTTTAAAAACAGCAGTAAATACGCGCAGAAATAATTGGCTGAATGTAGGCGGACAACTGATTCCACTTGATGAAGTAGAAAAAGCAAAGCGACTGATAAAAGAAGGTGAAATAAATTCATGGATTGATGTGCATCATTTTTATATATCTCAAGGGAAACTGTACCCTGAGCAAAAGGTATTGCACCAATTGGCTTCATTAAGTGAGATAAAACAAACGCCTTTGGATATGTTGAGTATGGAAGAAATACATATTTTATTGGAAGATGCTGTTATAATAAAAGCAAAAATTGCTGAATCCATTTATGCTTCACGGGCAAAAGACTATAGTAATCCGTTTAGAAAAATGGTATATGAAAGTGAATTGGAAATGGAGAAAGTAGTAGGCAGATTGGATGAGAACAGTTTTATTTTGCAACAGGTGGAAGAAGTACAAGCATTTAAGAATAAAATTGCAGGATTGAAGGAGAAATTGATGCAGCAGGTATAAAGAAGTTTTTATCTGAATAGGCATAATTTAGTGTGCTCATCGCAGCAATATGTGTATGTAAGATACTTGCAACACATAGCTGATTCTATCGCTATTCAAATTCTACAGAAGAAGACAATTATTATTTTTTACTTAAGCAGCAGTAACCATAATTTAATATCTTATTAATTTTTTCACTCATTTGTAATCTGTTATTTTGGCGGTAAATTTTTATTATTTATCCCCAAACAAAACACTTATGATGAAGAAATTTTTTCTTGCCGCACTGCTTTATTTTGCTGCTAACTCCGCTTTACATGCACAGGCTGCGAAAAGTGCATATGTAGAAATAGGAGGTCCTGGTTTGGCTTCTATTAATTTTGATACACGCTTTAGCAACCGTGAAGATGGACTTGGCGGTCGTATTGGCGTCGGTGGTTTTGGAGCTGAAAATGTAGGCTTGTTGACTGTACCTGTTGGTTTGAATTATCTAATTGGGAAAGACAACAGAAATTATTTTGAAGTAGGAGCAGGATTTACGTATGTGCATCTGTCCGACAACACCTTTAATGAAAAAGAAACTTTTGATGGTTCTTTTGGACATTTAACCTTTGGCTACCGCCTTCAGCCTGCTAATGGCGGCTTTACATTCAGGGCGGCTGTTGTACCTATTTTTGGACAAGGTGGCTTTGTACCTTATTATGGTGGTATCAGCTTTGGGTATAAGTTTTAGCTAATTGATATACTCCACCCTTTCAATCTTGCACTTCTATCAACACCATTTAAATAGTATTTTTACAAAAAAGAGGAATTGATATGAGTGCAATAACAGCCAGCAAATACATCCCTATTGAAGATTACCTGGCTACTGAAGAAGCAGCGCAGGAAAAACATGAATATTATAAAGGAGAAGTTTTTGCAATGGCTGGTGCTGGCATAGCGCACAACCGTATTGTTCGAAATGCCACCACAGAAATTGATAACTTTTTAAAGGGGAAACCCTGTGAAATCTTTCCAAGTGATCTGCGCATTTATATAGAAGGAAATTCTTTATTTACCTATCCGGATCTGACCATTTTTTGTGAGCCATTAAAAATGTTTAAAAACAGAACGGATACAGCCACTAATCCAACGGTAATTATTGAAGTGTTATCTAAATCTACGCAGGATTATGATCGGGGCAGCAAGTTTAAATTATACAGAGATTTACCTTCTCTAAAGGAATATATTCTTATTTCCTCCACAGAAGTATTGGTAGAAAAATACAAAAAGCAAGCAGACAATAAATGGCAATTTACTGCTTACAATAAAGGTGGAGAAAGCTTTGAGATAGAAACCATAGAGTTGGCAGTTGTAATAAATTCCTTTTACAGAGGCGTAGCATTTCAGGAATAGTTGCTCTATTTCATCCCAAAATATTCCATTTTTTACAAAATATTCCCAAATCGTTCTTCGCCATTCAACAATATCCTCTTACCTTCGCGCTCCCAAAAAGTTCTTTGTGTAAGAAGTTGGGAGTTCCGAATATCTCGGGACGCTATCACCAAAAATTTTTATAAAATGGCTAAAGAAATTGCAACCTACGTAAAGTTGCAGGTAAAGGGTGGCCAGGCCAACCCGGCACCGCCCGTAGGTCCCGCGCTCGGCTCTAAGGGCGTAAACATCATGGAGTTCTGCAAGCAATTTAATGCAAGAACGCAGGATAAAGTAGGAAAAGTAGTTCCTGTTATCATCACCGTTTATACCGACAAGTCTTTCGACTTTGTTATCAAAACGGCTCCCGCACCCATTCAGCTCATGGAAGCTGCCAAAATTCAAAAAGGTTCTAAGGAAAGTAATCGCGTTAAAGTGGGCAAAGTAACCTGGCAACAGGTAGAAACAATTGCCAAAGACAAAATGCCCGACCTGAACTGCTTTACGCTGGAAAGCGCTATGAAAATGGTGGCTGGTACAGCACGCAGTATGGGCATTACCGTAGAAGGCACTGCTCCGTGGCAATCTTAATTTATTAAACTCTTACAACTTTTTTGCAAATGGCACTCACTAAAAAAAGAAAGCTGGCGGAAGCAAAAGTAGATAAAAACAAAGATTATTCTTTGCAGGCTGCTTCCTCGCTCGTTAAAGAAATAAATACAACAAAATTCGATTCTTCTGTTGACCTGCACGTTCGTTTGGGTGTAGATCCTAAGAAGGCTGACCAGCAGGTACGTGGCACTGTTACGTTGCCACATGGCACCGGTAAAACCAAGCGCGTATTGGTGCTCTGCACACCGGATAAAGAAGCCGAAGCTAAAGGCGCTGGTGCAGACTTCGTAGGTTTGGATGAATTCGTTCAGAAAATTGAAGGTGGCTGGACAGATATAGATGTAATTATTGCTACTCCATCTGTAATGCCAAAAATAGGTAGATTGGGTAAAATACTAGGTCCCCGCAACCTGATGCCAAACCCAAAAACAGGTACGGTTACCAACAATGTAGCCGAAGCAGTAACGGAAGTAAAAGGTGGTAAAATTGCGTTTAAGGTAGATAAAGCCGGTATCGTGCATGCTTCTATTGGACGCATATCTTTTGCACCTGAAAAAATTGCTGCTAACAGCCAGGAATTAATCAACGCATTAATGAAGCTGAAGCCTACTACCGCAAAAGGTATTTACCTCAGAGGTGTAAGCATGGCCAGTACGATGAGCCCTGGTATTTCTATAGACACCAAATCTGTTCAAAGCTAAAAAATCCTTCACAACGCTTAGGAATTATTGTTTTGAATAGTTCAGAAGCACAAACAAAAGCGTTATGACCAAAGAACAAAAAAACGAAGTGATTGACGTTCTTAAAGAGAAATTCAATCAATATAGTAATTTTTATATTACCAATACCGAGGCATTAACAGTAGCTCAGGTAAATAAGTTACGCCGTATTTGCTTCGACAAAAATGTAGAAGTAACCGTAGCTAAAAATACCCTTATCCGTAAAGCCCTGGAGCAAATAGATGCAGAGCGTTTCAGCGGTGTGTACGACAGCCTGAATGGTGTAACGGCATTGATGTTCAGCGAAAATGCAAAAGAGCCGGCAATGCTTATCTCCTCTTTCCGCAAAGACAGCAATACTGAAAAGCCAGTATTGAAAGCAGCCTACATTGATACTGCCATTTTCGTTGGCAACGATCAGTTAGATACACTGAAAACGCTGAAAAGCAAGCAAGACCTTATTGGTGAAATCATTGGCTTATTGCAATCACCAGCCAAGAATGTTATCAGCGGCTTAAATGCAGGCAGCAAATTGGCCGGCATCATCAAAGCACTGGAAGACAGAGAAGCTGCGCCGGCAGAATAAGCAACCGGTTACCAGATACTGGTTTCCGGTAACCGGTATCTGGTAACTTTACATACTTGCCTCAAGCCTGAGAGGTAACTACAACACAAATTTTTTTAAACATTCCGCCGGAGCACAGGCAATGAAGGCGGCAAAAATTTGAAATCATGGCAGATTTAAAAGCCTTTGCAGATCAACTGGTTAACTTAACAGTAAAAGAAGTTAACGAATTAGCTAAAATTTTAAAAGACGAGTACGGCATTGAGCCTGCTGCTGCAGCTGTAGCTGTTGCTGGTCCTGCTGCTGGTGGTGGCGCTGCTGCTCCTGCTGCTGAAGAAAAAACAGCATTTGACGTTATCCTGAAAAGTGGTGGCGCCAACAAACTGCAGGTTGTTAAGATTGTAAAAGACTTAACCGGCTTAGGTTTGAAAGAAGCAAAAGAATTAGTTGACGGCGCTCCAAAACCTATCAAAGAAGGTGTTGCTAAAGCCGAAGCTGAAGATTTAGCTGCTAAGCTGAAAGAAGCAGGTGCTGACGTTGAAGTAAAATAATTATTTCAATAATTTCATTGAAAAAGAGCTGCGCTTAGCGCAGCTCTTTTGTTTTATAGCACACGGATGACATGGATTTTAGCGTGCGGATAGGAATGGATTTATTATATGTAAGAATCAGATTAATTAGCCATTTTTCTCAGTTCCATCCTTATCCAAAATATTATCCTTGCTTTAGTCCGCGTCATCCGTGTGCCATTAATGTGTGTTATATCATCGTGGTAACCAAATCACATCTTCTACCCCCAACTGTTTACCAACATATCTCGCTAATACAAACAAATAATCGCTTAAGCGGTTCAGATACTTAATTATCAATGGTTCAACAAACTGGTCATGTTGCAGTAGATTGACAACGCCGCGCTCCGCACGGCGGCAAACGCAACGGGTAATGTGAATGGTGGAGACAGCTACATGACCGCCGGGTAAAATAAAATGCTTCATTGGGGGCAACGCATCATTCATGCGGTCTATTTCCCTTTCCAAAAAAAGAATATCTTCCTCTTTCAAATCGGGCAAATGCATGCCGGTTTTTTTATCGGGGTCGCAGGCAAGCGAAGAGCCAACAGTAAATAAACGATCTTGTATTTCTTTTAATACACTTTTCAAAAGTTCCTCCTGCAGATAATCACTCACTAAACCAATATAGGAATTCAGTTCATCTACATTACCGTAGCTTTCTATTCGTATATGGCTTTTAGGAATTTTGGTCCCGCCAATCAGGGCGGTATTGCCGGCATCCCCGGTCCTGGTATAAATTTTTAGTGCCACGAATCTAATATATTAAGTATGAAAACAGAATAAGAAAGAATAAGTAAAGTGATGTTGTGCCAGGGCTTGCATCTTACCTTTATTTTGCTGTTACGGCTGGATTCTTTTTTCCCGGAACTTCAGGTTATCCTAAATCATTTCTGATTTTATGAAAATGTCCATCAAGATGGAAAGTCCTGAAAAGTAGGGTTACAAGCTCGCTGCCGTTGCGTGCACGTTTGTATTTATCGTATCTGTTTCTATATGTCCATCGCGCAAGCGAATAATACGTTTGGCATAGGAAGCAATATCTTCTTCGTGTGTTACCAGCACTACCGTATTGCCGGCGGCCTGTATCGCACTGAATATTTCCATTACTTCCACAGAGGTTTTACTGTCCAGGTTTCCGGTAGGCTCATCCGCCAGCAGCAAAGATGGATTATTTACAATGGCGCGGGCAATAGCCACACGCTGTATTTGTCCACCACTCATTTCATTACTTTTATGGTGGCTTCTATCCGCAAGGCCCACTTTTCGTAATGCTTCCATGGCGCGTTCGGTACGGTCTTTTTTGCTAACGCCAGCATATACGAGCGGCAAAGCCACATTTTCGGCAGCCGTGAGGCGCGGCAATAAGTTAAACTGCTGAAACACAAAGCCTATTTCCACGTTACGCACATCGGCTAATTCATCGTCGCTCATTTTGCTTACGTCTTTTCCATTCAGCACATACCTGCCACCAGTAGGCGTATCCAGGCAACCAAGAATGTTCATCAGCGTACTTTTGCCGCTACCCGAAGGTCCCATAAGGGCTACATATTCATTTTTATAAATATCCAGCGAAATACCTTTGAGTACAGGTATAGCCTGCGTGCCCATAAAATAACTTTTCATTATTCCTTCGAGGTGGATGATAGATTGCATAACGGAGTGGTGTATTATTTTTTTATCACTTTAGGTACAAGGAAAAAGGATTCGTTTTTTGCAGGCACATTCCGCAATGCTGCTTCCCGGCTAATGGAACCCTGCACTTCATCTTCACGTAACACATTCATCCGTGGACTCATGTGCAATAACGGCTCTACGCCATCCGTATTTACTTCATTAAGCTTTTCTACAAAGTTGATCATGCGCTCCAAATCTGCTTTTAAACCTGCTTTATCTTCTGGCGCAAATTCCAGCCTTGCCAGGTGCGCCAGTTCATCAATCAGCTCATCGGTAATTTTCATGTAAACAAAAATAACAGAAACAAAGTGGATATATCTGCTTTTTTATAGCAACGGAAAAGCTTAACACGGTAATATCGCTTTATAATGATAGGAGGAAATAGCCCGGTAATGCTTTATGAATATATACCGTTGCAAAAGTGCCAAATTGAGATAACTAAGGTAGTGGAGGGGGTGCGTGGATTAACGGCATCTTTCCCGGTACAGAAATTCTGGTTAGCTGACAGAAATGTTTGGGCTTTGTGTTTGAGATACAAAGTTGTTCCAATTGAGAAGCAGATAGCCGGCAGGCTAAATTATTATAACAAATAAATTGATGCTTTTTATAAAGCAATGGTTATTCCTCATTTCTGTAGATGCTTTTATATCTAACCTGTTGTTTTTTTAAACGTTATAACAGGTATTTTATCTAATTTTAAAGCAGGTTTAATACCGTATTTATCAATAATAAAAAATATAGTCCGATATTTATATTCAGAAATCTGACGAACCAATATCGGCTATGAAAGGAAAAAATTTTTTGATTTTTGTTTTAGAAGATGATAAGCTGTACAATACCATTTTGCACCATTTTCTAAGTTTAAATCCGGAGCATGAAGTAAAATCGTTTACCACCGGATCAGAGTTATTAAAAGCCCTGCACCTGAAGCCGGACTTTATCACATTGGATTACTCATTGCCGGATGGCAATGCAATGCAACTGTTAAAGCAGATCAGAGATGTGCTGCCGGATGTGCGCATTGTAATCATTTCGGCACAGCAAGATGTACAAACGGCAATTGACCTGCTTAAAAAAGGTGCGGACGACTATCTTGTAAAAGATAGCGAAACGCAGGACCGCCTGTGGGTATCTATCAAAAACTGTAAAGAGAAAATCTCGCTGAAAAAGGAAATTGAAACGCTGCAAACAGAGGTTTCTAAAAAGTACAACTTCCAGAAGGCTATTATTGGCAACAGCACGCCCATGAAGCAGGTTTTTTCGTTGATAGAAAAAGCTTCGCTGACCAATATTACCGTATCGGTAACGGGCGAAACCGGCACGGGTAAAGACCTGGTGGCTAAAGCCATTCACTTTAATTCAACCCGCAAAAGCAAGCCTTTTGTTCCGGTAAATATTGCAGCTATTCCTGCCGAGTTGATGGAAAGCGAATTATTCGGACACGAAAAAGGTGCTTTTACCGGTGCTGTTACACAGCGTATTGGCAAGTTTGAGGAAGCAAACAAAGGCACTTTGTTTTTGGACGAAATAGGTGAAATGGACGTTACCCTCCAGGCAAAGCTGCTGCGTGTATTGCAGGAAAAAGAAATTACCCGCGTGGGTAGCAATAAGATAGTCCCTGTTGATGTACGCATTATAGTGGCTACGCACCGCAACCTGCTGGCGGAGGTAAAGAAAGGCGCTTTTCGCGAAGACTTGTATTATCGTTTGTTGGGTTTAAATATTCACCTGCCGCCATTGCGCAACCGCGAAAATGATGTGCTGCTGATAGCTAAACATTTTATAGACCAGTTTTGCAGCGAAAATAATTTGCCTAAGAAGTATTTGTCGCTCGAGGCTAAAAAGCAATTGCTTAATTACCAGTTTCCCGGAAACATACGCGAGTTGAAATCGGTTATTGATTTAAGCTGCGTAATGTGTGATGGCGAAGAAATTGACCTGGCTCATACCCAACGCGTTTCCAATACAATGCCCGGCAGCATTACCTCGCTGGAAGAACCGGTAACCTTAAGGCGTTTCACCTTGCAATTGCTGCAAGACTATCTGGAAAAGTATGATTATGATGTACTGAAGGTAGCGCAAGTATTAAATGTTGGTAAATCTACCTTATATAGATTGATAAAAAATAAAGAATTGAATGTACCAGAAAAAGCTTATTAATTGCTCAAATTCCAATATCATGTACAATATAGAGCAACTTTACGATCTGTCGGGGTTAAGAGAAATTCATCAGAACGATGAATCGTTTATTCGTATTATTAAAGATGCATTTATCAATCATACTCCGGCCGATGCCACCAAAATGCTGAATGCCTGCAGTGCCGGCGACTGGGCGCAAGTGGGCTTTCTGGCACACAAGCTCAAATCGAGCATTGATATTTTAAAGATCGCTTCTATCAAGGATGACATTCGTGTTATTGAATCGAATGCAAGGCAACAGAAACAGCTTACTTCCCTGCCCGAACTGGTGCAGAAAGTAAATATTGTAATAGCGATGACGGCAAAACAAATGAATGAGTAAGCAATTCCTTTTTAATTTGACACTTTGTACATAGAATTGACTTTATTAGTTGTAACGGGTACTTTGTATAACTAATCCAGGATTAAAACATTAGTAATATATTATTATATGATAAACGGCTTTAGCTAAAATTACTCTGGCTAAAGCCTTTTATCACTTCTTTCTTCACCTGTTGATGCAGACTTAAGTAAGTAGTTTACTGTTCTATATAGCTGCAAAACCAATCTTACAATCCCTTTACCATTTCTTTAAACAGATTGGTTAGTTTAGGTTCCGCTTCATTAGCAGCAGCTAATACCTCTTCGTGTGTAATGGTATTTTCTTCTTCACGAATACCTAAATCGGTAACCACACTTACGGCAAATACATCCATACCGCTATGGCGGGCTACAATCACTTCCTGCACGGTACTCATCCCTACTACATCGCCGCCAATTGCCTTTATTAACCGGTATTCTGCATGGGTTTCAAACGTAGGCCCTGTAACCGCTACATACACTCCCTCCTGCAAGTGATAGCCATATTGTGCTCCTATCTCTTTTGCCTTTGCAATCAGTTTTTTGCTGTATGGTTCACTCATATCGGGAAAGCGGGTGCCTAAAGCTTCTTCGTTTTTTCCTATTAGCGGGTTTATGGTAAAAAAGCTAATATGATCGGTAATAATCATCAGGTCGCCCACTTCAAATGATGGATTAACAGCGCCCGCTGCATTGGATAGCAACAAGGTTTGCACACCTAAAGCTTTCATTACTCTTACAGGGTAAGATACCTGCTGCGGCGTATAACCTTCATAAAAGTGAAACCTGCCGGCCATCACCAGCACGGTCTTTCCGTTCAGCGTACCAAATATCATTTTACCGCTGTGCCCTTGTACGGTACTTTGCGGAAAATGAGGAATTTCACTGTAAGGAATTTCTTTTTCAATATTAATTTCATTAACAAAATTGCCCAGTCCGCTACCAAGCACAATGGCAACTGCTGGCTGTTGTAGGTATTGCGATTGAATGTATTCGGCCGTTTCCTGTAGCTGTTGTAATAACGATTCAGCCATATAGATTGTTTATGGTATAAAAATGAATAATCAGCAAATATATAGCCTGGCAAATTGTGGCTGCAACAAACAAATACTGCTAATTTTAAAGCCTTAATTGTAGAACATTGGTATTAAAGCATTTCCTTGTCATAACAATCTACTTTAGTTTTATTTACATCAATCAACTGGAGGCGCAACTATGCACCGGCAGTCTGGGCGACCCGGTGGCGAATATTACTTTTGGCACTGCAAGCCGGGCTTTGACTTTCAGGCAAACCAGCTATACCTTTAACAGTGATTGTCCTGATGACGGGCAATACACCATTGCAGCTTCCATACCACTATGCCATACAGTGGACAATTCATGGCATCCATTAAAAGAAGACCATACTCCCAATGATGTGAATGGTATGATGATGATTGTAAATGCTTCTTATAACCCCGGAGATTTTTATGTAGATACTGTACGGGGCTTATGTAGCAATACTACCTATGAATTTGCAGCCTGGATTATGAATATACTTGCACCGGGCTCTGTTTGCTTTTCCAACGGCACCGTACCCAATATTACTTTTTCAATTGAGAATATGGATGGCTCTATAATCAAGCAATCCACAACCGGCGATATTAAGGCTACTGCTTTTGCCGATTGGCAGCAGTTTGGATTCTTTTTTACTAACAGCAATAACAGCGATATTGTATTACGCTTAAAAAATAATGGACTGGGCGGCTGCGGCAACGATTTAGCACTGGATGATATTACTTTTCGTCCGTGTGGGCCGAATGTTACAGCTTTTATAAAGAATAATAATAGCAGTTCCGAGTTTAACATTTGCCAGGGCAATGCAGCAAATCTTGTATTAGAAAGTGAGGTTTCCTCCGGCTATCCCGATCCTGCTTATCAATGGCAGCAAAGCAACGATAATGGTATCACATGGAGCGATATTGCTGGTGCCACTTCACTTTCTCTGCCAGTAAGCGTTTCTCCAACTACACCACCTGCCAGCATACAATATCGGCTTTCAGTTGGCAAAATTTCCAACATCAATACGGTGCAATGCCGTATAGCATCCAATGCGATAAGCATAAATGTGAATGAAAAACCTTCAACGGAAATAACAACCAACAGCCCGTTTTGCGAGGGTAAAGACGTCATTTTATCTGCACATAAAGGTGCTGTATATAACTGGACCGGACCAAATAATTTCACATCAGGCGATAGTACTCTTATTCTGCCTGATGCAAACAGCACGTACGATGGAGTTTATATGGTGAATATTGTTTCTGCGGCAGGTTGTACTATTTCAACAAATACGAGCGTGAAAGTAAGCAAAAGCCCAACTGCTGTTGCAGGAAATGATGTGGGGATATGCGAAGGCAACAGTACGCAGCTACAGGGTAGTGGTGGTGATACTTACCAATGGAGTCCGCCGGCCGGCTTGTCTAATGTAGCTATTCCCAATCCGGTCGCCTCGCCTGCAGATAGTATAACTTATTCACTCGTTGTTACTAATGAAAAGGGCTGTACCGATACTGCCTTTACCAATGTATTTGTTTGGAAGAAACCAGCAGCTAACGCTGGTCCAAATAAACAAATTATGGAAGGCGATACAGTAATGCTGGAAGGTAAAGCAAGCGGTACCAATGTTACTTACAACTGGACGCCTAATATACACCTTACCAATGCACAATTATTGCAACCAACTGCTACTCCAACGGAGAATACTACTTACACGCTACACGTACAATCGCTGCAAGGCTGTGGCAGTGCCACCGATGATGTGCTTGTAAGGGTATTTAAAAAGGTAGATATTCCCAATGCATTTTCGCCTAATGGCGATGGCGTTAATGATAAATGGATATTGAAAAATATTGACGCTTACCCTGAAGCAGACATTACTGTTTTTAACCGTTATGGGCAACTCTTATATAAGGCAAAAGGTAATAGCCAGCCCTGGGATGGCATTTACAATGGCAAGCCTTTGCCGGTAGCCACTTATTACTATGAAATAGATTTGAAAAATAATTTTCCTAAACTAAGTGGATGGATCATGCTGCTGAGATGATTTTTTGAACCACAGAGAAACAGAGGACACAGAGGATCACAGAGCATTATCTTTATAATTTCTGTGTTCCTCTGTGTCGTTATGTGCCACTGTGGTTCAAAAAATCTTAGTTGGTAGCAGCATCCGCATCCAACTTTCCCCAGCCAAAGTTGCTATTTTTATTAGGATACAAGCTGGCAGTTGTTTTTAATTTGTTCACTACTTCTGCGCTGGTCTCCACACCATTTGCGGCGAAGCATCCTTCCATTCAAAGGAGCCTTTTTGTTGTACTTCATTCTCTATATAACTGTTGATTTCCTTTTCGGAGAGCAAAGGGTTTTGTTTGTTTCCGGTGTTGAGATCGGCATTGTCTTGTATACTTTTATTGCAGGCAGTAAAGCATAAAAAAGCAATGCAGCAGTAGCAATTTTCTTCATAGCAACTAAGTGTTTGGTTTATCAAATATAGTTAGAACCCGGATTTATGTGATTTTTCTCCTGTCCGATTGAATCTGTTCAGGCAGGGGTTAACCGGAGAGATGACTTCAGTAATGTTTTCTCCCGCATGACATTTAACTATTTTGAGTAAACAGTTCATATAGCTATATAAATAAATACAACAGAATCTTATATTCACATGATATACAACAAGTGATTGAAATCATTTGCTACTTTTGCTGCCCTAAAATTGATTGTTAATTTCATGATTAATATAACGCTACCAGATGGTGCAGTAAGGCAGTATGAAGCCGGTGTAACTGCTTTGGATGTTGCAAAGTCTATCAGTGAAGGGCTGGCGCGCAAAGTGCTGGCTGCAAATATAAACGGACAAGTATGGGATGCTACGCGCGCCATCAACGAAGATGCAAAGCTTACGTTGCTTACCTGGCAGGATAAAGATGGACAAAGCACGTTCTGGCATTCCTCTGCGCACCTGATGGCAGAAGCAATTGAAAGTATGTTTCCCGGTGCAAAGTTTTGGGTAGGCCCTGCTATTGATAGAGGCTTTTACTATGATATGGACCTGGGCGGCAGGCAAATAACCGAAGAAGATTTGCGCGCGCTCGAAAAAAAGATGAATGAGCTGGCAAAGCAAAATAATCCCTACATCCGCAAACCCATTTCTAAGGTGGATGCAGTAGCTTATTTTGAAGAGAAAGGCGATGAGTACAAACTGGATTTATTACAAGGTTTGCCCGATGGCGAGATTACTTTTTATACACAGGGCAGCTTTACCGATTTGTGTCGTGGACCACACATTCCCAATACCGGTTTTATAAAAGCTATTAAGCTTACCAACATTGCCGGCGCTTACTGGAAAGGCGATGAAAAAAACAAACAGCTTACCCGCATATACGGCGTTACTTTTCCAAGTCAGAAAGAGTTGGACGAATACCTGCACATGCTGGAAGAAGCCAAAAAAAGAGATCATCGCAAACTCGGCAAAGAGCTTGGCATTTATACAATGGATGATGATGTTGGCCCAGGCTTGATAATGTGGCTGCCTAATGGAACCATCATCATCGAAGAGCTGGAAAAACTGGCAAAGGAAACCGAATCAGCGGCAGGCTACAAGCGTGTGGTTACGCCTCACATTGCCAAGGAAAGCATGTATTTAACGAGCGGGCATTTGCCTTATTATGCCGATAGTATGTATCCGCCAATGGAGTTGGAAGGCGAGAAATATTATCTCAAATCCATGAACTGCCCGCATCACCATAAAATTTTTGCAGCAGAACCAAAGAGCTATCGCGACCTTCCTTATCGTATTGCGGAATATGGAACGGTATATCGCTATGAGCAAAGTGGCGAGTTGTTTGGCTTAATGCGTGTACGTTGCCTGCACATGAATGATGCGCATATTTATTGCTCCAAGGAGCAGTTTGCCGATGAGTTCAGAGCAGTAAATGAAATGTACCTGAAATACTTCAAAATTTTTGGTATAGATAAATATGTCATGCGCCTTTCGCTGCACTCACCCGAAAAACTGGGTATCAAATATGTAAACCAGCCAGAACTTTGGAAAGAAACCGAAGATATGGTGCGCCAGGTACTGATTGAATCCAACATTCCTTTCATAGAAGTGCAGGATGAAGCAGCCTTTTACGGTCCTAAAATAGATGTGCAAATATTCAGCGTTATTGGCCGCGAGTTTACACTGGCTACCAACCAGGTAGATTTTTCACAAAGCAGAAGTTTTAATTTACATTACACCAATGCTGATAATCAGCCCGAAATACCATTGATTATTCACCGGGCACCATTGGGTACGCATGAGCGCTTTATTGGATTTTTATTAGAGCATTACGCTGGTAAATTGCCGGTATGGCTATCGCCTGTGCAGGTGAAAGTTTTACCAATTAGTGATAAGTTTTTGCCGTATGCCAATGAAGTAAGAGATCAATTGCTTAAAAAGGGCATAAGAGTTGAAACAGATGAGCGCAGCGAGAAAATAGGCAAAAAAATTCGTGAAGCCGAGCTAAGCCGTGTGCCGTATATGCTGGTAATTGGTGAAAAAGAGGCATCGGAAAACAAGCTTTCGGTGCGCAGGCAGGGCAAAGGCGATGCAGGCACACAAAATATAGAAGAATTTACAGCAAATATTCTGGAAGAAATAGCAGCGCGTAAATCTGGAGAATAGTTTTTATTTTTACGGAGCATGACAGCAAGCAAATCAATACATAAGATTATACAATTTTTTTAAACAGAATTTCAATGTTGATGAAGCAAAAGCGCGTGTATTTACAGAAGAAATAGAGATGATTGTAGAAAGCAAATTTGAAGGAGAAAAAGATAAATTCGCCGCAGCAAGTTCAGTTGATAAACTTGATTATAAAATTGAATTGTTAAGGCAAGAAATGAAGACGGGATTTGCAGAAGCTAAAAGCGAAATGCGGGCAGAATTTAATAAAATTGTGATTTGGTTTGTAAGTACGATGTTCGCTATGATAGCACTTTTATATACTATGATAAAATTAGTTGGATAACTTTTATATTTAATCACAAAAAAACAATTATTCACCAAACGTCAATTAATGGCATTACCACCCAGAGGAAGATTTAATCCAAGGTTTAACAGGCAGCCGGAGCCTGAACATCGTATCAACGATAAAATCCGTGTACCACAAGTTCGCCTCGTAGGCGACAACGTAACAGTCGGCGTTTACCCCACCGACGAAGCCCGCCGCATTGCGCAGCAGCAGGAGCTAGATCTGGTAGAAATATCACCCAATGCCGATCCGCCCGTTTGCAAAATCATTGACTACAAAAAGTTTTTGTACGAGAAGAAGCGCAAAGAAAAAGAAATGAAAGCCAATGCCAAGCAAAGCGAGGTAAAAGAAATCCGCTTTACGCCGGGCACCGACGATCACGACTTTGACTTTAAAGCTAAACATGCCGAAACGTTCCTGAAAGAGGGCAACAAAGTAAAAGCGTATGTTCAGTTTAAAGGACGTGCTATTATGTTTCAGGATCGCGGCCAGTTATTGCTTTTGAAGTTTGCAGAGCGTCTTTCTGATGTAGGTATGCTGGAAAGCATGCCGAAGATGGAAGGCAAACGTATGCTGGCAATGTTTGCACCGAAGAGCCAAAAGAAGAAAGTGTAGTACTTAAATTGTATAATATAAACAAGGCATATTTGAAGTGTTTCGGATGTGCCTTGCTTTTGTATTCTCATAAGTGAGGAACTGAGTTTTATGCGAGTACGTGTTTAAACCGCAGAATAACAAGAGTTTAAACACAGAATTTCGCAGAGATTTTATTTATCAGTTTTATCGTAGAAAATATCAGGTAACATCATTATCTGAAAAATTAGCATTCCTTCAAGCCAAGCGGTATATTAATGGCTAAACCGCCTTCTGCTGTTTCTTTATATTTAAAATTCATGTCTTTAGCAGTATCCCACATTGTCTTTACTACTGCATCCAACGATACTTTAGCATAATCAGGCATACTTTGTAAAGCCAGTTGCGATGCGGTAATTGCTTTGATAGCGCCCATTGTATTACGTTCTATACAAGGCACCTGTACTAAGCCGCCAATGGGGTCGCAGGTCATACCCAGGTGATGCTCCATGGCAATTTCTGCAGCCATGAGTGCCTGCCGTTGTGTACCCCCTAAACTCTCGGTAATTGCTGCCGCTGCCATAGCAGAAGACACTCCAATCTCCGCCTGACAGCCGCCCATCGCAGCAGAAATAGTAGCTCCCTTTTTAAATATACTTCCCACCTCCGAGGCGGTAAGTAAAAAGCGGATAATCTGTTCATCCGAATCAACATTACAAAACAAAACAAAGTATAGTAATACAGCAGGAATAGTACCGGAAGCGCCATTTGTTGGTGCCGTTACCACCCGCCCGAAAGATGCATTTTCTTCATTTACCGCCAGTGCAAAACAGCTAATCCAATCCAGCACATTTTGAAAATTATTGGTACTGTTTTTAATCACTTGTATCCACTCGCTATAATCAGCATAAGTGTTGTTACCTACGAGCTTTTTATTGAGTGCATACGCCCTGCGGCGAACATGCAAACCACCGGGAAGCTCACCACTGGTATGGCAGCCACGATAAATACATTCGCGCATGGTGTGCCAGATGTGTAAAATGCCTTCTTTGGTCTCCTTTTCAGGTCGCCAGGCGCTTTCATTTTCAAGCACTACACCATGAATGGGCAAGCCCGTTTTCATACACCAATACAGTAAATCATTGGAGTTATTAATGGGGAAAGGCAGGTCAATATTTTTATTTGCAACCGTATTTTGCTCACCTTCTTTTATTACAAAGCCGCCGCCCACTGAGTAATACGTTTGACACAGATTACTTCCATCTGTAAAATCCGCTAAAAAAGTAAGCGCATTGGGATGATAGGGCAACGATTCATTTATCAAAAAAAACAATATCTTCTTCCGGATTAAAATGGAGCCATTTTTTGCCATCCACCAACAATCTTTTATCCGCAGCTATTTGCTGAATGGCAGGCTGTATCCCATTTACATCAGTAGTTACCGGGTCTTCACACATCAGTCCCATTTGTACCGCCAGGTCGGTACCATGCCCTTTGCCTGTCTTTGCCAGAGAGCCATATAACAAGACTTTAATGGAAATAAGCTTATCTATTGACTGAGTTGCTTTCAGCATTTGTATAAACTGCATAGCTGCCCGCCATGGCCCCAATGTATGCGAGGAAGAAGGCCCCACTCCTATCTTAAACATATCGAACACTGAAATCGCTTCGTGTGGCATAGAATAATTTTTTTATCGAGGCAACGTTTTACAATAGTAATTGCATCTATTCTAAAAGTAAAATTAATTTAATCTGTTTAGTATGAAGAGAAGTACATTAGCTGTAGCAGCATTAGCCATTGTTGCATTTGCAGGTTGCTTGAAAAATGATGGTAGCGTAAGCACTCCGCGTGCAGGTGTTTTAGTTGATTTAGTTTCGCCCGATGCCGTTAATACCTCTATAATTTTGAATGGCAATATCATAGGCTCCAATATATCATATGGCAGCGTGCCCAATTATTACAATCAGGTAACGCCAGGATATGGTAATTTAACAATCGTCAATAGTTCGAATACAAAACTGTTGGACGCCGACCTTACTACAGAAGCCGGAAAATTCTACAGCATTTTTGCGGTGGATTCTACCAGCAAAATGAAGGCGATCATGGTGGCCGATAGTGTTAGTTACCCTAACAACACGGATTCAGTAAAAGTGCGTTTTTACAATTTTGCACCTAATTCGATACCATTAAGCGTTCGCATAAAAGACTCTGCAAGCCCCGTTTGGCCCTATCACGCTTTTGAAACCCAGCAAAGCGCTGCACAAATGAACTCATTCTTACCTATGAAAGCGGGCACTTATAATTTCCAGATTGTAAGCCTCTATAATAATGAATCTCTAAAAGATACCAGCATTACTTTTGACGGTAAGCATATTTATACCTTGTTTATTAAAGGATTTTACCCGGATACAACCGGCAGTAAAGCAATTGGCTTAGGCGCAGTAAAGCATGGATAAATCCGCTTGAATTCTTTTGTATAGAACCAATAAAAAGTGCCGTCATCGCGGACGGCACTTTTTATTGGTATACCGGCAATTGTAAAATATAATTTCTTTAAACATGACACATTTTATTTTTACCGCGAAGAACTTGTGAAAGGCGTTTTCAGGAATATTATTTTTCTGCACAACACTTATTACTTCAATTTCTCTTTTGGTAAAGAGAAAAAGGTATTTACTAAAAAATAACCAGGCTTCTACGGTTTGTATTGCACTTCCACTTTCGCATTTTTTTGCAGTGATGAAGAAACAGATAATTCATAACGCTGCCCGCCTGTGGTAATCACCATCAGAGCAGTATTAGGCGGAATTTTGCCCAGGTTATCGGCATACATCACAAACCCGTGCAGGTTGTTTTTCGCAGTAGCTGTAACATGGATAGTAATAGGCTTTTCGCTGAGCAACTGCTTATACGCTACTACTTTGTTGTTATGATACACGGTGATAGTATCGCCATCTATTTCGCCGTTGTCGTACAAGTCTATTTTAATGTCCGGCGAATTAGTAACAATTCTTTTTACAAGATCGGTTTCACGCTTTGTTAATGCAGGCGGCACTGGCACCGGTTTAGGCATTGTATCTTCAACTACCGGCGGCTTAGTAATAGGCTGTTGAATGCTTAATTCACTCGTATCTTTTTTTAGCAATGGCGGCTTACGGGTAATAGCAGGCGGCTTTGTTTTTTGTACCGGCGGTTTTGTTGATGGTATAACACGCTTGGTTGGCGGCTGCTTTTTAGTCAGAAAATCTTCTTTATGAAACTCCGATTCTTTAACGCGTTCTAAATACACGGTGCCGCCACCACAATCGCGCCCATCTGTTACATTTACACTTGTGAATGTGCCTTCGAGCGATTCTATACTGCCATCTTTATGATAGTCTAAATAACAGGTAAACAGGCAAGCCGTTGTGCCAAAGCCTGCCCGCATTTCTACCAGTGTATCTTCTTTGAAAATGATGTTTTTGGTACTCCCGTTATAAACGCCTTTCAGCAAGGCTTTACCATAAAATGTAGTAACATGATAAGAGTAAGTAACGCCGCGCAATGCCTTATTGGATAATTGATTTATTTGTACCTCATAGTTGTACTTTTCTCTGAACATGCCCAAACCGGTAAAAAAATATCCTCTCCATATACCGGTAAGGTTTTGTGCATGCACAAAAGAAGCAAGTAACAGGCAGGCAGCAAGCAATAACTTATACTTCATATTCATACTTCAACAAATATAATTTTTGCCCAACAGCAAAAGCGCAATAAAGCGTTAAGGTTTGTTTTAAACCACCAAGGATCAGATAACACAAAGTTGCACGAATAGAAAGAGCAGAAAATTTTCCTTTGTATAACCCTGCCGACTACAGCTTTTGCACTTCACGCCTTTGTGGTTTGATAATCGTTATCGCAGCACAATGCCAGCCAATGCAGGCAGGTGTACACGCAGGCGGTAATGCTTCGATTCTTCATCCACTACATTCACTTCAATAGCAGGGTTGTACACATCACCGGTACCAAAAAATTCTTTGCTATCACTGTTGAATATTTCTTCCCATACACTTTTGCCCCAGACATCTACCTGCCAGTCGTGGCGCACCACGGGCGTCATGTTAAGGATGATAATCAAATCATATTCGGGCTGCAAACCTTTACGTTTATATACAATCACCGCTTCGCTGCGTTTTTCCAGGTCCACCCATTCAAAACCTTCCTGTTTAAATTGCAGCTCATATAGTGCAGGCTGGATGCGGTACAATTCATTTAATTTTTGCACACAGTATTTCATACCGCCATGGCTTGCATGCTGCAACAGGCTCCAGTCGAGTTCGCTTTTATAATTCCATTCGCTGGTTTGGGCAAACTCATCACCCATAAACAGGAGCTTGGCGCCGGGATGGGTAAACATATACGTATAAAGTAGCCGCAGGTTGGCAAATTTTTGCCAATCATCGCCGGGCATTTTATAAATCATCGGGCTTTTGCCATGTACTACCTCATCGTGGCTGAGCGGCAGCATAAAGTTTTCATCGTAGAAATACATCATGCTAAAGGTGAATTTGTTTTGCATAAACGGACGAAACAAAGGATCCATTTTAAAATAATCCAGTGTATCATGCATCCAACCCATCATCCATTTCATACCAAAACCCAACCCATCACCAAATGTGGGGCGGCTTACGCCAGGCCAGTCGGTAGATTCTTCAGCAATGGTTTGTATGTCAGGAAAATCGCGGTATAAGGTTTCGTTGAGGTCTTTGATAAATGCAATCGCTTCGAGGTTGCCGTTGCCGCCGTACTGGTTAGGTTCCCACTGACCTTCACTGCGGCTATAATCCAGTCGCAACATAGAAGAAACGGCATCTACACGCAAGCCATCGGCATGAAATACATCGCACCAAAAGCGTCCGCTGCTGATGAGAAAGCTTTTTACTTCGCCACGTGCATAGTTAAAAATATAAGAGTTCCAGTCGGGATGATAGCCCTTGCGCATATCGGCGTATTCGTAAGTATGTGTGCCATCAAACATAAACAAGCCATGTGCATCGTAAGGAAAATGCGAAGGCACCCAATCGAGCAGCACGCCAATGCCGGCGCGGTGCAGGCAATCCACCAGCCACATAAAATCCTGCGGGTTGCCAAAGCGACTGGTAGGTGCAAAAAAGCCGGTGCCCTGATACCCCCAGCTACCATCAAAAGGGTGTTCCATTACGGGCATAAACTCTACATGCGTAAAGCCCATTTCTTTTACATACGGCACTAACCGTTCGGCTATTTGCCCATACGTATTATATGTTTCTTCGTCATGCTTACTGGGGCGCATCCAACTGGCAAGGTGCACTTCATACACGCTGAATGGCGAAGTGAGCGAATTGTGTTTTCCGCGGTTTTCCATCAATTCAAAATCCAGCCAATTGTAGTCT